>Ga0335080_10005690_pt1 | contig 12857 bp, 13 predicted proteins | sample Lox_Sample_34_FD_206720 | JGI IMG/M metagenome (GOLD analysis project Ga0335080, IMG submission 206720) | Soil microbial communities from Loxahatchee National Wildlife Refuge, Florida, United States - Lox_Sample_3.4 | ecosystem: Environmental > Terrestrial > Soil > Wetlands | place: USA... | reverse complement strand
GGCAAGGCGCTATCGCTGAAAGAGCGGCTCGAGGATGTGGCGGGCACGCTCGCCTGCCACACGTCGGTTCGCGCCGGGCGCCGCCTGAACGCCGACGAGATGAACGCGCTGCTGCGCGAGATGGAAGCGACGCCGCATTCTGGCCAGTGCAACCACGGGCGTCCGACCTACGTAGAATTGAAACTTTCGGACATCGAACGGTTGTTCGGTCGCCGCTAACGCCTGCGGCAAATCGTTGACGCCAGCGGCTCTACGTAGAAATACTGAGCACCGGTCTTTCATTTATGCAGCAAATTGATTGATATTTCATCGCAGCTTACGGCAGTGAGGGCACGGAACTGCACGGCATGAGATTCGTTGCCGTTGTGAGCAGTTTCCTTGGGACGTGTAGCGTATGTCGGGGAACCTACCGCCAGAGTTGCCGCCTCCGGCCGACCGCAGGCCGGGCAGGCGAAGACGCGTCCTGCTGGGCGGGCGGATCGCCATGCACGACGGCGCGCAGGTCTTCGATTGCTCGATTCGCGATCTCTCCGAAGGCGGCGCGCGCGTCACGGTCCCGGCAACCCAGCCGCTTCCGAGCCATGTCTATCTCATCAACCTGCGCGACGGTCTGGCCTACGAGAGCGTGGTCGTCTGGAAGCGCGGCAGCGAGGCGGGGCTGTCGTTCCTGAAGACGCACCAGGTCGGCGAACTGGGCGGCACAGAGCTGGCCTATCTGAAGCGGCTCTGGGTCGAACGCGCCGCGCGCTGAGACCGTACCGAACGTCCGTCGCAGCACTGACGCCGTTCCCGCGCTATCCTCTCCCGGTCGATGGGAGGATTCGCCATGCTCACCCTCTACTTCGCACCCGGCGCCAGCTCGATGGCGCCCCATATCGCCCTGCACGAAGTGACCGCGCCGTTCGAGGGCATTCCGGTTTCGCTTGCTCGCAAGGAAAACCGCACCGCCGAATTTCTCGCCCTAAATCCGCAGGGCACCGTACCCGTGCTCGTCATCGATGGGCGGCCGCTCACCGAGGTGGCGGCGATCCTCTTCTACCTGGCGCGGCTGTATCCGGAGGTCGGCCTCTTGCCCCGCGGCGACATCGAAGCGGAGGCGCACGTCGTTTCCTGGATGTCCTTCATCGCCGCCACGCTGCACCCGGCGCGCCGGCAGGGGCTGGATCATGCGCGCCGCATCTACGCGCTCGCCGACGCGCGTCTCGGCTCGGGTCCCTGGACCGTCGGACGATACTCCATCGCCGACATCCATCTCTTTCGCCTGTTCTGGCGGTTCAACGCCTCCTTGAAGCCGCCGCGCGAGGAGTTTCCCAATCTCATCGCCCATCACGACCGCATGCTCGAGCGGCCGGCGGTGCAGCGCACCATCGAGATCGAATCGGCGATCGGCTACGAGTTGCCGGCCTAGATGGCGCGCGCCAGACGGCGGATGCCGGGGACGCCCATCGCCGCTTCGAACGCTTTCGCCATCTTGTCTTCGGCGAACGCGAAGCCGCAGGAACGGTAGCACTTCTCGGCGGGCGTGTTGCCGATGAGAAAGCTGATCTGGGCGCGCGGCGGTCCGTCGCGCATCCGCTGCGCCAGCATGTGTCCGATCAACTGCGCGGCGACGCTCCTGCCGCGAAAGCCTGCGCGGGTGGCGACGTTTTCGATGGTCCAGCAATCGTCCTCGCCACTCGTCGCGCTCATGATGAAGGCGCCGCGCGGCCACAACTGAGCCTGTTCGTCCTCGCCGATCCCCATCTTGCCGGAAGCCTCGGCCATCGCCTCGCCCGAGACCATGTAGGGCGCCTCGTCGGGAAAGGCGCAGGCCGCGGAGGCGGGCTCGCCGTCGACTTCGGCCACGGTGAAAAAGGAATGGTGCCACCAGGACTTCGCCTGCGCATTGGCGAGGTGGGCGCAAAACGCGACGCAGAAGGGCTCCGGCCGCTGCAGCACGATGTCGAACCAGCCCCGGTCGAGGTGGCCGCGCGCCGCCACGAACATCGCCCAGCCGAGAAAATCGGCGTCCGCGGGCGTCGCAGGCCTGAAGCTTGTGCTCATGGATGCACAGTAGCGCATTTTCGCGCTTCTTTCCGGCCGTGCCTGTTGAAGGCCCGCGCGAAGAAGCATAGCGTGCGCGCGCTTCAATGAGGGTTTGTCCCGAAGTGCTGGTCGGTCGACTGAGGTAGGTTCGTCATCGTTGCGCAGGCTCTCGCGGCCCGCCCGAACGATGAATCGCGTCGACTCGAAACCTCATCTTTCGTTCGGGACTCCCATGGCATTCCTTCACAACCGTACGGTCAATCTTCTCAATCTCCACTACGTCATCGCCTCGATCGCGCAGGGCGGTGGCGGGGCGTTCTTCTCGGTCTATCTGCTGAAGTCCGGCATGAGCGTGCCGGCGGTTCTCGTCGCGCTCGCGATCATCTTCGCGAGCCGACTGGCGATCCGGACCTTCCTGCTGCCGCTCGCCATCCGCATCGGGCTTCGGCCGACGGTGATCGTCGGCACGTTCCTGATGGCATTGAGCTATCCGTTCCTGATCGGCGTTCACGGCGTCGGGCCGGCGCTGTTCTGGCTGATCCTGGTGTCGGCCACGGCCGATACGGTCTACTGGCCGAGCTACCACGCCTATTTCGCGGCGCTCGGCGACGAGGATCATCGCGGCCAGCAGCTCGGACTGCGCGAAGCGGTGGCTGCGACGCTCGGCATCGTCAGCCCGATCGTCGCGGGCTGGCTCCTGGTCGGCTTCGGTCCCGCCGTCGCCTTCACGGCGAGCGGCGCGATCCAGGCGGTGTCCGCGATTCCGCTGTTCTGGACGCCGGACGTGCCGGTGGCGCGGCATGCGCCGGGCGGATTCCGCGCCGCGGTTTCGGGCGCGATGCTCTTCATCGGCGACGGTTGGGTGGCGGCCGGATACTTCATCGTCTGGCAGATCGCGCTCTTTCTCGCGCTGGACCAGAGCTACCTCGCCTATGGCGGGGCGCTGGCCGTGGCGGCGCTCGTCGGCGCCGTCGGCGGGCTGGTGCTCGGTCGCCTGATCGATTCCGGCAAGGGCGCGCGTGCGGTTTGGTATTCGCTCAGCCTGCTGATCCTGCTGATCCTGATGCGGGCGGGCGTGCTGCGCTATCCCTGGCTGGCAGTGACGGCGAACGCGTTGGGCTCGCTCGTCGGCTGCCTCTACATTCCAACGATGATGACGGCCGTCTACAACCAGGCCAAGCGCTCGCCTTGCGTCATGCGCTTCCACATCGCGGCGGAAGGCGGATGGGACGTCGGCGTCTCGACCGGACTGATGCTGGCCGCGCTCCTCATCTGGTTCGGCTACTCGATGGCATTCGGCATCCTGCTGTCGCTTGGCGGCGCGGCGTCCGTGTTCGTTCTCTTGCGTCGCTACTATGCCGACCATGCGGCCGAGACGGTCGATGCGGCGTTGAGCGCCGGCGAGTTCCAGATTCAGCCGGGAGAGACTTTGAAAGTGTGAACCGCCGTCTCGCCATAGTCGCGGCGGTCCTGGAGCAGGAAACCCGGCGGCGGCGTCACACGTTCGTCAGCCGCGATCTCGGCGATCGCGATGGCGTTCGGCGACAGCCAGCCGCCGGCCGCGAGGCTGGCGAGCGCCTTTTCGGTCAGTCCCTTGCGATACGGCGCGTCGAGCAGGGCGAGATCGAAAGGCGCTGTGGCCGGCCCCATGTCGGCGGCGTCGCGCCGCCAGATCCTGGTGACGCCCGTCAGTCCGAGAGCCTCGACGTTCCTGCGGATCAGCGCGCGGCTGTCCGCGCTATCGTCGACGAACAGGACGAAGGCTGCCCCGCGGCTCAGCGCCTCGATGCCAAGCGCTCCGGTGCCGGCGAAGAGGTCGATGACGCGGGCGCCTTCGAGGGTGAAGTCCGCGCCGAAATCATGATGCGCCAGCATGTTGAAGATGGCCTGCCGCACCTTGTCCGACGTCGGACGCACGCGATTGTCCGGCGGCTCGGCCAGCAAACGGCCGCGAAACTGCCCGCCGGTGACGCGCAACTATTCCTCCGAGACCTGCACCAGCAGCTTGCCAGTGTTGCCGCCGGTGAAGAGCATGTTCAGCGCGCTGAGCGAGTTCTCGAGGCCTTTGACCACCGTCGTGTCGTACTTGATCTTGCCTTCCGCCACCCACTTGTTCATGTCGGCGTAGAATTCTCCCAGACGATGGAAGTAGTCGATGATGATGAAACCCTCGATCCGGGCGCGCTTCATCAGCAGGTTTACGAGGCTCGGTCCGGGACGCGGCTGCGTGTCGTTGTAGCCGGAGATCATGCCGCAGAGCACGATGCGCGCCCTCATGTTGATCAGCTCCATGACGGCGTCGAGGATCTCGCCGCCGGCGTTTTCGAAGTCGACGTCGATGCCGTTCGGGCACTCGCGGCGCAGCGCGGCGCGGATATTCTCTTTCTTGTAGTTGATGCAGGCATCGAAGCCGAAATCCTTCACCAGGTGGCGGCACTTTTCGTCGGAGCCCGCGATGCCGACGACGCGGCAACCCTTGAGCTTGGCGATCTGACCGACGATCGAGCCGACGGCGCCGGCGGCGGCAGAGACGACGACGGTTTCGCCGGGCTGCGGCTTGCCGAGATCGAGCAGGCCGAAATAGGCGGTTGCCCCCGTCATGCCGAGTACGCTCATGTAAGCGAGCAGGGGGACATTGCCGCGCTCGACTTTCGTCGCCGCATCGGCAACGGCGAATTCCTGCCAGCCGGAGATTCCGCTCACGACGTCGCCGCGCTTGTAATCGGGGTTGTTGGACTGTTCGACCACGCCGATCGAGCCGCCGCGCATCACGTCGCCGAGTTCGACCGGCGGCATGTACTGGTCCATGTCGCTCATCCAGATGCGGTTGGTGGGATCGAGCGACAGGTAAACCGTGCGTACCAGGATCTGGCCCTGGCCGGGTACCGGAATAGGCTTCTCGACGAGTTCCAGATCGCCCTCTTTGATGTCGCCGACCGGACGTCGTTTCAGGATCCATTGCCGATTGCTGTTACGCATGTCTTGCCCCTTGAGTGTCGGCGCGCACCCTATCGTCGCAGTCACGGATACGCGAGGGGCGCTGGCGGGAAAGGCCGGTGAACGCTATAGCCGTGGCATGAAATGGTTTGCCACTCTTCTGTTTGTACTTTTCGCGGCCATCGAACCTTGCTCCGCGCAAGTCGACGACGGGGCGAAGGTCAAGGCGCGCCTGATTGCAGAAAGCGCGACGATTGCCCCGGGCGGCACGGTGGCGGTCGCGTTCGAGCAGGTGATCCGGCCCGGCTGGCATACCTACTGGCTCAACGCGGGCGACGTCGGGCAGCCGACGACGCTCGACTGGTCGCTTCCGGCCGGCTGGCACGCCGGTGCGCTGCAATGGCCTTATCCGATGCGCCTGCCGGTCGGCCCCTTCATGGACTATGGCTATGAGGGCAAGGTCTGGATTCTCACCCATCTCACCGCGCCTGCCGGCGCGCGGCCGGGCGACACGATCGCCTTGAAGGCGCATGCAAGCTGGCTGGTCTGCAAGGAAATCTGCATCCCTGAAGATGCCGCGCTCGGCTTGTCGTTGAGAATCGGCACGGCGGCTCCGGTGGACACCGAGAGGTTCGCGGCGGCGCGCGCTTTGTTGCCGGTGCCGTCGCCTTGGGCAATGCGTTACGCGCTCGCACGGTCGCTCGATCTCTACGTCGCCGCCGGGTCACTTGCGCGCGCGCATCCGCAAAGCGCGATCTTCTTTCCGTCGCGGAACGGCATCGTGAACGCGCCTGCCGCTCAGACGATGGGTTTCGCTTCCGACGGGATCGTGCTGCGCCTGTCGCCGGCGAAAGGCTTCGCCAAACGCGGCGGTGCCGTCGCAGGCGTTCTCGTCCTGACGTCGACCGACGGCTCGGTGCAGGCGCTCGAGGTCCAAGCGTTGCCCGGGCCGGTGCCGCCCGCGACGTTCGATACGGGCGCGCGCGAAACCGGATTCCTCCTCGCGTTCCTTTTTGCGTTTGCCGGCGGGCTCATTCTCAACCTGATGCCGTGCGTCCTGCCGGTGCTGGCCATGAAGGCCTTTGCGCTGTCGTCGCAGGCCGGACGCGACCGCGCCGAAGCCGTACGCGAAAGCCTCGCCTACGGCATCGGCGCCATCCTCAGCTTCGTCGCGCTGGGCGCGCTGCTGATCGCATTGCGCGCGGGCGGGCAGGTGATCGGCTGGGGATTCCAGCTGCAGGAGCCGATGATCGTCGCCGGTTTTGCACTGCTGATGTTCGGCGTCGGCCTCAATCTCTCCGGCGTGTTCGAGATCGCGAGCTTTGGCGGCGGGGAAGGCCTGACCCGCACCAGCGGCGAGATCGGATCGTTCTTCACCGGCGTGCTCGCGGTCGCGGTCGCCGCACCCTGCACCGCGCCGTTCATGGCGGCCGCGCTCGGCTACGCGCTAACACAGACGGCGATCGTCGCGCTCGGCATCTTTCTCGCGCTCGGTTTCGGTTTCGCAGCGCCGTTCGTCCTGATCGGCGTTTCGCCGGCTCTCATGCGCGCGCTCCCCAGACCGGGGGCGTGGATGCTCGTGTTCAAGCAGGCGCTCGCCTTTGCGATGTACGGAACGGCCGCGTGGCTGGTGTGGGTGCTGGCGCAGCAGGCGGGAGCCAACGCGGTCGCCGCCGTGCTGGCGGCGATGGTCGCCGCCGCTTTCGGCGCCTGGATCTGGGGCATGAGCCGCAATTTCTCGCCGCGCGGCCGCGGCATTGGCTCGCTCATCACGCTCGTGGCGATCGTCGCGGCGCTTTCGTGCCTCGCCCTGCTCAGGACCACGCCGGCGCAGGCCAATGGCGGCGGCGTCAACGTCAGCGGATTGCCTTCCTCGCCGTACAGCGCCGCACGGCTCGCAGCACTGCGCGATGCCCGAACGCCCGTATTCGTCAACGCAACGGCGGCCTGGTGCATCACCTGTCTCGTCAATGACGAGGCCGCGCTGTCCGGCGCGCGCGTCCACCAGGCGTTTCGCGACCGCCACATCGCCTATCTGGTCGCCGACTGGACGCGGCGCGATCCGGAAATCACCCATCTTCTGGCGGCACATGGGCGCGAGGGCGTTCCGCTTTATCTCTATTATGCGCCGGGTGCGGGCGAGCCGAAGGTGCTGCCGCAGATTCTCACCGAGGGCGAGGTGCTCGCCGCCATCGGTCCGTGAGCCCGTTGCCGAATCGCGTCCACAGGTTGTGACATTCCGGGGACAAATGCGGAACTGCGGCGCGTTGGCGTTTCCGCATGCGCCGCGCGGGCCTAGTGTGCCGCGCATTCGGAAGGGGCTGATTCAGGCTCCCGATCCCCAAGGACGTTCTGGAGGAAGTATATGCATTACCCAAGTCTCAAGGGCCCAGTCATTGTTGCGCTGATGGGTGCCGGCCTGTTGCTCAGCGGCTGCGCCACCAACGAAGCCGTCGAGCGCGCCCAGGCAACCGCCGATGCCGCGAAGGCCGACGCGGCCGCCGCCATGTCCGCGGCGCAGCACGCGCAGAGCGCCGCCGACGCCGCCGGCACGGCTGCGCACGGCGCAGCGGCGGACGCGCAACGCGCCAATGACCGGCTCGATCACCAGCCGCCGCCGGAGGAGCATCACATGCACTGGCGCCATCACGAGCATCACGGCCGCCATGCGCATCACGCCGGCCACAACCACCATCATCACACCAAGGGCGCGACGAAGCCGAAATAGGTTCGCGCGTGCGGCCGCCGTCACGGCATGCGTGACGGCGGCGTTCGCTCTTTCCGCTACGATGCCGGTTTGGCGGCCGGCGGCGCGTCGGCCGGTGTCGGCGGCGTTGCCGGCAGCGACGGCACCGGCGCGGCGTCGTCCGGCGTCATGGTGATCGCCTACTCGGTCGGATAGTTGTCGTTTGCGCCGGTCGCGGCATCGATGCCGATGCCGATGATGCCGCCCGCAAGGATGTTGCCGGCGGTGGCGCCGTTGAAGTGCGACGGGATCGTCGCATGCGCGTCCTTGAATCCGTCCCACCTACAATTCACGTCCAGGTCGTTCTTCGTCTTGGGAATTGAGTCGCACGCCACCTCAATCTTCTCTGCGGAAAGAAATTTTTCCTTAGAGGACTCTGCCCAAATCAAGTAGATGCCAACAACAACGGGTTTGAACCGGGGGAATTCCCGGGCAAATCCGCTAATGACGTTGCGGCGGGAAGGGGGTATTTCCAGCGCATTCCCGCGCCGCTTTCCGGAGTTCGACATGGCAGGTCCGACGTCCCATCTGTACTTCTCGCAGCGCCTGCGCCTGCACTACGTCAATTGGGGCAATGAGGACGCCCCGCCCATGCTGCTGATCCATGGCGGGCGCGATCACTGCCGCAACTGGGACTGGGTCGCCGAGCGGTTGAAGGACCGCTACCACATCGTGGCGCCGGACCTGCGCGGGCACGGCGACAGCGACTGGGCGACCGGCGGCAGTTACGGCGAACTCAACTACGTCTACGACATCGCCCAGCTCGTCCTGCAGAAGAAGATGGCGCCGGTGACGATCATCGCCCATTCGCTCGGCGGCGCGGTTGCGCTGCTTTATGCCGGCGTCTTTCCGGAGACGGTGGCCAAAATCGTCGCCATCGAAGGCCTCGGTCCATCGCCCGAGATGCTGCAGCGCATGAACGAGATGCCCGTCGCGCAGCGCGTCCGCGGACGCATCGAGGCGCGCCGGGCGAACGCCGGCCGCAGCCCGCGCAAATATGCCGCCTTCGAAGAAGCCCTGGCGCGCATGAAGGAAGAGAACACGCACCTCAGCGAGGAGCAGGCGCATCACCTCACGCTGCACGGCGCGGCCCAGAACGAGGACGGCACCTGGTCGTGGAAGTTCGACAACGCCGTTCGCCTGGGCGGTCCCGGCGGCCTGTCGGTCGAAGAGCAGCGCGAGGTCTGGAGCAACATCGCCGCGCCGGTGCTGCTGGTGCGCGGCACAGAATCCTGGGCGTCGGATCCGGCCGAAGATGGCCGCATCAAGCACTTTCGCAATGCCGTGCTCGCCAATATCGACGGCGCCGGTCACTGGTCGCACCACGACAAGCTCGACGTCTTCATGGGACACGTCGAGTCGTTCCTGGCGGGGTAGAAGTCCGTCGCATCGGCGACCGGTTCGAAATATTCTTCGCGAGGGTTAACACGCTACGGCCGGGGCAAGTGTAGGAGGCCGCTCGCGAAAACGACTACTGTCAAGCGGCTTTTCGGCTTCACGCGATATTTCAATTGCTTGAATTCGACGAATTCGCGCCCGATATTCGTGCCTGCTATTTGCAGGAGAAGCGCAAGCTTCGTACGGAACGCCAAACATTCAGCCAGACAATTCAAGACCGCGCGGCGCTGAAGCGCCCGCTTCCGCAATCGTGCAGGTGAATTGAATTGCATCTGGCCAGATGTGCGCGGACCAGAAAGGGTCTTCGTCATGAGCGAAATTTTCAATTTTGTGGCGGACTTGTTCAGCGGCTGGTTCCTGACCACCGCACTGTCCCTCATCGCCCTGTTCGTCGTTGTGAAATCGACACGGAACATAGGTGCGACCGAGGTCGGCTTGGTGCGCAAGCGCTTCAGTCTGAAAAAGCTCGGCGCCGGAAACGCGATTGCTTTCGAGGGCGAAGCTGGTTTCCAGGCAAAGCTCATGATGCCGGGCATCCAGTTCAAGCTTTGGCCCCTCTACGATGTGACGCGTCATCCGATGGTGCAAATTCCGTCGGGGCAGATAGGCGTCGTCATTGCACAGGTTGGCGAGCCGCTGCCGGTGGGGGCGAAATCGGGTGTCTACAAGCCGGAGTTCGGTAACTTCCAGGATCTCGCGACGTTCGCGAAGGGCGGCGGACAAAAAGGCGTGCAGCGCCTCGTGTTGCCGCCGGGAACGGTCGTGCCGATTCATCCGGTCGGATTCCTCGTTATCTCCAAGGACACCGTCTATGGCGTGCCGATCGACGAGAAATATGCCGCCCTCGAACGGCACGGCAGTCTGAAGGCGGAATCCTTCGGGCTTGAACCCGTTCAGCTCGATGTCGTGCGCATCGAGCCGCGCTTTTATCAGGACGGCAAAGTCGTCGATATGATAGGCATCGTAACGACGTTTGAAGGACCGCCGCTGCCGAAAGGTGCCATCGCCAATCGGATCGGCGACTTCGTCGACCTTGCGGCCCTGGAAGCGAAGCCCGGCACCAGGGACAGCGATCTGGTCGAAGCAATCCTTTCGGTCAAGAACGAGGACCACAACAACTACCAGGACTTCCAGGCATTTCTGGATCGCGGCGGACGCATCGGATTGCAGCATGACCCGCTGATGTATGGCGCATACAACCTCAATCCGTTCCTCGTGTCGGTCGAGATGGTTCCGATGCTCGTCGTCAACCAGGGCGAAGTCGCCGTGCTCAAGGCATATGTCGGCCTCGCAACGGAAGACACGTCTGGTGCCGATTTCAAATTCGGATCGCTCGTGCGTCCCGGCCATCGCGGCATCTGGCAGGAGCCGCTGCGCACGGGGAAATACGCCATCAACCCTCGCTGCTACAGCGCAGAGATCGTTCCGACGTTCATCCTGACCCTGAACTGGGCGGACGCGACGTCCACGGCACACAATCTGGACAAGAGTCTCAAGCAGATCACGGCGAAGTCCAAGGAAGGCTTCGTCTTCAACATCGACTTGCAGGTACAGATACACGTGCCCGACACCGAGGCGCCGAAGGTGATCTCCATCGTCGGCACGATGCTCAATCTCGTGACCGAGGTGCTCCAGGCGGCGGTCGGAAACCACTTCCGCGACAAGCTGCAATCGATGCCCGCGATCGACTTCATCGAGAAGCGGCAGGACGTGCAGACTCAGGCCCAGCAGCACATTACCGAGAAGCTGAAGGAATACCGGATCGAAACGCGCGGGGTCTACATCCAGGATGTGATCTTCCCGCAGCAGCTCGTTGAAGTTCTGACCACGCGCGAGATCGCCAATCAGCAGCAGGAGACCTTCCGTGCGCAGGAACGTGCCCAAGGTGAGCGACTGCAGCTCGAACAGGCGCGTGGCAAAGCCGATATGCAGTCCGAACTTGCGCGCTCCTCGATCGGCATCGACATCGCCCGCAACAAGGCCCAGGGCGTGCAGGCCGAGGCGGATGGCGAATCGTATCGGCTGGAAAAGGTCGGACGCGCCAGCGCGGTGAGAACCGAAGCCGACGGACTCGCCATTGCCAAAGGCCTCGAAGCCCAGCAGCAGGCTGTGGGCAAGGATCAGACGGCGATTATCAATGCCGTTCGGGCGCTGGCGGATGGCACGCAGCGGTTCATGCCGGAGAACCTTTCGCTTTCGCTGGGCACCGACGGCATCGGCGGCGGGCTCAATGCGCTGGTTCCGCTGATCATGCGTCGGCTCGGTCGCGACGCGCCCGAGACCAAAAGTGAAACGGCGGCGTTGCCGGCGACGAAGGGAAATGGCCTCGATCCCGCTGGCCCGCCGGCCTAGAACCTCTACTCCGCGGCGTGGCTGCCGCCGACATAGGTGTGCGTGCCCCGGGTGAGGACGCGGTCCGACGCGACGAGGTCCCCGGGCTTGTACGTCGGTCCGCTCTCGAGCCGCTTATAGATCGCTGCGAAGTCCTTGTAGGTCTCGGCGAAAAGATCCTCGAACGACTCGATGACGAAATAGCTCTCCTGGAAATCGTCGATCCTGTATTCTGTACGCATGACGCGTTCGAGGTCGAATCCGATTCGGTTCGGCGACGGGCTTTCGACCGCATAAACGGACTCCGCGCCGCTCGACACGATGCCGGAGCCGTAGATGCGCAGCCCTTCCGGTTTTCCGATCAGGCCGAATTCGACGGTGTACCAATAGAGCCGCGCGAGGTTGCGCAGGGCGCCGAACTCGCTGAGCGCGCGTTGGCCGCCCTTGCCGTAGGCCTGCATGTAGTCCGCGAAGACCGGATGGGCGAGCATCGGAACATGGCCGAAGACGTCGTGAAAGACGTCGGGTTCCTCGATGTAGTCGATCTGCTCCGGGCGGCGGATGAACTGGCCTGCGGGGAAACGTTTGTTGGCGAGGTGATCGAAGAAAATGTCGTCCGGCACCAGCGAGGGCACGGCGACGACGCGCCAGCCCGTCAGCTTCGACAGATCGTCGGATAGCCGGTCGAAATCCGGAATCGAGTCCGAGACGAGGCGCAATTTGGCAAGACCGTCGAGAAACTCGCCGCAGGCGCGGCCCGGAAGGATTTTCGCCTGCCGCTCGAACAGTGAGCGCCACATGGCGTGCTGCGCCGAATCGTAACGTTCCCAATGCTGGTCGATCGTAAAGTCGGAGCGGATCTCCGGATGCTGCCGGCGCAGGGAGTCGAGATCGGGCATGGCGGAATAGAGAACCGGCGCCGTCTGCCTGTAAAGCACGTTCGAGAACGGTGGCTTTATTGCCGGGCATGCGCCTGCCGCGCACCTTCCATTGCCGGGCAGGGCCATAAAAGGCAAGCCAATTGCCGTTCGCAAAAGGTATGGTCGGGCTGCTTTCCGAGAGAGTCGCGCAACCCCATATAGGGAAGCAGGACCGACACATGACATTGATGCCCATCTCTCTCGACGACAAATACGAAGTCGAGACCGGCCGGGTCTTTCTCACCGGCATACAGGCGCTTGTTCGCCTTCCCATGATGCAGCACGAACTCGACCGTCGGGCCAAGCTGAACACGGCGGGTTTCATTTCGGGCTATCGCGGTTCGCCGGTCGGCGGTCTCGATCAACAGCTGTGGCGCGCGCAGAAGTTCCTCGACAAGCATGCGACCGTGTTCAAGCCGGGCCTCAACGAGGACCTGGCCGTGACGGCCGTCTGGGGATCGCAGCAGGCCAATCTCTATCCCGGCGCGAAATATGACGGT
>Ga0335080_10005687_pt1 | contig 12859 bp, 12 predicted proteins | sample Lox_Sample_34_FD_206720 | JGI IMG/M metagenome (GOLD analysis project Ga0335080, IMG submission 206720) | Soil microbial communities from Loxahatchee National Wildlife Refuge, Florida, United States - Lox_Sample_3.4 | ecosystem: Environmental > Terrestrial > Soil > Wetlands | place: USA... | reverse complement strand
GCTCCACGCCGATGTGCCGCTCCGCATTGGTCGAATCGTGATAGACGATCACCCAGGTGGAGTGCTCTTCGTCCTGCCTCAGCTCGGGCTTCACCTGCGCCGCCTTCAACTCCGCCATTACCTGCTCCAGGTTCGACCGCTCGGCGAAGTCCGCCTTGGTGTCGATATGCAGGTTGGGCATGGAAAGCACGTCAACCACGCGCGCGTCTCGCAGCTTGCGCTCCACCTTGCTCGAAATCTGATCGTACTCGTCCAGATTCATGAGGAAGCTACGGAGCTCGCCGGCTTCGATGGTAGTCTTCGGGCCCTTGCCGTTCTTACCGATCTCAAGCGTCAGGTTCTCGGTGGCGCGGCGCATGATCTCGCGCGTGAATTCTTTGTCGTCCTTGATGTACTTCTCGCTCTTGCCCTTTTTGATGCGGTAGAGCGGCGGCTGCGCGATGAACACGTTGCCGCGCGAGATCAGCTCCTGCATGTGGCGGAAGAAAAATGTCAGCAATAGCGTGCGGATGTGGGAGCCGTCCACATCGGCGTCGGTCATGATGATGATCTTGCCGTAGCGCAGCTTGGCGGCGTCGAAATCGTCCTTGCCGATGCCGGTGCCGATAGCCGTGATCAGCGCGCGGATTTCCTCGTGGCTGAGCATCTTGTCATAGCGCGCCTTCTCCACATTGAGGATCTTGCCTTTCAGCGGCAGAATTGCCTGGAAACGGCGGTCGCGCCCTTGCTTGGCGGTGCCGCCGGCCGACTCGCCCTCCACCAGGAACAGCTCGCAACGCTCCGGATCCTTCTCCTGACAGTCCGCCAGCTTGCCCGGCAGGCCGCCGGAATCGAGCGCGCCTTTGCGCCGCGTGAGATCGCGCGCCTTGCGGGCCGCTTCGCGGGCGCGTGAGGCGTCGATGCACTTGGAAACAATCTTGCGCATCACCGCCGAGTTCTTGTCGAAGTACTCGCCCAGCTTGTCGTTGACGAACTGAACCATCTGGCCCTGAATGTCGCTGTTCAGCTTGCCTTTGGTCTGGCCTTCAAACTGCGGCTGCGGCAGCTTCACGCTCACCACCGCGGTTAAACCTTCGCGCACGTCGTCGCCGGTGAGGTTTTCTTTCACGTCCTTGAAGAGCCCGGCTTGCTGGCCGTAGAAGTTGATACAGCGAGTGAGCGCACTGCGGAAGCCGCTCAGGTGGGAGCCTCCATCCACGGTGTTGATGTTGTTGGCGAAGCTGAAGATGCTCTCCGAGTATCCGTCGTTGTACTGGAGCGCGACTTCCATAGTCAACGTTCCGCCGTTCGGCAGATCTTTCTGACCCTCGAAGTAGATCGGCTTGTCGTGCAACACCGTCTTGCCGCGGTTGAGGTGCTTGATGAATTCAGCGATGCCGCCGGTGTAAAGGAATTCGTGAGATTTGACGGGATCCTCGCGCTCATCGGTGAGGGTGATCTTGAGCCCTTTGTTCAGAAACGCCAGCTCGCGGAGGCGTTGCGCCAGCGTGTCGTAGTTGAACTTGGTCGCCTCCATGATCGTTGGATCGGGCTTGAAAGTGACACGGGTTCCGGTTTTGCGGCCTGCTTTACCGGCCTTCTGCAAAGGTCCCTTAGGAACGCCGCAGGCGTACTCCTGCTGCCAGGTGAAACCGTTGCGCCAGATCTCGAGTTCCAGCCGCTCCGACAAAGCGTTGACGCAGCTCACGCCCACGCCGTGCAAGCCGCCGGACACTTTGTAACTCTTGGAATCAAATTTGCCGCCGGCGTGCAGCTTGGTCATCACGACTTCCGCGGCTGAAACACCTTCCTCCTCGTGGAGGTCAACCGGAATGCCGCGGCCATCATCCACAACCGTGACAGAGTTATCAAGGTGAATCGTCACGTCAACCTGCGTGGCGTACCCTGCGAGGGCCTCATCCACAGAGTTGTCCACTACTTCGTAGACCAGATGGTGCAGCCCCATCTCACCGGTGGAGCCGATATACATCGCGGGCCTGAGACGCACGGCCTCCAGGCCCTCAAGGACCTTGATACTGCTCGAATCGTAGACTTCGCCGCGGTTAGGATCTTCACCCGGCGCTGTTACATGATTAGCCATAGGTTCACAGAATTAGTAGCGCGCCATTCCTCCGCGCTCATGGTAAAAAATGGAAACGTTCTCAAATGCGCATGGGCATCACTACATAGCGGTAGTGATCCTTAGTTTCTTCATTCGCAGGCCTCATTTCGCCCGCGCTCTTTTGATCTTTCAAGGCAAACGCAACTTCTTCCTGTTGAATGGCACGCAGAAAATCAAGCAGGTACTGCGCATTGAACCCGATTTCGAGATCGGGTCCGGCGTACTCCGTGGGTACGCTCTCTTCGCTCTCTCCGGTTTCGACTGAGGAGCTGAATACTCTGACCTCGCCTTGGCCGAACTGCACTCGAATCGCGCGTGAGCGCTCATCGGCAAACTGGGAAACACGTTCAATAGCCGAACGGATCTCATCCTTCCGCAGCTTTGCAATGTTCGTGTTCTCCTTAGGCAGCACGCGCTCGTAGTCCGGAAAATTGCCTGTCAGTTTACGCGTAATCAGAAGCCGCTCGCCAAATCGAAAGAACAAGTGATTCTCATCCCCAGCGAAGACAATCTTCGAGTCTGGACCACTCTCCTCAGCGAGCTTCAAGATCTCGGCCATGGCCTTTTTGGGAATCAGTGCACGAAAGCCTTTCGACGATGCCCCGTTTGCATCCATGGGACTTTGAACATAGGCCAGCCGGTGGCCATCCGTGGCTACCATGGTCATCCCGTCTCCACTCAACAGGAGCAGCGCACCGTTCAGGGTGAAACGCGACTCTTCCATCGAGATCGCAAATGACGTGCGAGAGATCATGGATGACAGCAGCCTAACCGGAATCTCTGAGATCGCCTCCGGCATTTGCGGAAGCTCCGGAAAACTCTCGCGCGACATCCCCGCCATCTTGGTTCGTGATCTGCCGCAGGTGATCGATGCCCAATGATTTTCCAGGAACTTCAAATTCAGATCCGCATCCGGTAACAGCCGGGTGTAGTCAAGCAGCTTCCTGGCCGGCACGGTTCCCGCTCCCTCTTTTTTCACCTTAGCTGGACAGGAGCAGCGGATGCCCAGTTCCAGATCTGTGGCTGTCAAGATGATCCGGTCGCCCTGCGCCTCAATCAGAACATTAGACAGGATGGGAATCGTGGTTTTCTTCTCTACCACTCCCTGGGAGAGACCCAGCTCCCGCACCAGATCATTCTTGCTAACGGTGAATTCCATTGGGCAGAACTCCTCTACTGAATGGATTAGATAGATCCTTAACAGGAAGAACCGTATTCATGGGGTCTGTGAAAATGTTGATTTCTACCTAAATTATACAAAATTCTACAACTTCCTGCTCAAGATGATGTGCAAACAGAGCGCAAAACAGACCGAAAAACGGCTCTGTAACCTGAATTGCACAGACATCCGCAGGCCTCACGCCAATGCCATTGTGGAAAAAAAGAATAAGCTCATTGTAATGAGTCTATTAGGCTGTGTAGCAGCCTGTTTAAATCCGGGTCGGTTTGGCGCTGCCGCTCGATTTTGTTGATGGAGTGAATCACCGTGGTGTGATGCTTGCCGCCGAAGGCCCGGCCGATCTCGGGGAGGGATGCCGTGGTCAGTTCTTTGACGAGGTACATGGCCACTTGGCGGGGACCAACGATGGTCTTGGTGTTGCTCTTTTCCTTGAGCTGGGATTGCTTGATGCCATATTTCTCAGCAACGGCTTTTTGGATCGTATCGATGGTTACGCGGCGGTCCTGAGCATGAGTCAGATGCTTCAGGACCTGTTGGGCCATTGGAAGATTGATGGGAGCGCTAGTGAGCGACGAGTAGGCGATCAGCTTGACCAGCGCACCTTCCAGCTCACGCACATTCGACTTCGTCTTCGTCGCAATGAATGTGCGGACTTCCTCGGGCAAGCGCAGTCCTTCCAGTTCAGCTTTCTTGTCGAGGATGGCCATCTTGGTCTCGAGGTCGGGTGGCTGAATGTCGGCCATCAATCCCCACTCAAAACGTGAACGAAGACGCTCAAGGAGGCCGGGTATGTCTTTGGGCGGCGAGTCGCTCGATATGACGATCTGCTTCTGGTTGTCGTGCAATTCGTTGAAGGTATGGAAAAACTCTTCCTGCGTCCTTTCCTTGTTGCCCAGGAGCTGGATATCGTCAATCAGGAGAACATCGGCCGAGCGGTAACGCTGGCGGAGCTGGGGCATGCGTTCCATCCGGATCCCAGACACCACCTCGTTGGTAAACCGCTCACTTGATGTGTAGAGGATCCTCATGCCAGCGCTATTGCTCATCAGTGCGCGGCCAATGGCATGCATCAGGTGGGTCTTGCCCATCCCAACGCCGCCATAAAGAAATAGCGGGTTGTAGCTGCGGGAGGGGTTCGTGGCCACCGAGCGGGCGGCTGCGTGCGCGAACTGGTTGCAGGCACCCACAACGAATGTCTCGAATGTGAACCGGGGATTCAGTTGACTGACCGGCGATTCACGCTCGGTCTCTCGGTCTGGATCCGCCGGACCTCGCGACTCGGTCGTATTAGCGATTTCGTACTCCACCGCCTGAACCGGAAGATTCAGTTTGCGAATGGTGGAGATGACATGGTCGGCATACTCGGTCTCCAACCACGCTTTGCTTTCAGCGTTTGGTACTGATACATGCAAAACCGCGCCGGCCAGTTGGCGGAAGGTGCTGCGGCTAACCCAATTTTGATAGCCCTCTGCGCTGAGCGTAACTTCAAGCTGTTGTTTGACTTGATCCCAGGGGTTCATCTGCCAAGCGAACCAAAAGACACAACTTTTCCACAGCTTTCACACACTACAGCGAAAACTCAAAATTCGCGCTCGATTGAGGGAGGAATTTATTGTGTTCTGCCCGGCTGTGCCCCCCGAACAGAAAACACAGTCTAGCACAGAAGATCCAAAGGAATACAAGATTATAACTCTCTTCCTTTGTGACGTTTTGGTGTCAGCGAATATCTGCCGGGCAGGAGGTTTGACACCTGCGCCGCAAGTGGAGGAGAATGAGAGATTCCTGAGCGGGAGTAACTCAGCTGGTAGAGTGCGACCTTGCCAAGGTCGATGTCGCGGGTTCGAATCCCGTCTCCCGCTCCAGTTGAATCCCTTCCCCACTTCCACGATCTACAATGGTGTAATGGATGTTTATGCGTAGACTAGCTCTAGTTCTATTGCTGACCACCAGCGCGGCCCTTGCTCAGTACAAGAGTGAAACGGCTGGCGCGCCGCCCGCGGAGGTTGCGCCAGCGATCAGCCAGGCACTCCAGCAGCAAGGCACGAAGATTATGGCCGGCGACGGTACGGTGTTCTGCGAAATCTGGTTTCGAACGTCGCTGCCTTCTGGTGCAAAACCCTCGGATGAAACCATTACGCTCGCGATTCCACAAGGGGCTCTGGTGGGCGTGATTCGTTTTCCGGGCCAGGCGGCTGACCGCCGGGGCCAAGCCATCAAACCCGGAGTTTACACGCTTCGGTACAGTCTGATGCCGGTGAACGGGGACCATCAGGGCGCCGCGCCTCAGCGCGATTTTGTGGCGCTCACGCCGGCTGCCGCCGACAAAGATCCAAACACGACGCCGGATTTCGATGCGCTGATGGCCATGAGCCGCAAAGCTTCCGGAACACCTCACCCGGCCGTGTTGAGCTTATGGGGAGCAGGGGCCAGCGACCCTATGGGATTTGCGAAGCAAGGCGAGAATGACTGGGTGCTCACGTTGAAGGTCGGCGCTACACCAATTTCAATCATTCTGATCGGCAAAGCCGAGGCCGCTTGAGCGCTCTTCCCCAATCGCGGCAGATGGAGCGCCTGGAGCAATCGAGCGCTGAGGAGTTGCTCGAGTGGGCGCTGGCCCAGTTTGGCGGCTCGCTCGCCATTGTCACCGCGTTTCAGGCTGAAGGCATGGTGATCGTGGACCTGGCCGCGCGCATTTCGCCGCAGGTACGCGTGCTGACCTTGGACACGGGCCGGCTTCCCGAAGAGACTTATCACATGATCGAAACCGTGCGCGAGCGCTATGGCGTTGGAGTCGAAATGGTGGCGCCGGACACAGCCGAAGTGGAAGCCATGGTGGCGCGGCACGGTCCCAACCTGTTCTATCGCGAGGTGGCGCTGCGCAATTTGTGCTGCCAGATCCGCAAAGTGCGGCCGCTGGAGCGCAGCCTGCGCGGGCTGAGGGCGTGGGTGACCGGTCTGCGGCGCGATCAGAACGAGTCGCGGGCGGATGTGCGCAAGGTCGAGGATGTCGACGGGAAGCTGAAGCTGAATCCGCTGGCTGACTGGACTGCCGGCCAGGTGAGCGACTACATCCGCCGGCATAATGTGCCGATGCACCCGCTCTATGCCGCCGGCTACCGGAGCATCGGCTGCGCACCATGCACGCGCGCGGTTGGTCCCGGTGACGATGCTCGCGCGGGACGCTGGTGGTGGGAGCAGGACTCCGCGAAGGAGTGCGGCATTCATTTTGCGCCTGACGGCAAGGCCGAGCGCAAACTGGACGTCCTGCTGAATGAGATCCTCGAGGCCAAGCGCGCTTGACGCCACGTCCTTTGGCACACCAGGGCTTCACGCTTTGGTTCACCGGGCTTTCGGGTGCGGGCAAGAGCACCATTTCCGGCATCATCGAGAAGCGTTTGCGCGAGGCCGGCGCCAGGGTCGAGGTGCTGGACGGAGACGTGGTGCGCGAGAACCTCTCCAAGGGTCTGGGATTCAGCAAGGAAGATCGGGACGAGAACATTCGCCGCATCGGATTCGTGTGCGAGCTGCTCTCGCGCAACGGCGTCATCGCCATGGTGGCTGCTATCTCGCCGTATCGCGCGGTGCGCGAGCAGATCCGACGGCGCATCCGGAACTTCGTCGAAGTCTATGTCGAATGCCCGCTTGAGGTGGTCGCCGGGCGCGACGTGAAAGGGTTGTACAAGAAAGCCATCGCGGGCGAGATCCCGCAATTTACCGGTGTCTCGGATCCTTACGAGCCGCCCCTGAATCCCGAAGTGGTGGTGCACTCCGCGAGTCAGAGTCCGGAGGAGAGCGCCAATCGGGTGTGGGCTAAACTGGAAGAACTGGGGCTGATTTCCTTCTGATCGACCTGCACACGCACACCAATGAATCGGACGGGACCACCCCTCCGCCGCAGCTTGTTGACGAGGCTCTGAAAACAGGCCTCGAAGCGCTGGCCATTACCGATCACGATACCCTCGCCGGTTACGATCTCGCCGAGCCGCTGGCGCGAGCCGCGGGACTTGACCTGGTCTGCGGCATCGAGATCTCCACGCGTTTTCACGGCCGCTCCGTTCACCTGCTCGGATACTTCGTGAACCGGCCGCCCACCGCCGAATTTCGAGGATGGCTCCTCGCGCTACAAAAATCGCGCCGCGATCGCAATGTGCGGCTGATCGAGCGCCTGCGGTCGCTCGGCGTGGATATCTCGCTCGAGGAAGTGGAAGCCAAGGGGCGCACCATGACGGGGCGGCCGCATTTCGCGCGGGTGCTGGTGGAAAAAGGCTACGTGCAGAATGTCGACCAGGCGTTCGATGAATATCTCGACGAATCGGCGAAGGGGTACGTCGAGCGCCGGGAAGTGCCCATGCACGAAGGCATCGAGCGCGTGGTGAAGGGGGGCGGCATCGCGTCGCTGGCGCATCCGGTTCGCGTGGGCAGGCGCAGCGCATTGGACGGGCACAAGCAACTGGAAAAGTGGGTGGTGGAGATGCGCGACATGGGAATGCGCGCTCTCGAAGCTTTTCATAGCGACCACTGGCCCGCGGACATCGAATGTTTTCTGGATTTAGCCCGGCGGCTGGATCTCGCCGTGACCGGGGGTTCCGATTTTCACGGAGCCAACAAGGCGCGCATCCAGCTTGGCCACGGTTTCGAAGGAAACCTGAACATACCGGCCTGGGTGCTCGAGCGCTTACGCGCCATGTAGCGCACGGATGACATTCACGAGGGCTCGTGCCAGAGGGGACAGGCACCCACCGTCCACGACGAACGGGCCGGGGGTTTGTGGGCGGCTCGATTAGGGACGGTGGAGCCAGTCCCCGACGCGCTCGATTGATTAAGGCTAGTTTCAAGAGAAGACACGGAACCCCGAATCGGTAATCCGCGCTGCGTGACGTGATGCCTTCGGCGACATGACGCTTAACTATCCCTGAAACCTTCTGAAACCTTTCTTACGCGCCATGTAGGGCGCAGATCACGGCCGGGTGGCCGTTGACGGTGAGGGCTGTGCCGGGTTCGGCCAGTTCGCGCCGGACATAGGCCATTCCTACGACTTTCTCCAGCGCGGGTGAGAATGCCGCGGAGGTCATCTTGCCGACATTCTCTTCACCGTGAAAGAGCCTTGTCTCAGGCTCGGGAACTTCGGTTGACTCGATCTCCACTCCGGCAAGCAAGCGATGCACCAGGCCGCGCGACCGCACGCGCTCGACGATTTCCTGCCCGACGTAGCAGCCCTTGTTGAAGTTGACCGCGTGGTGTTGCTGCGTTTCCTGCGAAAGCGTGTTGGGAAAGATGTCCTCACCGTAGCGGGGCTTGAAGTGTTCCAGGCGGACGACGCGCGCGGCGTCCAGCCCGGCCTCAACGGCGCCGGCGCTTTCGAGTAGTTGGGTGAGGCGTGGCTTCTCAGAAGCGGCGGCGAAGAACCGCAAGCCAGGCGCGCCGGTGAAGCTGACATGAGCCACGGTGACGCCGCTCCATTCGGCGTGGTTCCACGGTTTTTCAGGAAGCGGAACGCCGAGCCGTGCTGCCACCGCGAGAGCTTCTGGCCCGTCAAGATCAATGGTGGCGAGATGCGCGGTGGCATCCTCGAGCGTGACATCGTCGGCGATGATGTACTTGTCGAGGTGCTGGTAGAGCGCTTCCCGCGTTTCCGGCTCGACGTCGAGCAGAAAATCATTCGCGCGGCAATACAGGTTGACGTCGCCCAGTATGCGGCCCTGGGGGTTGAGGAAGAAGGCGTAGCAGCCTTCGCCGGGCTGAAGCTTCTCCACCTGATTGGTGGTCATGGCATGCAACAGGCGCGCGCGATCCTCGCCGGTGGCGATGATTTTGCCGCGAGAGGAGAGATCGAGCCAGGCTGCGGCGGAGCGCAAAGCCTGGTAACCCGCATCCATAATCTCAGTTTAGGTGAAGCTGGCGCAGCACGGCGGAAATCGCGATGATGACGAGGCCCGAGATCACCAGGCCGGTCATCTGGCGCGTACGCTTAGGATTTTTCGGCCTGACGATCAGGATGCCCACCGCGAACACGTGCAGCACCAATAGCAGCTTGATGCCCAGCAGGGATTGGTAGAGTTTCCCCTGGTTGATGTTCAGGATCATGTTGTACAGGCCGGTGGCGGTGAGCAGCAGGATGACGAGGAACAGCAGCGACCGGTAGCGGGCGGCGAGGGCGTCACCCATCGTTTCCTGTTCCTTGGCGGGCATCGAGTGCAATACGGGCGCGAGCACGAAACGCGCGTAGAGGACACCGCCGATCAGGGTTACTACCGATGTGATGTGCAGCCACCGCATGAGTACGTTGAGCGCGTCCGTCATACCGACGAGTATACAATTCGGATATGATCCACGAGATGCTGCCGGTCGGCGTGTTGCAGTGCAACTGTTCGATCTTCGGCGACGAGCAGACGCGCGACGGCATCGTGATCGATCCCGGCGACAACATTCCCGAGATTCTGGAGATCATCGGGCGGCACGGGCTGAAGGTGAAGGCCATCGTGATCACGCACGCGCATATCGATCACATTGGCGGCGCTCATAAGCTGCGCGCGGCGACGGGCGCGCCGGTCTACATGAATCCGAACGATACGCTGCTGCGGGACACGCTGGACGCGCAGGCGCAGTGGCTGGGCATGGAAACGCCGGAGAAGGTGACCGTCGACACTCCCGCGCGGGAAGGCGACAAGCTGGTGCTGGGCACGGCGGAGTTCGCGGTGCTCGATACGCCGGGCCACACGCAAGGCAGCATCTGCCTATGGATTCCGGCGGAGAACAAGCTCGTTGCGGGCGATACGCTGTTTCGCGACAGCATCGGCCGCACGGATCTGCCCGGCGGCGACGGACGCAAGATCCTGCGCTCGATCCACGACAAGCTCATGCCGCTGCCCGATGACGCTGTCGTGATCCCCGGCCACGGCGACATCACCACGATCGGGCGGGAGAAGCGGTTCAATTATTTTTTGCAGGGGCTGTAGGAACAGCTGATTCCTCGAGCAGCTTCACCAGCGCGTGGAGGGTCTGGTTCACCGGCACCGGCACGCCGAGTTGCGCGCCTTGCCGGACCAGGTAACCGTTGAGCGCGTCGATCTCCGTGCGGTTGCCGCGCGCGATGTCTTGAGCCGTGGAAGAGGTTGCGCCGCTCATCGTATCGGCTAGCTTCCACACAGTGTCCACCATGTCGGGTTCCGGCAATCGGACGCCGGACGCGCGGGCGATGGTCACGGCCTCTTCCGTCACCTGCTTCATCAGCTCGCGCGTCCATGGATTCGCCACCAGCCGCGCATATTTTGCGCGCCCCAATGCCGAAATCGCGTTGTAGGCGCAGTTGATGATCATCTTGGTCCACAGGTCGCCGGCGATGTTGTCCGAGAGGCGGCACGGCACGTCCGCGCTGGTGAACATGGCGGCGACCGGCGCGAGATCGCACCCGGTTCCCAGAAGATCACCGATGATCAGGTCGCCGCGGCCGGAATGTTTGACGCGGCCGGGTGCGGTCATCGCGACCGCCACGTAAACCACGGCCGGAACCGCGCCGATGCCAGCCGACGAGCGCATTCGCTCCACATTGTCCACGCCGTTTTGAAGACTCACGACGACCGCGCCAGGCGCCAGATGCGGCTGAAGGGCTTTTGCGGCATCTTCGGTATCAAACGTCTTCACGCAAAAGAGCACGATGCCGGCTCGACGGGCGACGCTCAAGTCAGTGGAGGCGGACACGCGAACCTGCTGCTGAAAGCGCAGAGTGTCGAGGAACAGGGCCTCGCGGGCGATGGTTTCGACGTAATGCGGGCGGCCAATGAGGGTGACATCGGCGCCTGCGCGCGCGAGCATGCCTCCGAAGTAACAGCCGACCGCGCCGGCGCCCACGACGGCGATGCGAGAACTGTGGTCTGGCGGCACAGTGCCAGTGTAATCCGGTAGCGCGGCCCGTGGATCGACTATCATGCAGTAATTGTGAAGAGGCTAGCCGCGGCGTACGCGCTTCTGGTGGGCGCGCCCGTGCTCACTCTTGTCACGGTTCTGCGCTTGGGCGCGCCACTTCCAGCGCCGGCGCCGGTCCCTCCGTCTGGAAACCTCTCATTGACACATCCCCGAACATCGGCGGACCTCATCATCCTGGTCGCGCAGATCGCCGTGATCATCCTGGCGTCGAGGGCTGTCGGATACCTGTTTGGGAAGCTGTCACAGCCTCAAGTGATCGGAGAGATGCTGGCGGGCATCATGCTCGGGCCGTCGTTGCTCGGCTGGTTGGCGCCGGGAGTTTCGGCGGCGTTGTTCCCGGCTTCGAGCCTGAGCTTGTTGAGTTCCATCAGCCAACTGGGGCTGGTGATTTACATGTTTCTGGTCGGATTGGAACTGAACGCCGCGGAGCTGCGCCGCTATGGAAAAGCCGCCATGCTGATCAGCCACGTGAGCATCGTGGTTCCGTTCGTGCTGGCATCCATGCTTTCGCTCTATCTGTATCCACACCTCGCGGAGAACGGCGTCAGCTTCATGAGCTTCGCTCTTTTCATGGGGGCGGCCATCGCCATCACCGCGTTTCCCGTGCTGGCGCGCATTTTGACCGACCAGCAATTGCTCACTACCAGCATGGGGACAGTCGCCATCACGTGCGCGGCGGTCGATGATGTCACCGGGTGGTCGATTCTGGCATACATCATGGCGCTCATCCGCGCGTCGCAGTCGGCGCGCCCCATCTGGATTACGCTGGCCGGCCTGGCGGTTTTTCTTGCGATCATGATCTCGGTTTTTCGCCGCCTTTTCGCAAGACTGGAGCGCCACTACGACCGGCACGGCAGCCTGCCAGATCACTGGGTAGCGTTGATCATTGTCTTCGCTTTAGGCGCGGCTCTTTGCACGGAAGCGCTGGGACTCCATCTGTTGTTCGGCGCCTTTGTGGCCGGCGCCATTATGCCCAAAGACCGGCGATTCGTGGATTACCTGATGGAGAAATTCGAAACGGTGGCGGTCTTGCTTCTACTGCCGGTCTTTTTTGCCTTCACGGGGCTGCGCACGCGCATCGGTTTGGTAAGCGGCGGCGAGATGTGGTTCTACTGCGCGCTCATTGTGGGAGTGGCGATTCTCGGAAAAGTGGGGGGCAGCGGATTTGCCGCGCGGCTGGGCGGCATGAGCTGGCGGGATGCAACCGCGCTGGGCATCCTCATGAACACCCGCGGCCTGATGGAACTCGTGATACTCAACATCGGCCTGGATATCAAGGTCATCTCGCCGGCGGTGTTCTCGATGATGGTGATTATGGCGTTGGTGACCACGTTTATGACCGCGCCGCTGCTCCACAGTGGTTCTATCCCGCGCGGCTGCGGCAGCGGGTCTCAGAGCCGGCTATGCGCGCGTGATTCAGTTCGAGCCGCCTGCCGGCGCTTCTTCCTTCGAGGCCAGCAGGACCACGGGCATTCTCGGGAAAGCAAACTTGCGGCCCAACTCGTCGATTACGTTCACCTGGCACGTGTATTTCCCGGGCTTCTGGCCTTTGAGTGAAGCCTGTAAATACAGCGGGATCACGCCCTGGCGTTTGGAGTCCGGCCGGTTCACGCGAACCGCCTGCGTCTCGAGCACCTTGCGGTCCCCCTGATAGA
>Ga0335080_10005686_pt1 | contig 12860 bp, 10 predicted proteins | sample Lox_Sample_34_FD_206720 | JGI IMG/M metagenome (GOLD analysis project Ga0335080, IMG submission 206720) | Soil microbial communities from Loxahatchee National Wildlife Refuge, Florida, United States - Lox_Sample_3.4 | ecosystem: Environmental > Terrestrial > Soil > Wetlands | place: USA... | reverse complement strand
GGACCGGGTTAGACGCACTTCTGGTGTGGCAGTTGTTCCGTCAGGGGCATCGCTGCGTAGCCATGTGCGGAAGAGATAAGCGCTGAAAGCATCTAAGTGCCAAGCTCCTCCCAAGATATTGTTTCCCTGTCGCAAGACACTAAAGACCACGGGCAGACCACCCGTTTGATAGGCTGGACGTGTACGAGCCGTGAGGCTTTGAGCCGACCAGTACTAATCGGTCGTGCGGCTTGATCGCTTTCTTCTTTTGAAGAATGCGATTTCAACTCGCGAATTGTAAATCCTGTGAACCCTGTGTGTAGTTTTCAGAGAAATCCGGATCCGGTTTCGGATTTGTTCTTTCGAAATTTGCACGGCGAACGTGATTGCGGCGAAGCCGCGGTGGCCGTGCGCCAGCACTTTTGGTGGCCCTAAAGCTGTGGTCCGACCCGATCCCATTCCGAACTCGGCCGTCAAACACAGTCTTGCCGATGGTAGTAGTCCTATAGGTTCTGCGAGAGTAGGTAGCCGCCAGTCTTTGTCAAAGGCCGAAACCCCGGACGGGTTTCGGCCTTTTTATTTGTTTCTACGTCCCGGGAATAAGTGACCCGCAGAAAGGCCAATAGCCGTGGTGGCGACCAACCCCGCTCAATCTGGCGCGCCAAATGCTGAAGTGATGTGATTTCAGGGCAATATCCAACGAAATGCCGCGCCCAATCAACATGCCGATGCATTTTTGCGGGAAGATGACCGCCGGACTGTTCCCGCTGTTGTTCCTTTTTATCGCGCGCGTCCTGATCGCTCAGGAAACGAACGGGAAGCCCCTCGCCGGCGGAGCGGTCATTACCAACATGGCCCAGTTCTGGGAACTCCCATCCGAAGAAAAAGATCAGCTGCATCGCATTCGGATGGAGCTGCTGATTTACTACTGTGATTCCAAATGGACCGTGTTCTGGGGACAGTCTGATGGCCTGGATACTTTTCTGCCGCTGAGAGGCATCCCGGTCCCGCTCCGGGCCGGGCAGAAAGTCCTCATTGACGGGTTCAGTCTCCCGGTCAACCAGGAAGTTTTGTGGGACAAAACCACCGTCAAAATTCTTTCCGAATCCAACGAGCTTAAATCCGTTTCCGCCAAGGGCAGGCTTTTTGACACGTCCACTCTGGACAAGCATTTTGTGGAACTGGAAGCGTTGGTGGACTCGCAACGATTGATTTCCACCAACATATTGCGGCTCGATTTGCTGGCGCAAAATTTTAATTTTACGGCGAATGTCCTGATGGACCAGCCGGAGACCAACCCGCCGGACTTCAGCGGTAATTTCGTCCGCATTGACGGAGTTTACTCAGCGACTTTTGATGCGCTCGGGAAGATTGCCAGTATCACTCTCTGGACGGATGGCTTGCATTTCGTTGTGACCAACGGTTCGCTGGGAAGCGATTCCCGATTTACGCTCCCGATCACTTCGTCTGAGAACTTTGCCACCTTCGATCCCAATGCCCTGGCTCACGTTCAAGGCATTGTCCGCAGCCAACAACCCGGCCAGGCTGTGACGATTTGGGATAATGCGGGACAGATTCGTATCTATTCCAAACAGGAATATCCGCTGCAAGTGGGTGAGCGCATTGAAGCAGTAGGCTATCCGGCGTTTCAAGGAATCGACCGCGTTTTACAAGGCGGACTGTTTCGGTTGACCGCCGGCAAAGAGGTCGGGCCAAAAGAGATTTCTGATGGCCACAGCAAATTGCGCCTGGCGGACCAGGTCCGTGGTCTGGACCAGGAAACCATTGCTCAGCGGCTCCCGGTGAGCCTTGAAGGTGTGGTGACCTGGGTGGATCCCCGGCGGAATTTCATCTTTATTCTGGACAGTAGCGGAGGCATCCGGGTGATGCGACCCCAAAACCCGGATGGAAGACGTTTACGCGCAGGCATGTTGGTCAAGGTCAACGGCGTAACGGCCATGGGCGAGTTTACGCCCGCGATCACCAATGCCACCGTGCGCCAGACCGGGACCATGTCGCTGCCCGACCCTCCCCTGGTCAGTCTCGAAGAAGCCATGACCGGCACGGAAGACGGACGTTGGATCCAGATGCGAGGTTATGTCCGCAAATCCAGTGAAGAAACCAATTCCATCCGGTTGCAGCTCGTCGCCCCCGGCGGCGAATTCATCGCGCGTATTCCCAAGGACAATACTTTGCGGACCCTGAACGGCTCGGTGGTTCTGGTGCGTGGTGTGTGCGTGGTGACTGCAAATGCCCGCAGGCAATTGACAGGCATTCAAATCTGGTCGCCAGAGGTCAGCGACGTGCAGATTGAACAATCTGCTCCCGCCGACGTGTTCGCCTTGCCCCTTCGTACCCTGGCCAGTCTCCGTCAGTTCAAGCAGATGTTGCAGCGCCGCCCGCTCGATGTGCCGGAGGCGCTGAACAATCTCAGTAAAATGCTGCGCCGAATCATCGGCGAACACATCTATTTGCGGATCCAATGCGCGGATCATCTTCCGCTGGTATTCGCTGATGCGGTCAATTTCGAGCAGATTATCATCAACCTGGCGGTCAACGCGCGTGACGCCATGCCACGCGGCGGTCCGCTCACCATCACCGCCGACCGGGTGGTGATTGACGCAAAATATCAGGAGCGGGAACCTGACGCAGTGATCGGCACATTTGTGCGGTTGAGTGTCGCCGATGAGGGGAGCGGGATGAGTGAGACTGTACGCAAAAAGATTTTTGAGCCGTTCTTTACCACCAAGGAGGTGGGGAAGGGAACAGGCATGGGTTTGGCCACGGTTTATGGCATCGTCAAACAGCACCAGGGTTGGATTGAAGTTGAATCCCGGCCCGGTGTCGGATCAGTGTTCCGGGTCTTTCTGCCGGTCGCGGAAGAAGAGGCGCAAAAGAAATCCGAATCGGGGAATGGCCGGATCGGCGCGGCCGACGTTCAGCCCCGGACAATTTTTCTCGTCGAGGACGAGGCTCCGCTGCGCGAGATGGCTTCCATGATTTTAAAGCGGCTCGGGCACGCCGTGGTGGTGGCCCAGGACGGGCAGGAGGCATTGAGCCTCTGGCCGCAACATCGCGGGAAAATTGATCTGCTGCTGACGGATATGGTAATGCCCGGCGGAATTTCCGGACGCGAACTGGCGGACCAGCTCTTGCGCGAAAGCCCCGGGATGCGCGTCATTTATTCCACCGGCTACAGCATGGATTTGTCCAGCTCGGACATCAAACTCGTCGAAGGCGTCAATTGTTTGCCCAAGCCTTACGATGCCACCACCCTGATTCGCATGGTTGAAAAAGCCTTGGCCAACGGGAATGGACACTGACCAGCCGCTACTATTTCAAATTCCAGATGCAACCATCGCTTAGACGCTCCCCGCCGCGCCTCGCGTAGGCCTGGACAGGATTTTCGCCGGGCTGCAACTGCACGTCCTTCCAGACAAATACGCCGTTGATTCCATCACTGCGTTCGCCCAGCGATTTCCCATTAACCACCAGCTCCACTTTGCGGGCGTTGGAATAAATCTTCACGTCCGTCACCGGTTTGGTGCGCTCGGTGAACCGGCGGCTGGTGATGTAGAGTACCGGTTCATCCGACCAGTTGGCTTTGTAAAAATAAAAGGCGTCTTTCTTCGTCTTGCGATCGTAAGTCACCAGGCCCTTGTCGTTGCGGCCGGGAATACCGCCTTCGTGGCGCGTGCTGACCGCAAAATCGAACATGTTCCAGACGAACGTGCCCCACACGAAAGGTCGCTGTTTCACGGCTGCCCAGGCGGCTTCGTGAACTTCATTCTGCCATTCTTCGGGATGCCACTGGCCGTCGGGTTTCGGTGGCCTCGGATTCTGCTCGTGCTGATTCACATTGGCGCCGGCGCCGTATTCGCTCATGCAGAAACCCCCGTGGCGGCTGTCCTGGCGGCGGTCGTCCAGCAACTTGCCAAAATCGTCCTTGGTCCCCCAGCCGGCATACCAGCCCGGGTAAATGTTCCAGCCGAGCCAGTCGGGAATTTTGTTCATTTGCGGCATCGCATTGTTGCTCGTCGCGGCGATGGTCGGGCGCGTCGGGTCTTCGCCGTTGGCCACAATTTTCAAATCCTGCAATTCGCGGTGCGGGTCCGGCCGGCCGGGCCAAAGTTCGTTGAACAAGCTCCAGACGAAAATCGAAGGGTGATTGATATTTTGCCGGATCAGGTCGAGCAACTGGTTCCGCGAAGTCTCTTCAAACTGTTCCGACGGGTTGATTTCGTTCACTTGCGGAATTTCCGCCCAGACCAGAATGCCCGCCTTATCGCACAGGCTGTAAAAATAATCGCTGTGCTGATAATGCGCGCAGCGGACCACCGTCGCCCCCAATTCCTTGATGAGCGCCATGTCTTCGTCCAGGTCGGCTTCAGAGACCGCCCAACCTTCATTGAACCGGTCCTGGTGCTTGTTCACGCCGTGCAGCGGATATGGCTTGCCGTTCAGGAAAAATCCCTTGTCCGGGTCAACCGAATAGAATCGCAAACCCAGCGGTTGCTCGACCGAATCCACCACGTTGTCCCCGGAACGCAACTCGATGACGGCTTTGTATAGATAAGGGTCCGGGCGGCCATTCCACAAATGCGGGTGCGGCACGGTCACGCGCAACCAATACGGCGCGGTGACGTTGGTCGCCAAAGTAATAGGCTGGCTGCTGGTGGCGATCGGGTTTCCGTCGGCGTCAAGCACGGTGGCGGCGAGGGTCAAAGGCTGCTTCTGACCGGTGCCGTTGGAAATCTGCGCCGTCACATCCAGCACGGCCTTTTTCTTCGTCACGCTCGTTTGCCGCCAGGCGACCCCGGGCGAACCGTGGTCGGTGAGCGTGAAATTTTCCGCTGCCGTTTCAATCAGGTGCACCGGACGGTAGATCCCACCATAAACGGAAAAGTCGCCACTCAACGGCGCGATGTCCGGTTCCCATTTATTGCTCACGCGCACCGCCAGCACATTCGTGCCACTGGCGGACAAATTGGCGGTGATTTCGTAGCAGAACGCGCCGAAGCCGCCGCGATGTTCGCCGAGCTTTGTGCCGTTCAAATAAACGTCGGCCACCAGGCTCGCCGCTTCAAATCTCAGAAAATAGCGTTTGCCGGGTTCCGGTGTAAGATTCAGCTCTCGCCGATACCAGCCCGGTCCACGGTAAAAATGCTTTCCTTGTTGCGCCTGTTCCCAGCCCCAGTTGTGCGGAATCGAGATCGTCTGCCAGCCGCTGTCATTGAACCCCGGCTGTTCCGCATTGACAACTTCGCCCGATTGAAACTTCCAGCCGGAATCCAGCAGCGTGCTTTCGCGCGCGGACAGGTTAAGAGAGCAGGCAACGGCAAACATGAGGACAGAGAACGTGCGCATGAGTTGCATCTTGCCAAATATCATCCCGGAGGCAAACGCAATGTCGCGTCCAGCGGTTGAACATCCGCCAGTTCTTTTTCGCCGGTCGCCGCGCGCAGCTTTTGGATTCGCTCGCCAGCCGGGCGGATCATCCGTTCGTAACTGCCCACCGCCTTGTTGAACGATTCGTTCGCGCGCTTCAGTCCGTCCCCGATTTTTTCGAAATGTTCGGTAAACGTGGCAATCCGTGCATACAGCTCCTGCGCCGCCTCGGCAATCTCGCGCGCATTTTGGGTTTGCGCGTGCTGTTGCCAGCTCACCGCCACCGAGCGCAACAACGCAATCAGCGACGCCGGCGTCGCCAGTAGAATCCGTTTCTCGGCCGCCCAGACGATCAAATCGTGATCGCCTTCCAATGCCGCGCTGAACAACGATTCCGCCGGCACAAACAACACGACGTAATCCAGCGCATTGGGAAACTGGCGCGGATAATCACGGTCGGCGAGCGCTTTGATGGTTGCCTTCAGTTTCGCCGCGTGCGATGACAATGATTCAGCGCGTTTCACCGGATCCGCCGATTCGAGGGCGTTGAGAAAATCGAAATCCGGCACCTTCGCGTCCACGATAATCACCCGGTCGCCGGGCAAGCGGACCATCAAATCGGGTTTGGCGTCACCGGCCTGCGTTTGCTCGCTGAAATCGCAATGGGCACTCATGCCGGCGGCTTCCACCACGCGCCGCAACGTTTCCTCACCCCAACGCCCGCGCGCCTGGTTCGAGTGCAACACCATCCGGAACTGTTGTGTTTCGTTCGCGAGTGATTGGTTGGACTGCGCCAGCGTTTCCAGTTGTTTCTTCACCTCGCCGAGCGCCGCGGCTTGAGATGTTTCGGCCTGCTGCAAACGATTCTGGTAGGCGTCCAAGTGCTGTTTCAGCGGTTCGACCAGCGTCTTGATGGATTCCTGCCGTTGCGCCAAGTCGCCCTTGGCTGCTTCCTGAAGTTTGCCGAAACTTTGTTCCGCCAGCCTCAGAAATTCCGGTGCGCTTTGTTTCAACGCCTCGGCGCTCAACGCCTGGAACGACTGCCGCAATTCAGACAACGCCTTATCCTGCAGTGACTTTTGTTCCGCCAGCAATTTCTCAGCAGCGGCCTGATTAGCCTGTGTCGTGGCGAGCGATGTTTTGGTCTGTATGAGTTGCTCGTTGGTCTGTTTCAGTTCCGTTTCGCGCTGGGCGAGTCGTTGCTGTAAATCCGCCTCCAGCCGCGAATCCGAACCGCCGCCGCGTGCCCGGCCGACGAGCCAGCCGATGATGAAACCGACGAGGGCGGCGATGGCGAGTTGAATTCCAAGCGGCATGGTGTCAGTTGATTTGGTTCCCCTCACGGCCCTCTCCCCAAGGAGAGGGGGAACTGTATTCAGTCGGTTTGAAAAATCTTGCGACCGGGTTTGCCGGGTGGCCGTTCTGAGGAAAATGGAGCGACGATTGCTGTTCCCTCTCCCCGAGGGAGAGGGTCAGGGTGAGGGGAAAATTGCTTCGGATTTTCATTTCAGTTTCTTGACCAGATGGCCCTCGAAATCCGCGACGAGAAACCGCTTGCCCTTCTGGACGATTTTGTGCCCCTCTGCTCGCAACCGCTTGGCGATGCCTTCAACGCCGCCCGGGTATTTCGGGTTCAATTCACCGCCGGCTTTGAGCGTGCGCCAGAATGGCGTGATGCGTTTGACGCCCTCGGCCGCGGCTTCAGCGGCGGCATTAGCCGCTATCCATGAAAAAATCCCGGTAGTGATGGGGCAGGCAAAATCCGTTTTGTGCTTTTTAGCCAGCGCGCCACGCAGGTCGTTGATGGTGACCACGCGACCCCGGGGCACCTGCTTCATCAACGCATCCACCTCGCGTGGGGCCGGAATGACGAATTTGCCCGTGCCCCAGCGTTGGCTCATGTTACCGGTGACTTCGCAGACCCTTGGCAGGTCTTTGTCATCCGCCAGTTTTTCACGCCAGGATTTTTTCATTTGCGATTTCGGATTTACGAGTTACGAGCCGACAACTGGAGCGCGGGCTTCAGCCCGCTTCAATGCCTGTTTGCTATGCAGCGTTGAAGCGGCGTGAACGCCGCGCTCCGAATCAAAAATGCGCCACGATTTCAATCTCGACATTCGCGCCTTTCGGCAACGCGGCCACCTGGACCGTCGAACGCACCGGGTGATCGCCGGTGAAATACTTCGCGTAAACCTCGTTCATGCCGGCGAAATCGGCGAGGTTCGTCATAAACACCGTGGACTTTACGACGTTGGCGAACATTAGCTTCTGGTCGTCGAGGATGGCTTTGACGTTTTGCAGCACGCGTTCGGTTTGAGTTTTGATGTCGCCGGTAATCAGATTGCCCGTGGCGGGGTCAATCGGGATTTGCCCGGCGCAGAACAGGAGGTCGCCGACGCGCACGGCATGATTGTACGGCCCGACGGCCGCGGGTGATTTCTCAGGTTTGATGATGGTTTTCTTCGTCATGTTTTTGTAGCGGCGGTCTATGACCGCCGGAATTGTTACGTTGAACGGCGGCGGTCATAGACCACCGCTACAGTATGTCGCAAGGTCTATCGGCTTTGCCACCACAGGTCAAGGAAAGCTGTCGGCAGGAGGACGGAAAGCAAAACTGCAGAGAAAATTACAAATGAGCGCTTGTAGGTTTGGAACCTAGCACTGGATCAGGCCGGTCCAATATCCGTGTGCCCCGCAATCGCGAGAAAACATGCTATAAAAACCCCGACAACGCTTGCCGCCAATACTCCGACAAAGATTACGCCGGAGACCAAAAGCATAAACGCAACTCGCGTCAGACTTGTCAGCTCCGAATGCCAATCGCTGCGGTAAAGAATTGCGAATGAAACTAAAATTGAAACGAGCACGCGAGTCAAAAGAACAGCCCAAGCAGCGGACGATATAACCAAAGGCCGGCTAAACCAATAAACGATCAGGAAGCAAAACAGACATGCAAAAGATGCGCAACCAATAAGCGACGACACCTCCGCTCGCGTATCGTCTTGCTCCGAAACGTGACGTTGATTCAAAATAACAGCTAAACGATTGAAACACGATTTCGCCACACTCAATAGACACCGACCAGCTGCATTTTTGTATAACTGACCGAAATCGGCCTAACGTTTAGATTAGCCTCGAATTTTGCCGGCTAATACGCTTCATGGAATTTACCCTGCGCTGGTCAAAAGTTTTTGTCGAGAAGGCCTTGGCTGAGGAATGAATCCTTATCCGGGTCCGAAAAGGACGGCGAGTATGATTGAAGGTATTTGGCCAGAGTATTTGCCGGTCTTGATGGCATTTTCGGCGCAGAATAGCCCATACAGCCGGGTTTGATCTGCGATTTATCCATTGCCGCCGAAAATCAACCAGTAGCCGATGACGAAAATCGCCGCATCCACGATGGCGTGGCTGAGGTAACCCGGCCAGATGGAGCGGTAACGCAGATAAAGCCAGGTCCACGCTGCGCCGCCAATGAATACACCGGCTGACCCGAGCAGGACAATCGGCCAGTCGAACTGCGCGGCCAACACAATGACGTGGTGCGCTGTGAAGGCCAGCGCCGCCGCAATCACCGCCAACTTGCCGCCCAACAGCAGCTCGAATTTCCGGAACACAAACCAGCGCCAGACGTATTCTTCCATCAGGGAATTGATCGTAATCCACCAGATTGCGCCAACGATGTATGCGCTCAGATGATTCAGGCCGGTCTGTGCGGCGCGGTCCGCAACTTTTTCGTGATGAATTACTCCGACATGAAGTGCGACTCCGTAAGCGGCAAAAATTACCGCGGCAATCAGCAGTCCCAGAACGGCGCCCGTTCGGAAACCACCGAGCCGCGGCGGTGACCAGCTCAACGGTTCGCGGTCAACGAACTTCAGCCAGATGACCGGCAGCAACGCCATCCAAAGCTTGCAGGCGCCGAAGATGATTTTGCCGGTTAACGTGTGCGTTATCCAAAAGAACGTCGCCGTGGCAATACTCTGTGCCGGGACCAACAGCAACAAGGCGAGCAGCGCTTTTCGAGAATTGGCGTTCATATCGTTAGTCCAATCAGAAAATAAACGTAGCTTGTAGAAATCATCCAATGACCCGAGCACGCTGCAACCTTATCTCCCTCTCCGCCAACGAAGTTGGGGGAGAGGGTCGGGGAGAGGTGAAGCTTTTAGAAGTTGCTCCTCACCCCGACCCTCTTCCCGCTCGGGCGGGGAGTGGGAGTCGATATCCGTGTTGAAAACTACAAATATGCCGCGCCTGCGGCGCTGCCTTCACAAATATTTCGCCAGAATCGGCTTCAGTTCGGCCACGGTTTTCTTCGGCCAGAATTTTTTGTCAGTCAGGATGGCATTTTTCACAGCTGAGTGGCACGGCCAATCCGGTTCGGTGGGAATTTGAGCAATCGCGGCGGCTATGATTTTTTTGGCCGTGTCTGCGTTGCGGTTCAGATTGCCGATGACCATTTCGAGCGTGACGTGTTCGTCTTCCTTCCAGCAATCGTAGTCGGTGGACATTGCGAGCGTGGCGTAGGCGATTTCGGCTTCGCGCGCGCATTTGGCCTCGCCGAGATTCGTCATACCGATGACGTCGTAACCGGCACGGTGGTTCGTGAGCGATTCGGCGCGGGTGCTGAACGCCGGGCCTTCCATGTTCACGTACGTGCCGCCGTCGTGCGCGGTTGCGCCGCAAACACACGCGGTTTTCAAAAGGATTTGCCGCAGTTCCTCGCAAATCGGGCGCGCAAACGCAACGTGCGCCACAATGCCGCGTCCGAAGAAAGTGTGCTGGGCTGACTGCTTGGTGCGATCGAGGAACTGGTCAACGAGCACGATGTCGCACGGCTTGCATTTCTCCTGCAACGAGCCGACGGCGCTGACGCTGATGATCCATTCCACGCCGAGTTTTTTCATCGCCCAGATGTTGGCGCGATGGTTCAGCTCGCTCGGCAGGATGCGATGGCCGCGTCCGTGCCGCGGCAGAAAGACCACGTCGCGTCCGGCCAGTTTGCCGGTGAGCAAAGCGTCCGATGGCGCGCCGAAGGGCGTTCGGACCTTTACCCATTTTTGGCTTGTAAAGCCTTCGATGCCATAAAGGCCGGTGCCGCCGATGACGCCGATGCGATGGTTTGACATAGGCGTCTTTTAACCACGAAACACACGAAACACACGAAAAAACTTTGAGAGGTGACACGTGACAAGTGACGGGTGACATGGTTTTCCTGTCACGCGCGTGCTTTCAAGCTCAAATCCCCTCACCCCGTCCCTCTCCCCGCTTTGGCGGGGCGAGGGAGTCGTCTCGTTCGATGCGGTGTCGAGTTCCGCCCCTCGTCATGTTCCATAATTTTCGCGACTGGCTTTCGAGGCGGAATCAGATATCCTACGCACATGGAACTGTTCTATAAAATTCTCAAAACCGCCGTCGAAGGCGGCGCCTCGGACGTGCACCTGAAAATCGGCACGCCGGTCATCTACCGCATCAACCGGGAATTGATTGCCGTGGATTCTCCCTTTCCCACCGCGGAATGGATGAACAAAGTCGTGGATACCATCACGCCGGCGCACCAGAAAAAGCGCCTCGACGAGCAGCGCGAGGTGGATTTTTCTTACTTCATCCCGGAAGTTGGAAGATTCCGCACGAATTTGTTTCAACAGCGTGGTGAGTGGTGCCTGTCCATGCGTTTCGTGAAAACGCGGGTGCCCAGTTTCGAGGAACTGAACCTGTTGCCGCAAATCAGGAAGATTGCGGAATCGCCGCGCGGCATCGTGCTGGTGGCGGGTTCCACCGGCTGCGGCAAATCCACCACGCTCGCGGCTATGATTGAACACATCAATGCCAATCTCAAGAAGCACATTATCACGCTCGAAGATCCGATTGAATACGTCTTTGAGGACAATCAATCAGTCATCGAGCAACGCGAGATCGGTCTGGATACCTTGTCCTACCATCACGCGCTCATCCACGTTCTGCGCCAGGACCCGGACATTATCATGATTGGCGAAATGCGGGATGACGTCAGTTTCACGGCCGCGATGAGCGCGGCGGACACCGGGCATCTGGTGTTGTCCACCGTGCACACCACGAACGCGGCACAGTCGGTCCATCGCATTCTCGATTTCTTCAAAGCCGAAGAACGCGAGCAGATTCGCCGTCAGCTTACCAGCTCGTTGCGCGGAGTGGTTTGCCAGCGCATGGTCGGCACCGTGGACGGCAAGGTTACCCCGGCGTTTGAAATCATGCTCGATACGCCGGTGGTGAAAAAGCTCATCGAGGAAAACCGGCTGGACAAACTGTCGGCAGCCATTGAGACCGGCAGCGAGGACGGAATGATCAGCTTCAACCAGTCGCTCTTCAATCTCGTCAAATCCGGCCGCGTGACGGAAAAAGAAGCGTTGTCGAAAGCCACCAATCCGCAGGCGCTGGAGATGAATTTCAAGGGCATCTTCCTCGACGAAGGCCGGCGCATACTCACCTAGGAACGCCGGCTTCAGCCGGCAGAGGTTTCATTTCGACCCAGGTGCCGCGTGAACGCGGGGTTCCTTTCGCGGAACCATGCCCGGCCGGTCCGAACGCGAATTTGTTATGTTTCTTATGCGAGGGGCTGGTTGAGCTTGACTTAATGCCGACATGTCTTATCGTCTTTTCCGATGCGAGTGTCGAAGCGAACAGACTATGCATTGCGCGCCTTGTTCACGCTGGTGGATCATTTCGGTGGCGCGCCGATTCCCATTCGTGAACTGGCGCGGCGCAACGACGTGCCGAAACGATTTCTGGAGCAGATCATGCTCGCGTTGAAGGCGCAAGGCTGGGTGGACAGTGTGGCGGGAATCCGCGGCGGTTATGTACTCGCAAAAGGCCCGTCGAAAATCACCATGGGTGAGGTGGTGCGCCATTTTGACGGCATTATTGCACCGATTGATTGTGTTTCTGTCATGGGCTACAAACGCTGTTCGCAGGAACCGGTCTGCCGGTTTCGACGCGTATTCCTGGATGCACGGAATTACGTGGCAGCATTGATGGATCACGCCAGCCTGGCCGAAGTGGCCAAGGGCTTGCCCGTGTCAAACCAGGAAGTTTCCACTGGATTTATCGGCGGAGAAGGCATTTAGAACAATTTTCAAAAAAGTCGTTGACACGGCAGGCAATTTGCTCATAATAACGACATAGTAAGTCGTTATTTGCTTGAGGTGTCAAGTTAAGCGAGCTGGTAACCGTACGGTCGGAAGTCTCATGAAAATGAAAGCGGCGGACATGAAACTCAGACAATTGATGATTGTGACATTGGCCTGCCTGCCGGCAGGCTTCTCCGTCCTTGCCGGAGACGGCACGGAAACCAATTCCTCCAGGGCCGCGCAGGTTGCTCCCTCTCGTTCCGCCGAAGCGGCGGAGATTGAAGCCTTGAGGCAGGAGGTTCAGGAATTGCGGCAGGAAGTCCAAAACCTCGAACGCCAGCGCGAACTGGCGCAACCGGCGACCAGCACCACCAACCAGGATCAGATTCA
>Ga0335080_10005684_pt1 | contig 12860 bp, 7 predicted proteins | sample Lox_Sample_34_FD_206720 | JGI IMG/M metagenome (GOLD analysis project Ga0335080, IMG submission 206720) | Soil microbial communities from Loxahatchee National Wildlife Refuge, Florida, United States - Lox_Sample_3.4 | ecosystem: Environmental > Terrestrial > Soil > Wetlands | place: USA: Florida... | reverse complement strand
ACACCCGAGCAAATCACGCACCGTTACCGTTGCGCGCATCGGGTAAGCTAGCCGTCTGAATCAGGCAATTGACGGCGGTAGGATTTTCACCTCCTAGACTTGCGGCCTTGTCGGCCGCTACCCGGGAGTCACACCCGCTGAAGTCCAGCGCCTTTCACGGCGCACTTTTTCACCAATTACGAACGCTGACTAGAATTAACAGGCGCTCGGCCGCCATACTTAGGACAACAATCCTCCGGGCTACCCAATACTCCTGAACAAGCGGAGACAGGCAGCCCGCAGCGGTGCTAGTGCTCCGAATAGGCGTCGAGCTTCGCGGCGTAGATCTGACAGTCGGCGCTGAACGCGGACTTGCCGCATATAGTGAAATAGATTGTCTTCCCATCGGGCGACCACTTCGGGGCGGTGCCCCGTCCTTCCGTCGCGGCGACGAGTCGCACATCGCTGCCATCCGGACGCATCGTATAGATTTGATAGTTCTGGTTCCCCCGGTTGGAGGCGAATGCGATTATGCTCCCGTCCGGCGACCATGCCGGCCAGCCGTCAAAGGCTGGATTGTTGGTGATATTTCGGGGGTTCGAGCCGTCGGCATCCGCTACAAACACCTCCGAGTTCGTCTCGCCCAGCATTCTTCGGAATGCCATCATCTTCCCGTCGGGTGACCACACGGGATAGGTGTTGACCCCATCTGAGAGTAGCTTCGTGATACTGTGCGTCGCGATATCGATCGAGTAGATCTCGGATGGATTTTTGCGAGGAGGCGCAAGATCGTCGTCAGTACAGTACACAACACGGCGGCCATCTGATGACCAACTCGGGTGGATCGTTTTTACAGCAGCGGGAGTGAGCGGCTCGACCCGAGTTCCGTCCGGACTCATGAGGTGAATCTGCTCGAGCCCATCTTTTAAGAGCACAAATGCAACATGACCGCCATCGGGTGACCACGCCGGATCCTCGTGACCAGCATCATCGCTGGTGAGTTGTCGCACGAAGGAGCCGTCCACCGCTCTGCGCATCAACTGCTCTTTGCCAGCGATCACCATGATGTAGATCATTTCCTTCCCGTCAGGAGAGAGTGTCGGATCCATGATGGCGGCATGGCTAAACTGATACGCTATCGTTCGCGGACGGTTTTGCGCTGAAGCAGCGGAATGTGGCCATAGCGAGGCCGCTGCAACGAAAACGTAGAAGCAGTGAAAGAGGTTGCGTACATCCTGCATACACGTTTGCCAATATTAACAATCTCGGAAGTATCGCTGCGTGACGGGCAGCAATGCTCTCACGAGCGAACTTACGGTGCTTTTTGCGAATTGCTAGACTAGTCCTAATTCTGTTTGACGAAATCTTGAACCCATCGTTAGCCAGAGTCGAGGGGACCGTTAGTTGGCGGAAATTCCATCGTCATATAACCCTATACCGGACTGCTAGAATTCTCGAGTTGATTCCCCGACGATGCGTAAATCACAGGATTGGATACTCCTCGCCAACATCGGCCAACTGCTGACGCTTGCAGCGCCCGCGCGATTTGGCCCCCGTCGCGGACCTGAACTGAAAGGACTCGGGATCATCCGCGATGGAGCTCTGCTGTGCCTTGGCGGGAAGATCGTTTCTGTTGGCTCGACCACTGACGCTCTCCGCGATCCTCGGATCAAAAAGTGCCGCAAGCAGATTGCTGAGATCGACTGTTCCGGCAAAGTCGTGCTTCCCGGCTTCGTCGATTCCCACACTCATCCCGTCTTCGTCAGCCCCCGCCTCGTCGACTTCGAAAAGAGGATCGAAGGTGCCACGTACGAACAGATTGGCGCCGCAGGTGGAGGAATCCGCTCCAGCCTGGAAGGCGTTCGCAGCGCCAGTAAAGCGGCATTGAAGGCGAAAGTCTCAGACGTCCTGCACGACATGGCTGCATACGGCACCACCACCGTCGAGGCTAAATCAGGCTACGGGCTGACGGTCGCGTCCGAACTGAAATCGCTAGAAGCAATACGCGAAGCTGCCTCCAATTGGGCCGGAACGGTCGTCCCTACCCTGCTTGGGGCGCACGTGGTCCCGAAGGAATTCCAGGGCTGCTCACAAAAGTACGTCGAGATCGTCTGTAAAGAGATGATTCCGCAGGCAGCCAGGCGGAAACTCGCCCGGTTCGTGGACGTCTTCTGTGACAAAGGTGCCTTCACGGCGGAGGAAACCGCACAGATCTTTGAAAGTGCCGGAAAACACGGATTGCGGGTACGTGCACATTTGGGTCAGCTTTCCGAGACGCCCTTGGCGCCGTTGTTGGGCTTTCAGCCCGCATCCTTCGATCATATGGATCACGTAAGTGACGCGGATATCTCGAGGTTGGCGGGCCTCGACACGGTGGCAACACTCGTGCCCGGCGCCAATTATTTTCTGGGTCTAAAGTCTTACCCGGATGCACGGCGACTGATCGATGCGGGAGTTGCGGTAGCGTTGGCAACCGACTACAACCCGGGAACGTCGCCGACGATCAGCATGTCCATGGCGATGTCGTTGGCCTGCACGCAGATGAAGATGTCTCCGGCGGAAGCAATCTCCGCAGCCACCATCAACGGCGCCTGGGCACTTCGGACAGCGGATCGCAAGGGCAGCCTCGAACCGGGAAAAGACGCTGATCTCGCGGTCTTCGATGTCCGGGACTATCGCGAGATTCCCTATTGGTATGGGGCCAATCACTGTTTCATGACCGTTCTCAATGGGGTCATAGCTGCTCGGGATTGAACTTTTGCCACAAGAGATTCGGCCTTCTCAGCGGCCATTCTCAGCGATCTCTGCCATCAAAGAGATTACCGCCGAGGCCGCGGAGAAGAACCGCAGAGATCGCTGAACCAGTTTCAGATGAGTGCACTCGACATTGGGGATTTTAAGCTTAAAAAGGAACATTTCATGAAGAAGATTCCTGTTGTTGTAGCCTTTGTTGCACTGACACTATCGATCGCGGTCGCGCAACGCTTACCCGAAACCGCCAGGCCGGAAAACTACAAGCTCACATTCACACCCGACCTGGAGAATGCGAAGTTCGAGGGCGACGAGACCATCGCGGTTCGCTTATTGAAGCCCACGTCGGATATCACCCTGAATGCGGTCGACATTGACTTTCACAGTGTAACCATCACTAGCGGAGGCGCGACGCTGCAGGCGACGGTCAAGCCGGACAAAGACAACGAGATGGTTGTACTGTCGGTCGAGAAGCCTTTAGCGCCAGGCCCTGCCGCGATACACATCACCTACACGGGCATTCTCAACAGCGAAATGCGCGGGCTGTATCTGGGCAAAGACGACCATGGCCACAAATATGCCGCCACCCAGTTTGAAGCTACCGACGCACGCCGCGCCTTCCCCTCTTTCGACGAACCGGAGTACAAAGCCACGTTTGACATCACTGCGGTCGCGAACAAAGACGAGGTGGCGATCTCCAATTACAAAGTTGTATCCGACACGCCCGGTCCCGGCGATAAGCACACCGTGAAGTTTGCCACCACCGCGAAGATGTCGTCGTATCTCGCGGCCCTGATCGTCGGTCACTTCGAATACGTCGAAGGCTCCGTCGATGGCATTCCGATTCGCGTCTACAGCACTCCCGGAAAGAAAGAGATGGGCAAGTTTGCCCTGGATGCGGCGGAGCACATCGTCGCCTATTACAACAACTATTTCGGCATCAAATATCCCTACGGAAAGCTCGACCTGGTCGGCCTGCCCGATTTTTCAGCGGGAGCCATGGAAAATATCGGCTGCATCACCTTCCGCGAAGTACTTCTGTTGATCGACGAAAAGAACGGATCCGTCGACCTGAAGAAGACGATTGCCTCCGTCACCTCGCACGAGATCGCTCATATGTGGTTCGGCGACCTGGTCACGATGAAGTGGTGGGACGACGTATGGCTGAATGAGGGTTTCGCGACCTGGGCGTCGTCGAAACCCGTGATGAAGTGGAAGCCGGATTGGAATTTTGATCTCGACGACGTCAGTTCCACCGGCGGAACCCTTAATGTCGACGCCTTGGATACCACCCATCCGATTCACCAGGCGGCGGAGACTCCGGCGCAGATTATGGAACTGTTTGATGGAATCTCGTACGGGAAGGCTGCGGCGGTGCTCCGCATGCTCGAGGCGTATCTCGGAGAGGAACCCTTCCGCGCAGGAATCAAGGCTTACTTGAACCAGCACGCCTACGCGAACGCGACTGCCGAGGCTTTCTGGGATGCCCAGGCGAAGACCTCGAAGAAACCCGTGGACACGATCATGCCGACATGGGTCAAGCAGGCGGGCGAGCCGATCGTCAACGCAAAGGCGCAATGCTCGGGAGATTCCACAAGCGTCACCCTGTCGCAACGACGCTACTATTTCGATCGCTCCAAGTTTGAATCTCCCAATGATCAACTCTGGCAGATTCCGGCTTGTCTCAAGGGATCTGCAACTACCGGCGCGCCAAAATGCGAACTGCTGACGAAGCGGGAAGAAATCTTCACGCTCCCGGGATGCTCGAGTTGGGTACTGGCGAATGCCGGTGCTGCCGGATATTACCGTGTGGGGTATGAACAGGAGGCCGTGCGAGCCCTGGCGCGCGACGCGGAAACAAAGCTTACGCCTGCTGAAAGGATTTCTCTGCAGAATGACATCTGGGCATCGGTCCGGGTTGGGCGCGAACCAGTGGGCGACTATCTGGCATTCGCGGAAGGCGTGCAGTCGGATCGCAACCGCGCCGTGCTCGAAGATGTTCTCGGACGACTTGACTACATTCGAGAATATCTGGTCAATGAGAGCGACCGCGACGCCTTTCGCGCGTGGTTGCGTCAGTACCTGACACCTGTCATGAATGAAGTGGGTTGGCAGCCGAAGCCCGGGGAGAGCGACGAACAAAGAACTCTGCGGTCGCGGCTGATCCCTGCCTTGGGGCAGGATGCGCGTGATCCTGAGACAATCGCCCAGGCCGGGAAGATCGCCGACCAGGCGCTGGCAGACCCCTCTTCCGTCGATCACCAACTGGCAGGTCCCGCCTTGTCCGTCGCAGCCAGCAATGGTGATGCAGCCTTTTACGACAAGCTCATGGCGGCATTGAAGAATGCAAAATCGCCCGAACAGTATTACGCATACTTCTACACCTTGCCGCAGTTCGGAGATCCCAAACTGATCGAGAGAACCCTGGAATTCGCGGTCTCCCCGAATGTCCGGTCGCAGGATACCTTGCAGCTGATCTCCGGTGTACTGGACAACGAGGAGGGACAAAAGCTGGCGTGGGACTTCGTTCGCCAGCACTGGAGCGAAGTGGAGAAGGCGGGTGGACCCTTTGCCAGCGCTCAGATCGTCGGCGCCACAAGTAATTTTTGCGATGCCGGAATGCGCGATGAGGTGACCGAGTTCTTCAACGCTCACAAGATCGCGGCGGCAGAACGGGCATACCGGCAAGCGATCGAGCGTATTAACAATTGCATCGATCTGAAATCGCAGCAGCAGTCGCAACTGGCATCGTGGCTGGGGCAGCACGGGAACGCTGGCGGAAAATAGCGTTCACCGTTCTGAAGATGGCCCGGCGTGAACCGGGCCCTTTTCTTTTCACTTGCCGCGCGGCCTGGATGGCCTCGCTACGGCATCACCGGAAGCACGACGTGCGAGGGCAAATCGGGCGAGCAATACACTCGCTGTGTCGCGGGTACGAAGTCTTCGGCGCTCGCCTTATAGATGCTCGGCACAAATTTCTGCGGGTTGCGATCGATCACTGGAAACCACGTAGACTGAATCTGCACCATAATGCGGTGCCCCTTCAGGAAGACATGATCGTGATCCCGCAGCGGAATGTCCCATTCTGTTGGCTTGTTGGGAGTCAGTGGCTGCGGCTTCTCATTGCTGAGAAGATACCGGCCGCGGCGGACCTCCATCGCGATCGGCAGTTCATATCCATTCAGCGACAGCGCATATTCTCCCGGCTTGGGACCCTCATCCGGCTTCCATCCATCCTTCTGAGCGTCCTGCGGATACACATCGATCAACTTCATGACAAAATCGCTGTCTGTACCCGAGGTGGAGGCGAACAACTCGGCAGCCACCGGACCGGTCACCATGATGTCACGCTCGAGGGACGCCGAGACAAACGAAAGCACATCGGGGCGGCCGTCGACGAAACGCTGATCTGCAACTTCCCAAGTGCGCCAGTCGCCGCCAGGATATGTTGGAGAGATCGGACGCCGTCGATATGGAACGGGGTTGGCCGGATCTGATATGTACTCGCGATAACCCTTTCCGGCGCTCGTGACGACGGGTGGAGCGAATGAAAGCGTGCCATCCCCGTGAAGATAGAGGCTCATGCTCTTCGCTTCTTTCGGCGGCCAGACCGGATAGGTATGCCAGGTATTCGATCCACTCTGAAACGTGCTGGCCTGCCAGTGCGGCTTGTCGCCTTTGTCGTGCAGGTAGTAGCGGAAGAAAGGAGCCTCAACGTTCTCGCGGAACTCGCGCGCGGTCTCGTGCCCTCCGAACGGAATGATCCCGATGCTCTCTCCTTTCGGCGCCCACCATTCTCCGTGGAACCACGGACCTGCGACCATGAAGTTCATGTGCTGTGGATCATTCTCTTCGGCGTGCCTGAAAATCTGCCACGGGCCCCAGGGATCTTCCTGGTCCCAGAATCCCGCCACATTCAGGTTCGGCACCGTTGAGGCATGTAGCTGATTCACCCACGCTTCTTTCTTCCAGAATTCGTCGTAGTCGGGATGCTCGACTGTAGAGTTCCAGTACGGAATAGAACCATGGATATATTTCGAGTTGATATTCGACAACGGGCCAAGATCTAGATACCACTCATACGTGTCGTAATTCTCAAAGTTGAAATGCGTATTCTGATTTTTGTCGGCTTGCTCCATGACCGCATATTCGAAGTCGTAGCTCTCGCGCAGGGCCCCGTAGCGGTGATCATCATCGTTCATCCATTGATCAACCGGCGAAGCCTGCTCGCTGATGGCTTTGAGAGCAGGATGCGGATGAAGCAATGTAAGTGCGGTCGTGAGTCCATCATAGGAAACGCCATACATGCCGACCTTGCCGTTGTTGTTGGGAACATTCTTCACCAGCCACTCGATCGAGTCGTACGCGTCGGTAGTTTCGTTCGTGGCCTTGGGGTCGCTCAGATCGACCCATGACGACAGATTAAAAACTCCCTCCGATTTGAAACGCCCGCGGAGATTCTGAATCACGAAAATGTAGCCATCCTCCGCAAGCTCTTTCATGAATGCAGGCATCTGCTCAAGCGGCTTGTCGGGTACGCCGTAGGGGGTGCGGCGAAATAGGATCGGCAGCGGCCCGTGCTGATCGACGGGAGTTAGAATTGCAGTCTGGAGGTGAATCCCATCCCGCACCGGAATCATTACCTCCTGCAGTGTGAAGAGTAGCTTTGCTGGAGCTTGCGGTGAGGGCTGCTGAGCGAAAGCGGATATTGCAATTAGAAAAAATGCCGGGACGATCAAGTTGGCAAGGCGCACCAGGGAATGCCTCCGAACGAATCCTTGAATTGAACTGAGAACGGCAGTATACCAATCCGAATTCCGGCAGGAGAATCCGCTACGGTCTGTGTCACAACTCGGGTGCAGGCCCGAAACCGAACGTGGACAACCTTATTTGGTTGCTGTTTACAGTGAACTTTTCGGAAAGAGAGCCATCATGAGCAAGTGCAAGGGATACGCAGCTCCAGCGGCTAAGGCCCCGCTTGGCCCCCATGACTTCGAAAGAAGGGAAACGCGGGAACATGACGTTGTCATCGACATCAAGTATTGCGGTATCTGCCACTCCGACATCCATCAGGCTCGCAATGAATGGAGCGAGTACCAGGAAGAAGCCATCTTCCCCATGGTGCCGGGCCACGAGATTGCCGGTGTCGTAACCGCGGTGGGCAGGAATGTCACCAGGTACAAGGTCGGCGACAAAGTTGGCGTAGGGTGCTTCGTAGACTCCTGTCGTACCTGCCCGGAATGCAAACAGGGACTGGAACAGTACTGCACGGTAGGAACGATCTGGACCTACAACGCACGCGACAAGGAAGGCAATCCTACCTACGGCGGCTATTCGCAGAGAATCGTTGTGGACGAGAACTACGTTCTGCGCATGCCTGACAATCTTCCCTTGGAAGCATGCGCGCCGCTGCTTTGCGCAGGAATTACCCTCTACTCGCCCCTGAAGCACTGGAATGCGGGTCCGGGGAAGAAAGTTGCGATTGTCGGATTAGGTGGAATCGGACACATGGGGGTAAAACTGGCGCATGCCCTCGGAGCGGAAGTAACGGTCCTCAGCCACTCGCTCAAGAAGCAGACCGATGCAAAAAGGCTTGGCGCCGATCACTTCTATGCGACTTCTACTCCCGAAACTTTTACAAAGATGGCCAGGCAATTCGACTTGATCATCAATACAGTCTCGGCCCTGGTGGACTGGAAGGAGTACCTCACTCTGCTGAAAGTAGATGGAACGATGGTGATCGTGGGGCTTCCCGAGAAAGATATCCCGATTGCCGCATTCTCGCTCACGAGCGGACGGCGCAGTCTCGCCGGTTCACAAATTGGTGGCATCCGGGAGATTCAGGAGATGCTGGATTTCTGCGCCAGACACCAGATCACGAGCGATGTCGAAGTCGTGCCGATTCAGAAAGTGAACGAGGCCTACGAGCGCGTGCTGAAGAGCGATGTGCGGTATCGCTTTGTAATCGATCTGGCGACGTTGAAATGAGCTGCGACCTCTGAGCTTCGGCTGCGAGCAATCCACAATCCAGACCTGGCTCACAGCTCGAGGGTCCCAGTTCTAAAACAGCCTTCCGATCGAAAAATTCACCCGGCTCTGGCCAGTGGGACTGATACTGCCGGCGAGGGCGATGGGACCCACAATCGTGTCGGCAATAACGCCAACATTGAAGGTGCCCCGCACGACAACCGGACCGGGATCATCGGTGGCCGTTCCAAAAGTCGATCCGGCCTCGTACCAGCCGCCCCAGTAGATTTTCTTCCCAACCAGCTGCGGCATCCGGTAGAGTTCGCGCCGGAAGCCGAGAGAGGTGTAAGCGTAGTGATTTCCTAGAAATTGATCTGGAAGATACGCGCCCAGGCGGAAAGGTCCGCCGAGCGTGAAAAGCTGAAACGGCCCTGCCGCACCACCAAAACTGCTTCCCCCGGAAATGTCGGTAAACAGAGACGTCTTATTGCTCAATGGTATGAGGGTTGAACTCTGTACGTCGAGTTGTGTGATCGGCTTGGCCAAGTCTGGACTCTGCAACACATGGGCGAGCGCTGCGACAATCCGAGTCCCGCGACTCGGCACCGAAGGACTGTCCTGCCCATCCCAGACGAATCGCGCGCGGAACTGTCCGGTGCTGCCGTGAACGACCGGTAGCCCGGCAGCACCAACCAGCGGCGCCAGCTTCCCGTCGAAGAGTTCGTACCCGATGCGGAACTCGCTGCGACGGCCGGAGTTGAACCCGATGTCGAGCCCGCCACCCGCACGCTCGTCGCCGAATACCGCGACGCGGGTGAGCCCTCTGAAGGCATTTCGGGAGTACTTGGAGGCAAAGACGTAAGGCGCCACAAAAAACCGAGACTGCCATAGTGGCTGGTAGTACTCCGTGGCGGCGAGATTGCTCGAACCGAAAAGAAGATCGGACCTCCATTCGCCGCCGCGATGAAACAGATCCATAAATGTGATCCGCGTGCCTGCAGAAAAATCGAAGGCGGCAACGCCGGAGCCCTCCACGTTGACCGCCAAATCCACGAACGGCGGTCCGTAGGTCTTTTCGTGCGCGGTCACTCGTAAAGCAGGTACGCCCTTTTGTGTAAATCCCGCGTAACCCAGACGGTCGAACTGACCTTGCCCTGCAATGCGAGTAAGTTCTGTCTCAAGTTTCGGAAGATCGAGTGGACCTTCAATTTGTTTGGTGAGTCCTTGCTGGATTCTTCCATTTGTATCTGAATCGGCGCCGGTAACGACAACCTTCTCTACTCTCTCAGGGAAAAAATGCTTCCTGGCGTTCCGTGTATCGAGATATTCCTGCCACTCCCCAGGATCGGTAATCGCATACCGCAATAATTCCGCCGACTGGGTGGCGGCGGCTCTGTAGCCGAGTTCGACGAGTTCATCCACCCGGTTATAGTCGGTGATCGCAAACCCGTTCATATCGACACGAACCTTGGCCTGTGCCAGCGAGAGCGAATGATGCTCATTCTGGGTAATCATGACGTCGATCGCCCGCGACAGCACACCCACCAGCGTGGATAGTTGGCCCACATCGCCGGGAGGGTAGTGTAGTTCGACGGCAATGATCGCATCGGCTCCCATGTCTCGCACCGTTTCGACTGGGATGTTCTGCACCATGCCACCATCAGCCAGGAACCGGCCATTCAGTTCGACGGGAGTGAATACGCCGGGAATCGCCATGGACGCGCGAACGGCATCGGCGAGATAGCCGTCGTGCAGCACAACCGCTTCGCCGCTCTGCATATCGGTCGCCACGCAGCGAAACGGAATTGGGAGATCGTCAAAATCGCTGACGCCAGAGTTTGGAAAGGCAATGCGGTCCAACAATAGTCCTGCTGCTTGACCGGAATTGATTCCGTTTGGCCCTTTAAGTCCATGCTTCAGTCCGAGCGGTGCCGCCACGAGAAAGTCGCGGCGGTCTTGTTTCCGGCGATAGGAGATCTCGGTGTAGCCCGGCTCGGGAAGAAATGCCTGGTCCCAGTTGATTTTCTTCGCGAATTTCTTGATGTCTTCCGGGGACATTCCCGATGCGTACATCGATCCGATGATGCCCCCCATGCTGGTGCCCGCGATGCGGTCGACGGGAATGTGATTCTCTTCCATCCATTGAATGATTCCGATTTCCGTAAGACCAAGCGCGCCCCCGCCGCTAAGGGCTAGTCCAATCACGCGACGCCGCTGCTGAGTTGCCGCTCGCATCTCAGACCCGGAATCCTGAGAAACGGTGATTCCGCAAATTGCGAGCACCGAGAAGAAAAGCCTGAGAACAAAAGAAAGTGTGCGCGGGGCAGGAATCTCCATCATCGGCTCCGGCCTTGCCGATAGGGTCAAGGCGATTTCAGGTAAGACGAAAGGTTAGCAGGTTTCGATGCGCTTTCTTATGGCTTGGGCTGTGTCCCTCGCCTCTGCTCTACGACCTTCCGAATGGCATCGACAACTACATCCGGACGATCCATTTGGATGTAGTGCCCGCTGTTCTTCGCGACGATCTGCGTGCCGCGGGTCGACAGGTGCGCCAGATCCTCCTGCATGGTCTCCCAAAGTTGGTTCACGGACTTGGCAAGATCGGTCGGCAGATCATTGGAAAATTTGTCCTGATCGTGCGAGAGCACCGCCAGAGGCAGGTCTCCGAACGGACCGGTCGAAGCCGCCTGAACCGCGCTTTCCGGAAATGCCTGAATCTCGGCCATCCGTTCCCTTGCAGTGTGCCCATTACAGTCTGCGGCACGGTCGATTGCACCCTCGTCGCAAAGGCCCAAAAGCCGTGGAATTCCAAATGGCATGGTGTACGCAATAAATTCCGCTTCCTGGTGCCAGCTTCCTTCCATGTTCTTCAATTCAGGAGGAAACCGATTCTCCTGTTCCGGGTGGGACGCATCCACCAGCACCATCCCTGCGATCTCCTTGGGATACATGCTGGTGTAGAGGCGGACATTGAATCCGCCCATAGAATGACCGGCGATCACGTACGGTGGGGCAACCCCGGCGGCCTGCAGCAATACATGAAGCTCTTCGGCGATGACGCGACTGGTGCGCGGCTGCAAACCGGCGTCGCTATATCCGAGCCCCGCTCGGTCATAGGAACAAACCCGCGTGAACTTCGCGATCTCAGCTTGCACCTTGTGCCAGGAAAGGTAGCTGTCGCCTAAGCCGGAGTCCAGGACGACCGTAGGGCTGCCATCTCCCGTGCAATAGATGTGCATCCTGTGTCCACCCACATCGACCAGCCGGCCTGGCATGGGATTGAAGCGGCGATCGCGAGCCTCGGAAATATTCTCGTAGAGATATCCGGTAACGAGAAGGACGAGAAGGAGAGAAAGCAATATCAGAGCGACACGCTTGCCCAAGGGACGTGCAGCTGACGATCCAGGATTGGAGTTCTTCATGGGCACGAGGGACGCAGCGCGAGCCGCTGCACGCTGCCCCGCATTTTACATGAGGGGCGGCACCGTGATGCCCATGACGCCAAGCGCTCGAATCAGCTCGCGCCGCACCACAGCCACGGTGGCCAGCAGGAACTGTTTTCGCTTCTCGTCCGCTTCGCTCAAAATGGGATAGCGGTGATAGAAGGTATTGAAAAGCTGTGCCAGCTGGAAAACGTGTTTGGCCAGGTAGGCCGGTTCCGTCGTAGCGATACATTGACCGATGATGTACGAGGTCTTCGAGGCGGTCAGCCAGAGTTCCCAAATCTCGTTCGCGCCTTCGCCGCTGAGATACGGTGCCACGTCGCTCGGTGACAGCTGATCCTTGTTGGAGGAGACCTCTGCATCGATTCCAGCTTTGCGGAAGATGCTGGTAGCTCGCACGACGGCATATTGCGCATACGGGCCGGTTTCACCATCGAAGCTGAGGGCGTCCTTGAAGTCAAACGCGATCACCGACTCTTTGGTGTACTTCAGCATGAAATAGCGCAAAGCGCCGATCGCAATCTGGGTGGCAATGCCGACGCGATCTGGTTCGCTGAGCTGTGGATGGCGAGAATCGACCTCTCGCTTGGCCGACGCAATGAGCTGATCGAGCAGGTCGTCGGCCTTGACCCCGAAACCCTTGCGCCCGCTGACCCCAATGAAGGATCGCGTTTTGTCCTCTTCACTCAGGCTGTAGCCGAGCTCGTCCGCGCAGCGGGG
>Ga0335080_10005683_pt1 | contig 12861 bp, 10 predicted proteins | sample Lox_Sample_34_FD_206720 | JGI IMG/M metagenome (GOLD analysis project Ga0335080, IMG submission 206720) | Soil microbial communities from Loxahatchee National Wildlife Refuge, Florida, United States - Lox_Sample_3.4 | ecosystem: Environmental > Terrestrial > Soil > Wetlands | place: USA... | reverse complement strand
TAGCAGGAAAAATCCGCGTGATTTTGCCCGCGGCCAAAGGGCAATGCCAACGCCGAAAAGCATGATCCAGTAAAGGCCGGCATGGTGGTGGACGAACCAGGGCATCCACTCAAACGCAGGCGCCTTGATGAGCGCATAATAGGTATAGGGCAGGAATGCCAACAGGCAATAGAGCGAAGTGAGAACGAGATAAGCTCCCCATATCAGCTTCAACAGAGTGCGGGACCACAATTTCACGAATGATCCTCAGGATGCCCGTGGGCGTTTGGATACCGGTTCATTGAATTGTCGGGGGAAACGGGGCCATTTCACAGGTGCCATCGGTGCAGGTGACGAAAGTACTCTTTCTTGTCACTCCGCTTCAGTTCAACAATCACAATACCATGCGACGTGGGGAAATATAGTTAGCGGGAGAGGCCGCTCACAACGATGGCTATTGGACAACCAGCAATACCGAAGACCCGGCAAAAACAGCTGTTTCTCCCGGTAGCATCGCGGCGGCTCCTGTTCGCGCGCAATTTCATCAAGTATCCCGGCATGCTGGGTTCGTTGGTGCCCAGTTCCCGTTTCCTGGTGAACGATCTGCTAGGGCAGGTCAATTGGGACCGGGCACGTGTCTTTGTCGAGTATGGCCCTGGAGTTGGCACGATCACCCAGCAAGTGCTGAAGCGCATGCATCCGGACGCCACCCTGGTGGCGATTGAACTGAATCAGGATTTCGTGAGCTTTCTGCAGGAGGAAATTGACGATCCGCGGCTTCGCGTGGTGTGCGGCTCGGCCCTTGAAGTCCGCAAGCTGCTGGCCGGCCTGGATATGCACTCCGCGGATTACATCATTTCCGGTATTCCTTATAGCTTGATTCCGGATCCTACCCGGCGGCAAATCCTCGAGGAATCGCGGCAGTTACTGCATCCCGAGGGGGCCTTGCTGGTTTACCAGTTCACTCGCACCGTTCTGCCACATCTGCAGTCCGTTTTTGGCTCAGTCGAACAAGCATTTCAGCCCTTGAATATCCTGCCGGCGCGGTTGTTCTACTGCACGCCATAGCGGCCAGGGTCCCTTTTGTTGGATCATGCGGGCGCCGCATCTTCCCGACGCCATAGCAACCCTCCCGTTACGAAGAACCACGCGGCCTGTCCAAAGAACACAACACTGAACAGCTGCATGTTGCGGTCGATCTGGCCAGACACAAGACCGATCAAAGCGGCGGTCGCCAGAATTCCGCCGACGATTCCCCACCAGCGGGGTAGCGCACCTCCCTTGATCATTGCCGCCGACCACAGCCCAAGCGCCAGGGAGGATGCTCCCAGGAATACGTGCATGAATGCCATGTCCAGCATGCTGTTGTAGTTGAAAGCGATGCGCCATCCCTGGCCCACGGTGCCGGTGGTGGCATTGATCTGACCCGCCAGGCCGGGGCTTACCAACCCGTCGAAAACCACGCCTGTCATCATCGCGGCCAGTCCGAAACCATAAAACACCACCGCGGTCAGCCCGAGTTGCCGTTCCGTGTCACCCGAGTTCGCCACCCGCCGGGAAAGTCCGATTGCCCCGGTAAACCACAGCGGCATAGCGGCCAGTGCGAGGGAGTGGACCATTACCAGTTGGCGAGCCGCGGCCTCGAAGGTGGCCGCCGAAAACAATTCCCGGCCAGATGGATGCAGTGCCAGGGTAATCAGCGCACCGGCAGACCCAGCCATCAGCATCAAGCCTGTCCAGCGATCCTTGCTCATGTGTCACCTCCGTTGTCTCTCCCATATCGACGATGCTGCGGCCCGCAAAATTCCGTCGGCCGTGGTTTTCTCCTGCGGGCGTGGTTGTTACACTGCTGCATGCTAAGCGTCAGACCACCAGATGTTGGCCAAGGTTAGCGGTCTAGCTGCGATATCGAACAAAGAGGCGCGAAATGTCCACAAACGCAGTCAAAGCAGCGCGGCCGGTGCGCATGAAAACCGATCGCCGGATTCTGCGCACCCGCGATGCCCTGGGCGATGCGCTGGTCGCGCTGATGCACGAGAAGGCCTTTGCTAAGATCACGGTGCAGCAAGTGCTCGATCGCGCCGGTGTGAGCCGCTCCGCTTTCTATACCCACTTCAGCAACAAGAACGATCTTTTCCTCAGCGATGTCGAGGATTTCCTCGAGCGGATGGCGTTTGCTCTGTCGCGTCACGGCGACAAGTCCAACCGTGTTGCGCCGGTGCAAGAGTTATTCGCCCACGTAGCCGAGTGGCACGAGTTTCATACCGCGCTGGTGAAAGCGGGGAAGATCCGCGATTTCATGGAACTGGGGCAGGGCTGGTTTGCGCGGGCAATCGAACAGCGGCTGGCTGAGATTCGGCAGGCGCGGAAGTTGACTCCGGCCCAGCGCGCTGCCGCCGGACAGATGTTCGCCGCCGCGTTGATGGCACTCATGTCGTGGTGGCTGAGCAGCCGCAACCCTGCGCCGCCGGCTGACATGGACAGGCTGTTTCACCGAACGTTATGGGAAGGGTTGGGAATACCGAATGCCCCATCACCATCAAAGGGCCAGGTAAAGTGGAAACACGTATGAGCGAGATCGGGAGAGTCCGGGAGCGTTGTCTACCCACAACGACGGGCCGGCTACTTCTTGAGTATCGGATTGTATCCGTCCGCCACCAGCTTACCGCGCATGGTTTCAGCGTCCTTGATGTCGGCGAATGGTCCGACTTGTACGTGAAAGAGCTTGTCCGCAGAGATGGTGTTATTGGAAAAAGCGGGGTACTGTTTTTTCTTTAAGGCGTCGACCAAAGCGTCCGCGTCTTCCTGCTTGCTCACGGCAGCCACCTGAACATAGTAGCCATTGGTGGAAGGCGGGGCGGCGGTGGGATCGGCCTGCGCTGGTTTGTTATCAGGCGTTGGATTTTGGGCCGAGCCCGAGTCGGTTGGGCTCGAGGTCGCAGGCGCGAGTTGCGCGTTGGCGCCGTTTTGCTCGACGGTTTTGTAAAAAGTTAGCTGATCGGTGGAAGCGGCAGTGGACGCGCTTGCGGGCTTGACGGCGGATGGTCTGGGACCATTGCTGACGGTCCCGGGCGTCGCCTCGCTCGCGTTCAGCGGCAGCTTGACCGAGTTTCTGCCGAACGAGAAGCCGAGCGAGAAGAATGCCGCGCACAAAATCACCAACCCGAAAAACAGGGCCAGCATCTTGCCGGTGCCCAGTGTGATTTCAGTGTCTTCCGAAGCAGCCATGGTTGGTTGATCCTCAGCGTTAGGACCGATCTTCAGGTCCAGAAAAGCGACCCTCCCGGGGGCGTAAGCCCCACTTCTCATTGTCTCAGTGACACGGCTGATCCATGCCCCACCGGGTTTCATTTATGAAACTATTTCGGCTCCATCAGCTTTTTGGGGACCCGGGCGCTTCCCCCTTGCCCAGAATTTTTTGAATGCCCGAGAAGAAATCCACCGGGACTGGGAACACCACCGTGGTGTTCTTCTCGACGCCGATTTCGGTGAGGGTTTGCAGGTAGCGCAATTGCACGCTGACCGGCTCTGTGGCCAACAGCTTGGCGGCGTCCACGAGGCGCTGCGCGGCGGAAAATTCGCCCTCTGCGTGAATGATTTTCGAGCGCTTCTCGCGTTCCGCTTCGGCTTGCTTGGCCATGGCGCGCAACATGCTCTCGGGCATGTCCACCTGCTTTACTTCCACGTTGGCTACTTTTACGCCCCACGGCGCGGTGTGAGTATCGAGAATGCTTTGCAGGCGCAGATTGATCTTCTCGCGATGGGCGAGCAACTCATCCAGTTCCTGTTCGCCCAGCACCGAACGCAGCGTGGTCTGCGCAAACTGCGAGGTCTGGTAGACGTAGTTGGAGACTTCGACCACTGCCTTCCGCGGATCAATCACGCGCAGAAAGATGACGGCGTTGACTTTGAGAGTCACGTTGTCGCGGGTGATGATGTCCTGAGGTGGAACCTCGAGAGCTTCCTGTCGCAAGGAGACTCTAACGATTCGATCTACGGGCGTGAATACCAGAATGACGCCGGGACCTTTGGCCTCCGGCAGCAGTCGGCCGAGGCGGAAAATGACGCCGCGCTCGTACTCCGCCAGGATCTTGATGGAACTCAGCAGATACAGAGCAACGATGATAATAGCGATGGCGGAAAAAGAGAGACCCATGCGCGCCTCCACGCCTGATTGTTCAGAAACCTTCTGAGGCGGATTGTACCGCAATTCCTCGGCCAGCGCGGTGAGGCAGGGGTGCCTGCGGAGATGCGTGCCGCTTATGAAACCGAGGTTACGACCGGCACCTGGGCGGGAAACGGCGAGGGATCGACCCGCAAGGTAAGCCCGTTGATGCTGCAAACGACTACGCGCTCGCCTATTGGAACACTGGCAGAGGCGGTGGCATCCCAAAGTTCGCCATGAACAAAAACTTTGCCACTGGGGGAAAGCGGGGTTTGCGCAATTCCGAATTCGCCGACCAGGCCTTGGGCACCGGTGACGACTTTGTTGTGGCGGGCCTTCAACGCAACACTCATCAGAAATACCGTGATGATGCCGAGCGGAATGCTAACCGCCAGCGCGGTGACGAGGTGGACGCGCATTTCGGGGATGGGGGCGTCCACGAGCAATAGTCCACCCAGAGTCAACGTGACGATGCCGCCGATGCCCAGGACGCCGTGGGTGGCGAATTTTGCCTCCAGTGCGAACAGGACGAACGAAGCGAGGATCAGCGCCAGCGCGGCAAAGCGCGTCGGCAGCAGGTTGAGCGCAAAGACGGCCAACAGGATGAAGACGACTCCAACGGTTCCGGGCACTACCGCTCCGGGATGGTTGAACTCCGCATAGAGAGCCAGAGCGCCGATGGCCAGCAGGATGAACGCGATGTTCGGGTCCATGATGTAGGCGAGGATGCGCTGCTTCAGCGTCATTTCGTAATTACGAACGGGCTTGCCGACCAGGTCAAGGGTCACCATCTGGCCGTTGAAGCGCTTCACCGGCTTACCTTGAATCTGCTTAAAAAGATCGTCTTCACTGGAAGCAACGTAATCGATCAGCTTGTCGGAGAGGGCTTCGGCGTCGGTAAAGGATTTTGACTGGCGCACCGTGCTTTCTGCGATTTCCACATTGCGGCCGCGCTTGGAGACCACGGAGCGCATGAGGGCGGCGGCGTCGTTCTCAACCTTCTCTTTCATGACGTCGTCCATTTTTCCGCCCAGCAAGACGGGGTGGGCGGCCCCGGTGTTGGTGCCCGGCGCCATGGCGGCGACATCGGCGGCTTCCAGGATAAAGAAGCCGGCGGACGCGGCGCGGCTGCCGCTGGGCGTCACATAGATGATGACCGGGACTGGGGACGCAAGAATCTTCTCGATGATCTCGCGGGTGGAATCGGTAAGCCCGCCCGGAGTATTCAACTCGATGAGCAGGGCCTGGTCGTGGCTGCGCTGGGCTTCCTCAAGGGCACGGCCGATGAATTCGCCCGTAATGGGCTGGATGGTGTCATCGACGACGATTTTCAGGATCTGCGCCGAGGAACTTCCGGCCAGCAAGAGAATGACTGCTGTCAACCAGGCAAACAGGGTGTGTGAAGCTCGAAACGGTTTCATCGTTTGGGCAGCGGCTGCGCTTTCTCCGCGAGCTTGGCTGCGATGGCGCGCTTGAGAGCGAGGGCAGGTGCGCTGGCAGGTTCCAGCCGCAAAGCCTGATCGACACTCTGGGCGGCCTCGTCTTCTTTATTCTCTCGCAAATCGAGGTCGGCAAGCACCACCAAAGGTTCGGCGAAAGATTTCAAGCGGAGAGCGGCCTCAGCTTCAAACCGCGCGCCCGCGGGGTCGTTGTCGGCCTCGAGCACTCGAGCCAGGCCGGCATGAGCCTCGGCGTTGGCGGGGTCGAGGCCGATGGCTTCTCGCAGATCCTTCTCCGCCTCGGAAATAAATCCTTGGGCCAGGAGTTCGCGTCCGCGATCGGTGTGAAACTGGGCGTGAATTTTCGGGTCAGCCTGGGAGAGCCGTTGCTCGGCGACGGCACTGATTTGCATGCTCAGCTGGCGGAAGGGACTCTCGTTATAATTTGAGCGAATGCGTTCGAGGGGCAACTTGCTGGCCTGGAGTCTGATGGTGCCGTCGGCGCTGATGTGATCCAGCAGCAATTGGGCCTCGGCGTCGGAAGGGTGCAGCGATAGAGTTTCCCGCAGTTGACGTAAGGCACCCTGGGCGTCGCCCGCGCGATATTCCGCGATGGCAAGATTGAAGTGATAGTCGGGATCGCCAGGATCGGAGTCGGAGGCTTTCTGAAAATATTCAGCGGCGTTCTTCTTGCCGCGACGGGCGGTTACTACCCCAAGATTGTTGTAGACCTCGGTGAGCGGAAGGCGGGCCGCAACGAAACCGAAGGCGGCCGAGGCGCGGTCGTAGTCGCCGCGGTAATAGGCTGCCAGTCCAAGATAGAAATTGGCTTCGCGCGCGGCTGGATCGGTTTCGGAGACTTGCGCCAGCGCCAGGATCGCCTGATCGTATTGGCGCGCTTCGAAACATGTCTTTCCCAGCGCTAACAGCGCCCGGGTGTATCCGGGGCTGATACGCACGGCTTCGCGGAAGCGATTGATTCTTTCCACTGCCGAGGCCGCGATGATGCCGCGAATGTAATTTTCAAACGCGTCCAAGCGGATGGACGGCGCACTGTCGAGGAATGCCTGGCGGCGGATGGCCGAATCGGGGCGGAGTGTCTGCAGAAGGTCCCAGGCCAGGGCGGTTTGGATATCCATCAACTCGATGAGCGGACCCGATTCATGAACCTCGGGCATGAGCTTCGGCACCTGCATGTTTAGGAGTTGCGCAGAGGCAGTAAAGTTGCGGCCGTCGAAATCGTAGTACCCCAAGACGACGTAATCCGCGCCCATATCCTCCGCCATGCGATAAAGAGTGGCGCGGGAGGGATGAAGTCCGGCGGGTATGCCAGCGCGATCGTAGGCATGAAGACGATCTTCGCGCGGGACTACGAAATACGAGGGCGAGCTCAATTGCTGTCCCAGCAACTCAGGGAAGGATTCGCCAATCCACTCCAGGCCGGGGGCGGAGGAGCGATTCTCAAAAGGAATCACAACGATGGTACCGCCGCTCGCTGGATGCTGGGTCTGAGCCGCCAGGCAGCCGGCCATGAATAGCAGAGCCAGAGTGAGCCGAAGAACTCTCAAAACAGTTAATTATAGCGTGCGTAGGTAGTTAGTAGTTGGTAGCTAGAGGCGAGGGGAACCAAGTCTGCGCAATTCGTGGCGCGACGCGCGAGGAGGCCGGTCCGGCAGCACTCCGCGTGACTTCCAACTCCTAACTGCTCGCTACTAGCTGCTGATGTTGTTCATTCCGTGCGCAGCGCCTGCAGCGGTTCGACTGAAGCGGCACGGCGTGCGGGCACGAAGGCGGCTATGAACGCAGCAAGAGTCAAAACGAACGTGGTCAGCAATAGAATCTGAGGATCGTAGGGCTTTACGCGAAACAGTTGGGCGGCCATGGCACGACCGCTGGCTATGGTTGCGGGAATGCCTATCAGCAGTCCGACAGCAATCTGTAAAAACGCGCCGCTCAACACCAGCTTCAAGACGTGGAAGCGGTCGGCGCCGAGCGCCATGCGGATTCCAATCTCGCTGGTGCGCCGTTCCACCGAATAGGCGGTTACACCGTATAGCCCGATCGACGCTAACAGCAACGCCAGGAGTCCGAACAGCGAAGTCAACTTGGCGATCATCTCCTGCTGGGTGAAGTTGTTCGCGACCTGCTCGGCGAAGCTGGTGAAGCTGATCACCGCCAGGTCAGGGTTGATCGCGGACAGCGCGTGGCGGACCTGCGCCTCCAGCTTCGGCACGTTGCCGGTAGTTCTGAGAACGATTGTGCCCAGGTAGTGGGAACTATCTTCAAACCGTACCCAGCGCGGGTCGTCATACTTGATCCACTGCGCCGCAGGCAGAAAAAACATGGGCTTCACAGGACGTGATGCCTGGCGATAGTGGGCGTCCTCGGTGACGCCAACCACCTCAAAGTTGCCGGCGAACCTTGCATCCAGGTCGCCGAAATGTTGGCCGATGGGATTCTGATCTTTGAAAAACCGTTGAACGAAGGCCTGATTGACGACGGCAACGGGCCGAGAGGTTGCGGAGTCCTGCTCGCTAATGCTGCGGCCCTGCAGGATCTTGGTGCCGATGTTCTCGAAATATCCGTCGGAGACGCGGACCCACGAGGCGCCTGTGTCGGTTCGGTCGGGCGGCGGCGGGGCTTGTCCCTGCACAAAAATGGTTTCCTGCCAGTTGTTTCCTTCCATCGGGCTGTACATGGCGAAACTAGCCTGCGCCACACCCGGAATCCCGGTCAGCGAATCGTGAAGCTGGCGGTAGAAACCTTCCAGTTGTTCAGGCTTGTATCCGGCCATCTGCGGGTCAATGCGGAGGATGTAGCGGCCGGTGGTATGGAAGCCGAAATCCTGATTTTGGACGTTTCTGAGGCTGCGGGTAAGCAGGCCGGCGGCACACAGGAGCACGAGCGACATCGCTGCCTGTAATATCACCAGCGATTTCTGCGTCCACGCGGAATGTCTGCCGGTAGATCGATTGGCGCCGTGAAGAGCTTCTGCGGGATCAGTACGAGCCGTGATCCAAGCCGGGGCCACGCCGAACAGGATGCCGGTCAGGAGCGATGCCGCAAAGGCAAAGCCCAGGACAGGCCATGACGGGGTGGCGGAAATCGGGACGTACTCTTGGCGAAACGCCAGATACAGAATCAGCTGAATAGCGCCGAATGCGACCGCTATGCCGGCAATCCCGCCAAGCGAGCTCAGTACAACGCTCTCGGTGAGCACCTGCCGCATTAGCCTGGCACGCGACGCGCCCAGTGCGGCGCGGATGGAAGTATGTTGCTTGCGAGTGGTGGCACGAACCAACATCAGGTTTGCAACGTTGGCGCAGGCGATCAGCAGCACCAGTCCGGAGATCCACAGCAGCAGTCGCAGCCCGTCCTGATATTCATCGCGCATCATTTGCACTCCCGCGCCCCCTGGCGTGAGGTGAAGGGTCTGCTTGGGAATCAGCTCGCGCTCACCGGCACGAAGGTGGCTCACTGGACTCGCGAGCCACTGCTGCAGTTCTACGCGCATCTGGGCTTCGATAATTTTCGGATCGGCGCCGGGAGCAAGGCGTCCCATCAAATCCAGCCAGTCCTGCTCCGGATGATCCAGGATGCTGCTGGCACCGTCCAGCAGTGGCTCGCTCGACAGGGGAGTCCAGAAGGATGGAGGGTTGCTCTCCAGTTGATTGCCGAAGAACTTGGGCGGCGTGATGCCTACCACGGTGAAGGGCTGGCCGTTGATGGCGAAACTGGCTCCAATCACGGAAGGATCACTGCCGTACTTCTCCTGCCAGGTGCGGTAGCTCATCACCGCGACCGGAGTGGCTCCCTTGTGGTCGTCCGCCATGGTCAGCGTGCGGCCAGCGTAGGCGCCTACACCGAACGTCTCAAAGTAATTTCCGGAGACAAACTGGTTAAGATAAGGCTCAGCCGCGTGATTGGTCCCGATGCGGCGCACCCCGACCTGATCGCGGCCAGACTGGAACGCGGTCAGGGACGCAAAACCGCGCAGCTGCTCGCGAAAGTTCTGGTACTTGTCGTTGGAGAAAAGAGTCCAGTCGTCCTGCAGACCGCCGTTGACGCAGCAGTCATTGGAGTCGCCCACACGATAGAGTTGCTCGGGCTTCGACACCGGCAACGACTTCAGCAAGACAGCGTGAATGAGGCTGAAGATCGCAGTGGTGGCGCCGATGCCAAGGGCCAGGGTTAACACTGCGGTCGTGGTAAAGCCGGGAGCGTGGGTGAACTGTCTTAGCGCGTAACGGGCATCGGCGAAGACCTGCATGACTTTCTCCCCCGGTTTTCGTTGATATGGAGCTGGCCGGATTGGAAACTTTATGGCACGAAAATTCTACCTGGGTCTGAGACGGGGATCGGGACAAAACGTGAGCGGAAGTGCCAGCGGGGAAGGGTTACTTCCTCGGGCCTCGGGAGCCCAATTTCCATCCGATCTGACGCAGTATTCCAAGCCAGAGGGTGGCGTCGTGCTCAGAGAGTTGCATGCGGCGCACCATGCGCCGCATTTTCTCTTCGATAACTGGCACAGAACCCGGTTTGATGTAGTCGCTGGCGCCCAGCACTTCGAATAGCAGGGAAGTAATGCGCTCCAGGTCAGAGGATTTGGCGTAGGCGTCTTTCTGCGCTCGTCGAGCGGGCTTGCCGGCACGCGCCAGTTCGTACATGCAAACCGCGACTGCTTGTCCAAGGTTCATCGAGGGATGTTGTTCGCGAGTAGGGACACGCATCAGCCAGTGGCAGTGGTCAAGGTCCCGCTTGGAGAGGCCGAACTTCTCTGAACCAAACAGAATCGCAACCCGGCTCGAGGTCAGACGCTTGCGAATCAGGCGTGCACCTTCCTGCAATGGCCGCACTAGCTGTTCGGGATCGCGGTTGTGAACAGCGCTGGTGCCAATCACGAGCGTGCAGTCGGCTATAGCTTCGGCCACGCTGTCGTAGTGCTCCGCCTTTTTGAGTAGCCCGGCAGCTCCGACGGCGGAGCGGGCTTCCCGGAACGCTGGTTCGTAGGGATTTACCACTCGCAAATGGCAGACGCCGAAGTTGCTCATGGCACGAGCCGCGGCGCCGATGTTCAGGGGATTGCGCGTCGAGACCAGGACCACGCGGAGATTATCGAGTTCGTTAACAGGAGCCAACGAGGCTGATTCTATCGGATCAGGCGCTCACCTGTTGGCCTTCAGGCGGCCGTTCGTCAATCAATCCGTCGACGCTGGGAAGCCGCGTGTCGCCGGTAATCAATCGTGCACCGCGTTCGTAGGTCAGATATGACCATGCCCACTGGATCAGCACGATCAGGCGGTTGCGGAATCCGATCAAAAAGAATATGTGGACGCAGAGCCACGCGAGCCACGCAATGAATCCCGAAATGTGGAGTTTCCCGAACTGAGCGATGCCAGACGCCCGGCCAATGGTGGCCAGGCTGCCTTTGTCCACATAGTAAAAGCTTTTTCGCGATTCGTGCCGAAGATCGCGCCCAATGTTGTGGGCGACGGCGCGTCCTTCCTGCATGGCAACCGGGGCGACGCCGGGGAGCATTTTGCCCTGCTCGTCCTTCAAGGTCGCAAGATCTCCGATGACAAACACTTCGGGATGGCCGGGAATGCTGAGATCGGGCTCCACCAGCACGCGTCCTGCGCGGTCGAGCGGAGCGCTGAGTTGTTTGCCCAAGGGCGAGGCCGCGACTCCGGCGGCCCAAAGAATAACGGCCGCGGGCAAACGGGTCTGGCCAATGTGAACCGCCGAGGCTTCCACTTCTGTGACCAGCGCGGAGGTGCGCACCTCCACACCAAGATGCTTCAATTGTTCTTCGGCGCTGCGCGACAGGTCTTCGGGATAGGCGGGCAAGACGCGTGGTCCGCCCTCGACGAGGATGATCCGCGTGCGCTTCGGATCAATGGCGTGGAATTCTTTCTCCATGACGCGGCGGGCGATTTCAGCGAGAGTCCCGGCGAGTTCCACGCCGGTAGGGCCGCCGCCGACCACGACAAAATTCAGGGGCATGTGCTCGGCGCCACTGAGCGCCTGTCGCTCTGCCAATTCGAATGCCAACAGCACTCTGCGGCGAATCTCGATGGCATCTTCGATGGTCTTGAGGCCGGGCGCAAAGGGTTCCCATTCGTCGTGGCCGAAGTAGGCGTGGCTGGCGCCTGCAGCAACAATTAAGTAGTCGTACGGAACTTCGAGATCGGACAGTTTTACGACCCGTCGGTCGAGATCGAAATCGACCACCTCGCCGAGTAAGACCTCCACGTTGCGATGTCCGCGCAGAATCCAGCGAATCGGTGCGGCGATTTCTCCGGGAGAGAGACCTGCCGTGGCCACCTGGTAGAGCAGTGGCTGGAAGGTGTGATGGTTGGTGCGGTCGAGCAATGTCACCTGTACCGGATAGTGCGCCAGCGTACGTGCTGCACTCAGGCCGCCGAAGCCTCCGCCGATTACGACCACCCTGGGTGTCGTTCTGTTTTTCATAGCGTCACTCTATAAGATTCACAGATGCCGGCAGCGGTCGAAAGTTTTCTTCAAAGTTTGGCAGGATTCTGCTTCCGGTAGGCGGAGATATTCCAACGGCTTCTGTCAGCTGCAGCTGAAGTCGGGGGCGGCGACTTTTCTGACTACTAGCTCCATGACAGGGCTGACGACGTGCACCTACGGTATCGGTAGTGGACGGAAACGGGTGTTTTGAAACCATCATCCTCCGGCGTCCGGAACGCCCTTCTCCCCGAAGGTGCCTTGACAGACCATGGTCTTGCGGTTACAAGTAGGTTGTTTAGTAAGTGTTTACTTACTATGGCTACCGCCCCAGCGCGAATCTCCGCCGCCGACCGTAGAGAACAGATTCTCGAGGTGGCGACCGGATTATTCGCTAAGCAGGGCTTTCAGGGAACCACCACCAAGGAAATCGCTCACCACGCCGGGGTCAATGAAGCCTTGATCTTCCGGCACTTTCCCAGCAAAGAGGAGCTTTACTGGGCGGTCATCAAGCGCAAAATCAACAGCTGCCCGCCCCAGAAACGCATGCGGGACGTATTGGACGCGGGCGGGGATGATCTGGAACTGCTGACCGGGCTCGCCACCGAAATTCTGGACCGGCGATCCAGGGATCAGACCCTGTCGCGCCTGCTCCTGTACTCAGCGCTGGAGAACCACCGTCTGTCCCATCGCTTCTTCCGCACCTATGTCGCGGAATATTATGAGGTGTTGGCGGAATATGTGCGGCAAAGGATCGCCGACGGACGCTTTCGCCATCTGGATCCGTTACTCGCGGCGCGTGGTTTT
>Ga0335080_10005681_pt1 | contig 12863 bp, 10 predicted proteins | sample Lox_Sample_34_FD_206720 | JGI IMG/M metagenome (GOLD analysis project Ga0335080, IMG submission 206720) | Soil microbial communities from Loxahatchee National Wildlife Refuge, Florida, United States - Lox_Sample_3.4 | ecosystem: Environmental > Terrestrial > Soil > Wetlands | place: USA... | reverse complement strand
CACCGAGGAGCCCGGGCGACGGCCGCCGGCGACACACGCGACCATTTCGAGCTCAAGTTCGGCTCCTGCTGCGAAGGCTCGAACGAAACGGCTCCCACATCCCGCGGGCGGTTCGTGGCTGTCTCCTTGCGACGAAACGCAGGAGCGCGCAAGCGTTCCTCGATATGTGTGGTTGTTGGGGCCATCGCGCCGTGGGAGTGCTTGCTTGACCGTGCGCGGGCTGCGAAGCTTCCGCCGGCGTGCGTGTGCTGCTGGTCGAGGACGAGACGAAGCTGGCTTCGCTGATCCAGAAGGCGCTCCGGGAGCAAGGGATGCTCACGGATACAGCAGTCCGCGGGGAGGACGCGCTCTGGATGGCCGCGGCGACGCCGTTCGACGTGGTCGTGCTGGACGTGAACCTTCCCGGCATCGACGGCTTTGAGACCGTCCGGCGCCTGAGGGGCGAGGGGGTCCGGACTCCGGTCTTGATGCTGACCGCGCGGGACGGTGTGGACGACCGGATCGCCGGGCTCGACACCGGCGCTGATGACTACGTGGTCAAGCCGTTCGATTTCGGCGAGTTGTTCGCCCGGATCCGCGCCCTGGCGCGGCGAGGTCCGGTCGATCGCCCACCGGTGCTCGAGGTCGGAGATCTCACGCTCGACCCGGCGATGCACATGGCCAGGCGCGCCGGCGTCGAGATTCCGCTTTCGGTCAAGGAGCTGCAATTGCTCGAAGTGTTCATGCGCCGGCCCGGGCAGGTCCTCTCGCGCTACGACTTGCTCGAGGGAGCTTGGGATATGGAATACGAAAACCGCTCGAACGTGGTCGACGTGTACGTCCGCTATCTGCGCGACAAGATCGATCGGCCATTCGGGGTGGAGACCATCGAGACTGTGCGCGGCGTCGGCTACCGGCTGCGTCCGCGCTGAGCCGTGGGGAGCGCGATCCACACATCCGCGCCGCCCTCGGGGCGGTTGCGCGCTTGCGCGTAGCCTCCGTGAGCGATCGCAACCGCTTCGACGAGCGCGAGCCCGAGCCCGCTGCCGGGCTCGCGCGCACGTGCCTCGGACCCGCGCGCGAATCTTTCGAACGGATGGCCGATCAGCTCCTCGGGGAAGCCGGGCCCCTCGTCGGCTACGTGCAGTTCGACCACGCCGTCCCGTATCCGGGCGCTCAGAGTGATCGTGCCACGGCCGTAGCGGAGCGCGTTTGTGGTCAGGTTGTCGAGAGTCTGCGCGATCCGGTCGGGATCGGCTTGCACGAGGGCGCCGTCAGAGGACGGTTCTCCTACGACGATCTCGCGTCCGCCCATTCGCGCGCCGGCGTGGGCGCGTGACGCCGCGGCGTCGAGTAGCTCTTTCGGCGCGACCGGCTCCTGGTGAAGGGGCAGGCGCCCCTGGTCGGCGCGCGCGAGCACCAGCAGGTCATCGGCCAGGCGGGACATCCGTCTCGCCTCCTCGGAGGCCGACTTGACCGCCGCGCGCAGCTCGTCGGACTTGCGGTCGCCCATCAGTGCCAGATCGAGCTCGGCTCGCAGAGTGGTGAGAGGTGTGCGGAGCTCATGGCTCGCGTCGCTCACGAGTCGTCGTTCGCGCGCCACCGCGGCCTCGAGCCGGTCGAGCATCGCGTTCAGAGTGCGGCTGAGCGCGCCGATCTCGTCCGCCGCCCCCGATCCCGGCAGCCGGTCGGCGAGCTGGTGCTCGGTGATGCGCTCGGCCCGTTCGCGCATGCGGTCCACGGGGCTCAGCGCCGCCCGAGCGAGCTCATATCCGGCGACGCTCGCGAGGAGCAACGCGAGCGGTCCGGCGATCAGAAGCAGCGTGCGTACGTCCGAGAGCTCGCCGTCGCGTAGTTCCAGTCGGTCCGCGACCCCCACCGCGCGGACCGAGCCGTCCGGCGCCACGGCGGGAATGCCGAGTACGCGGACGGTTCCGAACGACAGCGTCCGCCGGTCGATCAGCTCCTGCCGCTGCGTGGCCCGCACGGCCTCGTCCGTCGACAGCAATCGAGCGCGGCCGACCTTCAGTGAGCTCCCAACGATCCGCCCGGCCGCGTCATAGACCTGGGCGAGCCCGAGACCGCTCTTGTTGATCGAGGCCACGCGCCCGACCTGGACGAGCGTCTCGACGTCCTGGGCCTCGCTCAACAGGGCATTGTCCACTTGAGCGTCGAGGTCGCTACGGATCTGCGCGTAGACGAACGTGCCAATCGCCGCGAGAACGACCGCCATCACGCCGACGAACGCGATTGTCAGCCGTACGCGGATCGGCAATCCCACGAACCGCGAGACCGGGCGCCGGCGATCGGCCATCGCTGACCTGCGCTAGCCGCGCCCCGCCGGCGGGACGTCACGCCGCGGCGGGTCCCCGGCTAGTCGGATCGCGCTGCGTGCCAGCACGGCGAGCGCCACGGCCAGCACCACCACGGCGGGGAGTACGACGGCGATGCCGCCGAGCTCCGCCAACACCGCGAGGACCACCACCGACACCGCGACCGATCCGATCACCGTCCGCCAAGCATGCATTTCGCACAGGTTGACGGACCGAGATGAAATCCATATGAGCGCTGACCGCGGGGTCGTCTCATCTTCGCCTCATCGACCTGCGACACGCTGGGGCTCGAGACGATGCGCAGCCAGATACATCAGCGCCATGCCCAGCCAGTCCGGAGCCTGCGACTCCCAGAGTGTTGCCGTGTGCCCACCGGTATATGTCTGGAACACGTGCGCGACGCCGGCCTTGCGGAGCGCCTTGTCGAACGCTTCGTTCATGTCGAGGAACCGCTGGTCCGAGCGTCCGGCGTAGAAGCCGATGAACGTCGGCCAGCGGGCGAGCTGCTCGGCGAGCGCCGGCCCGTCCGGCACGGTCGCCGCACGCTGGGCCGCGGGCGTCGGGAGCTTCAGCACGTGGTTGCCACTGGGGTCGGTGGCGACGAAATAGCCGCTCCAGGACTCGACCGCTGCGAACGTCTTGAGGTTCCGCAGTGCGATGTTGGCCGCGCCGTAGCCGCCGGCCGAGAGGCCGACCAGCGCACGGCCGGTCCGCCCTGGGATCGTGCGGAAGCGGCTGTCGACGCACGAAGTGAGATCGCGACTGATCGTGCGCGGCCAGTTCTCGGTCGCAGACCAGTCGAGATACTCGCGGTCGTCGTTGGCGTTCCGCGCGCCCTGCGGCGCGACCACGATCGCGCGCTGGCCCGCCGATACGAGGCTCTGGGCGACGAACGCGTTCTTCGTGTACGACGTCGGATTCCCCGGAAGGCCGTGGAGGAAGTAGACGACCGGGTAACGCCGCCCGCGGGCGCTGTAGCCCGCGGGCAGGAAAACCTGCGCGGGCAACGAGCCGCCGAGCGCGGGGGAACGACACGTGATCGACAGCGTCCTCGCGGGGGCGGTCGCGGCCTTGATCGCAGTGCGAGCGGCGTTGGTCCGGGCGGTGGCGCTCTCGCGTCGCGCCAGCCCACCGCCCACGCCGAAGACGAGCAGCGCCGCGCCGCAAACGAGCACGAGCACGGTTGCTCCCAGGGCCGCCGAGCGGACGATGCTGTGAGCCTTCATACGGAACATTCTGGCGACGCGGGGCCGCGTTGCCCGGGGGTACCCCGTTGTCGGGCGTGACGATCCGGCGCAGCGCCGGGCTATGCCTGAGCGTTTCGGTCGCGTGCGTGGCGTGGCTGGTGGCCGGGCTCGGCTTGACCCTCGTCGCGCTCGCCGCGGCCGTCGCGTGCCCGGCCGGTGTCCACGCGCTCGGCCGCCGGCGGTCTGGCCGGCTGCCCGAGGGGAAGCCCAGACAACTGGTGCGAGCCGACTTGGTCACGGCTCCGGTCGCGGTACTGTCGTGGGCCCTGGCCGCCGCCGCCGACCTCGGCGCCCGCGCGGCCCGGGTGATCCACTCGGGAGAATCTCTGCACCCGCTTCGCGGCGCTCGCACGGTCGCACTCGCCGGCGGTCATCTGGTGGCTCCGTGGGGAACGGTGGTCGACGTGCTCGTCGCCGGAGCGCTGATCAGCTCCCTGTTCGTGGCCCGCGCGCTTCGCCGCCGCCTGCCGCTCGAGGCCGGCGGCCCGCACGAGGCGCTCGAGCGCGCGCGGGGGATCGTCGAGGGATATGGCGCGGACTCGCTGTCGCCGTTCATCTTGCGGCCGGATAAGAGCTTCGAGTTCGCGGGCGGAAGCGTGCTCGCCTATCGCGTGATCGGCGAGACCGCGGTCGTATCGGGTGATCCCGTCGGCCCCGACTCGGCGGCCGGCATAGTGCTGGCTCAGTTCGTCGGCCGTGCCCGCCGGGCCGGCGTTCAGGTCGTGCTCTACGGAGCCTCCGAGCGGCATCTGCCGGCGTATCGAGCCGTCGGTCTCCGTGCCCTGCGCGTCGGCGAGGAGGCGGTCGTGGACCCGAGCGGGTTCACGCTCGAAGGCCGGCCGGCTCGCAAGCTGCGCCAGTCCGTGCGCCGCGTCCAGCGCCGCGGCTGGCAGATCACGATCCACGAGGGGCGGCAGATCGACTGCCGCTTGGAAGGCGAGATCGAGGCCGTCGAGGCCGCCTGGCGGGCAGAGCACCCGCACATGCTCGGGTTCGCCATGAGCATGGGCGAGTTCGAGATGTGCGTGCGACCTGGCGACGTCTATGTGCTTGGCCGGTCGCCGGAGGGCCGACTCCAGGCCGTGATGCGCTTCCTGGCTCACCGGGGGAAGCTGTCGCTCGACACGATGCGCCGGGTCGGCGAGACCCCAAACGGGCTCAACGAGGCGCTGGTCTGCGCCGTGCTCGAGTTCGCGCGGGAAAGTGGCGTGCCCGAGGTCAGCCTCAACTACGCGGGCCTCGCACACCTCGTTCGCCGCGCCCCTGCTGGCGGTCGGCTGTCGAGGGCGCTCACCGACGCCCTGATGAAGCCGTTCCGGGCCCGCTTCCAGATGGACCGGCTCGTGCGGTTCAACGAAAAGTTCTCACCGGACTGGCGGCCCCGCTACCTCGTCTACGAGTCGCGCGCGGCGCTCCCCAGAACCGTGCTGCGCGTGCTTCAGGCCGAGGGTTACGTCCCGCGGCGGCGCGCGGAACGCCGCGCGCGCGGTCTTGAGTCGTGGCGCGCACCGGCCTCGTCGACCCAGATCCAAGGGGGAACGAGCCGATGAGGAAGGTGACGGTGCGGATCGCGGTGACGCTCGCCGCGGCCGTGATCACAGTCACGGGACTGTCCGGCGCGTACAGCTACGGTCGCGACTACTCGCTGCACCGCGGCTTCACGACGCTCGTGCAGCTGCGTCGGGCGGGGACCGGCCGCCTCGAGGCGGTCAGGTTCTACGCGGCGGCGCTCCGCCGCGACGCGGACTACGTGGTCTATCTCCCGCCGCATTACAGCCCTCGCCACCGCTACCCGGTGTATTACCTCCTGCACGGGATGCCGGGCCAGCCGAAGGTGTTCATCGACATCGCGAACATGGACATCAGGCTCGACAATCAGCTCAGCCTCGGCCGCGCCCGGCCGCTGATCCTCGTCTATCCCGACGGCCGGATCGACGGCAGCGTCTTCTCCGACTCCGAATGGGCCGACACCCCATCGGGCCACTTCGAGAGCTATGTGATCGAGGTGATGCACGACGTGGATCACCGCTTCGCGACGCTTCCGAATCGCGCCGACCGCGTGATCGCCGGGTTCTCCGCCGGCGCCTATGGCGCGATCAACATCGCACTGCATCACCCCGCCGACTTCGCGAACGTACAGACCTGGTCGGGTTACTTCGCCCAGACGCCGACCGGCGTGTTCGCGCACGCGAGCCGAGCGAGCCTCACGTACAACACCCCGATCGACTACGTCGGCCGCCTCGGGCGCGCGCTCGCGCGGTATCCGCTCCGCGTCTTCATGTTTATCGGGCGTGACGACGGCGACAGCCGCGAGCAGCCGGCGATGGCGCAGGCGCTGCGCGCCCGCGGAGTTCAGGTGCAGGCCCAGACGTACGCGGGAGGCCACGACTGGTCGGTCTGGTACCCGCGCCTCAACCAGATGCTCGATCTGGCCTCGCAGGACATGGCCCATCCGCTGCGTGCCCCACGCTATGTTGCCGGCCGCCGCGAGGCACCACCGCTCGCGCCCGGCTTCGAGCGCGCCGCCGCGATCCCCGCGCAGGGACATCGGCATCGTCTGCCCGAGTGGCAGCTGGTGGGCGCGTTGCTGCTCGCGCTGGTCTCGGCGGCGGTCATCAACCTCGGCTTCGTGCTGCAGCATCGCGGCCACTCGCACGCGCTCGCGGAGGGTCGCCTCAGTCTCCCGGGCGGGTTTCGCGAGCGGTCGTGGCTGATTGGACAGGGCGTCGGCTGGGTCGGGTTCGCCGGGCAGATCGTCGCAGTCGCGTTGGCCCCGCTGACCATCGTGCAGGCGTTCAGCGCGGGCAGCCTCGCGCTGTCGGTCCCGCTCGCCGCGCACATCTTGGGTCATCGGCTGCGTCGGCGCCAGCTCGTGGCCATCGGGATCATCGCGTTGAGCTTGGTTTCGCTGCCGATCGGCTTCGGCGGGCGGCACGGTCACCTGCACGCGGGGCTGCTGATCGCGACCATGATGGCCGTGATGCTGGCTGCGAGCCTGCTCGCGCCGGTGATCGGTGCGGCCGGACGGGCGGTCGTCGCCGGAGCGTTCTACGGCGCTGCTGACGCCGCGATCAAGGGCACCGCGGTCACGCTGCACGGACACAGCGGCGCCGGGTTCGCGGCGGGGTGGGTGATCCTTGCCGGACTGTGCACGTTCGGCGGCTTCCTCGCGTTTCAGGCCGCGCTCCGCGCCGGCGATGCCGTCCGGCCGCTGTCCCTGATGAACGCGTTCACGGCGGTCACCGCCGTCGGCCTCGGCGTGGCCGCATTCGGAGAGTCTCTCGGCACCACTTCGGTCGCGGCGGCCGCCCATCTCGCGTCGATCGCCCTGGTGATCGCGTGCGTGCGGCCGCTCGCGGGCGCGCAGCAGCGTCTCGTCGACGGGGAACCGAAGCCAGGGCCGGGCGGTATCGCCGGGGGTCGAGACGGCGTCGCCGTCAAACCCGTCGCGTCCCGCCTGAAGCGCGTGCCCTACGCGGTGGCCGGAGCCATACTCGGCGGGGTCGCGCTCTTATCCGCCTCGCTGGTCGCGCTCGGTCTTCTCTACCAGCTGCGCGAGCTCGGATGGCTCGCGATCGGACCTCGCGTCCCGGATGCGCTGCCGCTTCTCCAACTGGCCGGCTTTGACCGACAGCCGCTCGCCCGCGTGGTCGCCGTGTGTGCGCTCGCCGGCGCGCTTCTCGGCATGGCGCTGATTCGGATCGACCGGAGGCGGCGGGTGGTGATCGTCGCGTTCCTCGTGGCGTCCCTGCTGCTGCTCGGCTCGGATGTCTCTTACGCGCTCACGCGCAACCTTCGGCTCGAACCGGTTCTCCTCAACCGGACACCTCCCCTCGGTCCGTGGCTCGAAGCGCTCATCCTCGCCGCGGCGTGTGCCGTCCCGGGGCGAATCAGTGCCGCCCGCCTGCGAGCGCACGCGCCGAGGATCCTGCGAACCTCCGCGAGGCTCCGCGCCCGCCCGGTCCTCGCGGCGTCGATGGCCGGCGCCGTCGCCGTCGCCGGAGCGGCCGTGCTCCTGCCGAGCACCTACGCGGGCGCTGAACCGACGCACGCCCGCGACACGAAGGAGGCAGCGCTGCCACCGGCGTTCGCGCCGGTAAGGCCCCGCTCGAGCCCCCTCACCATCCGCGCGTACTCACAGGCCTCCGCGGGGCGCCTGGTCACGATTTACTTCTACTCACAGGCGCTCCACAAGAAGACCGACTACCTGGTGTACGTGCCCGACCAGTACAAGGTGTCGCACCCCCTGCCCGTGTTCTACATGTTGCACGGCATGCCGGGTCGCCCGCTCGCGTTCACCGTGAACGCCAGCGTGGAGACAAAACTCGAGGCACTGATCCGGGAGCACCTCGCCTCGCCCATGATCCTGGTCTTCCCGGACGGCCGGATCGACGGAAACACGCAGTCGGACTCTGAATGGGCCAACACCCCCTCTGGCCAGTTCGAGAGCTACGTCGTGAACGTGATTCACGACGTCGACCGGCGGTTCGCGACCCGCCGGTGCCGGCAGGACCGAGCGATCGCGGGCCTGTCCGCGGGCGCGTACGGCGCGGCCAACATCGGCCTGCACCAGGTCGCCCTGCTCGGTCTGATCCAGGTGTGGTCGGGTTACTTCATCGAGACTCACAACGGCGTGTTCGCGCACGCCTCGCGGTCGCAAACGGCGCACAACAGCCCGCTCGATTACGTGTGGACGATGAAGCGCGAGCTCCAGAAGTACCCGTTGCACGTGTTCCTATACGTCGGCGTTGACGACTCCGACCGCGACCAGATCTACCCGATGTACGACGCGCTCGGGGACGTCGGCGCGGACGTTCAATACGCGATCTACCCGGGCGGTCACAGCTGGGCCCTGTGGTCGGGACGGATCGACCAGATGCTGATCATGGCCAGCCACGACTTCGGCACTCGCACGACCCGACACGCCTCACCTGGCCGGTCAAGCGGGACCAGGGAGTGGCCCGCCACAGGATCCGATGACGCCTCCTGCTAGCGCAAACCTCGAGATGGCACACGCAGGGGCCGGCCATGACGTTCCGGGCGGGTCTGCGAACCCAAGCGCCGTCATGGCCGTACTGCGGGCGACCAAATAAAACGCTCTCGCCCGTGGAGGAGCTTGTTCTCATGTCGATGATGTCGGACCTGATTTGGGTGCTGCAGCCGGTGAGCCTCCGGTGGAGCCGCCTCCGCGCGGCGCGTCTGTCGATGACCCGAACGCCGTCTATGCGTTGGGCAGCAGCAGTGGTGAGAGTGCCCGCTTGCAGCGTCAGGCCTCGGAACTCGCTCCGGATAGCGCGGTGGTGCTTGACCGGGTTCGCCTGCGGCCAGGTGACAGCGCGATCGATCTTGGCTGCGGGCCGCGTGGCGTCATCGATCTGCTGGCCGAGCGGGTCGCGCCGGGCGGGCGGGTCGTTGGACTTGACGCCGACCCAGCGCACGTGGCGATGGCATCTGAATTCGCCGCGAGCCAGGGTCTGAGCGGCGTCGAGATCCTGTGCGGCGACGCGCGCCAAACTGGCCTTGAGTCGGGTTCGTTCGATCTGGTTCATGCCCGGACGCTGCTGATCACGGTTCCTGAGCCAGCAGAGGTTCTTGCGGAGATGGTCCGGCTGGCGCGCCCGGGAGGATGGGTCGCCGGCCTTGAGCCAGACACCGAGGCCGCGATCTGCCACCCGCCCCCTCCCGCCTTCGATCGGCTGTGCGAGATCTTCACCGTCGCGTTCTCCCGCAACGGCGCCGACCCGCATTTCGGCCGCCGGGTGGCTTCGCTCTATCGCGCGGCGGGGCTCCAGGAGATAACCGTGGAGGTCCGAGCAGGGGTGTATCCGGCCGGGCACTCGCGCCGGACGATCCGGGCCGATCTCGTGCGCAGTATGCGCCCACAGATCATCGAGATGGGACTCGCCGACCAGCACGAACTTGACGAGCTCGACACCGCGGCGCGTACGCACTTCGAGGACCCCGACGTTCTCGTGATGCCAGCTCTGCACTTCCTCGCCTGGGGTCGTAAGCCGGCGTCCGCCTGATAGGGAAATCACGCAGGTCGCCCGCAGAGGGGAATCCGTCGCGACGCGAGCGCTCATCGATGGCCGCTGCGATCGACATCGCGTAGCGGCCTCGGAGCGAAAGGCGGATGGACGAGCGCAAGGGGGATAACGCGCAGTTCGTCGAGAGGCTGGTGACGCGCGATGGCTTCACCCTCCATGAGGGCCTGCGGGCGCTGGCCGAGCACGTCACGGAGCGCGATCGTGCAGACGCCGAGTGGGGGCTGCTGGTCATCGAGTTCCGCGTTCACGCAGCCCGTAACCCTGAGCTGAACCGCCGCTACGGGGAGGTGCACGAACGGACCGTGGCCGGGGTCGCCGGCGTCGTGGCCAGGATCTACGATCGCGCCATCGCGCAGATCAGCGAGGATGCCGCCCGCACCGTGTTTAGCGGAGTGGGCGTCTAGGCCGCCCCCGCAGTCGCAACGGTCGCGTGAGCGAGCGTCCGCCCAGAAGACGGCTCCTACGCTGGGACGCGGGCATCGGTCTCCACTATCTCCTCGGCAGCGTGCTGATCGAATTGGAAGCTGGCGTCGGTGACCCCGTCTACGATGCCGGCGAAGCGTGTGAACGGCTTGTCCTCCTGGAGCGAGAGCTCGGGAAGACGCGTCAGCGCCTCCCGGAGAAGGATCCTCGTTTCCAGACGGGAGAGATCGCCGCCCAGGCAGAAATGTCGGCCCCACCCGAGTGCCACATGGCGGTTTGGCCACCGTTGCGGGTCGAACTCGTTTGGGCTCGATTGGGTCACGCCACCGTTGACTGCCTCGTCCCGGTTGGCGGCGGCGAACCAGACGTTCAGAACGCTGCCGGCCGGAACCGTCAGCTCGCCGAACTGCGAGTCGTTGAGGACGAATAGGGGTTTGGTTGGAAACGGGGTGCCGAACCGCAGCACCTCTTCGACGATCTTCCGCAGGGCGTCCTGGTCGTCGAGGACGCTGCGGGCGTAGTCGAGTTGGTCGAACTCCGCGAGCAACGAGAACGCGTTGATGAAGCTCGTGCCGGTTGTGTCCGAGCCGGCTGTGACGAACCCGTAGATGTAACCGAGCAGTTCGACGTCCGTGATGCGGTCGTCCTTCCAGGCGGCGATCAGGACGTCGAGGAGCTCGTCGCGTGGGTTGGTCAGGCGCTTGGCGATCGTCTGCCAGAAGTAGGCCTGCGCGTCCCATTGCAGCGGAAGTGCCTCGTAGCTGGGCGCCTGCGCGAATTCGTCGAGTTTCTCGCGGATCCATTGCTCGCGCTCGAGCTCGATGCCGGTCAGTCGGCAGATGACTCTGAGCGACAGCCGGTAGGCGAGGTCGCGCGCGAGATTGAACTGACCGGCGCCCGCGCTGACGATCTCGTTCAGCAATTCAACCGTCAGCTCGCGGATCACGGGCTCCATGGTGCGGACCGCGCGAGTGCGAAACCAGGGCTCGACGACGTGGCGGAGCGCGTCGTGTCGGCCGGTTTCCCCGTCGAGGGCAAAGGGCTCGACCGCCCACATGAAGTCGAGCGCCATGTGGTGTGGACCGTCGGGCAGCCAAGGCGATGGATCGCGAGAGAAATCCTGCTCGCGGTTGTGCAGCACGCGCATGACGTCGGCGTAGCTGAACACGTGGTAGTTGCCATGCTCGTCGCGAAACGGCGGCGTGGCCGGATCGCGGAACCTGGCCGGGCGGGGAAAGTCCGAAGGCTTCATACGGTCTCCTGTGTCGGTGCAGGTGCGGGGACGATGGGCGCGGCCGCGGCCCCGTCGTCGCGGATTGTCCGTGTGCGGCTGAGCACCCGGCCCGCGTGGATCACGATTCGTTGCTCGCTTCGAGTGGCGATGACCTCCCGCAGCGAATCTCCCGCGACCGCGAGCAGGTCGGCCGGGGAGCCCGGTTCGATCGTGATGGTGGGCAGACCGAGGACGGTGCGCGCGGAGGACGCGACGAGCTGATACGCGGTCGCACAGTCAACGTGGGCGGCGGCGACGAGCAGGTATGCGGTCTCGAGCGGATCGCCGGAGCCGATCGGGTTGAAGACGTCCTGGACGTTGTCACCGCCGGCGGCGACGGTGACGCCCTCCTCGAGCAACGTGCGCACGGCGGTGAGGGCACGAGGAGTGGCTGTTCGCTGATCGCGCCCGAGCAGGTACAGGTTGGTCAGCGGGAGTGTGACGACGGCGACGGCTGCGCCTGCGAGTGCGGCCGCCACCTGTCGTTGGCGCTCGAGCGGCTGCATCACCAGGCTGACCGCGTGGCTTGCGGTCACGCGGTTGGGGAACCCTTGCGCGATCGATGCCAGATCGACGAGGTCCAGTCGCGCCGGGTCGAGGTGCTCGTCCATGTGGAGGTCGACAGGACGCCCATATTCGCCGGCGATCTCCAGGCAGATCTCGATGTGTCGCCGTGGGTTTGGGTCGATGTGTGGTGCCCCGCCGACGACGTCCACGCCCAGTTCGAGCGTCTCGCGCAAGCGCGAGACGTTGGTGGGCCCGCCCGGACCGGTGAGCGGGAAGCACAGCGCCGCGACCTGGACGTCGAGCGTGTCCCGCAACTCTTCCCGGAGCTTCACGAGCGTCTCCGCCCCGCGAAGTCCAATGCCCTCGCCGACGTCGATGTGGCTGCGGACGGCTGTCGTCCCCCGCACCAGGCCGGCGCTCAGGGCGAACCGTGCGCGGGCCGCGATGTCGGCCGGCCCGAGCTCGCGACGGTGACCGTCCCAGGCCGCGATCGCCTCGAGCAGGTCCCCGGCCGTGATCGAGAACCGCCCGGCGGTGTAAGCCTTGTCGAGATGCGCGTGTGGCTCGGCGGGCGCGGGCAGCAGCACGTACCCATCGAGGTCGAGCCGCTCCTCGCCGTCGATGCCGTCGAGCGTCTCGGATGGGCCGATCTCTGCGATCACGTCGTCGCGAACTCGCACGTCGACGTGGGAGCGGTCGGCGAGGGTGGCGTGTTCGAGGAGCATCAGGTCGGTCTGCGCCGCTCGGCGGTCCCCTGCCTGGACCGCGAGCGGCGTTCTCCGGTTGGTTGTGCCGACTCCGGGAGTGTCAGGAGCCGATGTTGGGGACGGTGAGCTTCCCCGCCTTGACGGCCGCGAGCGCCTTCTCCATCGCCGCCGTCGAGCTCGCGGGTATCTTCGTCACGGCGTAGCTGGGGTTGAGCTTCAGGTAGACGCCGTTCTGGGCGAGCCCGAAGGTGTACGCCTTGCCCGGCCTGTATGTGCCGCTGTCGACGTCATGGACCATTGCCGTGAAGTACGGAACGAGGTTGTAGATGATCGAGCCGACGACGTTC
>Ga0335080_10005680_pt1 | contig 12863 bp, 13 predicted proteins | sample Lox_Sample_34_FD_206720 | JGI IMG/M metagenome (GOLD analysis project Ga0335080, IMG submission 206720) | Soil microbial communities from Loxahatchee National Wildlife Refuge, Florida, United States - Lox_Sample_3.4 | ecosystem: Environmental > Terrestrial > Soil > Wetlands | place: USA... | reverse complement strand
GTCTCGAGATCGCCCGCGATCGCCCCGATCCGGCCCTTCCCGGCGAGGGCGCGCGCGGTCGCCTCGAGCACCGCCGTCTTCCCGGCCCCGGGCGAGCCCATCAGGTTGACGGCGAAGACCCCGCCCTCGACGAGGTGCTCGCGGTTGTGGGCGGCTGTCCGGTCGTTCGCGGACAGGATGCGGTCGTGGACCTCGACCGAGACCTTGCTCGGATCGCCGCAGCCGCACGTGTCGCACATCAGGGCACCTCCATCTCGATCCGCTCGAGCAGGATCTCGTCGCCGCTCACCATCCTCGCCGGCGAGTCGCAGGCGGAGCAGCGGAGCACGCCCCCCGCAGGGACGGCGGCCGCGCACCGTGGGCAGGCCCAGACCGCCTCCGAGCGGCGGATGTCGAGCCGGGCCCCGGCCAGGATCCCTTCCTGGCAGAGCGTGAAGGCCGAGGCGAAGAGCTCCGGCTCCACGCCGGACATCGCCCCGATGCAGACCGCGAGGCGGCTGATCGCGGTGGCGTTGCGCGCCCGGGCTTCCTGCTCGACCCGGTCGACCATGGCTCGGACGAGGGAGTACTCGTGCATGTCACCCCGAGGGACTTCGATTCGCCGGGTCCCGAGGGGCTGCCGGTCCGGGCAAGGCCGTCCGACCGCGCGCGCTCCTCGGATCGTTGCGAGAGAAGGCCCGGAAGGGAGACTTCCCGGACAGATCCCCTCGAGACCCGGCCAGATGGAGCCTGTCGGGGGGCATATCAACATATCCTCGGCAGCTGCTCGCCGGACAGGCGCTCGAGCAGGCGGTGGCTGCCGATCCGAGTGCGGAGCACGAGCCGGCCGGGGTCGTCCGCGACGACCGACCCGACCCGGCAGGCCCCCTCGCCGCCGGGCTGCGAGCGGATCCCCGCGAGCGCCGCCTCCGCCCTCTCCCCGGGCACGATCGCGAGGAAGCGCCCCTCGCAGGCCACGTAGAGCGGGTCGAAGCCCAGCAGCTCGCACGCCCCCTGGACCTCCGGTCGGACGGGGATCGCCGCCTCGTCGAGCCGGATCCCGACCTTCGAGGCGAGAGCGATCTCGCAGAGGGCGGTGGCGAGACCTCCCCGCGTGGGGTCCCGGAGCACGTGCGTGTCCGGGACCGTGTCCAGGAGCGCGCGGACGGGGAGCAAGACCGGGGCGGAGTCGGAGACGAGCGCGGTCTCGAAATCGATCCCTTCCCGGGCCGCCATCACGGCGATCCCGTGGTCGCCGATCGGGCCCGAGACGACGACCGCGTCTCCGGCCGCCGCCCGGCCCGGGCCCACGTCGACGCCGGCGCGCACGCGGCCCACGCCGGAGGTGTTGACGTAGATGCCGTCCCCCTTGCCCTTGTCCACGACCTTCGTGTCGCCCGTCACGAGCGGGACGCCCACCGCGGCGCACGCGGCTGCCATCGAGGCCACGACCCGCTCCAGGTCCCGCATCGGGAAGCCCTCCTCGAGCAGGTACCCCGCGCTCAGGAAGAGGGGTTCCGCCCCGCACATCCCGAGGTCGTTCACGGTGCCATGGACGGCGAGGGAGCCGATGTCGCCCCCGGGGAAGAAGACCGGCTTCACCACGAACGTGTCGGTCGTGAAGGCCAACCGCTCGCTGCCGACGGAGACGATCGCGCCGTCCCCGAGCGGCTCGAGGTGGGGGTTGCGGAAGGCGGGGGCGAAGAGCGTCTCGATGAGGCGGGCCGTCTTGCGGCCTCCTCCGCCGTGGGCCAGCTCGACGATGTCCCGGTGGTCGAGGGGCGCCGGGCAGCTCAGCATCGCGTCGGGGGAGCGGCCCATGCGCTAGCCCAGGGTCGCTTCGCGGGGCCGGCGGCGGTAGTGGAAGTAGGCCGCGCAGGCCCCTTCGGAGGATACCATCGTCGCGCCGAGCGGGTGCTCCGGAGTGCACCGCGTGCCGAACTCGGGGCAGTCGGTCGGACGGAGCCGCCCCTGGAGGACGAGGCCGGCCCGGCACTCCGCGGGCTCCTTCACCGACAGGCCGCCCACGTCGAACACGGCCTCCGCGTCGAACGCGGCGTACCGTGAAGAGAGGGCGTAGCCGCTCCTCGGGATCTCCCCGAGGCCGCGCCAGCTCCGGTCGGAGACCACGAACACGTCCTCGATCATGCGCAGGGCGGCCGGGTTGCCCCCCCGGACCACCGCGCGGGGGTACTGGTTCTCGACCCGGGCCTCGCCCCTCTCGAGCTGGCCGACGGCCGCGAGGATGCCCTTCAGGAGGTCGAGGGGCTCGAAGCCGGTGACCACGATCGGGATGCGGTACCGCTCGGCGACGGGCTCGTAGTCGCGGTAGCCCGTCACCGTGCAGACGTGGCCGGGGGCGAGAAGGCCCTGGATCAGGACGCCGTCGGCGGACAGGAGCGCCTCGAGGGCGGGCGGGACGAGGACGTGGGCCACGAGGACGGAGAAGTTGGCGAGGCCGTCCGCCTTCGCCCGGTGCACGGCCATGGCGTTGGCGGGCGCGGTCGTCTCGAAGCCCACCGCGAAGAAGACGACCTTGCGGTCCTTGTTCTCCTTCGCGAGGCGCAGCGCGTCGAGGGGGGAGTACACGATGCGGACGTCTCCCCCGCGGGCCTTCACCTTGAGGAGGTCGTCGCCCGACCCCGGGACGCGCAGCATGTCGCCGAACGAGCAGAACGTCGTGTCGGGCCTCGAGGCGATCGCGATCGCGCGGTCGATCATCTCGAGCGGGGTGACGCAGACCGGGCAGCCCGGGCCGTGCACGAGGCGGACCGACTCCGGGAGCAGCTCGTCGAGGCCGAACTTGAGGATGGAGTGGGTCTGGCCGCCGCACACCTCCATGAGCGACCATGGCCGGGTCACCGTCTCCCGGATCCGCCGCACGACGGCGGCGACCGCGTCCGGATCGCGGTACTCGTCGACGTGGCGCATCAGCGTCCCGTCCCGCGCACGGGAGGCGCAGGCCCCCCCGACTCGTCCTCGGAGGCCGCCTGCTCGAGCTCTCCGATCTCGCGCAGCGTGGCCAGGGTCGCCATCGCCTGCTCCTCGTCGACGCGGGAGATCGCGAAGCCGACGTGGACGAGGACGTAGTCCCCGATCTGCGCCTCGGGCACGTAGGCGAGGCACGCCTGCCGCTGCACGCCCGAGAAGTCGACCTTGCCCATGCGGAGCTGGCCCTCACCCGTGATCTCGACGACTTTCCCCGGCACCGCGAGGCACATGGCTAGACCTCCCGACCTCCCCACTCTACCCCGTCGTCGCTCACGTCGCGGCCGCGTCGGCCACGAGGGCTTGGCCGAGCGCGATCCCGCCGTCCCCCGGCGGCACCTCGCCGTGGAGCCGGACGTCGAAGCCTCCCTCCAGGCGGCGCAGGACGGCCTCGGCCAGCCGCGCGTTCTGGAAGCAGCCGCCGGTGAGGACGACCGGCAGCCGGCCGCGCTCCGAGGCAGCCTGACGCACGAGCGCGGCCGCCACGTCCGCCATGCCCTCGTGGAAGCGGGCCGAGACACGGCTCGGGGGGACGCCCGACACGAGGTCCTCGACCGCCGCCCGGACGAGCGGCCGCAGGTCGGCCCGCCGGATGCCGTCCTCTTCGACGACGTCGAACGGGTACGACCCCGCACGGGTCTCGTCCGCGGCCAGGTTCCACTCGAGAGCGACCTGACCTTCGTAGGTGGCCCGCGGACGGGCGAGGCCCAGCGCGCCGAGGGCGTCGAAGTAGCGGCCGGCACCGTGGGCGAGCGGCGACCGGAGGCCCTTCGCCGCCATCTGCCGGACGACGGCCACGTCGCGTTCTGGCACGACGTCGAAGAGTCGGAGCCGGTCGAGGGGCGGCGCGCCGTCGTAGGCGTCGTCGAGCGCGGCGAGGGCGATGCGCCACACCTGCCGGATGGCCTCGTCGCTCCCGGCGAGGCGCAGCGGGCGGAGAGTCGCGAGCCGCTCGAACGACCCGCCGTCGACGAGCAGCAGCTCGCCGCCCCAGGCCGTGCCGTCCGACCCGTAGCCCGTCCCGTCCCAGGCGAGGCCGAGGACCGGACCGTCGAGGCCGTGCTCGGCCATCGCGCTCGCCACGTGGGCGTGGTGGTGCTGCACCGCGACCTTCGACGCCTCGGGACGCTGGAGGGCGTAGAGGGTCGAGGCGTAGTCGGGATGCAGGTCGTGGGCGATCACCTCCGGCCGGACGTCGAGGAAGCGCTGCAGGCGCTCGACCTGCTCCTCGAAGGCGCAAATCGCCTCGAGGTTGTCGAGGTCGCCGACGTGGGGCCCGAGCCAGGCCTCGTCCCCGCGGGCCAGGCAGAAGGTGTTCTTGAGGTGCGCCCCGCAGGCGAGGACGGGACGTCGCACGGGCCGGCGCAGGCGGACCGGCCGCGGCACGTACCCGCGTGACCGGCGGAGCACCGTCGGCCTCCCCGCGATCACGCGCGCCACCGAGTCGTCGCAGCGGTTCTCGATCTCGCGGTCGTGGGCGAGGAAGAGGTCGGCGATGCCGGCGAGCCGATCGAGGGCCTCGCCGTCCTCCGCCGCCATCGGTTCCTCCGAGAGGTTGCCGGAGGTCATGACGAGAGGACGCCCCACCGCGGCGAGGAGAAGGTGGTGGAGCGGTGTGTAGGCGAGGATCAGCCCGGCCAATGGGTTGCCAGGCGCGACCTCGGGTGCGAGGCCGTTTCCGGGGCGCCGCCGCGCGAGGACGATGGGACGCTCGACGGAGCCGAGCAGCCGCTCCTCGGCCGGTCCCAACTCGGCCAGGCCTCGCGCGGCCGGGAGGTCGGCGACCATGACCGCGAACGGCTTCTCGTCGCGCTTCTTGCGCTCGCGCAGGCGCCGGACAGCCTCGGGCGACGTGGCGTCGCAGGCCAGGTGGTAGCCGCCCAGGCCCTTCACCGCGACGATCCGCCCCTGGGCGAGCTCCGCTGCGGCGAACACGATCGCGTCCGCCCGCGCGGCCAGGACGTCCCCCGCCGCGTCCCGCAGGGTCAGGCGCGGGCCGCAGGCCGGGCAGGCGACCGGCTGCGCGTGGAAGCGCCGGTCGGCCGGATCCTCGTACTCGCGGCGGCAGTCCGGGCACATCTCGAAGCGGGCCATGGTCGTCGCGGGCCGGTCGTACGGCACGTCGACGGCGATCGTGTAGCGCGGACCGCAGTGCGTGCAGTTCGTGAAGGCATAGAGGTGGCGCCGGTCACGTGGGTCCCCGACCTCCCGAAGGCACTCGGGACATGTGGCGAGGTCGGGAGGGATCGAGACGCGTCGGGTTCCCGCACCCTCGCTCGAGACGATCGCGAAGTCCTGGATGGTCTGCGCGGGGATGCGCTCCTCCTCGACTTCGCGCACGCGAGCGGCGGGCGGCGCCTCGGCGCCGATGCGACGGAGGAAGGTGGCGAGGGCCTCGGGAGGGCCGAAGGCCTCGATCGTGACGCCGCAAGGGTCGTTGAGGACGCGGCCGGACAGCCCTTCTTCGTGGGCGAGCCTGTAGATCCAGGGACGGAAGCCCACGCCCTGGACCGTCCCCCGGACTCGAATCCGACGTCCCTCGACTACGACCACGGGCACTCGGATCTCCTCGATGTCTCCGGCGCAAACTCAGCATGGCGTTATCGACGATTGGAGGCTACCGTCCATATGGATCATTTCAGTTGATCCGTATGAACCACCCGAGCGATTCGTCGGTGTACTGGCCGTTGGTCCGAGTCCCCGCGGCTCGCGATGGGCCTCGCCATTCCGCAGAATAAGAAGATGCCGATCCCGGCCGACTTCGGCCTGACCGAGGCCGCGATCCAGGAGATCCGCGACTGCGACCGGCGCCAGGCGGAGCTCTTCGTCCGGCTGATGATCGGCGGCTGCGGAGTGCTCTGGCTGGCGCTGGCTGTCCTCGTCTACGCCCACTCGGCGCGGCGGGCCCCGCTCCTGGGCCTCGTGATGGCCCCGCTCCTCGGCGGCGCGGGAGCCGTGATCGGCAGCCTCCCCATCGCCGTCCTCAGCGCGGCGGCCTCGTGGCTGGCCTACCCGAGGCACCCCCAGTCCCGCGCGTTGGAGAAGTACGAGGCGGCGACGGCGCACATTCGGGTCTGCGAGGTTTGCCGGTGGGCTCGCGGCGACGCAACGCCGAAGGAGGGCGTCGTCTACTGCGCACGGTGCGGAGCCTGGATCTGTCCGGACTGCCGGGGGCGCTACGATCTGCGGGCGATCGCGGCCCTCCGCCGGCAGCGAGGCTGACGCTAGCGGCCTGGTGCCGGTCGGTTCGGCGAGGAGGCGGGGGCCGGCGCTAACGAGAGGACGTAGGCGGCGAGGTCCCACGTCTCGTCCTCGCTCAGGAAGCTCCAGGCCGGCATCGGCGTGCCCCGAAGGCCCTCCCGGATGACGAAGAAGACGCGCCTCGGCGTCGTCCCGCGGCGCCAGTAGGGATCCGTGAAGTTGGCCGGGGACTTCTGGAAGCCCGAGGCCCGCTGGCCGTGCCCGTCCCCGCGCTCGCCGTGGCAGAGCACGCAGTTGGCGGCGAAGAGGGCCCGTCCGCGCGCTCGCGCTTCCGGCGAGCGCAGCCCCTCTTCGGGCACCGCGACGCTGCGGTAGGGCGAAGGGAGGTCGGAGTCGACGCCCCTACACGCCGTAAACGTGAGCGAGATCGCGAGGGCTGCGAGCAGCCACCTCATCGTCCGTCCTCGGCAGGAACAGATGTCCGAGCGCCCGTGCCTCGTCCACGATCCGCTCGACGAGCCCGGGAAGGGCCGACTCCACGGCCGGCGTGCGGCGCACCCCCAGCTCGAGGCTCTCCGGGACGAGGCCGAGGAGGACGAGCCGCGACGGGTAGGCGCCGGTCCAGCGCGCGGCGTCCAGCAGGTCCAGGACCCCGACCTGGTGCACGGAGAGCCGGGCCGCCACCGCCGGGGCCACGTCGTCGCCCTCCAGCCGCACGAGCGAGCCCGGCGGCCCGTCGGCCCGGATCGCGTCGACGAGGATGGCCTCCTTCGCCTGCTCGAGGTGCGGGAGCAGGGAGAGCCCGAGGGTCCCCCCGTCGAGCACGACCGCGCCGTCCGGGACACGGTATCGCCGCTCGAGGAGGTGGACGGCGACCGCCCCCAGGCCGTCGTCCCCGCAGAGGACGTTGCCCAGGCCGAGGACGAGCAGCGGGATCGGCTTCTCCTCACGCATCTTTCTGGTCGAAGTAGCGGTAACCGGAGTAGACGAGGTCCTCGCAGGGCACGAACTTGTAGCCCGACGCCATCGACTCGACCGTCCCCCGCGCCTCCACCTGCGACATGAGCACCGCCGAGTAGACGTGGTGGATGGCGAAGCCCAGGATGAGCCACATCGTCACGTGGTGGACGAGCCGCGCCGTCTGCGCCCCGCCCCAGAGCGGGAGCAGGAAGTGGAAGAGCCGGAACGGCGAGCCGACGGGCGGGTTCACGTTGTAGAGCGCGAGCCCGGTCGAGATCATCACGAGGAACATGAGGAACACGAACATGTAGGTGAAGCCGGCGAGGGGGTTGTGGCCGACGAAGCCGGGGGGCTGCCGGAGCTGGAAGAGGTAGTACCGCAGGCTGTCCCAGAGCCCCCGCCAGCGCCGCTCGGCCAGGGGCACGAACTTGTCCCAGGTCGAGTAGCGGTTCCCCATGAACATCCAGAGGACGCGGGAGACGACGGACAACGTGAACGCGACCGCCACGTAGAAGTGGACGACCTTCGCCCAGCCCATGAGGAAGTGCTGCCCGGCGGCGCCGGTGACGGTGACGAACGGATGGCCCAGGTAGTAGCCGGTGGCGGCCAGGAAGAGGATCGCGTAGGCGGTCATCCAGTGCGTCGCCCGCACCGGCCACTGCCACACGTAGACGCGCACCAGCTCCCCCGGGTGGCAGGCGGAGAGGGGCGGCTTCGTGACCGGGTACTCGGCCGCGCTCATGGGACCCTCACCCGCGCGACCTCGCGCTTCCTCGCGTCGACCACGTGCACCCCGCACGCCATGCACGGGTCGAACGAGTGGATGGTGCGGAGGATCTCGAGTGGCTTGTCGGCCTCGGCCACCGGCGTGCCGAGGAGAGCCTCCTCGTAGGGGCCCCGGCTTCCCGCGGCGTCGCGCGGGCCCGCGTTCCAGGTGCTCGGCACGATGCACTGGTAGTTCGCGATCGCCCCGTCCTTGATGTGCACCCAGTGGCCGAGGGCCCCGCGCGGGGCCTCGTGGAAGCCGGCCCCCGAGCATTCCTTCGGCCAGCTCGAAGGCGACCACTTGTCGGTGTCGGCGATCCGTTTGTCGCTCGCCATGTTGGCGGCCAGCTCGTCGAGCCAGCCCTCGATCCGCTCCGCGAGGACGAGCGTCTCGATCCCCCGCGCGGCCACGCGGCCGAGCGTCGAGAAGAGGGCCGCCGGCCCGACGTTGAGCTTCCCGAGCACGACGCCCACGAGCTCCTTCACCCGCGGGTGGCCGGAGGCGTAGGCCACGAGCATCCGCGAGAGCGGTCCCACCTCCATGGGCAGGCCGTCGTAGCGGGGCGACTTCAGCCAGCTGTACTTGCCGTCCGTGTTCAGCTTGTCGTAAGGCGGCTCCGGACCCGTGTAGTGGGGCTTCGTCTCGCCGCTCGTGGGGTGGAGGCCCTTGTCGTCGCCGCCCTCGTAGTCGTACCAGGAGTGCTTCACGTGCTCGGTGATCTTCTGGGCGTCGAAGGGCTCGACCTTCGAGAGGTCCTTGCCTCGGATGACGCCCGAGGGCAGGAAGAGCTTCGGCTGCCTCGTGTCGTCGAGGGGATACTCGCCGTAGACGAGGTAGTTCCCCACCCCGGCACCGTGGCTCGCCCAGTCCTTGTAGAAGGAAGCGACCGCGAGGAGATCGGGGATGTAGACCCGGGCCACGAAGTCCCTGGCCTTGGCGATCAGCTCGCGCATGGCCGCGATCGAGCCCATGTTGATCGAGGCCTGTTTGTCGGGGTCGACGGGAGTGGCCATGCCGCCCACGAGGAAGCTCTGGAGGTGAGGGTTCTTGCCGCCCAGGATCGCGTGGATCTTGATGACCTCGCGCTGCCAGTCGAGGGCCTCGAGGTAGTGGGCCACCGCCATGAGGTTGGCCTCGGGCGGGAGCTTGTAGGCCGGGTGGCCCCAGTAGGCGTTCGCGAACGGGCCGAGCTGGCCCCGCCCGACGAAGGCCTTCACCCGGTTCTGGACGGCCGCGAAGTGGGTCGGGCTCGACAGCGGCCAGTCCGAGATCGACTGCGCGAGGGCCGCGGTCTTGGCCGGGTCGGCCTTGAGGGCGGAGACGATGTCCACCCAGTCGAGAGCGTGCAGGTGGTAGAAGTGGATGACGTGGTCCTGGACGCACTGCGAGGCGATGATCAGGTTCCGGAGCAGCCGCGCGTTGGGCGGAGGGGTGGCGCCGATCGCGTTCTCCACGGCGCGGATCGAGGTGATGGCGTGGACGGTCGTGCACACGCCGCAGATCCTCTGGGTGAAGGCCCAGGCGTCCCTGGGGTCGCGCCCCTTCAGGATGAGCTCGACGCCGCGGAACATGGTCGACGAGGACCAGGCCTCGCGCACGGCTCCGCCCTCCACCTCGGCCTCGATCCGCAGGTGGCCTTCGATCCGGGTGACGGGGTCGACGACGACGTGGGTCATGCCTGGCCTCCCTTCTTCTCGTCATCGGCCCTGCGCTGGGCCTCCTCGGCCCTCTCCCGGGCCGCCGGGTGCTGCTCGGCGTTCCACCAGCGCTTGCCGAGCGACATGAAGCCGTGAGCGGCGAAGGCCGCCCCCACCCCGACCGTGGCCCAGAGCCCCACCTTGTCGACGCTCGAGGCCACGCCGAACCCGGGCACGCCCTCGAGGTGCTGGTAGAAGGGCGTCATCTTGTCCCAGAAGTCGGGCTCCGCGCAGCCGATGCACGGGTGGCCGCAGCCGATCGGCCAGTTCGTGCCCCCGTTCCACCGCACGTTCGGGCAGTTCTGGAACGTGACCGGCCCCTTGCACCCCATCTTGTAGAGGCAGTAGCCGGTGCGGTGGCCCTCATCGCCCCACGCCTCCACGTACTGTCCGGCGTCGAAGTGGGCGCGCCTCTCGCAATTGTCGTGGATGGCCTTGCCGTAGGCGAAGAGCGGACGCCGCCAGGAGTCGAGGGCCGGCCAGCGCTTGAAGGTGAGGAAGTAGACGATGAGCGCGGTCAGGTTCTCGACGTTGGCCGGGCAGGCGGAGAGGTTGATCAGGTTCTTGACCCCCGGCACGGCGTCGCCGACACCCAGGGCTCCGGTCGGGTTCGGGGCCGCCGCGGGCAGCCCGCCGAAGGTGGCGCAGGTGCCCATGGCGATCGTGGCCATCGCGTTGCCGCACACCTCGCGCGCGATCTGCAGTGCCGACCGGCCACCGACCGTGCAGTAGACTCCGTTCGCCCCGGTGGGGATCGAGCCCTCGACGACGGCGATGTAGCCGCCGGGCCTCTCCTTGACCGTCTTGGCGAGCGCCTCCTCGGCCTGGTGGCCGGCCGCGGCCATGATCGTCTCGTGGTAGTCGACTGACAGCGTGTCCAGCACGATCTCGGCCGCGGTGGGCCGGGTGGCGCGCAGGAACGACTCCGTGTTCCCCGCGCAGTCCTGGAACTCGAGCCAGACGAGCACCGGCTTCTCGGTCTTCTGGATCTCGGCCGCGATCGCGGACGCCGAGGATCGCGGCAAGGCCAGCACCGCGGCCATGGCCGAGCAAAAGCCCACGAAATCGCGGCGCGAGACGCCGCGCGACTCGAGCTCCTGCTGGAACCAGCTGTCGGACTCGCTCATGAAAACCTCCTCGAGGCGACCGTCTGGAGCACGGGACGTCCCGTCATGAACACGCGGCATCAACCCGATCGACCGCCGTTGACGCATGAAACATCTGATAGGGGGCTGAGGGGAGTCCATCGTCCCAAGGGATCATTCGAATGATTCGGATGGATCAGAGGGAGCGCTCGGAGGACCCGGTCGAAATGGCCCGTGTGACACCCATGTCCTGATCGCACGCCGGACGGCGTTCCCGAGGGATGGTAGGCTGCCGTCATGCTGGGATCGGCGACCGACACGCTGGCGACACCCGCCGTCGTCGTGGACCTCGACGTGCTCGAGCGGAATATCGCCCGGATGGCGGCCCGGGCCCGCGAGGCGGGGGTGCGTCTCCGTCCCCACGCCAAGACGCACAAGTGCCCCGAGATCGCGAGCCTCCAGCGGGCCGCGGGCGCGTGGGGCCTCTCGGTCGCCAAGGTCGGCGAGGCCGAGGTGTTCGCCGACGCCGGCTTCGACGACCTCTTCGTGGCCTACCCCGTCGTCGGGGAGGACAAAGGCCGCCGGCTGCTGGCCCTCGCCGACCGCGCGCGTCTCGCGGTGGGCGTCGACAGTGTCGAGGGGGCGCGGAGCGTCGCCGCGCCGTTCCGCGAGGCGGGCCGCGCGCTCGAGGTGCTGCTGAAGATCGACGTGGGGTACGGCCGCGTGGGCGTCCCGCCCGAGCGCGCGATCGACGTGGGCCGGCGAATCGCCGACCTTCCGGGCCTCCGCCTGCGCGGCGTCTTCACCCACGCCGGCCACGGCTACCTCGCGGAGACGAAGCCCGAGGTCGAGGACGTCGCCCGCCTGGAGGGCGAGCGCCTGGCCGCGGCCGCGGCGGAGCTGAGCGGGGCGGGCCTGCCCATCGAGGAGGTGTCGGTCGGCTCCACCCCCACCGCCGCCCGGGCGATGCGGGTCTCGGGCGTCACCGAGTGCCGGCCCGGCAACTACGTCTTCCACGACGCCTCGCAGGTGGAGCTCGGGACCTGCGGCGTCGAGGACTGCGCGCTCACCGTCATCGCCACGGTGGTGAGCGTGCCCGTGCCCGACCGCGCGGTCGTGGACGCCGGCAGCAAGACGCTCTCGAGCGACCTGCTCCGGCCGCGGCCGGGCGGGCATGGCCGCGTCCTGGGGCGCGCGAGCCGCGTCGAGAAGCTCTCCGAGGAGCACGGGGTCGTCGCCGTGGCCGAAGGCGAGACCTTCCGCGTCGGCGAGCGCGTACGGATCCTGCCCAACCACGCCTGCGTGGTGGCCAACCTCCACGACCGCCTCGTCGGCGTGAGCGGCGACCGGGTCGAGGCGGTCCTCCAGGTGGCGGCGCGGGGGCGGGTGCGGTAGCGACCATCCGACCGGAAGGCGTCTCGCCGGGTCTGGTGGATCCAACGTGCTCGCTTCCCCCCCCCCCCAGCCCGCGGGTTTGAGGGTGCCGGGGCCCTTGACCGTCTTTTACTTGACTAATCAAGCATTACGACCGACGATGTGGGCCGGCTTCAATGGGATCGATAGGGGACGAGATCAGGCAGACCCGGCCGTTCGGCTCGCCCGCCGACGAGGCCGTCGTGACGCTGCTGGCGACGGCCGACCGTGTCCGGGGCGCGCTCGCCCGCGTCACCGAGGCGCACGCCATCACGCTGCAGCAGTACAACGTGCTCCGCATCCTCCGCGGCGCCGGCGAGGGGGGGCTCCCCACCCTGGAGATCGTCTCGCGCATGATCGAGCGAAGCCCCGGCATCACCCGTCTGCTGGGGCGCCTCGAGGCGCGGCGCCTCGTGCGCCGGGTGCGCTGCCCGGGAGACCGGCGTCAGGTCCTCTGCCACGCCACGGGGGCGGCCGGCCGGCTGCTGGCCGGACTCGACGGTCCCGTGGCGGAGGCGGCGCGGGGCTTCCTCGCCCCCCTCGATCCCGCGCGCATCGACGATCTCATCCGTCTGCTCGACGCGGTGCGCTCGACCACGGCTTCATCGATCGACGAGGACTCGAACGAGAGCAGAACGAAGAGACAGAAGAAGAAGAAGGAGCAAAGGACATGAAGACAGGACTCGCCGTTCCCGTTCGCCCCTGGCCTCGCGGAGCCGTGCTCGCCGCGGCCCTGGCCGTCGCCTCCCCCACCCTCGCCGCGGACAGCTACAC
>Ga0335080_10005679_pt1 | contig 12864 bp, 7 predicted proteins | sample Lox_Sample_34_FD_206720 | JGI IMG/M metagenome (GOLD analysis project Ga0335080, IMG submission 206720) | Soil microbial communities from Loxahatchee National Wildlife Refuge, Florida, United States - Lox_Sample_3.4 | ecosystem: Environmental > Terrestrial > Soil > Wetlands | place: USA: Florida... | reverse complement strand
CGCAGAGACTGCCATCCGGCTTGAACAACGAGGGCACGAACGTTCCATGCCGCACCTCCTGTCGAGAGGTCCAAAAACAAGAGTTGCGTTCCCACGGATTCTGGCTACCGCAGAATACCTGCCCGACGGCGTCGTTTCCTACGTAATTGTACCGCAAGACAGTTCTGCTGGAGCACTTTTTGACTCCAAGGTCCTCCTCCGCTTTCACAGGTGGTACCAGTTTCATTGTCCCCATCGGGGACTGCAGAAATGATCTACCCCGCGATTCCCGCAGATCGAAACTGAAAACTCGCCCAATTAAATCAAAGCCCCGGTTCCTCGAAAGAGGTCCCGGGGCTTTTCGTCTTGTGCGCTTGTGATTTCCCTGGAGGTGTTTCGTTATGCCTCGTGCAGCAGATGTCCACCGGGAAAATGGTCTGACATAACGGTGCTGTTTCCGAGCGTCGCCGGACATGCGGTCTGGCATGTAATCCCCGACTTCTTAAATGTGCCCGTGTTGCACGGCGTTCTGTCTGAGTTGGCGAGGATGCCGCAACAAGATACCCCTGTCGACCGTGTGATTGGGGAACTCGTTAGTCTGCTTCGAGCTCGATCCCGAACAGAGTAGGACATCACCCAATTCACGACAAAGCCCCGGTTCTCGAAAGAGGTTCCGGGCGTTTGCTATTTTGGTGACACGCCCTCCTATGGACTCGACCACTCCCGCCGGCGGTGAAATCACCCACGTCAGCGATACGGCTCTGATGGCGGCCGCCTGCCGCGGCCTCGAAAACGAACAGGAAGACGCCTTTGTGCGCGACGCGTTCGCGGCGCGCCTTGCCGGAGAGCGCGGGCTGGCCATCCTCAACGCTTTGCCGCACGCCGCTATCTTCCGGTTCGGAGTAGCCATTCGCACGCGCTTCGTCGATGAGCTGCTGCTCGAAGCTCTGGCCGCGCATTCGATCCACACCGTGCTGAGCGCCGGCTGCGGTCTGGACACGCGACCGTGGAGACTGGCTCTCCCGCCGGATCTGCGCTGGATCGAAATCGATTTCGCCGAAATGCTCGACTATAAGGAGCGCTTGATGGCGGACGAAGCGCCGCGCTGCCGCCGCGAACGTCTCTCCGTCGACATGAACGACGCGGCACAGCGGAGCCTCATCTATGCAACCGCGGGGGCGGAACCATCTCTGATGATCACAGAGGCGCTGCTGATGTACCTGCCCGCCGGCACCGTCGAAGCGCTGGCTGCCGAGACATCGAGCCGAAACAGCATCGTCCACTGGATCAGCGACATTACCACGAGCGGTTTTTCGCGAGCCGTCAGCGGAGGCGACAACAGCGCTATGCAATCCATTCGGCGCGTGCAAGCCTCCGACGCTTTGCCTGGCGAGCAGATCCTCGATGTTCTCGGGCGGTATGGCTGGAGGATGGCGGCGAGCCGGAGCTACATAACCGACGTCGGGTTCACGCGCGACCGCGTCCGCCGGATGATGGGCGGTGCCGATCCGCCCCGGCCGCCGATCCCGCCAGGCGATGTCACCGGCGTGCACCGCTTCGCGCGCGTGTGGTCGGCTTGAGCAGCGTTGAGGCGCGCGACAGAGCACGTTAGCTCCGGGAACTTCCCACCCTTTTTCAACGTCTTACGTCTCCAGAACGGGTGTTTCACGGCAGGCTGGAATCCTATCCCGGATTCCGATATGCTTGAAACCAAAGGAAGGGGTACCATGCTCTCTGTTGTGCTGGTTTCCGCTCTGGCAGGCTTTCTGGCCCAGAGTGCCCCGGCCACCAGCGCGGGGACGATCGCAAAGGAGTCCGTGTCAAACGGGCTCACCACGCCCGACCAGACGGCGCCCGCCGCGAAGTCGAAGAAGCTCTCTCCTGAAGAACTCGGCGATATATTTATGGCGCGTAAGCGGTTTCGCGAAGCGCTCGAGCAGTATCAGCACTGTGACCGGAAATCGGCCGCCATTGCCAACAAGATCGGCATTGCCTACCATCAGCTTCTCGACCTGCGCAACGCGATGAAGCAGTACAAGCTTGCCACCAAACTCGATCCGCACTTTTCCGAAGCGTTCAATAATCTCGGCACCATTTATTACAGCCAGCGGAGTTACCGGCGTGCCATTCACTACTACAGGTCAGCGCTGAGGCTGGCGCCGAATTCCGCCACTGTCTACAGCAACCTTGGGAGCGCGTATTTCTCGCAGCACCACATCCCGGAAGCCATTGAGGCGTACAGCAAGGCGCTGGACATCGACCCCGAGGTCTTCAATCGCAGCGCTCCCAATGGCGTCCTGCTGCAGGAGCAGACTGTCGAGGACAAGGCGAAGTTCCACTACTACATGGCGCGCCTTTACGCGCAGAAGGGCAACGCCGAACAGTCGCTGCAGTACATCCGCAAGGCGCTCGAAGAGGGATTCAAGGACCGGGAGAAATTCCGGAGCGAGCCCGAGTTCGCCATCCTGAAGGGCAATCCGGAATTCGAAGAGCTCATGAAGAAAGAACCGCGTGAGCTCTAGGCGGACCCTGGGTCCGCTCGGAGTCGCGGTGGTTGGCCTGCTTCTGGCGCTTGTTGCGTGCCACCGGAGCGCGCCGCGCGGCATCGAGAGCATTGCCGTTCTTCCCTTCGACAACCTGACGCCGGATCGCGATTACGACTGGCTGTCCGCCGCCGGGCAGAACCTGCTCGACTATCAACTATTCGGCCAGAAGAACCTCGCCTGCTTCACCGCGCCGACGGTGAATGAAGCCGCCGCAAAGCACGCCACGGCTTACCTCTACACTCGGTTCCGCCTCGATGCCGGCAAACTGGTGCTGGACGCTGCTGTCGAAAACGCCGGGAGCCATCGCATCACCATGCACCGTTCGTTTCGGGCGGATGCCTCTCCGGAGGGAGCGCTCGCGGCGATCAATCAGCTTGCGCGTTTCATCGCCCCCGGAGCGCGTCGGGTTCCCGTTGGGACGCCGGCAGCTCTGGTTCCTTACGGGACGGCACTGCTCGGGGGCGATGCGGCAACACAGGCAGGATTGCTTCGGGACGCGCTCGCGCTGGCGCCCGACTTCATGCCGGCGTGGCTGGCGCGCATCACGCTGAATGTGGAATCGCACGCGCCGGGCGCATTCGACGATATCGCGATTGCGTCGCATTCGGCCGATTTGCTCGATGGAGCACGGTTGCGCGTTCTGTCCGCCGCTCTTTCCGGGAACGCTGCCGCGCAGATCGCCGCTCTCAGCGAGTTGACGCGTCTGGCGCCGGCGCAGTCGAGCGCGTGGACGTCGCTGGCGCAATTGCAGGTGAATGCCAGGCGGTTCCCGGCCGCGGCGGCCTCCTGGGCGGCGGTCACCAGACTGGAGCCCTGGAACTCCACGGCATGGAATCAGCTTGGATATTGCCGCGCGTGGGCCCACGACGGCAACGGAGCCACGAGCGCGCTGGCCGAGTACGCGCGGCTCGAGCCGGAGAATCCGAACCCGCTCGATTCGCTTGGCGAAGTGCAGTTCTTCCTGGGGCGTTACCACGACGCGGAGGCCAGCTTCCTGCTGGCGCAGCAGAAAGATCCGGCGTTCTTCGACGGCATTGACCAGATCAAGGCCGCCGAAGCGCGGCTGATGACCGGCGATCATGACGGCGCGGATAAATTGTTTGCCCAGTTTGTCGAGTGGCGGCGCAACACGCTGCACGATCCAGCGGTTCCGCTGTGGAAAGCGCGCTGGCAGTTCCTCACGGGGCGAAGGCGGGAGGCAATGGCAGCGCTGGCGTCTGCTCTGGCACAACTCAATGGGGACGACCGGGCGAGCGCCGAAGCGCAGTACGCGTTCTGGCTGCTCGCCACCGGCGACCGGGCGGGAGCAAGGACGCACGCCCAGACAGCGCTGCGAGCCGCACAGACTCCCGGACTGCGCGGCGTGGCGCTGGCGTGCGGTTTCATCGCGATGCCGCCGGCGACTGTCGGGGAATGGGCAACGCGCGCGAACTCAATCTTCGGCACACAGCCGGAGAAATTTCGCGAGGCCGCGCTCGGCTACGCGCTGGTTCTGGACGGCCATGCGGCGGAGGCGATCGCGCTGCTGGAGCGGGTCTACGCAGCCTCCACACCCGGCGACGATGCCGAGCAGCGCGCGATGCTGGCGGCGGCTCTGTTTGCGGCCGGACGGCACGATGAGGCGAAGAAGCTGCTGTGGCCGATGCCCATCCCGCTGACGTCGGATGAATCGACCTTCTCAGCGCTGGTATTCCCACGCTGGCTCGCGTGGAGTGGCGACCCGGCGAGATTCCGCCAATATTCCGGCGATTTGCGTCTTGTGTTTGAATAAAAGACGATGATTATCGCCTCGCTGGCATTCCTGGCGCTGGCGGCTGCGCAGGTGGGCGGGGGCGCGCCACAGCAGCCGCAACAGCCGGAAGAGAACGTCAAGCCCGAGGACCGCTGCACGGTCGAGGGCCAGGTCCTGAATCTCGCAACGGGCGAGCCGCTGAAGAAGGCGCACGTGAGTCTGGGGCCTTCGGGGAAGTATAACGGCATGTCCTGGGGCGCCGTCACGGATGCGGCCGGGAAGTTCGTCATCGAAGAGGTGAACCCCGGCAAGTACCGGCTGACGGCGGATCGCAACGGGTTCGTCCGCAACGCCTACGGCGCAAAGACGCCGGAGCAGCCGGGTACCGAGATCACGCTCGATAAGGGACAGAAGCTGCCTGGGATCGTGTTCAAACTGGTTCCGCAAGGCGTGATTTCCGGCAAGGTGGTGGATGAAGACGGTGAGCCGCTGGGCGGCGCGCGGATCCTGGTGATGTCGCCGACGTATCAGAACGGCAGGAAGACGCTGGGCATCCGCGAGAACGTCAACACCGACGACCGCGGCGAGTATCGCGCTTTCGGTCTTGCGCCCGGCCGCTACTACATCTGCGTGACCTACGACCGCGGCGGGCAGATGATGCAGCGGGTGGAGATTCGCAAAGAGGGCGCCGACAACGGGTATGCCTCCACCTTCTTCCCCAACTCCACCAGCAGCGCCCAGGCTTCACCGGTGATGGTGACGCCGGGCGGCGAGGCCACGGGCATCGATTTCCGGCTGACTCCGGTTCATACGGCGCACGTAGCCGGCAAGATCACCAATCCGGGGCCGGGGAGGTTCACGATGTTGTTCATGCTGGCCCGGGACAGCGGGATGGCGTGGGGGACGATGAAGCAGGCGATGACTGACGAGAAGGGCGCCTTCCTGTTCCGCAATGTCACTCCGGGGAGCTACACCATTTCTGCGCACGACCAGATGGCGGGCGGCGAACCGCGGCAGGCGCAGGTGGTGGTGGATGTCGGCGATTCGAACGTGGATGGCGTTCAGCTCACCTTCGGCACGGGGCAGGAGATCGGCGGAGTGGTGAAGGGGTTGGAGGCAAAGGGGCGGGGCATGAATGTGTATCTGGCGCCCGACTCGGGGGCGGCGATGATGCAAACGCCCAGCGGCCAGGTGCAGGACGATGGCACGTTCAAGTTAAAGGTGCTGATGCCGGATCGCTACCGCGTCGGTGTCTATCCGCCGCCCGAGGGTTACTACATTAAGTCGATTCGTGCGGGCGACACGGATTATCCGAGCGGTGTGATCGACTGGAGCAAGGGCGTGATGGCGGGCGACCTGACCATTACGCTGGCCGACGACGGCGCGCAGATCGAAGGCAAGGTGCAGGACGCCAAAGACCAGCCCGCGACCAGCGCCAGCGTTGTCCTGGTGCCCGATCAGCGCGACTATCGTTCGTACTACGCCATGGCCAACACGGATCAGAACGGGCACTTCACCATCAAGGGCATCAAGCCGGGCAAGTACAAGCTGTTCGCATGGGACGCCGTGCAGTACGGGCAGTACGAAGACCCCGACTTCATCCGCCCGTTCGAGGAGAAGGGCGAGACGGTGGAGCTGAAGGCGGGCGACAAGTCGTCAAAGGACCTGAAGCTGATCGTGACCGGCGATGTCGCGGACTCGGGCGACCAGTAGCGCCGCGATGATCAGGAAGACTCCGCCGGCGACCACGGCCGAGAGCCGGTTGTTGTGGAGCGCGTGGTTCATGACCCAGCCGAAGCCGAGCGACGCGATGATCTCCGGCAGCACGATGAAGAAATTGAAGATGCCCATGTAGATGCCGATGCGGCCGGCGGGCAGCGCGCCGGCGAGGATCGCGTAGGGCATCGAGAGAATGCTGGCCCAGGCGATGCCGACTCCGGTCATCGACGCGAGCAGCAGCCAGTGGTTGTGGATGACGGCGACCGAGAGGAGGCCCGCTGCGCCGCACAACAGGCAGATCCCGTGGGTGAGCTTGCGGCCGAGGCGCGTGGCGAGCGCGGGCAGAAACATCGAGAAGACAAAGCAGACAGCCGAGTACATGCCGAAGCAGATGCCCGCCCACTCGATGCCGCTGTCGTAGAGCGCGGAGTGCTCGTCGGTTGCGCCGAAGATGTTGTGCGCGACGGCGGGGCCGAAGTAGAGCCACATGCAGAACAGACCGAGCCACGTGCAGAGCTGCATGATGGCGAGCTGGCGCATGGTGGCGGGCATGGCTCGAATGGCTCCGAGGATTTCGCTGACGTTGGCGGCGAGGCCGCCGGGGGCCGATTTCGGCGTGTCGTTCTCGGGTGGATATTCGCGGGTGGTGCCGATGGTCCAGAGCACCGCTCCGAGGAAGACGACGGCGCCCGCATAGAAGGAGATGCGGATGGGCGCGGGGATGGCTCCCGCGGTGGCGCGCAGGTGCAGCACGTTGGTGAAGATCCACGGGAGCGCGGAGGCCAGCACCGCGCCCGCTCCGATGAAGAAGCTCTGCATGGCGAAGCCGCGGGCGCGCTGGTGCTCGGGCAGCAGGTCGGCAACGAAAGCGCGGAACGGCTCCATGCTGATGTTGATGGATGCGTCGAGGATCCAGAGCAGTCCCGCGGCCATCCACAGCGTCGCGGAGTTCGGCATGAGCACCAGCGCGATGGAGCTGAGGATGGCGCCGGTGAGGAAATAGGGGCGGCGGCGGCCGAGGCGGTTCCATGTGTGGTCGCTCATGTGGCCGATGATGGGCTGCACGATGAGGCCGGTGAGCGGCGCGGCGAGCCACAGCATGGGGATCTGGTCCGCGGTTGCGCCCAGCTTTTCGTAGATGGAGCTCATGAAGCCCATCTGCAGGCCCCAGCCGAACTGGATCCCGAAGAACCCGAAAGACATGTTCCAGATCTGCCAGAAACGCAACGGGGGCTTCGGCATGGGACTCCTTTATCGATCGTAGAGGCGGGCGAGTTCGTGGAGGCGCGGCGCGAGATCGGGCGTGATGGCGTCGGGCCTCATGCGCCAGCGCCAGTGGTTGCGGGTACTGCCGGGCAGATTCATGCGCGCTTCCGTGCCGAGTCCGAGCACGTCCTGCATGGGCGCGAGCGCGGTGTCGGCGACGGAGGCCATCACGGTGCGGATGAAGGTCCAGTGGATCTCGCGGCCGTCTGCGTTGAGGTAGGCCAGGGTTTCAGCGCGCTCCTTCGCGATATCGGCTTCGCTGCGCGTGCTGTCGATGGCGGCCGAGCTGTTCCACCAGCCGACGGTTGTGTCGTTATCGTGCGTGCCGGTGTAGGCGACCACCTCGCGCGGGTAGTTGTGTGGGCGGAAGGTGGGGGCCTGTGGATCGGTGCCGAAGGCGAACTGCAGGATGCTCATGCCGGGGTATTGGAATTGATGGCGGATGGCTTCCACTTCCGGAGTAATCACGCCGAGGTTCTCGGCGACGAGCGGCAGGGGGCCGAGCGCGGATTCGGCAGCTTCGAACAGCGCGGCGCCGGGACCTTTCACCCAGCGCCCGTTGCGCGCGGTGGGCTCGCCGCCGGGCACTTCCCAGTAGGCTTCAAAACCGCGGAAGTGATCGAGGCGGATCAGGTCAACGACGGTGAGCGTGTGGCGAAAGCGCTCGATCCACCAGGCGAAGCGGTCGCGCGCGATCTGCTCCCAGCGGTAGATGGGGTTGCCCCAGAGCTGGCCGTCGGCGCTGAAATAATCGGGCGGGACTCCGGCGACCACGAGCGGGCGGCCGAGTCCGTCGAGTTCGAACAGATCGGGGCGGGCCCAGACGTCGGCGCTGTCGTGCGCGACGTAGATGGGCATGTCGCCCATGATGGCGATGCGGCGCGCGCCGCAGTATTGCTTAAGCGCGGTCCACTGGCGGGCGAACTGGAATTGCAGGAAGCGGTGGAGGTCGAGCTCGCGCGGGTCGGCGGTGCGCGAGGGGTCCCATTCGAGCCAGGCCACACCGCCGTTGGCGTCCTTGAGCGCGGCGAAGCGGGCCCAGGAATCGAGCCAGTTCGCGTTTTGTTCCGAGAAGCGGTCGAATTCGGGGCCGGGGCGGAAGCGTTCGAAGGCGCGGCGCAGCCGGGCGGTCTTCCAGGGGATGACGCGCTCGAAATCGACGGTGTGGGCCGGGAAGCCGGGCGCGGAATCGAGATCGGCGCGGGAGAGCAGGCCCTGATCGGCGAGGTCATCAAGCGCGATGAGCAGCGGGTTGCCGGCGAAGGCGGAGAGGGATTGATAGGGCGAATCGCCGTAGCCGGTGGGGCTGAGCGGGAGCACCTGCCAGATGCGCATCCCGGCGTCGGAGAGGAAATCGGCGAAAGCGCGCGCACTACGGCCGAGATCGCCGATGCCGTGGGGGCCGGGCAGGGAAGTGGGATGGAGCAGGATCCCCGCCGAGCGCGAAAACTTCACGCTTCAAGGATAGCGTGCGACTCGCTGTCACCACTGGGTGATGGCGGGCGCGGGGTCGAAATCATAGCCGCGACGTTCAACGGCCTGCAGCTTTTCCTGCTGCTTGGCGGCGTACATCCGGCGGTCCGCTTCGCTCAAAAGCTGTTCGGCGTCGGAGCCGTCGTCGGGGTAGAACGAGTGACCGATGCTGAGCGACAGGATGTCCTCCTTGCAGATCTCACGGCCGGCTTCGGCGGCGAGGGTACGGAGGCGCTGCATCGTGGGAGTGAGCGATTCCATGCGGATGCCTGGCATCACCAGCACGAACTCGTCGCCGCCCATGCGAGCCACATAGTCGTACTCGCGGCAGCAGCTCTTGAATTTGTCGGCCACCGCTTTCAGAATGCGATTGCCCTCCAGATGCCCGAAGCGATCGTTCACCTGCTTGAAGCCGTTCAGGTCGCAGACCAGCACCACCAGGGGCGATTCCTGGCGGCGGCAGCGCGAGATCTCGGCATCCAGATGCAGGAAGAGAGAACGCGCGTTGGGGAGCCCCGTCATGTAGTCCGTGGCGGCGGAGCTTTCCGCCTGCTGGTAGCGCAGCGCGTTCTCCACGGCCAGGGCGAGCTTCGAGGCCACCGCCATTAAGATGCGCAGGTGGTCCCTGGTGAAAGCGTCGCGCTCGGCGTGGTACAGCGTGAGCACGCTCACGGGACCTGCAACGCCAACCAGAGGAACCGACAGCGCCGAGCGCATGGTGGTGATGCGTGTGGGATCGTTCAGGTAGCCGGGCTCGACCGCGGGGTTGCCGTTGATGATGGGCTTGCGATTCTCCGCCACCCAGCCGGAGAGGCCCTGGCCGAGCGGGATTTCCAGCGAGGAGAACAGGCGCACGTTCTCGCCGGTGACGTACTCAGGGCGGAGGACCTCATCGCGCACCACGTAGATGGCGAGCGCATCGTAGGGAATCATGCGCTTCAGGCGGATGGAGAGCAGCGACAGCGTTTCGTTCAGGCTGAGCGAATTGCCGAGGTCCTGGGTGAGCTCGTAGAGGTTCTGCACTTCCTGGCGCGCCGCCGCGATGGAGGCGAGGAAGTTCACCTGATAGGCGGCGCCCGTCCCAGTGGCCCGGTGCGTTTCAAAGCCGGTGGCGGGGGCATCGCCGCGTTCGACGCGAACGTTGGTGGAAAGCCGGGCGCGTTCCACTTCGATGCTTCGCGCCATCTTCTCGAGCTCCTGGAAGCGGCGTTCGAGGATGTGAACCACCTTCGGATCGAAGCTGACGCCGGACTCAGCCGCGATGCGCTTCATCGCTTCTTCCAGCGGCAGGGCACGGCGGTACTGGCGGTCTGAGGCAAGCGCGTCGAGGCAATCGACGGCGGCCAGGATGCGCGCGCCGATGGGGATCTCGTCGCCCTTCAAACCGTCCGGGTACCCGGTGCCGTTCCAGCGCTCATGATGCGACCGCACGATGGGCGTCACGGGGTAGGGGAACTGTACGCGCTCCAGAATCTCCGCCCCGACCACGGGGTGGATCTTCATCTTGTCGAACTCTTCGCGCGTGAGGCGGCCGGGCTTGGAGATGATGTGTTCGGGGACGGCGAGCTTGCCGATATCGTGCAACAGCGCGGCCGCACGCAACGCTTCCAACTCGTTTTCGTCGAGCTTCAGATCCTTGCCCAGTTCGATGGCGTAGACCTGTACGCGCTTCAGATGATCGTGCGTGGTGTGGTCCTTTGCTTCGATGGCCAGCGCGAGCGCCTCAATAGTGCGCAGGTGCAGGGAAGCCATTTCCTGAGCGTGTTTCTTCTCCGCTTCAATGCGGCCGAGATACAGGTTGTAGGAGCGATAGATCAGGTAAGAGATTGGAATGATGACAATCGCCGACTGCCAGCCGAACGCGCGCCCTGCGTAGCTGGTGATTCCCGCCAGAATCGCGCCGACCAGGTAGTACGGGAACGACCAGAAATAGGAGTTGTGCCAGACCTGCCACATCGACTTCCGCTCTTCGAGCGCGACTATGGAGGCCATGGGCATAGTGGCGGTGGTGAAGTAAACCGTTGCTGCCAGCGTCAGCGCGAGCAGAAGCTCCAGATTGTGGGTCTGGAAGACGTGGGGGTTGCAGGCGAATCGCGTAGCGCTGATGGCAAGGGCCGTACACGCTCCGTTGAAGAGAATGCGAGAGGGATGCGTGCGCTGGCGGCTGTCGTAGAGGTACTGGATCAGCGTTGCCGATACGCCGAGGAAAAGCGTTTCGGGCAGAGTAAACTCCATCACCCCGTACAGCACGAAGAAGAATATCGGAGAGACCGTTCCGTTTACCGACGAAAGTGTGACCTGAAGTCGCGAGGCGACCAGGGCTGCGACGAGGAAGAAGATGTAGCGCAGTCCGGCCTCGGGATTCCACCTGAGCAACTCGCCGAAAACAACCAGCGAGCCCAGCACAACGATCGCGATCGGATACAGTCTTTTCAATGACATGCAGTTCAGTTTCGAGTGCGCCGCCAGAGCGGGCACACTGCACCTCTATGCCTGCTTCGGTCCTATATCGGCCCTGTTTGGCACTGGCATTAGCGCTTTTCAGAAAAGGGGAGAGGAATGATACTGCCGCTTACTTGTACTACTGCGGATTACCTGGCCCGTATGTCACCTAGGGATATAGCCGGGAAGTAAGATCCGCGTGGTACCCGGCCCCACCAGGCGTGAGTTGCATGACGCTCGGCGAGGGTCGTAAACCGGTATTCGTAGAGTACGGCGCGAACATAGCGCGGCGGGCGATTGCCGAAAGGTGTGCGTTCGAACAAGCTGGCGACCTCTGGCGAGCCCTGCAGCAGGCGGACCATCAGGTTGAGAAACCAGTCGTTGCTTTGATAGTTGCCGAGCGCGGCGAACCACATTTGCCAGTCGAGCCGGGGCTGGTATGGTGCGACCCAGGCAGGGCGGCGGCTGACGTCGCCAGGTTTGTAGGGGAACGCGTAGTCGCGCCAGGTTGCGCCGTCGTCGGAACCCTGGACGACGATTTCGGGGCGCGTCGTGGTCATTGACGCGAAGAGGCCGTAACTGTTGACGATGCCGAAGGGTTCCGTGACATGAAGCAGCGCGTCGAGCGGGCTGCCTGCATCGCCGAAAAAGAGCCGAGAGAACTGGCCAAGGTTCAATAACACGATCAGCGACGCGACGGCGGCGAGAACCTTGCGCCAGACGCGGCCGGGCGATCTGGCGGACTCGGGGCGGCGAACGCGGAATCGCGCGTAGAACTGATCGTCAAACATCAGCAGGCAGAGCGCGATGGTGAGCCAGTTGAAAAAGGCGTAGTTGCCGGTAGTCAGGATGAGCACCTGCAGCACGATCAGGCACGCCGCTCCAGATATGCGCGGGCGGCGCGGGAGCAACAGCAGAAGGGGCGCGCCGAGTTCGACGCCGAGAACCAGGAATGTCGATGTCTGCTGGAACCAGAGCGGGAGCTGGTCCATGTACCAGGCGAGCGGAATCGGCAGCGGTTGCGTGTGGTAGTGGAAGGTCAGTGCGGTGAGGCCGTGCCACGTCGGGTCACCGCTCGCGAGCTTCACCCAGCCCGAGAAAAACATCAGACGGAAAAGCAGCAGGCGGAAGAGCCAGTGGGAAATGCGCGTGTTCGTCAGAAAAATGGCGAGGAAGCCGGTTTCGAGCAGCAGGTAGTCCCACTGGAAGGACATGAAGTCCTGACCGGCGGCGACGACTGAGAGATAGAGAAGGAAGAGGAGCGCGAAGCAGGTGCGGTGGGCGAGGCCGGTGAGGGCGAGGAGCGCGATGGCGATGCCGGCGAGGGGGAGCCAGCGGATGGCGGTATCGCTCGCATTGAACCAGAAGAGCGTGGGGGCGAGCCGCCAGGCAGAGGCGCCGAACGCCTGATGCATGCCCGCAAGATATCGATCAAGCGGGAGGATGCCGTTGCTGCCGATCAGGCCGGCCGACTGCTTTGCGAACGACCAGAAGGCAACCAGGTAGACCAGCGCGAGCAGACGCACGAAGACCCGGCGGGCGATCTCGAAGGAGGCGGGTTCGATGCGGCGTCCCCAAAGAACGCGCGTGGCCTGATAGCCGAAGTCGCGATGCGCGGCGATGAAGCGATAGAACGCTTCGCTGGCGGGCGCGGCCAGGGGGATGTGCTCGTAAGCTCGGAACAGCCACGCGAAGCCGGGCGCGGCG
>Ga0335080_10005678_pt1 | contig 12864 bp, 11 predicted proteins | sample Lox_Sample_34_FD_206720 | JGI IMG/M metagenome (GOLD analysis project Ga0335080, IMG submission 206720) | Soil microbial communities from Loxahatchee National Wildlife Refuge, Florida, United States - Lox_Sample_3.4 | ecosystem: Environmental > Terrestrial > Soil > Wetlands | place: USA... | reverse complement strand
GCCGAGAGCGCCGTCAAGCCGTCCGCCGCGCCGGCTACGGCCGCCACCGCAGCCCGAGCCGCTGAGGCCGCCCCCCGCGCGCAGCCGGCGACGGGTCCCAGGGCCACCCGGATCCTGGCCGTGACCCGCGACGAGATCGCTGGCTTGCTCGCCTTCACGGTCAAGGCGGACGGCCGGCTGAAGTACAGGGACTTCGTGATCCCCAACCCGGAGCGCCTGGTCCTCGACTTCCCGGACGTGACCGCGCGCGCCAGCGTGCGGTCCCTCGAGGTGGGGCAGGACCCCGTCCGCAAGGTGCGCCTGGGCCAGTTCAGCGCCGAGGCGCCCAAGGTGGCGCGGCTGGTGCTCGACCTGACGCAGAAGGCTCCCTACCGCATCATCGACGGCACCGACGGGGTGCGCATCGTCTTCGGCGACAGCAACGAGCCCGCGCCCGCGCCCCTCGCCGCGCTCCGAACGCCGGAGCCGGCCGAGCCCGCGGCGACGTCGCGGCCCGCGGCCGTCGAGCCGCTGCCCCTGCCTGCCCTGCCCGAGCCGCAAGCCGCCCCGCCGACCGAGGCGGCCGCGCCCGAGCAGCAGAACGTCGGGACCGCGTGCGGCGTGACCGGCAACCTCGGCACCCCGATCAGCCTCGACTTCAAGGACGGCGACCTCCAGGACATCTTCCGCCTCTTCTCCGACATCTCGGGGCTGAACGTCGTCGTGAACCCGGGGGTCTCGGGCAAGGTCACCCTCAAGCTCAACGAGGTCCCGTGGGGTCGCGCTCTCGAGCTCATCCTGAAGACGAACGGCCTCGGCTGCGTCCTCGAGGAGAACGTCATCCGCATCGCCCACCTCTCCGACCTGCAGAAGGAGGAGTCGGACCGCCGCAAGCTCCAGGAGGAGAAGGCCCTGGCCGGGGACCTCGTGGACTTCACGAGGCGCGTCTCCTACGCGAAGGCGGAGACGCTCGCCGACGTGCTCAAGAAGGCGAACGCCCTCTCCGCGCGCGGCCAGATCAACGTGGACGTGCGCACGAACATGGTGATCATCCGCGACCTGCCGGCCTTCGTGGACAAGGCCAAGTCGCTCATCGCCGACCTGGACACGGCCACCCCGCAGGTCGAGATCGAGGCCCGCATCGTCGTGACGAGCCGCAACTTCACGCGCGACATCGGCATCCAGTGGGGCTTCGGGGCCGAGGCCTCGCCGCGGTACGGGAACACCACCGGCCTCGCCTTCCCGAACTCGATCGTCGTCAACGGCAACGGCGTCCAGAACCAGACCAACCCGGGGATCCAAGCCGACCAGCTCGGCCCCGGCGGCCTCTCCAGCGCGGCCGGCATCGGCCAGCCGGCCCGCGGCTACGCCGTGAACCTCCCCGCGACCGCCGCCAACAGCGGCATCGGCATCTCCATGGGCAACATCCTCGGGAGCTTCAACCTCGACGTCGCCCTCACCGCCCTCGAGCAGCAGGGCCGCGGGCGCCTCCTCTCGACGCCGAAGGTGACGACCCAGAACAACCAGTCCGCCGAGATCAAGCAGGGCGTCCAGATCCCGATCCAGACCCTCGCGAACAACACGGTGACGGTGACCTTCAAGGACGCCGTCCTCACCCTCAAGGTGACGCCGCAGATCACCGAGGCGGGGACGGTCATCCTGAACCTGGAGGTCGAGAACAACTCGGCCGACTTCTCGAACCGGGTGAACGGCATCCCCCCGATCAACACCCAGTCCGCGAAGACGATCGTTCTGGTGAAGGACGGGCAAACAGCAGTCGTGGGCGGGATCTACCAGAGCCAGGAGTCCGTGAACGAGGACCGGACGCCCTACCTCAGCAACATCCCGATCTTCGGCTACCTGTTCCGGCGGAAAGGGACCGCCACCAAGAACAACGAGCTGCTGCTGTTCATTACGCCGCGCATCGTCAAGTCCTAGAGGGTGAGAGTCCATGTGCGAGAAACCTGTTAGCCGGTACGGGGGGGCGAGGACGCGGCTCGGAGGGGTGGCGGCGCTCGCCGTGCTGGTCGGCCTGAGCGGCTGCTCTCCGCAGTACGCCACGGACAACTCGGCGAGCGTCAACCTGATCATCGCGTCGATCAACAACGGCGCGAAGCTCGATTCCGACGTCCTGAACGGCACCGGCACCGGGACGAACGGCCAGCCGGACACGACCTTCATCTGTCCGGACAGCGTCCCGGTGGCGGTCGCGGTCCGGAACAAGAACCCGAACGCGCCCGCGCCCAACGTCCCGTCGGCGGTCGTCATCCAGAGCTACGAGGTGCGCTACGTCCGGACCGACGGGCGGGCGGTCGAAGGAGTGGACGTCCCCTATCGCATCACGGGCCAGATGAGCTTCTCGGTGGACGTGGCCACCTCCGGCACGTCCTCCTTCCCGCTCGAGGTGGTGAGGCGTCAGGCCAAGGTGGAGCCGCCCCTCAGCAGCATCTTCCAGACCGCGGTGCTGACCGTCATCGCCCAGGTCACCCTCTACGGCCAGACGGTCTCGGGGGATCGGGTCACGGCGACCGGCGCCCTGCAGATCGACTTCGGCGACTTCTTCGACAAGGCGACGTCGTGCCCCACCACCACCAGTTAGGAGAAGCGGCCATGCGTCAAGGGACAATCCACGCCCGCCGGCCGACGGCCTACGCCGCCGCGGCGACGATCGCGCTCCTCCTGGCCGGGGGCAGCTGCGGGCTCGACAAGGCCACCCCGCCCACCCTGAACGGGCCCTCGGACACGGGCGTATCCGTCGGGCTCCGGGCGCTCCCCGACGTCCTCAACGCCGACGGGGTGAGCCAGTGCCAGATACACCTCACGGTGTACGACAACACGGGACGCCCCCTCAGCGGCCTCGCCGTGCTCTTCCAGCACGACGGCGACGGCCTCCTCTACCCGTCGGCGGCTTCGACGTACGTCGGGCCGGTGCAAACGGGACTCGTGATGGCCACCGGCAAGGACGGCACGGCCGACGTGGTCTACGTGGCGGGGACCGAAATCCGGAGCGTCGACTTCTTCGTGCGGCCCTACGGCATCGACACCACCTACACGTGGGAGAAGTCCGTCCAGATCGTCCAGCGGTGATAGGCTGAGGCACCTCCGGGGCGCGTGCGCCGGGGCGGCGGGGCCGGCCGGTGGGCGGCCGGCCCCTGGGCTTGCTGAGCGTGGCTGACTCACGCATCGACGACCTGCGGCGGCGGCTGGAGCGCGACCCGGGATCCCGGCTCTTCGCACAGCTCGCGGAGGAGTACCGCAAAGCGGGCGACCGAGCCGAAGCGATTCGAGTCGCCAGGGCCGGCCTCGCTCTCCACCCGGCCTACCCGTCGGCGCGGCTGACCCTCGGTCGGGCCCTCCTCGACTCCGGCGACGCGGCGGGCGCCCGCGCGGAGCTCGAGGCGGCGCTCCGCGACGCTCCCGACAACATCCTCGCGAGCCGGTTCCTCGGGCAGGCGCTCGAGGCGGTCGGGGAGCTGGGGCCGGCCCTCCAGCAGCTGGAGAAGACGCTGAAGATGGCCCCCGGCGACCGGCAGCTCGAGACGCAGATCGTGGCTCTCCGGTCGCGGGTGGGGACGCCGCCGGCGCGGGCGACAGCTCCGGCCACGGCGCCGGGTGGGCGGCCGGCGGCGGCGCCGGCCCGCTCTGCGGAGAGTGCCCCGCCAGAGCTGCCTCCAACGATCCCCATCTACCGCCCCGGCGACCGTGAGGCGCGGACGACGCCACCGGCGACGCGCGCGGCTCCGCCGCTGCCGCCGTCGGCGCCGCCGGCTCCACGACCGGTGTCGGCGCCGCCCCCTGCCGCCTATTCTGGAGAGACGCCCGTCACGCTGGTCCCGGAGACCCCGGCGCCGCCCGTGGCGCCAGCGGGAGCCGTCGGGTCCGAGGCCGGGGCGCCCCCCACCGAAGAGGCGAGACCAGCCTCGGCGGCGGCTCGACCCGCGTGGCTGGTTGATGAGCAGGAGGCCACCTCACCCCCGCCCCCGGCCACCCGGCCCGGAGCCCTGAGCGTGGAGGAGACCGTCTTCGAGGCGGAGGGGGGGACGGGGGAGGACGGCGAGGCGCGGAGCGGCCGATCCTGGGTCGAGGACGCTGCGACGGAGGAGAAGGCCCCCTTCTCGTCCTCGACCCTTGCCGAGCTCTACCTCCGCCAGGGGCTGGTGGAGAGGGCCGTCGAGGTCTACCGGCAGCTCCTGGCCGATGAGCCGCTGAACGAGCGGGCACGGACGCGGCTGGCCGAGATCGGGAGTGCCCAGCCCGCGGACGGGCGCACGGCACGGCGCCAGGCCCTCGCCCGGACGATCGCGGCCCTCGAGGCCCTGCTGGCGGCCGTCCAGAGGAGGCGGGCGTGAGCGTGTTCGCCGAGGCGCTCCAGGCCGTCGCACGGAAGGTGCCCGAGACCGAGGTCCTGATGATCATCGGGACGGATGGGATCCCGATCGAGAAGCTCACGGTCCGGCCGGATCCCAACATGGAGGCGGTGGCGGCCGAGCACACGACGCTCCTGCGGGCCGGCCTTTCCGCCGCCGCGGACACCGGGCTGGGGCCGCTCCAGGAGCTGGCGATCACGACGGAGCGGATGACCACCCTCCTCGTTTCGATCACCGGGGACTACTACCTGTTCGCCTCTCTCGCCCCGGGCGCCGTCATGGGCCGGGCCCGGTTCGCCCTCCGCCTGGCCGGGCTCTCGCTGAAGCGCGAGTTCGAGTAGCCCAGAGAAGCCCGGCCTTATCTTGACAAGCCCTGGGCCCGCCCAAATAATGTAGATTCCTCGACTTCGGGCCACCCCGGCCAGGTCAACCTCCAAGGAGAGCTGAGTGGACATCGCGGACCTCAAGGAAATCCTTAGGATCCTCGAGGAGCAGGAGATCACCGAGTTCGAGCTGGAGCAGGACGGGGTCAAGCTCCGAGTGTGCCGCAGCTCCGCGATGCCCGTGCCGGCGGCCGGCCCCGTGCCGGCCCACTTCGCCGCCACCTCTCCCGCGCCGGCGGCCGCGCCTCCGGTGCCGGCTCCCGCGCCGCCCCCCCCGACGCCCGCCTCCGGCCCGGCCGCCGAGCCCGATGCCGGCGGGACGCTCGTCAAGAGCCCGATCGTGGGCACCTTCTACCGAGCACCCGACCCCAACGCCGTCCCATTCGTGAGCGTGGGCGACCGCGTCAAGGTCGGCCAGGTGCTGTGCATCATCGAGGCCATGAAGCTCATGAACGAGATCGAAGCCGAGGTGGCAGGGGAGATCCTGAGGGTCCACGCCGAGAACGGGCAGGCCGTGCAGTACGGCGACGCCCTGTTCACGGTCCGCCCCGCCTGAGCGGCGGCGAGGACCGCCGCCTCCCGATGTTCAAGAAGGTGCTGATCGCCAACCGGGGCGAGATCGCGCTCCGGGTGATGTGGGCCTGCAAGGAGCTCGGCCTCAAGACGGTGGCCGTCTACTCGGAGGCCGACGCGAACGGCCTGCACGTGCGCTTCGCCGACGAGGCGGTGTGCATCGGCCCCCCGCGGAACATCGAGTCCTACCTCAACATCCCGGCCATCATCAGCGCGGCCGAGATCACGGGCGCGGACGCCATCCACCCCGGCTACGGCTTCCTGTCCGAGTCCGCCTACCTCGCCGAGATCTGCGAGGCCTGCAACATCAAGTTCATCGGCCCGGGTCCCCAGGCGATCCGGCTGATGGGGGACAAGAGCCGGGCCAAGAAGGCCATGATGAAGGCCGGGGTCCCCGTCGTCCCGGGCTCGAACGGGGTCGTGGAGGACGAGGAGAAGGCGGTGCGGATCGCCAAGGACGTGGGCTTCCCCGTGATGCTGAAGGCCTCGGCGGGGGGCGGCGGTCGCGGGATGAGGATCGTGCGCCAGGTGGCCGACCTCGCGCAGAGCTTCCGGGCCGCACAGGCCGAGGCCCAGGCTGCGTTCGGTGTCCCCGACGTCTACATCGAGAAGTACGTCGAGGGGCCGCGCCACGTCGAGATCCAGGTGATGGCGGACAGCAAGGGCAACGTGGTCCACCTGGGCGAGCGCGAGTGCTCGATCCAGCGCCGGCACCAGAAGATCATCGAGGAGGCCCCATCGGTCGTGGTGGGGGAGAAGCTCCGGCGGCGGATGGGGCGGACCGCGGTCGAGGCGGCGGCGGCAGTGCAGTACACGAGCGCGGGCACGATCGAGTTCCTGCTCGACCAGGACGGCAGCTTCTACTTCATGGAGATGAACACGCGCATCCAGGTCGAGCACGGGGTGACCGAGCTCGTGACCGGGCGCGACCTGGTCAAGGAGCAGCTCCACGTCGCGGCCGGGGAGGCATTGTCCTTCTCGCAGAAGGACCTCGTCTTCTCGGGCCACGCCCTCGAGTGCCGCGTCAACGCCGAGGACCCGGTGACGTTCGTGCCCTCCCCCGGCACCATCCGGCACTTCTTCCAGCCCGGGGGCCCCGGGGTCCGCGTCGACACCTTCGCCCACGAGGGCTGCGAGATCTCCCCCTACTACGACAGCCTGATCGCCAAGGTGATGACGCACGGCCGCACCCGCGCGGAGGCGATCGCGCGCATGAGGCGCAGCCTCGACGTCATGGTCGTGGAGGGGATCAAGACCAGCATCCCCCTCCACCTCAAGATCCTCGAGGACCCGGACTTCCTCGCCGGGCGCTTCGACACGCGCTTCATGGACCGCTTCATGCCCGCGAAGAAGGGGACGGCCGCCCTTTAGCCGCTCGCCGTGCCTCCCTCCGCGTTGACAGAAGGCCCGCCCCCCCTATCATCGAGAGCGGCGCGAGGAGGAGCGACCCATGGCGCGCATCCTGGACGGAGCGGCAACCGCGCGGGCGATCCGCGAGGAGCTGCGGGCCGAGGTCGAGCGCCTCACGGGCGGGGGCGCGCGGCCGGGGCTGGGTGTCGTCCTCGTGGGCGACGACGCCGCCTCCGCGGTCTACGTCCGGAGCAAGATGCGGGCGTCCGAGGAGCTCGGAATGCTCGCGGAAACGAGCCGCCTGCCCCCGGAAGCCACGACCGCCGACGTGGCGGAGGCGGTGACGGCGTACAACCGTCGGCGGGACATCCACGGGATCCTCGTCCAGCTGCCCCTGCCCCCGCAGGTGGACGCCACTCGTGTCATCGACCTCGTCGATCCCGGGAAGGACGTCGACGGGCTGCATCCGGAGAACGTGGGACGCCTCGTGGAGAAGCGGCCGCGCTTCGTCCCCTGCACGCCGGCCGGCATCATGGAGCTGCTCGCGCGCAACGGCATCCCGGTCGCCGGGCGACGGGCGGTGGTGGTCGGCCGGAGCGACATCGTCGGCAAGCCGATGGCTCTCCTGCTGATGCACGCGGACGCCACGGTGACGGTCTGCCACTCGAAGACGGAGGACCTGGCCGCCGTCTGCCGCGAGGCCGACCTCCTGGTGGCCGCGGTGGGGCGGCCGGGCACGATCCGTCGCGAGCACGTCAAGCCGGGCGCGGTGGTGATCGACGTGGGGACGAACCGCGTCTTCGACCCGGCCCTCGCGCGGGAGCTGCTCGACCCCTCGCGGCTGCCGGAGTTCGAGAGGAAGGGCCACGCGCTCGTGGGCGACGTGCACGCGCCTTCGGTCGCCGCGGTGGCGTCGGCCCTCACCCCCGTGCCGGGCGGCGTCGGCCCGCTCACGATCGCGCTCCTCCTGCGGAACACGGTCCGGGCCGCCGCGGCCAGAGCCTGAGGGGAAGGACAGGGCGTGCTCCGGGTCGGCCTCACCGGCGGCATCGCGTGCGGCAAGTCCCACGTCCTGCGGCGCCTGGCCGCGCTCGGCGTCGCCACGCTCGACCTCGACGCGGTGGCCCACGCGCTCATGGCCCCCGGGGGGGTGACGTACGAGGAGGTGCTGGCGTCGTTCGGGCGCGGGATTCTAGGGTTGGACGGGACGATCGACCGCCCGCGGCTCGGGGCGGCGGTCTTCGCCAGCCCCGACGCTCGAGCGCGGCTCGACGCGATCGTGCACCCGCGGGTGCGGGAGGAGGAAGGGCGCCGCGCCGCGAGCCTGGAGGCCGACGGCCGCCCGCTCCTCGTCACCGACGCCGCCCTGCTCGTGGAGGCGGGAGCCCACCTGCGCTTCGACCGGCTCGTGGTCGTCCACTGCCCGGAGGACGAGCAGCGCCGCCGCCTGGTGGCGCGCGACGGACTGACGGAGGCCGAAGCGAGCGCCCGCATCGGGGCGCAGATGCCGATCGCGGAGAAGCGGCGCTTCGCCCACATCGCGATCGACTCGGCGGGGGCGCTGGCGGAGACGGAGGCCGAGGCCGAGCGTCTCGCCGGCGAGCTGCGGGAGCTCGCGGCCCGGCCGAGAGAGGCGACGCGTCCGGGTCTTCGGGCGACGCTGGGCGCGCTCGTCCACGGCGCGGGGCCGGGACCGCGAGGCCTCGCCCCCGCGACCCTCGCCGCCGAAGCGCTGCGGTCGGGCGGCATCGAGCTGGCGTCCCTGGCCCGGCTCCTTCGGCCCGCGCCGGCCGGGCCCTGGTACCGCGCGGCGGTCGAGGGCGAGGGCGCGCCCTGGCCAGAGTCCCTCGCTGGCGTCCTCGCCGCGTGGTCGCTCGCCCGGGGACTGGACCCGGAGTGGCTCGTGGGCGCCGCGGCCTCGCTCGCGCGGCTCACCCACGCGGACGGCCCGGCGGTCGCCGGCGCATGCCTCGCCGCCCTCCTCGCGAGAGACGTGGCGGCCGGTCGGCCGCTTGCGGGGCTGGCCGAGCGCCTTTCCGTCTTTGAGCCGCTGGCGCGGCGGTGGGGCGGTGGCCCGCCGGCCGCGCGGGTCGACGCCGCGCGTCGCGTCGCCGTGGCCCACGCGGGAGATCCGGTGGCGGCGCGGCACTCGGCCGAGGCGGCGGGGGCCGAGCCGGCGTTCGCGGGGACGCTCGCCGGCCTCGCCGGCGGCGCGCGGCCGGCGGCGGCTCCGCCGGGGCTGCTCGACCTCGCCCGCCGGCTGTCGGACGGCTAGCCCTCAGGGGCGGCCGGCCGCCGGCCCCACCCGCTCCTCCACGAACGTGTTCCACTCGTGGCAGTGGGGGCACCGCCACAGCATGTCGTCGGCCCGGTAGCGGCAAACGGTGCAGATGTGGGGATCGATGTAGAGCGCGGACTCCTCGACCGTAGCGACGTAGCGCTGTTCCTCGGGGGAGAGCGCGCGGAGGGCGCGCAGGGTCCGCCACACCTCGAGGTGGACGAGGAGCACGTGGGGATTGGCCTCCAGGGCGCGCAGGAGGAGGCCGAGGGCCTCGCCGGCCTGCCCGCCGGCACGGAGGTGGCGGGCGAGGGCGAGCCGGGCCCGCCAGTCGCGCGGGTCCTGGCCGACCAGGCGCTCGCAGAGCGCCACGAAGCGCGAGAGCTCCCCGGCCGCGGCGTAGGCCTTCTGCAAGGGCTCGAACGCGAGGTAGGCGCGCTCGGGCGATGCCGCGATCGCGGCCTCCAGGATGGAGGCGGCGCGCCGGGGGTCCCGCTCCATCCAGCCCTCGGCGAGGAGGAGGTGGGCCGGGAAGACGCGGCGATCGAGGGAGAGCGCCGTGCGGAAGGCCTCCTCGGCGTCCCCGGCCCTTCCGGCGCGCCGGGCCTCTCGTCCCATCTCGACCTGCAGGAAGCCGAGGACGAGCCCGTCCTCGGACTTGCGCAGGCGGGCGAGCCGGGTCTGGGCCTCGTAGGCCTCGCGCCAGTGCCGCTGCTCCTCGTGCAGCTTCTGCTGGCCGACCAGGGCGTGGACGTTGCGGGGGTCGACGTCGAGCGCGTCGTCGTACGCCGCCGCCGCCCGGTCGAGGAAGCCCGCCTTCCGGAAGTCGGTGCCGAGGCTGGCCAGGGTGTGGGCCCTCTCGGCCCGCGTGAGGTCCTTGCGGTCGAGGAGGGCCCGGTGGATCTCGATCGCGCGCTCGACCTGGCCCACCTCCCGGTGGAGGTGGCTCAGCACCTGCTGGACCTCGACCGCGTCCGGGTGGTCGCGCAGCACCTTCCCGAGCTCGTGGATCGCGGTGTCGAGCTGCCCGGTGGCGAGGCAGTGCAGGCCCTCCGTGTAGTGGGGCGAGGAGCGGAAGGTGGGCCGGGCCCGCTCCCCCGCCCGGCGCCGGCTCGTGGTGAAGGCGGCGCCGGCGAGGAGGCCGGCCAGGGCGGCCACGAGGACGGCGAGGAGAGCCGTGTCCGTCATGCTCGGAAGGAGGGGGAGCGCCCGCTCCGGCGCGCCCGGCCTAGATCATCTCCGTCTTCCAGAGGTCGTGCAGGTGGAGGACGCCCTCGATCCGTCCCCGTTCGTCCGCCACGAGGAGGGCCGTGATCTTGCGGGACTCGAGGAGGTCGAGGGCCTCGGTCGCGAGCGCCCGGCGCCGCACGAGGACCGGGTCGCGGGTCATGCACTCGGCGGCCGACTTGTCGAGGAGGGCGTAGCCGTGGCGCTCCATCTGGCGCCGCAGGTCGCCGTCCGAGATCATCCCGAGGAGCGTGCCGTCCGGAGCGGCCACCGTGGTGAGCCCGAGGCGCTTTCTGGTCATCTCGAAGAGCACGTCCTTCATGGCGGTCGTGGGCAGGACGCGCGGGATCTCGTCGCCGGTGTGCATCAGGTCTTCGACCCGCAGGAGCTTCTTGCCCAGGCGGCCGCCGGGGTGGAGGACGGCGAAGTCCTCGACGGTGAAGCCGCGGCGCTCGAGGAGGGCCATGCAGAGGGCGTCGCCCATGGCGAGGGCGGCGGTCGTGGAGGCGGTGGGGGCGAGGCCGAGCGGGCAGGCTTCGGCCCGGATCGAGACGTCGAGGTGGACGTCGGCGGCCTGGGCGAGGGGAGAGCGCGGGTCCCCGGTCAGGGCCACGAGGCGCGAGCCGAGCCGCTTCACCCAGGCGACCAGGGCGCTGAGCTCCTCGGTGTCGCCGCTGTTCGAAACCGCGAGGAGGACGTCGCCCTTGACGATCCGGCCCAGGTCGCCGTGGGTCGCCTCGCCGGGGTGGAGGAAGAGGGATGGCGTGCCCGTCGAGGCGAGCGTGGCCGAGATCTTCTGGGCGATGATCCCGCTCTTGCCCATCCCGGTCGCGACCACGCGGCCTGTGCAGTCGAGGAGGACCTCGACCGCCCGGTCGAAGCTCTCGTCGAGGCGTGGGATGAGCGCCCGGATGGCCTCGGCCTCGATCTCCAGGACCCGGCGGGCGGTCTGCCGCGACATGGACCCCATCCTACGGGCGCCGCGACTTCCCGATCAAGGCGAGGGGCGGGGGCGCGCTCCCCCGTGGGCGGCCCGCTGGATGCCCTGGAGGCGGAGGAGGAGGGCGCGCAGCCGGCCCAGGCGGTACGCGTTCGGCCCGTCGGAGAGGGCGCGGGCCGGGTTCTCGTGCACCTCCATGAAGAGGCCGTCCACACCCGCCGCGACCCCGGCCGGGCCGAGGGTGTCGATGAAGTGGGCGTCGCCTCCCGAGCGGTCGCCGAGCCCGCCCGGCCGCTGCACGCTGTGGGTCACGTCGAAGACGACCGGGAAGCCGAACGACCGCAGCACCGGGAACGACCGCATGTCGACGACGAGGTTGTTGTAGCCGAAGGTGAAGCCGCGCTCGGTCACCATGATCCGACGGTTGCCCGTGGAGGCGGCCTTCTCCAGGATGGCCTTCATGTCCCAGGGGGCCATGAACTGCCCCTTCTTGACGTTCACGATCCTCCCGGTGGCCGCGGCGGCCGTGACGAGGTCGGTCTGGCGGCAGAGGAAGGCGGGGATCTGGAGGACGTCGGCCACCGCGGCCGCCTTCTCCACCTGGGCGACCTCGTGCACGTCGGTCAGGATCGGCACGCCGAGCCGCTCGCGCACGGAGGCGAGGATCTCGAGGCCGCGCTCGAGGCCGGGCCCCCGGTAGGAGCCGAGGCTCGACCGGTTGGCCTTGTCGTAGCTCGCCTTGAAGACGTAGGCGATGCCCAGCTCGCCCGCGATCGCCTTCACCCGCGCGGCGATCCGGTGCGGATGGGTCGGGCTCTCGATGACGCAGGGGCCGGCGATCAGGAAGAGCCGCCCGCGGCGCGTGAGGGCGCGCCAGAGCGCGTCGGTCGTCGGCCGTTCCCGAGGGGTCACGTCCGCCCGACCGCCTGCACCGCGGGAGCGCCTCGCCCGTCGCGCGCCCGGCGGTTCTCGGCGCTCGCCCTCACGAAGTCCCGGAAGAGCGGGTGGGGAGAAAGGGGCTTGCTCTTGAACTCGGGGTGGTACTGGACGGCCAGGAACCACGGGTGCCCGGGCAGCTCCGCGATCTCCACGAACTTCCCGTCCGGCGTGCGGCCCGAGACCACGAGCCCGTGCTCCTCGACCGTCTGGAGGTAGGCCTGATTGAACTCGTAGCGGTGGCGGTGGCGCTCGCGGATCTCGGCTGCCCCGTAGATCGCCGCCGCCCGGGAGCCGGGCTTGAGCTGGCAGACGTAGGAGCCGAGGCGCATCGTGCCCCCCATGTCCTCGACGCCGAGGAGATCCTGCAGCTTGTAGATGATCTTGTGGGGGGCGTCGGGATCGACCTCGGTCGAGTTGGCGCCGGCGAGGCCGCAGACGTTGCGGGCGAACTCGGTCACCGCCCACTGGAAGCCGTAGCAGATCCCGAAGTAGGGCGTCCCCGTCTGGCGCGCGTACTCCGCCGCCGCGACCATGCCCGTGGTCCCCCGGCTGCCGAAGCCGCCCGGCACGAGGATCCCGTCGACGCCGCCGAGCTTGGAAGAGGCGTTCGGCGCGTCGAGCTCGTCCGACTCGACCCAGCGGCGCACGACCCGGACCTCGTTGCCGAACCCCCCGTGGGAGAGCGCCTCGTTGAGGCTCTTGTACGAGTCCTCGAAGGTCACGTACTTCCCCACGATGCCGATGACGACCTCGCCCTCAGGGTTCTTGATCCGGCGGACGAGGTCCTCCCACGCCGCCACGTCCCGTCCGGGGCTCCGGAGGTGGAGC
>Ga0335080_10005677_pt1 | contig 12865 bp, 9 predicted proteins | sample Lox_Sample_34_FD_206720 | JGI IMG/M metagenome (GOLD analysis project Ga0335080, IMG submission 206720) | Soil microbial communities from Loxahatchee National Wildlife Refuge, Florida, United States - Lox_Sample_3.4 | ecosystem: Environmental > Terrestrial > Soil > Wetlands | place: USA: Florida... | reverse complement strand
TTCGCCTACACCGACGGGATCAACCGCTACGTGACGCTGTCGGTGGCGCTCGCCGCGGACCTGCTCGGCGCCGACGAGCTCGTGCTCTCGTCCGGCAAGCTGCAGCTCGGGAGCCGCACGCTGGCCATCGACCGCGATGGCAGCGCGGCGCTCGACTACGGGGGCACGCTCGGCCAGCGGTTCGACGCCCGGAGCCTCCTCGCCGTCGTCGACGACTCGGTGCGCCGCGAGCACGGCCAGCCGACCGGACTCGGTCCGGACTTCTTCCGCGGCAAGGTGGTGCTGATCGCCGGATTCGCGGTGGGCACGTTCGACATGAAGGCCACCCCCTTCGACAACGCGACGGTGGGGGTGGTGAAACCGGCGACGGAGCTGGCCGGGCTGCTCGATGGCCGCTTCATCACCCGCGCGCCCTGGGCAGCGACCGCGGTCCTCGCCTTCCTGGCAGCGCTCGGATCGGCGCTCCTCATCCTCGGGTCGCGGAACGTCTGGGTGGAGGGGCTGTGGCCGCTCGCCGCCCCGGTGCTGCTCTTCCTCGCGACGGGCTGGCTCCTGGTGTCGGCGAAGCTGCACGTGGCGGCGGTGGTCCCGGTGCTGGCGGTCTCGATCACCAACCTCGCCGCCGTGGCGGTGAATCACCTCTTCGCGGACCGGGAGCGGGCACGGGTGAAGGCGATGTTCAGCCGCTACCTCTCGCCGCAGGTGGTGGACCAGCTGGTGGCTCAGCCCGAGCTGCCCCGGCTCGCCGGCGAGCAGATCGAGGTCACCGCCTTCTTCTCCGACATCAAGGGCTTCAGCACCTTCAGCGAGCGCTTCGCCGAGGACCCCCAAGGGCTGGTGCGGGTGCTGAACACCTACCTCACGCGGGTGAGCGGAGTGCTCCTCCAGCACGGGGCTTGCCTCGACAAGTACATCGGCGACGCGGTGGTGTGCATCTTCGGCGCGCCGCTGCGCACGGAGGACCACGCGGTCCGGGCCTGCGCCGCCGCGCTCGACGTGCAGGCCGAGGTGGACCGGATCCGCGCCGAGTTCGCCGCCCAGGGCCTTCCCGACGTCTACACCCGGGTGGGGGTCAACACCGCGGTGATGTTCGTGGGCAACTTCGGCAGCGAGCAGCTCTTCAACTACACCGCGATGGGCGACGGGATGAACCTCGCCTCCCGCCTCGAGGGGGCGAACAAGCCGTATGGCTCGCGCATCCTCATTGGCCCGCGGACCCATGCGCTGGTGGCGGAGGCCTTCGAGACCCGGGAGCTGGACCGGGTCCGGGTGGCCGGCAAGCACGAGGCGGTCGCCATCCACGAGCTGCTCTGCAAGAAGGGCGAGCTGCCGGCGCAGAAGCAGAGGGTCTGCGCCCTGTATGCGGAGGGGCTGGGGCTGTGGCGGGCGAGCCGGTTCGGCGAGGCGCGGGACGTGTTCGCCCGGGCGGTCGCCCTGGACCCGGAAGACGCGCCTTCCCGGGCGTTGCTGGCGCGATGCGACAGGCACCTGACGTCGGCCCCCGCCGCTTTCGATGGAGTCGTCGACCTGGACAAGTAGACTCCGGGCCCTCGGGAGGGTTTTCGATGCGACAGGTAGCAGCGGTGCTCGCGCTCGTCCTGGCTGCGGGTGCGGCGTGGGCGCTCGCTCCGGGAGACCGGGTGTTCATCCGAGGGCGTGACGTGGCGGTCCTCCAGAGCACCGCCTCCGACGCGGCAACCCTGGCCAAGCTCCAGCCTGGCGACGCGGTCATCTGGCGGGGCGCGGACAAGAAGAAGCCCACCTGGCACCGGGTGGAAACCAAGGGGAAGGCGGGCTTCGTCTACTTCGCCAACCTCTCCACCACCCCGCCCGCCTCCGAGCTGCTGACCTCGCCGGACGGGGCGAAGAAGGTGGACGCACAGGCGTTCGCCAGCTCCGGAGCTGCAGGCAAGGCGCTGACCGACGGCGCCATCCGCTACGGCAACCAGGACGAGAAGAACAAGGGCGAGGTGCACCCGACCATGAAGGAGGCGGTCCGCCAGACGCAGACGGTGGAGGCCATCGCCGCGCAGCGGACCGACGACGAGATCGCCGCGCAGGCCTCGCGGATCACCGGAGGCCAGAAGTGAGGCGCCTGCTCCTGTCCCTGGGCGCGCTGGGGCTGGTGGCCTGCGCCGCCGCCTCCGGCTTCATGAAGGGCGACACCAGCTCCATCATCAGCGGCGTCGCCGAATCGACCACCACGGTCATGGGGCTGACCCAGGACCTCTCCAAGTGCGACCAGATCGGCGCGGCGGAGGTCACCTTCGACGAGGAGCGAACCATCGGCGGAGCGGTCGCGCTCAACTGGGTGCAGCAGGGCGGTGGGCTGCTGGTGGACGTCTCCACCGCCGACGCCGCTGCGCTGGCCAACCCCAAGACGCTGAGCATCCAGGAGACGCCGCGCAACCAGCTCCACCGCTACCTCAACGTGGTGGGCAAGAACCTCGCCTCACGCTCGACGCGGCCGACGCTCCAGTGGACCTTCGGGGTGCTGGACGCCGAGGTGGTGAACGCCATCTCGGCGCCGGGCGGCTACGTGTTCGTGACCCGCGGGCTGCTCCGCCGGGTGGACAACGAGGCCGCGCTCGCGGGCATCCTCTCCCACGAGATTTCCCACGTGACGCGCAAGGACGCCTTCGCCATCTACCAGAAGACCAAGGTCGACCAGTGCAAGAGCCTGGCGTACGCCAAGGCGGGCCAGAAGGAAGGGGCGGCGGTCCTTCGCTCCTACTCACCGGGGTTCATCAACCAGGCCTATGCGGCGCTCAACGCCTTCAGCGGCGGGCGGCTGGACCTGAACGCGGCCGCGAACTCGGCGCTGCTCACCCTGTTCAGCGACGAGTTCGTCCATCGCTACCTCGAGGGAGGTTACGCCCGGGACCAGGAGCTGGCAGCGGACGCCTCGGCGCTCGAGCTGAGCGTGGCCTCGGGCTACAGCCCGCGGGGCTTCGTGGAGTTCGTGGGCGCGCTTCCTCCGGGCGGAAACTTCTTCGCCCACCACCCGCCACCGTCGGATCGAGTGGCGGCGATGAGGCTGATGCTGGGCAAGACGCGGATGGCGAGCGTGGGAGGGCGGCCCGGCTCGCCCTTCTCGCCGTTCAGTCAGGACCTGTCGGCGTTGCCGCTGGTTCCGCTGCACGACGAGCTCGCGGCGGTGCGCTGACGGGCAGTCCCCCCGGAGGGGAACATGAGCATCGTCGGTCCCCTGGTCGCGGTGGCGATCGCCGCCGGCGCCGGCACCGAGCGGTTCGAGTCCATCACCTACGGCCCGCCTCCGCCGAGCTGGAGCGTCCTCGACCTGGGCGAGGAGGGCCGCCGGTACGTCCGGCAGGAGGAGACCGGGAACGGGGTCATCCTCGTCACCGGGCAGGCCTCGACCGGGACCCCGGCGGAGGCGTTCACGTCGCTCTGGCGCGATCATGCCGCGAGGCTGGTTCCGGGACCGGCGCCCGAGCCGAGCGCGCGGCGCGAGGGAGACCTCACCGTCCTCTCCGGGGCGCGGACGATCGTGTCCGAGGGAGCGCCGGTGAGCGCCTCGGTCATCGCCGTGGTCGGGGCCGGCCGTGCGCTGGGGGTGGTGGGAATCTCCACCGGCGACGCCATGCAACCCGAGGTCGCGGCCGTCCTGGCCTCGGTCCACGTCTCTCCGGTGCCGGCCTCGCGGGCGGCGAGCGGGGAGCCGGCCACCGCGGGCGACCTCGAGTACGAGGTGCCGCCGGGGTACCTCGAGCGGTCCGAGCCCGGGAAGATCGTCTTCCTGCCCGAGGTGTTCGACGCGCGGACCCCATGCGTGTACGGGCTGGCCCCGCCCCGCCGGACGCGCGGCTCGCTCGAGGCCGATGCCGAGGCCGCGCTCCTCGAGGTGCTCGAGCCGGTGTGGCGGCCGGTGGCCGGACGGCGCGGGGCGATGCGGGGCACGGCGGCGGCAGGCTGGCCGTACGCGTGGGTGCGGAGCGCGTTCCAGCAGGACGCTCCCGGGGCCGGACAGGCGGTCCAGGCGATGGCGATGGTGCTCCCGGCCGGGGGCGGCAAGGTTCACGTCGTGTGGGGGCGGGGTGACCAGGCGCAGTGCGGGCTCGACGACGTGAGCTTCGAGCGGCTGTTCCACGGTCTGCGGCCCGGCGGCTGGATGTCGGACGGGGGCAAGGTGCTGCAGCGTGACGTCGTGGGCTCTTGGTCGAGCGGCGGCTCGGGTGGACCCCGGCAGCTGGTGCTCCGGGCGGATGGGCGGTACGAGCGCACGAGCAGCAGTGCCGGGGCGGGCGCACCGCCGGGCACGGTCGTCCAGGGGCGGTACACGCTGCGTGGCGACGAGCTGACCCTCTCCGCCGAGGTCGGTGCGCGGGACGTCCGGCACTACCGGGTGCGGGTCCATGACGCCTGGCGGCCCGAGGGCTGGAAGCGCTCGCTGACGCTGCTCGAGGACCGCCCGGGACGCGCCCGGGTCCGGGAGTACGCCCAGGTCGCCGCGCCGGCCGGGTAGACACCCCCCCGGGGCTTGCGGGCTCGCTCAGGTGTCAAACACCTTCGGACGAGCTAGACGAGCAGGCGAACAAGCGCTCGGCCCGCGAGGTGTCAAACACCTCGTGACAAAATGCCGACGGAGGGAGCCTCGAATGCCGGGCTCGAACTGAGTAGGCAAGGAGACAGGCGCCAGAACGGTCGATCTGCAGCGCCCAGGGTCAGCGCCGGGCGGCGTCGGTCAGCGCCCGGTGGACCGACTCGAGCGCCTTCCGGGCCTCGAGCAGCTCGGCCCGCTCGGCGGTGAGGTCCGCCACCTGGCGGGCCAGCGTGTCGCGCTCGACGGTCAGGGCCTCCACGCTCCGACGGAGCTGCACGGACTCGTCGCGGAAACGCTCCAGCTCCCCGGCGAGCCGCTCCTCCTCGGAGAGGCTGTCCGCGAGCTCGGCGTCCTTGGTCGCCAGGATGCCCGCGAGCCGCTCCCGCTCCTCTCGCTCGGCCGCCCCCTGCGTCCGCGCGTCCTGCACCGCGAGCAGCGCCTCGTCCCGCTCCCCCTCGACCGACTGCAGCTCCCGCTCGAGCTCGGAGAGCAGCCCCGCCCGCTCCTCCATCTGCGCCACCAGCCGCCGGGCCTCCTCCACCCGCCCCCGCGCCTCTTCGGTGGCACGCTCGGCCGCACGGCGGGTCACGTCCAGGTCGTGCTGGAGCGCGGCGTTGTGCTGCTTCATCGCCGTCAGCTCGGTCTGCAGCTGCGCGATGCGCTCCACCGCCAGAACCCCGGCGGCAGCCACGCTGGTCGGCAACGGCTCGGGACGGGGATGCTCGCGCACCGTCCGGAGCCGCTCTCGCAGGCGCTCCCGGCGCGCAGCATGGTCGTCCGCGGACGACGCGGCGGCGGCGGCCCGGGACGGGGGCGGTGGCGTGGCGAGGGTCTCGGTGCGCACCGGAGCCCCGGGGGCGCGCCGCTCGGGCACACCCGCCGGGGCCGTCGCGACCGGACGGGACGGAACGCCCTCCGCGCGCCGACCGCCGGGGGGAGGCATCGCGCCTCGCGTCTGGACCGTGGAGGAGCCGGGTCCCGGGCGCGCCGGACCCGACACCGCGGCGGCACCCGGGGGGAGGGAGCCGTGCGCCGCGCCGCGGACATGCGCACCGACGGCGACCGTGACCTGCTCCTGGACGGGCTCGGCGACCGCTGCCGCCTCCCGCAGCGTCGCCTCCACCCGGCTGCGCGCCGCCGGATCCGCGGCGGCGGCGTCGAGCACCTCGCGTGCGGTGGGGGCCTCGACGTCGGCGACGCCCTGCTGACCCGCCACCTGCGCCGCGACCTCGTACACCCAGGCCTCGTCCGCGCCACGCGCTGCATCGGGCACCGCGGGGTCCTGCGAGCGGGCGCCCAGCTTCAGCTTCGGCTTGGAGCGGGACACGTTCTGGTCGAAGGCTTTCTTCATCCGGATCTCCCTACCCCGCCCGCGCGTCGCTGGCGGCCCGTGCCCGGGATTGCTCCAGACGATGGAGCACTTCTTTCAGGAAGGCATCGACGTCGTGCGCGCCCTTCGAGTCCCGCTCGGCGATGAACACCGGGACCCCCTCGCTCGAGGCCTGGGCAAACTTCGTGCACTGCCGCACCAGCGTGGTCAGGAGGTACTCGGGGTAGTGCTCCCGCAGCGCGGCCAGCGCCTCCTTGGCCAGCTTGAAGGTCTGGTTGAAGGCGTTGACCACGATGAAGACGTGGTCCAACACGTGGTTCAGGTCCTCCTCTAGGCTCTGCACCGTCTCGAACAGCAGCTTCAGGCCGTGGAAGGAGAGGAAGTCGGGCAGGACCGGGACGAAGAGGTCCTGGGCCGCCATCAGCGCGTTCAGGTTGAGGAGCCCGAACGACGGCGGAGCGTCGAAGACCACCACGTCGTAGCGTTTCTCGATCTCCTCCACCGCCTTGCGGAGCTTGAACTCGCGGCCCGCCATGGGCATCAGCGCCAGATCGACGGTGCTCATCCCGAGGTTGCTCGGCACGAAGTCGAGGTTCGGCAGCGGGGTGTGCTGGATCGCCTCGGACAGCGGCGACTTCCGGACCAGCACGTGGAGCAGCGTCTTCTCGAAGTCCTCGCCCTCGTAGCCCAGGCACTTGGTGGCGTGGCCCTGGCTGTCGAGGTCGACCAGCAGCACCGAGTACCCCAGCTCCGCCAGCCGGTAGGCGTAGGCCGTGGAGAGCGACGTCTTCCCGGTGCCGCCCTTGAAGTTCAGGAAGAGCTGCTTCCGGTGCCCGAGCGGGCGCGGGTACAGGTGCAGCGCCTTCCGCAGCGCCCAGAGGTCCTGGCCCGAGTAGGTCTCCTGCTCGAGCGCGGCGCGCAGCGCCTTGGGGGGGATGCCGAGCAGCTCGGCGGTCGTCCTCGGAGTGTAGATGGGGAGATCCATCGGGTCAGTCCTCGTTCCCGTCAGGCGACGAACAGCTTCGCCCCGCGGCGCACCACCTGTCCTCGCGCCGTCAACAGTGCTGCGGCCTCGATCACCCGCTCGTCGGTCACTCCGAGCTGCGCCGCCAGGTCCACGACCGTCCGCCCTCGCATCGCGCTTCGCAGCTCCGAGGCGATCTGCAGGCAGAGGGCCTCGTCGGCGTGGAGCGAGCCCCCGGGCTCGCGCGGAAGCGTGACCTCGATGCGCGCCGACGCCGTCCCGGCCACCGGAGAGACCGGCGCCGCCGCCACCGGCTCGGCCGCGGGGAGCTCGGGCTCGACGTCGAGGCCGGTCTCCGGAACCGCCTCGCGCCGCGGAGGAGCAGCCGGAGTGGAGAGCGCCCGCGCACGCTGCGAGACGGGGAGGGGAGCGACGTTGGCCAGCCTCCGGACCTCGCGCCGGCGCTCCTCGTCGGAGAGCGTCGCGACCTGGCCGACGTCGAAGCCCAGCAGGCCCGACAGGCTCCGGGCCGCCGCACGCCGGACGCCCAGGTCGGGGTCCTCCAGGGCTCCCAGGAGCCAGGGCCGGGCGTGCTCGCCACCGGCCGCGCCCGCGGCGAGGACGGCGAGCCGGCGCACCTCCGGGTCCGGATCCCGCGACACCTGGCGCTCGAGCTCCAGCATCCGCTCGGGCCCGAGGGACACCGCGAGGAGCGCGGTCCGGCGGCGAACCGAGGCATCCGGATCGTGCGCCGCGCGGGAGAGGTGAGCCGGCGCCGCCTCCGGGTCCAGGTGGGTGATGGCGCGCAGCGCCGCGATGCGCACCGCGGGCTCCGGCGCGCCGAGGAGCGGCTCGACCACTGCCGCCCCCTCGTGGCTGGCGAGCGTCCGGAACGCCTCCAGCAGGGCGACGAGCACGGTGTCGTCCCGCTCGGCGTGCAGCGCGACGGCGAGGGCCGGGGCCGCGGTCCGGTCGCCCAGGGTGCGCAGGCGCTCGGCCGCACGGGAGCGGGCGGAGGGGTCGGGGCTGGAGAGCTCGCGGATCGAGAAGCCGAAGAGGCTCTCCTCGCCCAGGCGCGAGCTGGGGGGCACCGCCAGCCGACCCTGCTCGAGGAGGCGCTCCGCCTCCCGCGTCACCGCGAGCACGCTGGCCCGGACGCTCGCGAGCGACTCGCCCACCGACGCGCCGCGCGGGGCCTCGCGGGGGCCATCCGGCGGCGGGGGCAGACCCACCGCGCGCGCGGGCATGCCCAGGGACACGGGGGCGGAGGCACGCACGGCCGGAGCCGCGGACTCGAGCACCGCCGTCTCGAGCGCCGGAGCCCGCTGGGCCAGCGCCTCGGCGCGCAGGTCGGCGATGAAGCCGGCGAGGTCGAAGTCGAGCCCCGCATCCGAGCCCTGGATGCGCGCCGCCTCCAGGACCTTTCCCATCAGCCCGGCGCGCTCGGCCCGCATGGCCTCGACGACGCGGGCGCCCTCCTCGCGGTTCCGGTGCGCCCGGCCGAGCTCCACCTCCAGCTCGGCGACCCGGCGACGCAGCTCCACCTCACGCTGCGACGCGGCGGCGAGGTCGGCGCGCAGCGCGTCGGCCTCGGCCCTGAGGGTCGCCGCGTCCGCCTGAAGCGTCTCCGAGCGTGCCTCGAAATAGACGATCTTCTCGAGCGCACTCCGGAGGAGCGCCTCTGCCCGTCCATCACTCACCAGGCGGGGCAGTGTACAGGCCTGATCCGTCGTCGCCAGTCTTGTGACACCCGCGACAGGCGGCTACCGGGCGGGGGTCGAGGACTGGGCCGAACTCTCCGTCGTTCCAGGGCCCTGGGCCACGTTGCGTCCCGGGGGCGGCGGCGCCGGCGGCGTGAAGGCCTCGACCAGGCCGACGGTGCTCTCCCCCACCTTCGGCGAAGAGCGGTCCACCAGGTCGGCGAGGCCGTTCGCCAGGTCGTTCTGCGCTGCGGCAGAGCGCCGGAGCTGCCGCTCGAGCTTGCCCATGTGCTCGTAGTGCTCCCGGTCCCGCGCCGCCTGCTCCTGCGCGGTCCGCAGCTCGAGGGCGAGGCCGGCATTGGTCCGCAGGCCATCGAGCACGCGCTCGACCAGGGTCTGACCGTCGGCGTCGAGCGAACCCTTGGGATAGGGCTTGAGGCCGAACTTCCCTCCGATCCACACGCGGCCGAGCTCGCCGTAGCCCTCCTCGGGCCCGTGCGGGAGGTCCTCGATCACGAGGGCTGGGGTGCTCCGGAACGGGAACGCCGGGGACATGACCTCGAAGATGAGCGCACCGTCGCCGCGCGGGCGGGCCACCGCCACCGCTCCGCCGAAGGGGAAGAACGGGTCGACTGCCCCCTCGAGGCCGGAGACGAGACGCGTTCGCGCCTTGCGATCGAGGCTGGCCATCTCGCCGTGGTCGCGCCGCGGGCTGCGCTTCAGGGTGGACATCATGTCGCGCACCTGGTCGATGGCGACGACGACGTTGAGCGGCGTGTTGCCCGCGTACCCTGCGTGGTAGACGCCGACCAGCTCGAACTCGCCGGTGCGGCAGGAGACCGCGAGCACCGGCGAGCCCGAGTTCCCGGGCGACAGCTGAGCGTCCACCACGAAGTCGACGTGGTCCCACTCCTTCTCGTCGTCGTGGTCGTAGGTGGAGACGACCTTGCCGACGTTGGTGGCCTTGAACGCCCCGAGGGGGAAGCCCCGGACATCGACCACGTTGCGCTCCTTGAGGTCGGCCGAGCGGCCCACCTTCCAGGGAAGGATCGGGAGGAGCGCGTGGGCCTTGAGCACCGCCATGTCCATCGAGCGGTCGGCCACCACCCGCTGGAGCGGGATGTCGTCCCGGTCGTAGCTGTCGCGCTCGGACTCGACGATCTTCAGCCCGTCGGACACCCGCTTGCAGCCCGGGGGAACGTCCTCGACCTTGTGATCGTCGTCGGTCACCGCGGGCCACTCGGCGACGTGCTGGTTGGTCAGGATGAACGTCTCGCCGTTCTGCTGGCGGTAGCCGAAGCCCGTTCCGTGGGCGAGCGCCTTGCGCCGGACGCGCCGGACGTTGCCATCGCCGGCGTAGCTCAGGCACTCGTAGGTCGCGGTGGTGCGGATGGCGTAGACCCAGGACTGTGACTGGGGCTTCTGCTCGGCCTCGCGGGCGGTGGGGGAGAGGGCAGCGAAGTCGTCGGCGTACGCGCCCGAGCAGTAGGCACCCTTCCCCGACCCCGAGCCGCCGCCTGCCCCGGCCTGGACCCGGGGCGCGACGATCGCCGTCAGCCCGACGAAGGCCAGTGCCAGACCTGCGACCGCTCCGCGCTTCATCCAGGTCACCCGCCTTCGTGCGCGGTCATCGAGTTCCTGCCGCTCCATGGGTCGTCCCGGTCCTACGAGTCTAGGCCCGGTCGCCCTTCCAACGCCCGCCCGCCCAGGGGTGTTCCGGCTGCTGCAACGTGACAGGCAGCTGCACCCAGGGCCACCGGCCTGCACCTCGGGCGGACGGTGCCGAGCATCGAACAGACGACGCTTGACACTCCGGGAGCACTGCCGGAGCGTCGGTCGCCGAAGTACCCACCTCAGGGGGAGCTCGAATGAACTTCCGTACCCTGGCCATCGCCGCCGCCCTCGTCGTTCCCGGAGCTGCGCTGGCCGATCACACCTACCAGGTGACCGGTGACGTCGTGTCCGCGGACGCGAGCTCGATCGTCGTCCACTCCACCAAGTACAAGGAGAACTGGGAGATCGCCCGCGGCGACGACAAGAGCGACGTCAAGAAGGGCGACAAGGTCACCATCGAGTACACGATGACCGCGAAGAAGGTCGAGGTGAAGCCGGCCTCGAGCGGCGCCAAGAAGGCGAAGAAGTAGGCGCCACGGTTCGCGGGGAGGACCGAGCGGTCGACCCCCGGCAGCGGTGTCTTGGTCGCCGGTCGAGTCTCCGCTCGGCGGCCGATCGTCCGGCCTCGCTCCCGGAGGCACCCCGGGCGACGGCAGGCCGCTTCGGAGACGACGCGCCGTCTGGCGGCGCACGGCGGGTGCGGCGCGCGAAGGCATCGCCCTTCAGCTCCCCCGTCCGGGTCCTCGGTGCCACAGACGTGGAGCGCGCCTCGAGGGCTCGGGAGACATCCGGCGCGAGGCGCCTCGACCACCGTCAGCGCGCCGGTACGACTCGACGAATCTGAGGTGGTGACGTGCGAGCCACCTCGGGCTCGGCGGACTCGAGCTCCTCGCACCGCGTACGAACCCAGTCCAGCGCGTTCATCAGCGAGTCGACCGGTCCCACTCCCCCGAAGCACTCCACGCCGTCGGTGGAGCCCTCCATCCAGAGCGGGCAGACCCAGTCGTCTCCCGGGACGTCGCTCAGGTGGCGCGGGCGACCGACCATGACCCGGACACGCCGGGGGAGACCTGCCCCCGAACGGAAATGGACGTCGCCGTCCGCGACGACATCCTCGACGTCGGCCATCGACGGGAACTCGGACATGCTCGGCTCCTTCCAGCGCTGCGCCCGCTTCGAGCGCCCTCCACGGGCTGCTTGTAGCGGAGGCGCAGGCAGGAAGGCCCTCGCCCGGACCTACGACCTTCGGGCGATGGGCTGCACCTCGCAGCTTCGATGACCTCTGCTTCTTTTCGTCGAGCGCCCCCGGGCTCTTCAGGCGCGAACGATCGGCTTGTACTTGATCCGCTTCGGCTGGAGCGCCTCGGCTCCGAGGCGCTTCTTCTTGTCCGCCTCGTAGTCCTGGAAGTTCCCCTCGAAGAAGAACACCCGGCTGTCGCCCTCGAAGGCCAGCATGTGGGTGGCGATCCGGTCCAGGAACCACCGGTCGTGGCTGATGACCACGGCACACCCGGCGAAGGCCAGCAGCGCCTCCTCGAGCGAGCGAAGCGTCTCCACGTCCAGGTCGTTGGTGGGCTCGTCGAGAAGGAGGAGGTTTCCCCCGCTCTTGAGCATCTTGGCCAGGTGGACCCGGTTGCGCTCGCCACCCGACAGGTCCTTCACCCGCTTCTGCTGGTCCGCCCCCTTGAAGTTGAACCCCGCGAGGTAGGCCCGGGACGGCACCTGCCGCCCGCCGAGGTCGAGCTGGTCCAGCCCGCCCGAGACCTCCTGGAACACGGTCTTGTCGCCGGCGAGGGCGTCCCGGCTCTGGTCCACGTAGGCCAGCTTCACCGAGTCGCCGATGCGCAGCTCGCCCCCATCGGCCTTCTCCTGACCGGTGATCATCCGGAAGAGCGTCGTCTTGCCCGCGCCGTTCGGGCCGATCACGCCCACGATGCCGCCCGGGGGAAGCTTGAAGTTCAGGTCGTCGATGAGGAGCCGCTCGCCGTAGGCCTTCCGGAGCCCGCGGGCCTCCACCACCAGGCCCCCCAGCTTCGGACCGGCCGGGATGGTGATCTCCCCAGCGGCGTCGCGCTTCTCGGGGCCGGCCGCGACCAGCTGCTCGTAGGCCGCGAGGCGGGCCTTGCTCTTCGCCTGCCGGGCGCGAGGGCTCGACCGCACCCACTCCAGCTCCCGCTTGAGCTGCTTCTGGCGAGCCGACTCCTGCTTCTCCTCCATCTCCAGCCGCTTCTGCTTCTGCTCCAGCCAGCTGGAGTAGTTGCCCTTCCAGGGGACGCCTTCGCCACGGTCCAGCTCGAGGATCCACCCCGCGACGTTGTCGAGGAAGTAGCGGTCGTGGGTGATGCTCACCACCGTCCCCGAGTAGTCCTGGAGCGCGCGCTCCAGCCAGGCCACGCTCTCGGCGTCCAGGTGGTTGGTGGGCTCGTCGAGCAGGAGGAGGTCCGGCCGTTCGAGGAGGATCCGGCACAGTGCGACCCGGCGCTTCTCGCCGCCGGACAGCTGGCCGACCGGAGCGTCCGCGGGGGGGAGCCGCAGCGCGTCCATCGCCACGTCGAGTGTCCGGTCCAGCTCCCATCCGTTCTGCGCGTCGATGACGTCCTGGAGCTTCGCCTGCTCGGCGAGGAGCTTCTCCATCGCTGTGTCGTCCATCGGCTCGCCGAGCTGGTTCGACACCTCGTTGAAGCGGTCCAGCA
>Ga0335080_10005676_pt1 | contig 12866 bp, 8 predicted proteins | sample Lox_Sample_34_FD_206720 | JGI IMG/M metagenome (GOLD analysis project Ga0335080, IMG submission 206720) | Soil microbial communities from Loxahatchee National Wildlife Refuge, Florida, United States - Lox_Sample_3.4 | ecosystem: Environmental > Terrestrial > Soil > Wetlands | place: USA: Florida... | reverse complement strand
GAAAGATGACGCGCGACTGGTAGACCCGCTTGACGACGGAGTCGCCCGACTGCGGATCACGAAAAGCGAGTAAACGATCTGTGAGCCGTTTGATGACGCTGGCAGCCTCTTCGCCCGGCGCGACGATGCCGTTCACCTCCCGGCCCTTGAGATTGAGATAGAGGCCGTTCAAGCCGAGTGAGTAGGCTTGGGTTTTCGACCAATCCACGTGCGGAAACAGCTCTTCATCTCCTACGTTGTCGGCATCATCGAGGGCCAGGAAACCTTCTTTCATGAGCCAGGTATTCAAATGAACGGCGCGATCGAAAGGTGCGAAACCGTGATCGGACATCACGATGATGGTTGCGTCCGGCGGCGATTTGTCGAGCGCCTCGCCGACGGCGCCGTCCACTTGCCGGTAGAAATTCAGCAGTTCGCTTTCGAATTTTCCCCAGAGCATATGGGAGTTTTGGTCGATGCTGGAGAAGTAGAAAAACAGCAGGCCTTGCCGAAAATGATCGAGCTCGAAGCGAAACATACGGAGGCTGTCGGAAAGCACACTCTGGCTTTGCTCGAGAAACTGCTGGTGGCTGAGCGCTCCGGCGCGCAAAGCGGAGGTATCCTCGGCGATTCCTTGCGTATAAAACGGTCCCAGTGCGCCGGCTAATTCACCGCTGTATGAAGAGGGAGTGGAGATGGGAAATTCAGGCGCTGTGGGATCGATGTTCACGGGGCTGACGTAGAGTTCGACGTGCGGCTGCACGCTGCGGAGGAATAAACGGACGATTCCTTTTTCGTCTTTGATGCCAGGGACCAGCGGGAATCGGAGTCTCACCCAGTCTGACCATTCCCCCGGTTTCAGAATCAGTTGGCGGTCGCCGAAATCGAAACGCGCGAGACCTTGGGCGGCATCCACATCCATGCGAACCGTGGTGGACGCGGTGGGCCGATCGGTGCGGAATGTGTTCACAGGACCGGGAATGGAGATGTCCGCCCAATGATTGTCGCAGTTGATGTGGAAGATGTGGCCGCCAGGTACGTTATCGCGCATTTCGTCGGGATCGTCGGTGTAGTAGGAAAAAAAACTTCCGCCTTGCAGATCCGGAGTGCCCATGCCGGACAACGTCGAGCTCTTGCGGCCGACGGGAGGAAAATTTGTGGGCATGCGAATTACGGTAGCCGGAACGCCGTGGGCGCCAAGGTCTTCCCAGAAAGGCACGCCTTTGCGGAACAGGCGTACACTTCCTGAAGAAAGCGGAAATGAGAAATTGCCGATGGTCAGCCGGTGTTTAGACTCTTCGGCCTGTGCCATGGAAGAGTAGGGAGCCAAGGTCGCAGGGTCGCGATGCACGAAGTCGAAAATGCCATGGCCCCCCGGATCCATTCCAGTGATGAAGTTGGACCAGGCGACGGGGCTTTGCGGCGGGATGCTGGTACCCAGGCGCCGGAAGCCACCAGCATGGCGCAGCCGGTCAAGATTGGGAAGCGAATCCCAATGCGCTTCCAGAAAATCGGGGTCCATTCCATCTACGCCGAGGACGATCATCTTTTTTGATGATGCCGCCGACGGCGCGCGCCCGCAGCCTGCGAGTAAGACGGCAAACGCGGCAATCAGGGCGCGGCTCATACGGGCGCTTCTTCAGCGGCAGGCTGGAAGATGGATCGGCCTTCCATGTATCGAGGAGGAGTGACGCCGAAAAGCGACAAGCTGGTGGGAGCCAGATCTTCCAACCCTGGATCTTTTGCGGCGACGGCACGGTTGGAGAACAGAACGCCGGGGACTAATCGCGGATCGATGCAGTGGTCTCCGCTCCAAGCCTTTTCGTTGTCCTCGAAGACATGCGGTCCTGTTCTGCCAAGGGTCGCGGCCCAGGAAATTCTGTAGCCGTTGTTATAGCCGACGAGCAAGTCGGGCGCGGCTTCGAGATACGGCCCGCGGTACACATCGCTGCTGGCGAGAACTTGGTTGATGGCAGTCTGACCTTTGGCGGGGTCAGGCAGTCCGGAAAGCCGGCCGCCGATTTCTTTCTTGAGTTGCTCGGCCTCTTCGCCGGGGGACACGATGCCGTGAGACTCGCGTCCTTTCAAGTTGAAATAGATGCCGGCCAATCCGAACGCATAGGCTCGGGTCCGGCTCCAATCGATATCCTGCAAGCCGATGGCGCTCGGGACAACTCCGTCTTTGATCGCCAGGTATTCGTTTTGGTGAAGCCAGGTGTTCAGGTTCACGCCGCGCTTGAACGAACCGAAACCGTGATCCGAGAGGACAAACAGAGCCGTCTGCGCGTCGACAAAAGCCAGCGTCTTTCCGAGTAGCTGATCCATCCGGCAATACAGATCCTCGATCACGCGCGCGTATTTTGCGTCCGGGCGTGAGCCCTCCGATTCAAGGAAGCGGTAGAACATGTGCTGCACGCGGTCACTGGTGTCGAAGACGCAGGCCAGGACGCCCCAGTCCATCCGTTGCAGAGCGCTGAAGAACATGCCTTCACGCTCTGTGTAGAGGTCGTACGACTGCTTGAGGAACGCGTCCTCATCGATCACTCGATCGTTCAGGGCCCAGGTGTCCTCCGCAAGGCCGAGGGTTCCGTACGGTCCCAGAAGTTTCGCCAGATAGGTGGAATAGAGCGGTGGATGCGAAATGGGTAGAGCGGGCTGCTCCGGGTCGATGTTTATTGGAGTCACGTAAAGTGATATTTCCGGCTGAACTTCCGTCAGCAGAAACCGGCAGATTCCCCGGATGTTCACGCCGAAGGCGGCGTGGAACTTCACCGGAATCCAATCGGAATACTCGCCGGCTTTCAGCGAATACCGGGCGCCGTCGATCTCCAATGCCGCGCCTTGGGAGTCGCGGTGTGTGAGTCGAAAGGCGATCCCGAGAGATGGGCCACCTTCGACGAAGTGATTCGCAGGGCCTTCCAGTTCACCGTGGAAATCGGACCCGGCCTGGCGCAGCAGCGTGCGTGTGCCCGACTCGTAGTCGGACTCTCCGGCCCGAGTGGTGAAAAAGGCGAACGTTCCCTGGGACCCCAGCAAATCCGGCGTACACATCGCGGAGAGAAGCCGGCCGTTGAATTTTTCCGGAGGGAAGGTGAGCGGCACGCGAATGATGGTGGACGGAATAAAGTGCTGCCCGAGAATCTTCCAGAACGGCTGGCTCTTGCGCCGCATCTCGATCAGAGGCCGGCTGAGCGGGATGCGATAGCGTCCGATTTTCCAGACTCGCTTGGGAGGGTAGACCTTCGAGGATGCCAGTTCCGGCAGATACGAGGCCAGATTACGGTTCAAGAAATCGAACATGTTGTGCTTCGCGGGGTTGACACCGGTGGCGAAGGTGGACCAGGCAACTGGCGACAGAGCAGGAAAAGTAGTACGCAACCTCCGGTACGAGCCTTCGGTTCTCAAGCGGGAGAAGTTGGGCAGTTTGCCCTGTTCCATGAACTTCTCCACCAGCCGGGGATCGAGACCATCCATGCCCAGGAAAATAATCTTCCGAACCTGTGCGCCGCGCAGGGTGTGGCGGCGGGTGACAAACCGCCACGCCATGCGGAACGGCCAGATGAGAAATGAAAAAAATGCCGCCAAGAAACCAAAGAGAATGCTGAGGAAGGAGCCGACGAACACGAAGCCCGCGCCAGGCCCCACATAAGCGAACTGGGTGGAATGGTTGTGCGGGTGGAGGAGCGGCCAGACGGCGATCAGCAATGCGATCAGGCCCTGCACCCAGCGCCACGATCGGCTGCGCGCGGCGTGCAGTATTAGCGTTTGAATGCTAGCGGAGCCGGGCCTGGTGTGCAGTTGTGGAATTTCGCGCTCCTACCGTTCATTTTGGAATGAGTATAGCATTCGTACCAACGGCAGAGCGGGCTTGTGTCGACGTTCCCTGCGCCTTATCCTGGCTGTCATGAACAGAAGGCAGTTGTTGGCTGCGGGGGCGGTTTCTGTCTCCGCTCCTTTACTCCGGGCAACGGGTGCGCTGAAGAATCAGCTCAAGATCACAGGGCTTGAAACGGACGTGCTGCGATTTCCTCCTGGCCGGCCTTTCGCCGATGCCATTCATGATTTCGGCAAGGACGGCGGCGGCGTGGTCTTGCGATTACGGACGGATGCGGGCGTCACCGGGTGGGCTTACAGCTCATTCGGGATGATCGGCGGCGGCCCGCGCGTGGTCGAATCCATCCTGCAAAACGAGGTCAGACCGGTGGTGATGGGCAAGGATCCCAGCTTTCCGAAGCGGCTTCGGTCGGACCTTTGGAAGGCGCTGGAATATGCGGGTGTCCAGGGCATCACGCAATTCGCTATTGCGGCGGTCGACATTGCCGTGTGGGACATACTCGGCAAGGCCGCCGGACTGCCCGTATACAAGATGCTGGGCGCTTACGCGGACCGGATGCCGGTGTACTCGATGTGCGGCTGGTATTACGAGAATGACGGGGACCTCCCGCAATTCAAGAAATCCGTCGGCGCTGCGATCGAAGAAGGTTTCGATGCCGTCAAGATCAAAGTAGGACGCGACTCGCTCGATGACGACATCTCCCGCATCACCGCCGCCCAGTCGATCGCCGGCAAAGGCCGCCGCGTGATGGTGGACGCCAATCAGAAATTCAATCTCAATGAAGCCATCCGGCGCGGGCGCGTTTACCAGCAGATGGGCTGCTTCTGGTTGGAGGAGCCGCTGGCGCCTCAGGACCATGCCGGTTATGCCGAACTGGCGCGCGAGTTGGATATCCGCATCGCGACCGGCGAGAACGAGTACACCAAGTATGCGTATGTGGACCTGATCTCGCGGCGGGGAGCCGACGTGGTGCAGCCCGACGATCGCCGCTCCGGCGGTGTCACCGAGTGGATGGAGATCGGCGCGATTGCCGACGGATTCGGACTCGAGCTCGCCAGCCACGGCGGCGGCCCGGCCAATCTGCACATGCTGCTCGCCATGCCCAACGCCATTTACATGGAGAGCGGCAGTCTCAAAGGCGATTCGTCGACGGTGGAGAAACTGCGTCCCGCCGGCAGCGCGGTGCTGGCTCCCGAAATGCCGGGCATGGGAAGCGAGCTGCGCCCGGATTACATCCAGAAATTCAAAGTGTGACGAGTGTCAGCGGCTGCGCGGGCGCGGGCCGTAGTTGGCGAATAAATAATCGAGGAATCCCTCGCGCTCTTCGTCCTTGATTCGTGCGCCCCAGCCAGTCATTTTTTTAAGTTCGCGATCCCACTGGGCGCGCGTGAGGCGCTGCTGGCGGATGACGTCGTCCTCGTGGCAGACGAGGCAGGCATTCCTGAAGCCGACGGGTGGTGCTGCTTGCGCGACGGAGGGCTGTGCAGGCTGCGGCGCGCTGGAGAGCTCTTTGACCACATCCACGCCCACGCGCGGGACAACGTTCCAGCCATAACCCGAGGGGTTCCACTCCTGGTCGAATGGCTGTGTATTGCCGGCGGCATCGCGCGCCCGGGCAAGGATCGTATAGTAGGCCTCTTGAGACGGCGTCCAGTTGAAGTCCCATTGCCGCCAGCCGAATTGAGTTTGCTGACCCTGGTGCAGCGCCGCCGGCTTCCAGTTGCGTCCGCCATCGATGCTCACGTCGACTGCGGTTACCGGGCCGGCATCACCGCTCCAGGCGACGCCACGCATCGTGAGCGGTCTGCCAAGGAGGGCTTGCGCTCCATCCAGCGGTGCGGCGATCACGCTCTTGACGCGCAGGCTGGTTACGGGCTGCATTTGATCGGGCGGGACCGCGCTACCGGGGGCGACCGGCTTGCCCGGATGCCGGTAAGCGCTCTTCATCCAGAAGCCGTCGTGTTCTTTGTCGAGCACGCGGATGGATGTCAGCCATTTCGTCCATGAATCACTCGCCCAGCCCGGTGCCACCACGCGCAAGGGGAAGCCGTGCTTCACCGGCAGCGTCTCGCCGTTCATTTCGTAAGCCAGCAGCGTGTTGGCGTCGAGCGCCTTCTTCACCGGGATCGACCGCTGGAAATCCGGCATGGTGCCGAGCGGGACATCCGCGCCGTCGAACAGAACTTCTTTTCCAGAATCCTTGATGCCGGCTCGCTTGAGGACTTCGGCCAGCCGCACGCCACGCCAGCGCGCGTTGCCCACGCTGCCATTCCTCCATTGCAGGCCGGGAACCGAGGGTTCGTAAAGTCCACGGCCGTTGCCCGCGCACTCGACCACGCTCACCAGGTCGACCGGCGGAAGCTTTTTCAGATCTTCCACAGAAAGCGTGAGCGGCGTGGCCACTTCACCATCCACCTTGAGCCGCCATTCGTCGGCGTTAACCGTGGGTACATATACGTGCGTGCGGACGAAGAAGTGCTCGATCGGGGTGATGTAGTCCGCGAAGCCGGACAGTGCCATCTCCAGATCTTCGGGACGAGTGGAGCGCACCAGCATGTCGCGCTTGGCGCGGTCTTCGGCGCGGAGAAGCGCGCCGGCAGCCATTAGAAGAAAGTTTCTACGCCGCATTTGCATGGATCTATTTTGTCAGGTCGAGTCGGCCTGCGGCTGGATTGTGTATGGTGTAACCGAGGGCACCCTATCATGACTCCTGTGGGAGCAGCGTTCGGGCATACGGTACTCGGGGCTACCGGGCTGCGCGTCGGCCGTCTCGGAGTGGCGGCAAGCTATGGCGTACCGGCGCCGGCGGTGGAGGCCGCATTCGAGCGGGGAGTCAACTATTTCTACTGGGGAACCTTTCGCAGGTCCGGCTTTGGGCAGGCGATCCGCAACCTGGCATCCCAGCGTGACCAGATGGTCGTGGTGATCCAGTCTTATTCGCGGGTGGCCGGACTGATGGCGTGGAGCCTGGAGCGCGCGCTTCGCCAACTGTGTCTGGACCACGCGGATGTGCTGTTGCTGGGGCTGTGGAACAGGGCCGTTCCGCAACGAATCCTGGACGCTTCGCGCAAGCTCAAGGAGCGCGGCCTTGCGCGATTTCTTGCTGCGTCATCGCACGACCGGCCGCTCGTCCGGCAGTGGGTTGCCGCCGGTGAATTCGACGTCGTCCATTTCCGTTATAACGCGATCCACACTGGGGCTGAGACGGACATTTTTCCTTACCTGCCCAGCGAGAATCGCCCCGGCATGGTGGCTTACACCGCTACCAGTTGGAAGCAGTTACTCGATCGCAAGCGAGTGCCGAAGGGCGAAAAAATGCCGCAGGCCAGTGATTGCTACCGATTTGTTCTGGCGCGGCCCGAGGTGGACGTCTGCATGACCGGGCCGTCGAACGCCGAGCAGATGACGGAGGCGCTCGAAGCGTTGCGGCGCGGTCCGATGGCGGAAGACGAACTGGCCTGGATGCGCCGCGTGGGTGCGGCCATTTACGCCCGATAGGCGACGAAGAACAACCGGCGAAACGGAAACAATACTTTTCCATTTGGGCGGCGCGGATACGAAATGGTGTACCGTTCGAGCAACATCGCTTCGAAGCGGTGGCGCTCATCGTCTGACGACAGCACTTCGAGAAAAGGCCGCAAGCCGGTTCCCCGGAACCACTCCACAACCGCCTCCGGTCCGGCGACGACGTGGTGATACGTGGTCTCCCACAGATCCACTCGCGAAGCCTCAGACTGCAGCGTGTCGTAATAAAGCGAAGCGGGCTCGCGCGTCAACGCAGAGCGCGCGGGCTGCATGCGGACGTCCCAGGCGGGGTCCTTCGACACGTCGATGATTTCGCGATGAAGCGCGGAATCGTAGTGGTAGGGGAGTTGGACGGCGAGCGCGCCTCCCGCCGCTACCTGATCGAAAATGTGGCGGCAGACCCGTGTATGATCGGGCAGCCACTGCAACATAGCGTTTGAGAAGACGAGATCGAATGGCTCCTGGGCCGTCCATGACGCGGCATCACCTACTTCCCAGACGCACTCCGGGTAGGTCTGCTTCGCGGTTTCGATCATCTGGGGCGAGCTATCCAGACCCACGACGGTTGCGTTCGGCCAGCGCCCGCGCAGCGCTTGCGTGCTGTTCCCCGGACCGCATCCCAGGTCGATGATTCGCCGCGGGTTCTCCAGGTTGACGCGGCGGATCAAATCGAGGCTCGGCTGGGTCCGTTCGTTCGCGAATTTCAGATAGACGTCAGCATCCCATTGCGGCATGTCTTGGCAGTGTACCGAAAATCAGGTGACGGGTCAGTTTGCCCACTCGGACGAACAGTTCGATGGTTCGGCGACGATATGGCCGTCAATCACACGGAAGGCGTTTTGACGGGAGTTTTATCGATTACTGGCGCGCTCAAGCCCGTCCAGCCGGTCGTTCAGCTCGTGCAACTTCGCCTGCTCAGCCTGCACCTCGCCGGCAAGCTGGCCCTCCCGGGCCTTTCGCTGCCCGTCCAGTACCGCTCTCTCCTCCATAGCCGCCTTGCCTTTCTTGATTTCATCCTCAATATCGTGCCGCACAGCCCCGCTCTGCTGCTCAATAGCGAGCCGCGCTTCGTTTGCAGCGACAGCAGCGATTAGAGCGTTGCTCTCTGGCGCTGATCGGGCGATCTGATCCCGTACTTGGTCCAACTGCCACGACAGTGCATCTACGTGCTGCTGTTGAACGCCCAGGCGCTGGATTACAACTAGAGTTTGGCGGAGCTGTCGGACTTCCATCAGCAAGGCCTGCATCGTGTCCGGCTGCGCGGATACATTGGCCTGGCCGAAGGCCGTCCCGGCAGCCAGGGATACTGCTAAGAACAGGGTCAATTGGAGTTGCATGCCTCATTATCCCTTAAACAACAGAAACGTACTGCGGACGGCATTGCGTAAATGCAGCCGCATACGCCCTTCCCTGATCGAACACACGACGGTGTTCGCGTTTCGGGGAGTTTAGCGCGCGACGCCAGGGTAGGCGGCGAATCCGGGAGAACGGTTCGGTTTGAATCGCGGGAACGGGAAAACGGAAGTTGGATACACAAGAGCTATGTCGTGAAAGATCGCATAAACTGAAAAGATGCTGAATGAAGCGGCTCATAACCTGCGATGGGCGCTTCGGTCTTTGAAACATAGTCGTGGCTTTGCCGCCGCTGCGATTTTGACCATCGCGCTGGGCGTTGGCTCGAACACCGCGGTATTCAGCGTGATTCAGGCGGTGTTGTTGCGGCCGCTGCCGTTCCGGGAGCCTGGGCGGCTGGTGATGCTGTGGGAGACCCATCCTGAAATCCGCCTGCTGCAGGTTGCGGCGCCGGATTTTGAGGACTGGCAGCGCGACAGCCGCAGCTTCGACGAGATGGCCGCCTATACGCTGCAGGCCATGAACAAAGCTGCACTGACCGGTTGCGGAGAGCCGGTTGAGGTGCAGGGAACCATGATTTCGCCCAATCTGCTCGGGACGCTCGGCATCCAGCCGATCGGGCGAGGGATTCTTCCGTCCGAGGACAAAACCCGCGCGCACGTAACGTTGATCAGCGAAAGCTTGTGGCGTCGCAAGTTTGGCGCAGACCGTTCGATCGTCGGGAAATCGATCCGGCTGGATGGCAGCGAGTTCACCGTGGTGGGCATCATTCCTCGCAGGCAAGCTTTTCCGGTGTGGGCCGATTTTTGGATGCCGCTTTCTCTGCTGGAGCCGGATTTGCAAACTACACGGCGTTTTCATCCTCTGGAGGTAATCGCTCGTTTGCGGAGTGGTGTCAGCGAAGAACGCGCGCAAGCTGAGATGCAGGCGATTGCTCAGCGGCTGGCACAGGCGTATCCAGCCACCAACCGGACTGTAGGTGCGGCGATGGTTCCGCTGGCCGAACAGGTTTCAGGCAGCGTGCGGCCGGCGCTGCTGGTGGTCTGGACAGCGGTGGGACTGATCCTGCTGATCGCCTGCGTGAATGTCTCGCACCTGCTTCTGGCGCGAGGCGCCGCGATGCGACGGGCAGCGGCAATTCGCGCCGCACTGGGTGCAGGGCGAGGACAACTCATCCGTCTGTTTCTGACCGAGAGCCTGGTCGTTGCCATTTTGGGCGGCGCGCTTGGCCTTGTCATAGCAATTTATCTGACGCCGGTTCTGACATCGCTGGCGGCTGGAGAGATTCCACGGCTGGCAGAAGTCTCAATCGACCGCGGCGTTTTCGCATTCACTTTCGGGATCTCGGCTCTGTGCGGCATTTTGTTCGGACTTCCCGCGGCTATTCAGGGCGCGCGCGCGGATCTGAATGACGTTCTCAAACAGACCGGTGGCGTCTCATTTGGCCCGCGGCTGGTTCGAGCGGGCGCCATGCTGGTGGTGGCCGAAATCGCGCTTTCGCTGGCGGTGCTGATTGGCGCGGGCCTGCTGGTCAAGAGCTTCGCCACGCTGTTGCACGTTGATCCTGGATTCCGCCCCGAGAACGTCTTGACCGTGCAGGTGCATTTGCCGGTCACTAACTACGACTGGGCGCAATCGGCGAAGTTTTTTCGCGACACGCTGTTTCCGCGGATCCGGCAATTGCCCGGCGTGCTCCAAGTCGCTGCCTCAAATACAGCGCCCATGATGATCGATCGCACCGAGCACAGCCGCTTCGCCACGCGCTTCGGTGTCGTGGGGCGCACTTTTGATCTGGGCCGGTTTCCTGTTGCGCAGATCCGATGGGTCAGCCCCGATTATTTCGCCGTGATGGGCATCCCCCTCAAACGTGGCCGCGTTCTGACGGAGAGCGACCACAACAGGCCGGTGATGATTGTCAGCGAGTCGCTCGCTCGTCGCTTCTTCCCCGGACAGGATCCGGTGGGCCGGCAGATTCTGATGGACGTGATGACGCCCAAGCCAAATGCCGTCGAGATTGTGGGAGTGGTTGGCGACACGCGCGATTTCGCGCTGGATCTCGAGGCTGAGCCTACGGTCTACAGCTTGAGCATTTCGCCCACCATGAACGTGATGATCCGCACGGCATCGACGGCCGGCAGCCTGGCGCGCGCTATCGGGCGCGCCGCCCATTTGGCCAACCCGGAACTCGTCGTCGACGAGGTTCGGAGCATGGACCGTGTGGTGGAGGACTCGGTGGCCGAACGGCGCTTCGCGCTGCTGCTCGTCGGCGGTTTTGCCTTGATCGCGGTGGCTCTGGCGGGCATCGGCATCTACGGCGTGCTCTCGTATTCGGTCGCGACACGCACGCGCGAACTGGGCTTGCGAATCGCGTTAGGCGCCGGGCGCCGCGATGTTCTGAGATTGCTGCTGAAACAGAGCCTGCTCTCTCTGGTGCCAGGACTCGCGGCCGGATGCGGCCTGGCTTTCGCGCTCACCCGCATCATGGCATCGCTGTTGTACCAGGTAGCACCCACCGATCCGAGCTCCTATGCCGGCGCGGCGGTGTTCCTAAGCACCGTTACGCTTCTTGCCGCGTACCTTCCGGCGCGACGGGCAATAGCGATTGATCCGATGCAATGTCTGCGCGAGCAATAGCTGTCCGCTTCTGGGAATCCACTTCTCGGAACTGAACGAACGGTGCCGGAATGTAAATTCCGCAGAGTCCGCCCTATCAACGATTTACAATCTTTGAACCGATGGCCCCGCGCGTGCGTAAAGCAGGGCATGGCGGGCGCACCAAGAACCTTGATTGCCGATGATCAGCCCGATGTTCTGGAAGCCCTTCGGCTATTGCTGAAGAGCGAGGGCTATCAGATTGAGGCCGTCAATTCTCCGTCCGCTGTTCTGGACAAACTCAAGTCCCAGCCCTACGATCTGCTGCTGATGGATCTGAACTACACGCGCGACACGACCTCCGGCCAGGAAGGTTTGGATTTGCTGGCGCGCATTCAGGACATCGACAATACATTGCCCGTGGTGGCCATGACGGCGTGGGGCTCGGTGGAACTCGCTGTCGAAGCCATGCAACACGGAGTGCGCGACTTCGTGCTGAAACCCTGGGAGAACTCGAAACTGCTGCGAACGCTGCGCGACCAGATCGAAAAGGGCAAGCGCAAGCGCGATCATTTGCGTCAGGAGCGGGAAGAACTGGACGACGCGCGCGCCGTTGGCGAAGCGCTGCTGCCCAAGAGCATTCCGGAAATCCCAGGCATCGAGATTGCAACGACCACGCAACCGATGCGCACGCTCAGCGGCGATTATTTCGATGTGCTGCGCCTCGGCGAGAACAAGCTGGGGCTCGCGATTGCGGACGTGACCGGCAAAGGCGTGCCGGCGGCTTTACTGATGTCGAACGTGCAAGCGTCGGTGCGTGCGCTCGCCGAGGAATCGCCGGAGCCCGGTGAACTGGCCCGCAAGCTGAATCGCAGCGTGTGCCGCAACACCACGCCGGGCAAATTCGTCACGTTTTGCTACTGCACGGTGGACACGGGCACGCGGAAGGTTGCCTACACGAATGCAGGACACTGTGCGCCGATCCTGGTGCGCGCGAACGGGGAAATCGAACGACTGGAGGCCGGCGGTGCCGTGCTGGGCGTGTTTCCCGAGTGGCCCTACGAGCAAGTCGAAGTTTCGCTGGCGCCTCGCGACCGGTTGCTGCTTTTCACCGACGGCATTACCGAAGCCTCCAACGCGCACGACGAGGAGTTCGGAGAAGAGCGACTCGCTCAACTGGCCTCGGTTTTGCGTGATCGGAGCGCACACGAACTGAAGAACCGCATACTACAAGCTATATCGAGCTTCACCGGCGGCCGCGCACAAGATGACGCGACGCTGGTGGTAGTGGCCGTCTGCTAGACCGGCGCGAGCCCACGCGCCGGTGATGTCTCAATATCCCCCGTATGACCCGTATGGCGCCGTGTAGCAACCCGGAGCCGGCGGATGCCAGTCACCCCACGCATCGTAGTAGCCGTTAGGGTTGCAATAGTCCGGTTGGTAGTAGTAGCCGGGCCCGTACCCGTAAGGTGCGCTGTAGTATCCGAAGCCCCGACCGCCATAGTAGCCCCGTCCCCCGTAGTAGCCTCTTCCGCCATAGTAGCCGCGTCCGCCGTAATAGCTGCGTCCGCCCGAATAGGCT
>Ga0335080_10005675_pt1 | contig 12867 bp, 8 predicted proteins | sample Lox_Sample_34_FD_206720 | JGI IMG/M metagenome (GOLD analysis project Ga0335080, IMG submission 206720) | Soil microbial communities from Loxahatchee National Wildlife Refuge, Florida, United States - Lox_Sample_3.4 | ecosystem: Environmental > Terrestrial > Soil > Wetlands | place: USA: Florida... | reverse complement strand
GCGGGCCTGACCGCTCTCAAAGCGGAGCTCGACCAATTGGAGACCGCCGGACGTCGTGACATCGCCGCGCGGATCCGAGTCGCCCGCGGCCACGGCGACCTGAAGGAGAACGGCGAGTATCACGCCGCCAAGGAGGACCAGGCGCACATGGAGACGCGGATCCTTCGGCTCCGGCAGCGGTTGCGTGACGCCGTCGTCGTCGAGGCCGGCGAAGGCGTCGCGCCGGCGTTTGCCTTTGGTCGCTCCGCGGAGGTCCGCGACGAGCGGACGGGCGAGGTTCACACCTGGACCCTCGTCGGCGCCGGCGAGGCCGACCGCACGCAGGGCAGGCTCTCGGTTCAATCCCCCGTCGGCAAGGCTCTGCTAGACCAGCCTCCCGGCGCCACGGTCGAGGTACCGGTTCCTGGCGGCACCCGGCGGCTCACGGTCGAGCGCATCCTGTAGGCGAGCCCGCCCGCGGTTTCACCGCGGCCGGCTGACAGCCGAGACGACGCGAGCCGATGTTTCGGTGCTGAGCGAGCTGGTACTGCCACGCCCTGCATCTTCCAAGCATCGCGAGCGGCTTCACCGCCACCGGCTTTCTGTTCACCATCATCGTCTTCTTGCTGCCAACGGTGATCCTGGTGATCGCACCCGTCCGTGTCGACCGCCGTAACAGCCTCAGGGCTTCGCTGATCCCCGTCGTCGTGTCGACCATGCTTGTGGCCGCCCCTGACGCTCCGTCCCGGGGCCGGCCACGCCGGCCCGGCGCCGGGGCAACCGGGCGAGTAGGGTGCATGCGATGAGAGCGCTCGTGACAGGTGGCGGTCGTGGCATCGGAGCCGGCATCGCGCAGGCGCTCGCCGGCGACGGCTGGGACGTTGTCGTCGGCGCGCGCAGCCGTGGACAGGTCGAGGCGGTCGCGGGTGAGATCGGCGGCGAGTGGGTGGAACTGGACGTGGCGGATCGTGAGTCAGTCGACCACGCGGTCGCCGAGGTCGGCGAACTCGACCTGCTGGTCGCGAATGCCGGCATCAGCGAGGGTCATGAGCGACGGCCGTCCTGGGAGATCGACATCGGGGAGTGGTGGCACGTCTACGGGGTGAACGTCCTCGGCGTGCATCTCTGCTGCCGCGCGGTGATTCCGGGAATGCTCGAGCGCGGGGGCGGCCGGATCGTGATTACCGGGAGCGGAGCGGCGTACCTTCCGGGCGGCGACCGCACCGCCTACCCACCGAGCAAGGCCGCCGCGTGTCGCTACGGCGAGATGCTGGCTAACGAGCTCGCCGGCCGGATCCCCGTCTTCTTCTTCAGCCCCGGCCTCGTCCAGACCGAGTTGACCGCCGGCGCCTTCGGGGACGACGCGCCGTGGACGCCCCCGGAGCTCGCTCCCGAGCTCGTCCGGAAGCTCGCGACCGGGCGCTACGACGCGCTCGCGGGCCGCTACCTCCACGCCGAGCACGACGACGTCGACGAGCTGCTCGCCCGAATCGATGAGGTACGCGAGCGCGACCTCAACGCGATCAGGCTCAGGCGGTAACCGGCGTCAGCCCTCGGTGGGGAGCGCAGCGCGGACTGGCACCAGACCGTTTCGCGGGGCTAGCTTGTCGCCGGCTTGAGCGAGCACCGTGCGCGCGTGGGCATAGAGCTGGTCGGCCTTGTGCGGGGCGTCGGCTATCGCCGTCAAACCCACGGTCGCGAGAGAGTCGATCGAGCTCAACATGTGGAACACGACGCCGCGCCCGCGAGCGTGGTCGAAGCGCAGGTCCTCCCGCGTCGTTCGCGCGAGTAGACCCGCTTGGCCCAGCGTCGGTAGCTGGGGGATTTCAAGGTGATCGGTCGCGACGTAGTGCCGCGGGTGCCCTCGGCGCGTCGTGAACCTCGCGGTCTGTGGGTCGTAGCTGCCGTCGGTGAGGCGGACGAGGGTCTGGTAGGGGTGGGTGGTTCCGCCCATGCGCAGATTCACCTCGAGCGCGAACGGCTGCCATCGGTTGTCGGGTCCACGGACGACGAGAAAATCGATCGCCAGCCGGCCGATCACTCCTGTTTGTGCCAGGTGCTCCGCAACCCGCTGCGCCAGGGCGCTAACGGTGGGGGCGTACGTCTGATCGGCCGGAAAGCGACAGCCCGCGAACTGTTGCCCGCTGCGGCCGTGGAGGATCTGGTCGTGTGTCGAGAGCAGCCTGACCGCGCCGGCGGGCGTGATCTCGAACTGGACGCTCGGGCTTCGGAGCTCCCGCCCGACGATGCGCTCCTCCACGACACCACCCTGTGCGGCGAGCTTGCGGAGATACGCCGCGGGGCTGACGCCGTCCACGTCAGGGAGTAACTGCTCGAGGCGCTGTTGAATGAGCCCACGTTCCCCGGGTGCGCCGGTTCTCGGCACCCCTGCCAGGTCGACTATGGCGTTCCCCTCGCCAGACACCGCATGGTCGAGCTTGAGGACCAGCTCGGCGAGTTGGGGCTTTGCCACCCGAAGCGCACAGATCGCTTCGACCGCGTCGCGGACAGTCCTGATCTGCCCGCTCCCCAGCGGATGCGACACCCCGGCCTTGGCGAACAGCGCGCGACTACCGCTCTTCGTCCCGAGCCACGCGTGGCCGGGGTCGGCGCCGAACAATGGAATATCCAGCGCGAGTGCGATGTCCCGCTCGAGGGCCGTCGAGTTGTACGGCATCAGGTACGCGACCTTCGGATACAGGAGCGTACGTTGGATCCTCTCCAGCACACGGGGCCGTTCGAGCAGCTTCTCGCTGAGAGGTCGGCGACCGCCGTCGCCCAGGGAGACGAGCCGCAGGCGCCTTCGCGCCGACAGCCGCAGGCTCGGGGGCAGTAGGGAGATGTAGTAGTCGATTGTGCGCTGCGCGACCGGTAATGAGGTCACATAGGTCAGCTCAAGGGCTGGATCGCGCAGGTCGAGCACAAAGCTGAGCATTCGCTCCTCGTACGATCTCGTCTCGGCGGTCGGCTCGTGCCATCGATCCACCGAGCGAGACGGCAACACGACCACTGAGCGGCGTGCCGCGCCGGACCCAGCGACCGTCGCTCTGGCAAGACGCTGCTGCAAGCGGCCGAAACGCTCCCGGCGCCACGCTTCGTTTGCCGGGTGTGCGGTCGATCCCGGTTGGGCGCGCACGAGCGGATGGACATAGCCGCCCCGGCGATAGTCCTGATCGTTCATCGGTCCCTCACAATCACGCGTTGCGTCCTGTTCGTCCGGCGTGGCCGGACTGAGCCCCAAAGCTGGTTCTCCAGCGAGTCAGCAGACGTCTGATCACTCCTCAGAGGTGAAGAGACGCCTGGTGGCGTGGATCCTTCCCCGACGAATGGTCCGCCGCCGCCGAAGGATGCAGTCGGCGGCGGCGGACGTGGTCGGTTCAGGCAGGTAATGGACCGTCGGCGCGGTTAGGGCCGAAGCTCGTACAGGCGGTTGAACGGGTCACCGATCGGGAGCTCGCGAACCAATCCAAACCCGGCCGTGTGTCCGAGCTCCTCGACGATCGCCGGCGGGCAGCCGCAGGTCCCGAGCCCGGCACCACCCTGCGCCAGCGAGGTGGTCATGCAGTAGAGGATGCTGAAGCCATACATGACCGTGGCGATCGGCCCGGTGTTGTCAGCGGGGTCGTCGGCGCAGTTGATCTCGAGCCAGAGATAGCTGCCGTCGTCGTTCAGCGAGCGCCGGATGCCGGCGACCAACCCCGCCGGATCAGCCGCGTCGTGGACGACGTCGAAGGTCGAGATGACGTCGTATTTCTCGGGCAGGCCGCGCGATCCGTCGGCCACCTCGAACCGGACGCGGGACCCGACGCCGGCGAGCTCAGCGGCTTCTCTCGCGCGCTCGACCTGCGCGGGGAAGGCGTCATAGCCCGTGAACGTGGAGGCCGGGAACGCCTGGGCGAGCTGGATCACGGCGAGGCCGGCACCGCAGCCGACGTCGGCCCAACGGATGCCCGCCTTGAGGCGGTCCTCCAGGTCGGGGAACAGCGGCAGCCAGTCGCCGAGCAGTCGGTGCTCGAACCAGGCGCGCGTGAAGCGCGACATGCCGATGTACGCATCGTTGGGGTACGCAGCTTGCGGGACTCCGCCGCCGTCCCGGAAGGCTCCCTCGATCCGACCCAGCGCGGGAAGCATTCCCGCGAGCTCCTGGTAGCCGCCGGCGAGGAACCACAGCCCGCCCTCATCGGCCAGGACGGCGGCGTGCGCGGCCGGCAGTGAGTAGCGGGCGGTGTCACGGTCGTACTCGAGGTATCCCGCGGCGGCGAGCCCGTGCAGCCATTCGCGAACGTATCGCTCGTGCGTGTCGCTCCGCTGCGCGAGCTCGGCGGCCGTGGCGGGGCCACCTGATGAAAGCGCCGCGAACAGGCCGAGCTTGTCGCCGAGCGCGCAGAAGATCGTCGTCATCGTCGAGGCGATGTCTCCGACTAGCCGTCCCGCGAATGCCTCGACCTCGCTGGGATCGTGAGTCGATTGCGCCGCATCGTTGGCGGGCGCGGTGTCGAGCTGGGTTGTCATCTGGACCTCCTGGGATGGAATTACCTGACGCCGGTGAGTCTGCGCTCGCGTCGCAAGGCGACCGCAAACGGTGCGTAAATCGAGCTCACGCCACCGGGGCCCGCTGGTTAGGCTCCCGCTTGACATGCTGAGGGTGCGCGTCGTCGGTGGGCTTGCGCTGACGGTGGACGGCGAGGCTCTCCAGCCGCCGGCGGGTCGTCCCGCACGGGCATTGCTGGGGTGGCTGGCGACCCACCCAGGCCGTCACGCCCGCGGTCGCGTCGCGGCCGCTCTGTGGCCGGACTTCAGCGACGAAAGCGCTCGGGCGAACCTGCGCACCGCGCTTTCGGCGCTCCGCGACACGCTCGGCACCGTCGCTGAAGCCGGTTTGCTCGCCGACCGCCAGGTTGTTGGGCTCGCGGACCCTCCCGAGGTAGTCGTCGACCAGAACGAGTTCGACGCGTTGCTCCAGGCAGGACGGGCTCTCGAGGCGCTCGCGGCACTTGGTGAAGGCGAGGTGCTTTCGGATCTCGACTTCGACTGGGTCTTCCGTGAACGAGACCGGGTGCGCGAACTGGTCAGCCACGCGATGGCCGGCCTCGCCGCCGATGCCGCCTCGGGCGGTGATCATTCGGAGGCGATCGCCTGGTTGAGACGCCGCACCGAGCGCGATCCGTTTGACGAGCCCGCGCACCGCGATCTAATCGCCGCGATGGATCGAGCCGGCGACCGGGCCGGCGCGCTCATGGTGTACGAGCGGCTGAGCGAACGGCTCCGGCGTGAGCTCGGTGTGGCTCCCTCGGCCGCGACGCGCGGCCTTGCGGCCACCCTGCGCTCGGACGATGTCGTCGGCGTCGGCGGTGGCGCCGAGCATCGGGCCGGGCGCGCAGCTTTCCCGCGGAGGCTGGACCCGACGCGTTGGCGCGGCGAGTTCGTCGGTCGGGACGACGCGTTCGCGCGCCTGCACGCCGCGTGGGCTGAGACGCAGGCCGGCGGCGTCGCCTTCGTCGTGGTCACGGGCGACGCGGGGATCGGCAAGAGCCGGCTCGCTGCACGCTTCGCGGAGGAGGTCTACGCGGCCGGCGCGACCGTCCTGGCCGGCACGGCCCGTGAGGACGGCGCGAGGCCTTATGGACCGATCTTTGATGCGCTCGAAGGTGAGCTCGGTCCCCGGGACCTGCTTCCCGCGGTCGGGGCGGTCGTCGACGACGCGGACGCCCGCGACCGCCTGCACGCCAACCTCGCCGACGCGCTCGAAGCTGCCGCGCGCGGGAAGCCGCTGCTGCTCGTTCTGGATGATCTCCACTGGTCCGATCCCGAGACATTTGCGTTCCTGCGCCATGTCACGCGTCGAGGGCTGATGGTGCCCACCCTCGTGCTCGTCACAGCCCGGCTCGGGTACGCGGGCGACGTCACGCCGCTGACGCGCACGCTCGGGGCAATCGCGCGCGAGGTGAGGCTGGGACGTGTGACGCTTGAGGGTCTCGACCTGAGCGAAACCGTCGCGCTTGTCACCGCGCGCGGGCACCGCGTCACACCCGGGGCCGGAGAGCTGGAAGCGCTGCAGGCCCGCACCGGGGGCAATCCCTTCTTCCTCGAGGCGCTCCTCGACGCCGGGTTCACTCGGGCCGGGACGGCGTTGCCGGCCGATGTCGCGGAGCTCGTCGCATCGCGTGTCGAAGCGCTCGGCGCGGGCGTGCAGCGCACGCTCGAGGCCGCAGCGATCCTCGGTCGGGAATTCGATCCGATCCTCGCGGCGGCGGTGGCGAAGATGGACGCCGAGGAAACGGCGGCTGCGCTTGATCTCGCTGCGGGGGCTCATCTCGTCGCGCCGGTGGTCGGGCGCTCGGGGCAGATGGCATTCGTCCACGCACTCGTCCAAGAGGCATTGACGTCCCGGCTGAGCCCGGGCCGGAGAACTGGCTTGCATGCCAGCGCGGTCGAGGCGCTCGAGCCGCGCGTGCGCGCCAGTCCCGACGAGATCCTCCCGACGGCCGCGGGCCACGCGCTCGCGGCGATACCCGCCATCGGCGTCGGCCGCGCCGCCGACCTTGCCGAGCATGCCGCGACCGAGTTGTTGCGAAGCCACGCGCCCGCCGACGCCGCCGACCTCCTTCGTCGGGCGTTGGCCGCGTGTGACGGCGCGGGCGCGCCACTGGAGATCCGTGCCCGGCTTCGGCTGAGCCTCGGGGAGGCGCTGGAGGCGGCCGACCGGGGCGACGAGGCGGCCGGAGCACTCCAGACGGCCCTCACGCAGGCGCGCAGGCTACAAGACGGGGCGCTGCTCGCCCGGGCCGTACTCGGTGTGGTCGAACCAGCCGTGGCGATCGTCGCCGTGGATCCGGCCCACGTGGCCCTCCTCGACGAGGCTCTTGCCGCCTTGGGAGCCGGCGACACGGAGCTCCGCGCTCGCGTCCAGGCGCGACTCGCCCATGAGCTCGCTTACGACCCGGATCCGGCCCGCCGTCACGAGCTCAGCGCGGCGGCACTGGGCAGCGCGAGAATCCTCGGAGACGATCGCGCCATGGCCGCCGCCCTCGGCGCCAGGCACATCGTGCTGTGGGGACCCGACCACACCAGGGATCGACTCGAGCTCGCCAGCGAGATGCTCGCTTTGGCGCTGCGAGCCGAAGATCCGCGGCTCGAGCTGCAGGCGCGGACATGGCGGATCGTTGATCTCGAGGAGCTCGGCGACGGCCGCGCGGTTGCCGCCGAACTCGAGGCATATGCATCGACCGCCGCTCGGATGCCGCTCTCGCCCTTCGCCTGGTACGTGCCGGCATGGCGAGCCGCGCGCGCGTATCTGAAGGGTCATCTCGACGAGGCCCGTGAGCTCCAACGTCATGCCGTGGCGCTCGGGCACGATGCGCGCGACCCGAATGTCCAGTTCGCCGAGCGGATCCAGTTCATCGTTTGTCTCGCCGACGAACGGCCCGAGGAGATCGACCTGGTCTGGCAGGTCGATCGGGTGCACAACTCGCCGGCGGGATGGGCCTATCGAGCGCTCAGAACCTGGGCGCTCGCGGCTGCCGGATACGAGGATGAAGCGCGGCGCGACATCGCCGCGCAGCGCGCCGCCGGCGTGCCGCGGAGTTGGCCACGCGACACCAATTGGCTCTCGGCGGCCATGGAGCTGAGCGAAGCCGCGCGGTTCCTCGATGACACCGCGCTCGGCATGGACCTCGAGGACCTGCTTGCTCCATTCGCCGACCGGCTCGTCGTCTCCGCCCGCGCGCTCCTGTGCCTCGGAAGCGTCGCCGGGACGCTCGCGTGCCTGGCCGAGCTACGCGGCGATCTCGAAACCGCGATCGATTACTACGAGCAAGCCATCGAACGCGAGGAGTCAGCAGGAGCGCTCATCTGGGCGACCAGTCACCGCCGCCGGCTGGCCGAGGTGTACGCCGCCGCCGGCCACACCGACCGGAGCGACGCGCTGCTGTCGTTCGTCAGGGCCCACGCGCCGGACATGGGTCTCACGCGGATAGCCCACCTCGCCGGCCAACCCCGGCACGCGAGTCGCTGACTTGCGGCATCCACGGCATTCGTGCCATGGTCGTGGCATGGACGAGAAACCACGGCCCGGTCGACGCGCTAGCCACTGCGCGGCGCTCGCTCTCGGCTGTCTGCTAGTCGCGGCCTGCGGCGGCAGTTCGGGCACCGTCGCGCGCACATCGTCGACCAGCACCGCGCATTCGCCAACGCTCGCCGCCCGCGTCTGCGGGCGTGCCGCGAGCGCGGCAAGGGCTCAACTGCGAGTCGCCGTCGCCACGCGGATCGAGGACCCCGATCCGGGGTACCTGGAGTGCATCCTGAATGGCCGGGGCGTCCACGTCGACGTTGTCGCCCAAGCGGTCGCGCAGGCGCTGGGCGACTACGACACCACGCTTGTTCACCAGGAGCAGACCTACGTCGAGCCACCCCCGGCGAACGGGATCCGCGATCGCAGTCAGCTTCCGGACCCGGTCCCTGGCCTCGGGACCAAGGCAGCATGGATACCCGGTCAGCACAGGCTGCTCGCCACCAACGGCGGTCCTGTGCGCGGCGGCAACTTCCTGTCGGTCACCGTGACCGGTCGCTCACCTTCCGGGCCGGCGAGACTGGCGCTGGCGCGAGCGATTGCCGCGGCGACGTTGGCCGTGGCCCCGCGCGGGCCGGACCTCCGTTCCGAGCACTGACCCGACCGGTACCGTGCAGGCGGTGTCACAGCGGGTGGACGTGATCGTGGTGGGACTGGGGGCGATGGGAAGCGCCGCATGCGCCCAGTTGGCGACTCGCGATACCTCGGTCGTCGGCATCGACCGGTACCACCCACCTCACCCGTACGGGTCGACGCACGGCGAGACAAGGATGACCCGGGTCGCGGTCGGAGAGGGACCCGAATACGTGCCGCTTGTCCGGCGCTCGCATGAGCTCTGGCGCGAGATCGAGACGCAGACCGGAAGCCGGCTCCTGACTCAACCGGGCGGACTGATCATGTCGCGCCCGGGAAGCTGGTTCTTCGACGGGACGCGCGACATCGCGCGCCGGCTCGGGATCGAGCACGAGGAGCTCTCGCCAGCGGAGTTGCGTACGCGTTTTCCGATGTTCGCAGTCGATGACGAGACCCAGGGCTACTTCGAGCCCGAGGCCGGATTCGTGCGTCCCGAGGACGCGGTGCGCGCCCAGCTCGCGCTGGCCCGGCGCAACGGGGCCGAGTTACGGCTCGGGGAGCGGGTCCTTGAATGGTCAGCTTCCGAAGACGCCGTCAGCGTGGTTACCGACCGCGCCAAATACGTCGCCGCGCGGCTGATCCTGTGCGCCGGTCCGTGGCTACCGGAGCTGTTCCCCGAGGGCCGGGACCTGTTCGCCGTGCACCGCCAGGTCCAGTTCTGGTTCCCGATCCAGCAGGGTTACGAGCAGCTGCGGAACATGCCGGTGTTCGTTTGGGACTTCGGCGGCGAACGCGACGGCTTCGTTCATTTCGACGGCTTCTACGGCTTTCCGGCGGTGGACGGCGCGGCCGGCGGGGTCAAGGTCGCGACCGAGACTTACGAGACCACGACCGCGCCCGACGGGCATCAGCACCCGGCGACGCCGGCAGAGACCGACACCATGTACCGGCACTGCATCGGGCCCCGAATCCCGTGGCTCGGTCCGGAGCCGGTGCGGACCCTCTCATGCCTGTACACGTGCACGCGCGGGAGCCGGTTCATCATCGACCGCCACCCCGCGCACGAGGCGGTCCTGATCGTGTCACCCTGCTCCGGGCACGGGTTCAAGCACTCGGCCGCGATCGGCGAGGCCGTTGCCCAGTGGGTTACCGACGGCAAGCCCGAGCTTGACCTGAGCACCTTCCGCCTGCCGCAGGGTCTGCGGTAGCGGGCCGACCGGTCCTAGCTACGCTGTCGCTAGTCTCGGTTCATGCGTGAGGATTTAGAAGACCTGCCGCCCGAGGCCGGGAAGCTGCCGACGGGGCGGGTCGCGCGGACGGCGCGGGTCGGCGGCCTCGTAACGGGGCAGGGCGTGAGGTGGGCCGGGATGCGAGCCGCGAATCGGTTGCGCACGCCTGAGCGGGCTGCGGCAGCCGAGTCCGAACGCACCGCCGCGCTCATAAACGAGCTCGTCGAGCAGCTCAGCCGGATGCGTGGCGCGGCGATGAAGGTCGGTCAGATGATCTCGATGGTGGAGTTCGATGAGCTCCCCGCCGAGCAGCAGGACGAGCTTCAGCGCAGGCTTGCGACCCTCCGCGACGGGATCCCGCCGGTGCCGTTCGCGCGCTTGGAGAAGCTTCTGCGCAAGGAGCTCGGCGGGCCGCTCAGCGACGTGTTCTCGGAATTCGACACGCGGGCGTTTGCGGCGGCGTCGATTGGCCAGGTCCACCGCGCCACGACGCTCGACGGTGCCGAGGGGGTCGTGAAGGTCCAGTATCCGGGCGTGGCGGAGGCGGTCGAGACCGATCTGCGCAACGCGATGCTGCTCGTGCCGCTCGTCAAGCGCCTCGCCCCGGGCCTGGACGGGAAGGCGCTGGCCGCGGAAATGCGCGAGCGGATCGGTGAGGAGCTCGACTACGAACTCGAGGCTCAGAACCAGCGTCGGATCGAGCGGCTACTGCGCGGGCATCCGTTCATCTCCGTGCCCCGCGTCTACACCGACCTTTCGACCCGGCGCGTGCTGGTGTCCGAATACATCGAGGGGGAGCGGTTCGAGGCGGTACGCCGACGAGACGAGGCAACGCGCGACCGCTACGGGGAAATCGTCTTCCGGTTCTTCTTCGGTCTGCTGTATCGCGACCGGATCGCACTCGGCGACCCTCATCCCGGGAACTATCTGCTGCGTCCCGACGGGCGGGTCGGGTTTCTCGACTTCGGCCTGCTCAGGGACATCGACGCCACCCGAATCGCCGCCGAGGCCGCGATCGCGCAGGCCGTCCGCGACGGCGACGCGGATGGGCTGAAGAGCGCCCTGGTCGTCGGGGGCTACCTCCCCGACGACCGTGCCGCGTCGGTCGAGGCCGACTTCGCTCTGCGGCTGATGCGGCAGGCCATCAAGTGGTACGCGGTCCCAGGCGAGCATCGCTTCTCAGGCAGCCACGAGTCTCGTCGTCGCGAACACGAGCGACCCGGCGATGAGGAGCGTGCTGCGCTCAAGACACAGATCAACCAGTTCACCCTTCCTCCGGAGGCGATTCTGATCCGGCGGATGCATGGCGTCGTCGCGATCGTCTTGTACGCCCTACGCGCGGGCTCCGATTGGGGTGCCATCGCCGCTGAGTATCTGCACGGTGCGCCGCCCGCAACGCCGCTCGGGCAGGCCGAAGCCGATTTCCTCGCGCGCCGCGGCCGGCGGTAACCGTCCGAGCACCCAACCCGACCGGCCGGACGTCACCGACCCGAGCACGGGGATCTCACTTTTTCGGGCGGGCGCCTTGAGCTCCATCGGAGCTCATAGTCGAGGAGTACGCCAGTCCGGCGCGCTCGACCAGCCACGGCACTGCTTCGGTCTCCCATCCGGGCGCCATCAGATGGACACCAGCGACGCCCGGAATGGCCCGCAACCGCTCGATCAGATCGGCGGCAATCTCCACACCCTCCGCCTTGGCCGCTTCGCCCGCCAACCCGTCCATGCGCGCGAAGGTGGTGTCGTCAACCTCGACGCCCGGAACGTTGCGATGCAGGTGCTCGAGCATCCGGCTGTTACGCGGCGGCGCCACACCGACGAGCAGCGGGGCACGCTCGGTGATGCCGAGCCGGACCAGCGGGGTCAGCCACTCGGCGAACCGCTCGACGTCGTACACGATGTTGCTCTGCAGGAGAGTCACGCCGCTGTCGAGCTTCGCTATCAGGCGCTCGGGGGAGTCGAGAAGCGGGTTGGCGGCTCCAACGATCCGGAACGCTGTCGGGCGGCGAAGCGTTTCGCCCGCTGCCAGGGAACCACCGTTCATGGTGGTGATAAGCATCGCGAGTCGCCGCGCGTCGAGATCGCGCACATGGGTTGCCAGGGCGTCGTAAGGACCTACCGCGAGCGGGTCGCCCGACAGGACGAGGACCGTGCGTACCCCGAGCATCCACGCGCCGAGCAGATCGCTTTGCACCGCCATCAGGTTGCGGTCACGCCCGGTGATTTGCAGGATCGGATCGACTCCCTCGTCAATTAGCAACGAGGCGCATGCAAGGGCCGAGACCTTCACCGTCGCAGCTTGATTGTCGGTGACGTTGACGGCATCGACCAAGCCGGCGAATCTGTCGGCTGCCGTGCGGATGCCGGCGCTATCGGGATCCCGCGGCGGACCGAGTTCAGCGGTGACGGCGAACCGGCCGGTCGTTAGTGCGTCGTCCAAACGCCTCGCGATCATCGCGTCGGCGCCCCCATCAGCAGCCTGCCCGCCTCCGGCGGCAGGACGTCCAAATCCTCACGCATGAACCGAGACTAGCGACACAAATCCGCCCATCGGCGTCTCCAACGGTCACCGCGCCAACGGCTCGCCACCTCCGACGATCACTGCTCGGAACGAGGAGATGAGTCACCCAGGACGAAGGGCCAATCGTGCGGAGCGAAACGGGAGACCTACGCGGGGGCCACGGCGACCAGGACTTCGTCGGCGCGCACGTCCCGGGCCTGGAGATAGCCGATCACCGATATGGCGACTACGACTACCACTGTCCCCAGCGTAAACGCGGTGAACGTACTGCCCGAAACCCCCCACTGGTCGTTGAAGGAGTAGTCGAGGCCAAACAAGCGGTTGAGCGTGCCGGGGAACACCGAGGTCCACGAGCCCAGCAGTACCCAAAACGTGATCAGCGCCGCCGAGACGAGCATCAGGCCGTTGCCCCGGGTGCCCAGGCGGAACGGCCGTGGCACATCGGGATAGCTGCGGCGCAGCAGATACGCAGCTGGAAAGATCAGGATGTAGGAGATGAG
>Ga0335080_10005673_pt1 | contig 12871 bp, 11 predicted proteins | sample Lox_Sample_34_FD_206720 | JGI IMG/M metagenome (GOLD analysis project Ga0335080, IMG submission 206720) | Soil microbial communities from Loxahatchee National Wildlife Refuge, Florida, United States - Lox_Sample_3.4 | ecosystem: Environmental > Terrestrial > Soil > Wetlands | place: USA... | reverse complement strand
TGGGCCCGAGCGAAGCGCAGGCTTGCTGATGCTGACCTGCTCCAGTTGTGGCCAGGAGACGCCCGAGGGGAGCTTCTGCATCCGCTGCGGCGCCCCGCTGGGAACGTCGTTCTCCGGACCATCGCGAGGCCGCTCGCAGTTCGCCGCCGCCCCCCACGAGCCCGCAGCACTCCCGCTGGTGGTGTCAACCCTGTTTCCCCAGCTGCCACGGGGCTCGCAGTTGAGCTTTCGCCTCGCGCTGGGACTGGGCATTGCCGCCGTGATCGCGCTGGCCGCCCTGCGTCTTTTCCCCGCCGCGCTGATCGCCGCCGCGCTGCTGCTGCCGACGCTGGTCGTCCTGTATCTGATCGACGTCGACGCCTACGAGGACGAGCCGGTATGGGCGATGAGCCTGACGATGGGCTGGGGCGCCGCCGCAGGCGTCGGCTTTGGCCTGATCGCCCTGGCCGTTGCGCCTTCAGTGGGCTCGGTGATCGTGAACGGAACGTCGCAGTACCTCGTTGTCCACGGCCTGGTCCTTCCGCTCTGCGGGTTCCTCACTCTGCTGATGGGGCCGCTGGTCCTGCTTCGCTATCACCGCTTCAACGACGTCCTCGACGGGGTGACGTTCGGAGCCAGCACCGCTGCAGCGTTCAGCGGCGCACAGGCGATCACTTATGGAGTCCATCTGATCGGCGCTGGCATGCGGCCCGGCGGAGCGGTGCTGCCGTGGATCTGGCGCCTGCTGTCGCTGGCGCTGGGCATGCCAGTCCTGACAATGGGCGCCGCCGCTGGAGCGTGTGCTGCGCTGTGGCTGCGATATCGCGCCCCCGTCCGCGACGCCGACGCGCTAGGCGCCCTCGGTCATCCGGCCGTCGCGCTGCCCGTGGCGGGTCTGCTCGTCATGGGTGGCGCCGTCGGCGAGACGTTCCTGCCTGCCGGCGGCTGGCTCGCCTGGCTGGTGGCGTTCGACTTGGTCGCGATCGCGCTTTTGCGGCGGGCGATCCATGTCGGCCTGCTCGAGGAGTCTTCGGAACGTCCGATCGGCAGCGAGCTGACCTGTCCGAACTGCGGTCACCTGACGGCGCGCAACACGTTCTGCGGCTACTGCGGTATCTCGCTCCAGGCACTGCCGAAGGCAACTGGCCCGAGGCACGCTATGGCCACCGAGACCGATGGTCCGCGCCATGGACCCTCACCGGAGGCCAGCTCGTGAGCGCTTTTGCGTATCCCCAGCCGCGAGCCCCGGGAGCGGGGCGGCTCGGACGGCTGATCCTTCACGTCTTCGTGTTTGCGTTCTTGTGTGTGATCGGGTTCTCGATCCTGACGACGGTTCTGGCGGCCCCGGTTGTGACCTCGCCCTGCTCCGGCGGCCAGCCCTGCGGCGCGCCGCCAACCGTGCGGCCGGTCGTCCAGGAGACCGCCTGGCGTAGCTCGCAGTATGGCTTCAGCGTCGAATACCCCGGGTCGGTGGCGAAGGTCTCCCAACGGACACCCGGTCGCCTGGTCCTGACGACCAACGTCAACGGGGAAAGCGGCGTGGTGGCGATCCAGGGGTTTCCGGTCGGAACCACGCCGTCGCGCGCGATCGCCGCCCAGGTCGGCGAGATCAAGGGAGTCTCCCAACTGGCGCGGGACGGCGACACGGCTCACCAGCTGCTGGGGGCGGGCGTCGGGTACGTCTCGGGCGCCGGGAGGGCGTACGTCGGCGACCTCACGTCGCCCCAGGGAAGTCAGCCGGCAAGCCTCGTATCTGAGGCAGCCTCAGATGGGCGCGTGACGGTGAGCGCAACGGTTGTCGGCGCCACCAGCGCCAGCGGCCCGCGCAGCGACCTGTACGCCCTGGCCGACCTGATCATCAACAGCGTCCGGTGGCCCCGGTGACCGCCCGCAATCCGGGCCCGACGATGTGCAAGTCGCGCCGTAGGTGGAGTCGGTGGAGCTACCTCGTACTGCTCGGGGTGCTCGCCGCCGCCGGAGCGGGATGGTCCGTGCGTCCGCGCGTCACGTCTGCCCGGATCGGCTTCCGCGAGCCAACGCTGCTGGGGACGACCGATCCGCGCACGATGATCAGCTTCTCATTGGTTCTGAGGCTTCCACGGCAAGATCGCCTGCGGCGCTTCCTCCACGAGCTGGACGACCCCGCGTCCCCCGGCTACCACCGGTTCATCGACGCGCGCGCTTTTGGTCAGCGCTTCGGCGCGTCAGGCGCCGTGCTCGACAGCGCGACCGCTCAGCTGGCGCGAGACGCGATCCAGGTCACCGCCAGGTACCCCCAACGGACGACGCTCGACGTTCGCACCACGGCCGGCACGCTCGACAGGGTGTTTGGCGTGCAACTGATGGACTACCGCGGCACGGACGGACGGCGCTTCCACGCTCCGATCGGCAGGACGATCGTGCCCCGCGACCTCCGGGCGGCAGTGACCGCGGTCGCCGGGCTGGACGGCGGCAACGTCGAAACCAATGACGCCAGCTCGATACGGGTATTCGCCCCGGCAAACTCGAGGATGGCATACGACATCGACCCCCTGTCGCGCCGTCACATCACGGGCCAGGGCGTGAGGGTCGCGGTGATCTCGTTCAGCGAATACCGACAAGCGGACCTGGACGGCTTTGACCAGCAGTACGGCCTACCGCCGCTGACGGTCCGCAATGTCCCGGTGGCCGGGGGGGCGACCAACAGCGGCGCTTCTGCGGTCGCCGAATCCAACCTCGATCTAGAGGTCGTGCACGAGATCGCCCCGCACGCCCAGCTATTCGACTACAACGCGCCCAACGCCACCGCGTCCGGGGCGGACACGTTCGGAGCCGTCGTCGACCGGATCGTGGCCGACGGTCAGGCCAACATCGTCTCCGACAGCTGGGGCAGCTGCGAGGCCACGACCCCGCAGGCCGACATTCGTCGCGACGAGCAGGCGATCGAGGCGGCTGTGGCACGTGGCATCAGCATCTTCACCGCCTCCGGCGATACCGGTGCCTATACCTGCCAGCAGGACAGCGCCGGCGACCGCCGCCTGTCGGTGAGCTGGCCGGCCTCCAGCCCGTCCGTGATCAGCGTCGGTGGCACATCGCTCTCGGTGGCGGCCAGCAGCGCATACCAACGGGAGACGGCGTGGGAGGACACGCTCGAGCAGGCCGGCGGCGGCGGCGGACTGAGCCTCGACTACGCGCGGCCGAGCTGGCAGGTCGGTCCCGGAGTCGACAACCGGTTCGCCGACGACAAGCGCCAGCTCCCTGACGTGTCCGCAAACGCCGACCCATGGTCAGGCTGGGCCATATATACCGGCGGTGCCCTGCAGGCAGCCGGCGGCACCAGTGCCGCGACCCCGTTCTGGGCGGCCGCTACCGCGCTGATCGCTCAGTACGCCCATCAGCACGGGGTCGGTCGGCTCGGATTCGTCGACCCAATGCTGTATGCGATCGCCGCGAGCCGGCAGCAGGCGCCGGGCTTTCACGATGTCACCGTCGGCGCGAACCGCTACTACCCGGCCACGCCCGGTTGGGACTTCGCCACTGGCCTGGGCTCCCCCGACGTCTACAACCTCGCGCAGGACATCGTGGCGTATATGAAGCGCCAGAGTTAGATCGCCGGTCGGGACCGAGCCAGCCTGCTGGTGGCCGGCCCGCTTGTGCGCAGGTCGCCACGGCGTCCGCGCTCGCAGCTACGCCATGAACGGTGCCAGCTCTGCCGGCATGATCACAATCGGTCGCATCATGTCGCGGTCCTCGTGCTCGAGGATGTGGCAGTGGTACATGTAGCGCCCGCTGTGAGTCTCGAAGCGCACGGCCAGCTCCACGATCTCGTTCGGATTTACGCGAACGGTGTCCTTGAGACCGAGTTCGTTGTCGTCGAGGGCGTGCGTGAGTGGGTCGTCTGTTCCACGCCCGTAGCGGACCGTGGCGCCCGTCAGGGTGTCGGTGATTCCTCCGTCGGGGACGGTCACCGTGACCGGATGCCGAGCGAGCACCTGGAACGGGTTGAGATGGATGTGCATCGGGTGCGTGTCGCCCGTCAGGTTGATGAACTGCCAGACCTCGTACTGCCCGAGGATCGGGAAGATGGTCACGGTGTCCTCGAAGTGGCACGCAACCGTGCGATAGCGCGCGATCGTCCGGTCTGTGCCGTTGGCGTCTGGGGCCACGATCGTGACCAACTGCTCGGTCGGGTCCTCGTCGCCCGCGGGGATGAGCTCGCGCATCGTCAGCATGTTGATCTCACCATCGAGCTCCTGTTCGACCAGGGCGACGGCACGGCGCACGGCGCCTGCGAGCTGTTCGACGCTCGGACGGGAAAAGTCGCTCGCCATCTGTCGTCGTAGGGGTGGCCTCCGGGACCGGGGGCCGGACACCACGCGGAGGCGCATCACGTCGGGGTGCGGCAGGAGCCCGTCGAGGCTGGTCGCCTCGGCGGCGCGCTCTGGCGAGAACGGCGACCCATCGAACGGTGCGGTGGCGGTGTTCAGAAACGTCAGCTCCGTGCCGGGCTCCAGGTCGGAGAAGTCCACGAGCAGGTCGGCGCGCTCGGCTGGGGCGAGCACGAGTCCTTGCGACGGCACCGAGACCGGCGCTCGCAGCAGCCCGTGATCGGTGCCGATCTGCGATATCCGAACCAGGTCTGGCTGGCCGGCGTGCATCAGCACCAGACGGAACGTTCGGGCGTTTGACCCGTTGATCACCCGCAGGCGATAGGTCGCGGGACGCACCTCCTGCAGCGGCCAGACCTTGCCGTTGACCGTGGTGAATGGCGCGAACGCCTCCATCGTGCCGGGGTCTGTCTTGTGCACGAGCTCGCCGGTGAGCCGCCCATGCTCGTCCCTGCCGAAGTTCCGGTCCTGGAGCAGCAGCGGCAGCTCGAACGGGGCCCCTTCGGGGAGACCGAGGTCACGTTCTCGCTCGTCTCGGATGATCCACAGGCCGGCGAGCCCGGCGTACACGGTGAACCGGGTCACGCCCATCACGTGATCGTGGTACCAGAGCAGCGCCGCGCGCTGGTCCATCGAGTAGTCGCTGACCGCGTTCTGTCCTGGCGCGAAGAAGTTCTCGGTCCAACCGTCGTATGGCGCGGCCGTCAGCCCGCCATGGAGATGCACGACTGTGAAGCCCGGGAGCGCGGCGGCATCTGCGTCGCGGCGGCCACCGCTGAGGCCGGCGACACACTGCACTGGAACGCCGTCGGCATCGGCCTCGGTCGGCGCCACCGTAACCGCTACGGGAAGCGTGCCCTCGAGCTCATTGATCCACTCCACACGGACCGGATGCCCGCGCTCAGCCTCGATTGTCGGCCCCGGCACACAGCCGTCAAATCCCCAGATCCGCGAGGTCGGCAGGTCTCGGTGAAACCGATGAACGCCGGTGCGCATCCGAACCACCAGCCGCCCGTCGTGCTCGCAGGCCAACAACCGCGGCGGCACGGGCAGCGGATCGACGAACGGCGTGAGCGGTGCTGCGACACCTGGGGACGGCATCAGCGCGCGCCGCGTCGCACTGAGCCGATCAGCACCGCGATCACCGAGAAAACCATCAGCCACCACGCATCGATGTCACGATGCGCGATCAGCGCGGTCAACCCGATCGCGGTCACGACCCCGGCGGCGATCCGCCAATCGTCGCCGACGATGAAGTCGTACCAGAAGCGAAAGAATCCGGCGATGTACTTCATGCCCGGGCTCCCGACGGATCGGCAGTGAGCCCGGCAACGCCGTGCCTGCGTCGCAGGAGCCGGACCATCAAGAGCGAGGTGGCGAGCAGAAGACCGAGTATCCCGACGAGCGAGGCGTCGTCTCCCGGCCATCTCAGCCCGGCCCCCTCGCCGGCCCAGAATGTCCCGAAGCTCGTGAGCAGCAGCCCGACCGTGAACTTGAGCGTGTTCTCCGGCACGCGGCTCAGTGGCGCATGCACGATCGCGCCCACCGCGAGGACTATCGCGAACGCCGCGGCGGCCGCTTCGGCGGCGATCCTGACTCCGTTGCGCTGCGCCGCCCCGAAAGTGACGACGATGAAAGCGACTTCGAGACCCTCGAGAAACACGCCCTTGAACGACACGGTGAACGAGTACCAGTCCACTGACTTCCGCGCTCCGTGGACGGCATGCTGCGCTTGCGTGCGTGCCTCGTCATAGCTGGCGATCTCGTCGTGGAGCGGCTTGTAGCCCCCCGCGCGCAGGATCGCCTTGCGCAGCCATTGCAGCCCGAAAATCAACAGCAGTCCACCGACCAAGACCCGCAGGCTGGTCAACGGCACCGCGGACACCGCGGGCCCCAATACGCCAACGATCCCCGCAAGTACCACCGCCGCGGCGCCCGCGCCAAGCAACGTCGAGCGCCACCCGCGCGTCACTCCGACCGCGAGCACGATCGTCAACGCTTCGACCATCTCGACGCCGCTGGCGAGAAATGCGCTCAGAAACAGGAAAACGCCGCGCGTCATGTGATTGAGGTCTCCGAGCTGGTGTCGTCAGCCAGGACAGGTTCCTTCCATCGAATCCTTCGGACCAACGTAGGCTCGATCGCGTCCGACCCAATAACCAGCAAGAACCCACGGCAGACCCCGCGTGTATGGAGGCGCGCCGCGCCGGAGCAGCTGGACGGCGTGCGTCGGACGCCACGGTCAGATGCCGGAGATCACCACGGCATCGGCCGATCGGGCACTAAGTTCCGTGTTGTGCCCGCGATGGTCGTCGTCAAGCGGCTGCCGCATCGGCGCGGCGGATCTGGCGGATGAGCATGCCTGCGGAGACGCCGCCGAGCGCAATCGAGCCCCCTGCGATCAGGATGGTCGTGATCGAGCCGGAGGTGAGGCCCTGTCCAAGGATGCTGTAGGGCACTGTGCGCAGGAGAGCCCCGATCGCGATCGCGCCGGCGAACGCGCGGGGGCTGACGGGGGACACTCCAGCCGCGTAGTGCAGCCCCGTCGCGGGTACACCGGGCATCAGCCGCGCCGTCAGGATGGCCGCGAACCCACGTCGCTCGAGTAGCGCATGGCTGCGGGCGAGACGCGGCTTGCGTTGCACGAAGCGCTGGACCGGCCGGCGCGCCGCGGTGCGGGCAAGGGCAAAGGCGGTTAGGCCGCCTGCGACGGCGCCGCTGAACGCGAGTAGGGAGCCCCCGGAGGCGCCGAAGGCCAGACCGCTGGCGGCGGCGAGGACGGTCCCTGGGAACATCGCCGGAGTGAGCAGGATCCACGCGGCCAGCGCGATCAGCGGCGCGCCCGGGCCGGCCTCGGCGAGCAGCCCCCGCAGTCCGGACGGCGAGTGTGGCAGCAGGAACGCCGCGGCGGACGCGGCAAGCGCCACGACGATGAGTCCAGCGGCGCGGCGCCAGGGCATAGATAGAGCCTAGCCGTCATAGGTTGGGGCTGTGTGACGATGTCCGTGATGCAACGGCCCGTGAGCCTGTTCGACGTCTCGTGCGTGCTTCACGTGCACAGCACGTACTCCGACGGGACCGCGACGGTGTCGGAGTTGCTCGCCGTCGCCCGCATGGTGGAAGCGGACGCGCTGCTGCTGACCGATCACGACTCCCTCCAGGCGCGCCGCGACGGCTGGGAGGGCATGCACGACGGCGTGTTGCTGCTGGTCGGCATCGAGATCAGCTCCAAGCAGGGGCACTACCTCGCGTTCGGCGTTACCCACGAAATTCCCCACGCACACCGGTCGGCTCTGGAGATCGCCGACGCAGTGCGGGCGGCGGGCGGGATCGGGTTCGCCGCCCACCCGTTCTCCTCCGGGGGCCACATGCTCCTAGCTCCGATGGCACGCCGGATCGCGCCGCCGCACGGCTGGCGAGCCCTCGACGACGTGCGCGGTTTCGACGGCCTAGAGCTTTGGAGTCTGACCACTGACGCGGCCGAGGGATGGCGCACGCCGGTCGAGGGGGTTCGCTGGTTGCGCGACCCCGAGCCCCAGGTCGCGAAGGGTCCGCCGGCCGACCATTTGCGCCGCTGGGATGAGCTGTCGGCTCATCGGCGCGTCCCAGCATTCGGCGGGCTCGACGGCCACCAGCCCGGTATCCGCTTTCGCGGACGCGTGCACTCGCCCCTGTCACACGCTCGCACCTTTGACTTGCTGCGCACCCATCTGGTGTGCGACCGCCCGCTGACAGGCGAGCTTCCATCCGACCGAGCGACCTTGCTGCGAGCACTGGCCGCGGGCAGCGCCTGGTTGACGTGCCCCTTCGTGGCTCCCGCGCACGGGTCCCGTCTATGGGCCGAGCGCGCCGATGGCCAGATCATCCAGCTTGGCGGGGAGGCACCTGCCGGACAAACGCAGCTGCGCATCCGACTGCCGCGGACGGCCGAGATCATCGTGATCCGCGACGGCGCGCGCATCCATCAGAGCCACGGTGCCACAGTCGACCTGGGTCTCGAGCTTCCCGGGGTCTATCGCGTGGAGGCCTGGATCAATCGGCGGCTGTGGCTGCTGTCAAACCCGATCCACCTGCGCGCTAATTCTGTGTGACCGGCCTGCGCTCAGTCGGCCAGCGTTTAGCGGCCCACACCCAGATGAGCACTCCTCCAGCCACCGAGCCCACTACGCCGAGCGCCATATCGTGGATCGTGTCGGAGTAGCCGATCTGGAGGTTCAAACCGAGCCAGTTGACTGCGACGTACTCCCAGATCTCGTTCAGGTACTCGATCGACATGACACCTAGCACCGCGAACAGCACCGTGCCCAACCGGTGACGCCACGTGGTCTCTTTGCTGATATCAGGCAGCACGCCAAGCCGGAGGCCAAGCACGTAGATCGGCGCGATGCTGGTCAACGGAATCACCACGTGCACGAAATTGTCGTATCCCAGGCACACGTGGTTCGACCTGCCTAACTTGATGTTCGTGCAGTCGTTCAGATTAAAAAGGCCAGCGGCATTGCCCCAGGACTGCGTGGCCCACCCGAGGACGAACAGCAGATCGAACAGCCGCGGCATGTTCAAGCGCCCCGCTGCCACAACGATAATGAAGTCGACGAACATGTGCCATGCAATCGCCGGATGGCCGGTCAGTAGGAACCCGACCGAGGCGACAGCGAACGACAGACGCAGCAGATCCAGCGGATCGCGCAGCACCGGGGTCCAGTCGCCGAACAGCAGCTTCCGCACCCACCTCCAGCGGCCCTGTGCCTGCTGCTCCTCAGCTTCCCGGCGCTCCGCGAGCGACTCGCGACGTCGCAGCCGGGCTGCCTCAGGTGGTTCAACTCCGCGGCTCACCGTCTCGTTGATTGATCGGATTCGGGCGGCTGTTCTGGCGGCCACGCACCCGCGGATGCTCCGACCTCGATGTTCGGTGGCGACCCCGCGATCATAACCGCGGAGGTCGCGATGTCGAAGATCGAGCTGATCGGCCGAAGAAGACGACGATTCTGCGGATCCTCTGGACTTCCCGGGCGACCCGGGACTGCGGCGAAAGGGCCTTCATGCGACGTCACCGGTCGGCTCCGCTGCTACAGCCGCTCCGGGGTGAGTGCCCTGGCTTCGCGGTGCAAGAGCGCCGCCACCCGTGCCAGCCGTCGTCCGTGACGCTCGAGCGACCCACTCCCCCCGTGGGTGAGAGCTCCGTCCGGCCTCAGGGCTCCCGGCCGATTGTCGTACCAGGGCGTAACTGCGCTCACACCGAAACCCGGGGGCACGATCACCGCCCCCCAGTCATAAAGGCGTGCGTTCAACCTGCGGATCACCTGGTGAGCTCGCGGGTCATTTGCCGGAAGTGCGGCCAGGCTGGTGCCGACCGCTTGGCCGAAAACGCCAACCAGCTCCCATCCGGGAGTCGTGCTGACGGCTACATCGTGCAGCTCGTCAAGCGCGTCGGCAACTTCCTCGGTCGGCTCCCCAGCGGCGAGCACGATGCCTGCCGAGGCCTTGGCCAGCGCAACCAGCTCGGCTATACGCGCGTCGTCGGTGGATGCTTGCACGGCCCATGTGACCATCTCTGCTCCGCCCTCGGAGAGCCCGGCGCTGAACCGCTCGAGCACGTTTTCAACGCCCGGCTGCCAACCGCCGATCACGACGGCCACGATCGTCGAGTGCATGTCGGACGCTTCGGCCATCAGATTCCCTCCATGCCACGGTTGACGTCCACGGCATCGTCGACAGCTGGCGGATGGTCGACGTACCGCCGCGTACGGGGAACTGCAGCGTGTCGGAGTGGGGGCGTCAAGCCGTCATCCGGCTCGAGCCTGGGGGGCTTGGGTGCGGCTTGCGTAGGTTCTCTCACGGTCAGGACTCCTATCGATTGATGGATCCTGAACCTATGACAGCGGGGCTGCGCGCCCAATACCCACGAAGCCTGATGATGTTGCCAGGTGCGACTTGGGCCGCCACCTCCACGGAGTTCGTGACGCGTCCGCGACGAGCGAATGCCGATTAGCTTCAAACGTGCCCATACGCGGTGCGTCTCCGGACGGCCTTTCCAGTTATTGGAGTCGTCACCAACCGAGGCTACCTTCATCCAATGGAACGGATCGATGAAGCGACGAGTGCCAGGGACAACGATGCCATGCGAGGGGGATCAGGTGACGGGAGCGCAAGGGTGCAGCACATATTCGGGTTCTGTCGCTCCTGGCACAACTTCACCGTGGGCGATGCCTCGTTCATCGCGACGGGTGTCGTGGCCGCGATCGGGCTGACGGCAGCCGTCACGCAGCGTGTCATGGCTGCGTGGTGGCTCATCGTAGCCTTGGTCATCGTCGTGTTGATCGGGCCTATACGACGCGGCGCGCGCTGATGCCGTCCTTGGCCGTCCGCTCACCCTTGGCGGCGTTCGTCGATCCGCTGCCCATCCCGCACCGGTTGCTGGCGCGAGAGCATGCCGGACGATTCGCGGTTCGAATCCGGCCGGGCCTTCATCGGTTTCACCGAGACCTGCCGAAATCTCGGATCTGGGGGTTCGACGGCTCTATACCGGGGCCGACGATCGAGGCCGAGCGTGGGAATCCGGTCCGCGTCGAATGGATCAATGAGCTCGAGGGAACGCTGCCGGTGGCCGTCACGGTGGCGCCCACCGAGGCCGACGCCGAAGGAGTGCCGGTGCAGTGTATGCCTGGTCTCAGCGGCGGTGTCCGTGACGCTGATGCCGCCGCGCTTCCAGGCTTCACTGTCGTACATCTCCACGGCGGGTTGACCGCCGCGTCGTACGATGGTTGGGCGGAGAACTTCTTCGCGCCCGGGCAAAACGCCGTCAGCGACTACACGATGGACCAGCGAGCGGCGCTGCTCTGGTACCACGATCACGTGATGGGCGTGACCAGGTTCACCGTGTACGCCGGCCTCGCCGGTCTCTGGATCATCCGCGATGAGCGAGAACGTGACCTCGGCCTTCCTGAAGGAGCCCCGTTCGAGCTGCCGCTGCTGCTCCAGGACCGGAACTTCGGCACCGACGCGCAGGGGCGGCTCACTGGCGAGCTCGTTCACAAGACGGACCCGGGGACGATGGAGGCGTTCGCGCCGTTCACGACAGTCAACGGCAAGATCTGGCCGCTGCACGAGGTACAGCCGTCGACGTATCGCTTGCGAGTGATCAACGGGTCAAACGCCCGAACCTTCCGACTCGTGCTGACGCGCGGCGGCCATCCAGACCTGGCCCGGATCACGCAGATCGGGACCGATCACGGTCTGCTTCGGACACCGGTATCGGTGCCGGCGCAAGGGCTCGTGCTCGCCCCGGCCGAGCGCGCGGATCTGCTGGTGGACTTCTCCGACCTGCAGCCAGGCACCGAGCTGACTTTGCTCAACACCGCGACCGCCCCGTTCGACGGCGCACCGTTTCCAGCGACGCGCGCCGCCGATGCAGCCAGCCTCGACGGGCTCCTGCCGTATCCCGACGTCATGCGCTTCCGTGTCGTGCCCGGTACCCGGTCCCGACGACCCGCCCCACCAGAGCTGGCAACCGACTTCGCTGCGCCGAGCTCCGAACAGATGGCAGGCGCGGTGCACCGCGCGGTGGCGCTAGTCGAACAGGAGCTCGAGGGTGAGGCCAACATGCTCACCATGCGCGAGCTCGTCCACGCGGGCGACGGAGACTCGCCTGAGCGCCTGATCACGATCCTCACCCCGGACAGCGACGGTACCGGCCGGGTAATCGCGCGCTACCGCACGGTCGCGTGCCACTTCGAGGACACCGTGACCTTCTTCCCTACCCTCGGGCAGTACGAGCTCTGGCAGTTCATCAACCTGACGGGCGACACCCACCCGATGCACATCCACCTCAACCCTTTCCAGGTACTCGCACGGCATCCCGTCACGGTTACCATCCCGCAGGGCGGCATCACGGACACCGGCACGGCAGCCACCGTCCGCTACGGACGGAGGCCGGACGATCCGCTCACCCATGCGCTCGACCCGAACGAACTCGGTCTCAAAGACACCATTCGGGTCAACCCCAACGAGATCGTCGAGCTGGCGGTGCGCTTCGAGACCCACAGCGGCCGGTATATGTACCACTGCCACATCCTCGAACACGAGGACCGCGACATGATGCGACCAATCGTGATCATGCCAGCCGAGCTGGCGCCGTTCATGAGCTAGGACCCGCCTGTCAGGTCAGCCGGGCATGGCGCGATGTCATTGGGGACACGCACCGCTCGTCACAGCAGGGCGGGAGCACGTGGAAGGGCTCGACCGCGCTGACCCAAAGCCTCGTTCGCTGGATCCGAGTCGAACAGCGACACGGGCAACCAAAGCGCCGTAGTACCCGGCTCAAGTAACCGCCCGAATCGGCGAGCGGCGATTTCGGTCCCGGTCGTGACCCATAGGGCGGTCTGGTCGCCGGGAGCGACCAGCTGCCCCTAGGCCTACTTCCCCCGGAAAAACGCTGAGTGACTGATCGCCTCGGCCGGGATGTGGGGTTCGTTGCTCGTTTGTGGGGTCATGGTCTCGGAGTTCGGGGGTGTTAGGCCAGGGTC
>Ga0335080_10005672_pt1 | contig 12871 bp, 10 predicted proteins | sample Lox_Sample_34_FD_206720 | JGI IMG/M metagenome (GOLD analysis project Ga0335080, IMG submission 206720) | Soil microbial communities from Loxahatchee National Wildlife Refuge, Florida, United States - Lox_Sample_3.4 | ecosystem: Environmental > Terrestrial > Soil > Wetlands | place: USA... | reverse complement strand
CCTTCCACCACCGCCGCGATCGCGAGGATGGACAGGGGAAACCGCCGGTTGCGCGGCCGAGTCGCTCTTGGATTGTAGAAAAGAATCATCTCCCACACTCAGTGCTGCCGGAGCATCCGGATTGCCGGCTGACCTGAGACAGGCGCCGCAAGGACTGCATGGGAGCTAACCGTATCAATCGAACCCCAGCGATTTGTCTCGATTTTGTCAAAATTCTGTACTTTTCAATCGAGTGGCAACGTGTGTTGTCCGGCGCAACTCGCCAGGTCGACGATTCTTTTCCAGCGCGATGGATGTGACAGACATTTGACAATCCCATGACAAACTGCCCGCCTCCGCCACCCTAGAGTTCTATAACGGAAAGTCTGGGAAACGAGCGATTTTGCCCGGGACGAACAAAATCGTGCTGTTCTATCCGCCCTACGACGGGCCACCGCTAGGCGCGCCTCTATCTCTGCTGTGTCTCGCCTCTCCTTTGTTGGAGGCCGGATTTGACGTCAAGCTCATCGACAACCTGATTTCGCCGGACTACGAAAAAAGCATTCTCCGGGAAACGGAAGGTGCGCTTCTGTTGGGGATTTCCGTTCTGACCGGCCCGCATATCGGTGCCGCAGCGCGCATTTCGAAGGCGGTCAAGAAGCAAACGCCGGGGTTGCCGATTGTTTTTGGTGGATGGCACGCAAGCCTGGCTACGCACCAGACTCTGCAAGAGCCGTACGTCGACGCAATCGTAAGAGGTCAGGGAGAGCTGACGCTGCTCGAGGTGGCGCGGCGGCTGGCGAGCGGGCAGGATCTGCACGGAGTGAGCGGCCTCTCCTTCAAAGATGCCAACGGAGAAATTGTTCACGAGGCAGAGCGCCCGGTCGCGGACATCAACACGCTCCCGGCGCCCGCGTATCATCTGGCCGATCCCGCGATCTATGCTGCCGCCTCCGGTGTGCGGCAACTGGCCTATACGAGCAGTGTAGGCTGCCCCTATCAATGCAACTACTGCACCGACATGGTGTTCTACAAACGCCGGTTCAACGCGTACCGAGTCGATCGAGTGGTCAATGATCTGGCAGAACTGGTGCCCCGCTACAACATCGAGCACGTTCCATTTTTCGACTCCAACTTTCTGGTCGATCGAAAACGCGCGGTGGCGATCGCCAAGGGCATCATCTCCAGCGGAGTCAAGTTCCAATGGGACTTCCAGACCTCCACGGATTTTCTGGCGCTTATGAGTGAAGAGGAAGTCTGTCTGCTGGCGGAGAGCGGTGTGCACCACATCGGTTTCGGCACCGAGTCCGCCTCGCAGGAAGTGCTGGCGCTGATGAACAAGCGATTCCAGCACGTCAATCAGATGGTGGAGACGGCTCGCAAGACCCATCTCGCGGGCATTCACATTGTGTTCAACATCATTCTCGGGTACCCGGGCGAGACGGAAGCGCAGCGCCAGGAAACATTCCGCGTCATGAGCGAAATCGCCAAAGAGCATCCGAATGTCAGCTTCTCGCCCAACATTTTCACTCCCTACCCGGGCATTCCAATCTGGCCACAGTTGAAGGAAATGGGAGTGCGTGAGCCCCAGTCGCTCGAGGAGTGGGAGACACTGGCGCTCGGCGCGAACGTGCTGCCGTGGCTGCGCGGGGAAGAGTTGCACAGGCTGCAGCGCAGCCTCGAATATTTCCTCCTGAACAACCAGATTCGCAAAATGACAAGCAAGATCCCATGGGCTCGTAGAGGCGTGCGACGACTCCTTGGAGCGCCGGTGCGCTGGCGTATCGGCAAGAGCCGTTACTCGTTCCCCTGGGAATTATGGGTGTCGCGCGCCGTCGAGAGAGTGGTAACGCGACGTTCGCTGCTGACAGGGCAGACCCTGGCCGAACGTACCCAGGAAGTGTGCTGATGAACTCCCGGACGACAGCGAAGAGAGAATTCCATGGCTGATGTGCTGCTCACGCATTCCTATCATCTTTATTACGACCGCAAGCAGGTGCGGAAGATGCAGCCTTATCCGCCGCTCGGCACGCTCTATGCGGCCGGCCTTTTGCGCAGCAAGGGGATTTCGGTAGCAGTTTTTGACACCATGTTGAACGATCCGGAAGAGCATTTTCAGGACGCGCTCAAACGGCATCATCCGCGCATTGTTGTCGTTTTTGAAGACAACTTCAATTTCCTCTCCAAGATGTGCCTGACCCGCATGCGCGAAGTCGCATATCACATCCTGGAAACTTCCCGCCAGGCGGGAGCAACAGTCCTGGTGAACGGTTCGGATGCGTCCGATCACACGTTGGATTATCTGCAGAAAGGCTTTCGTTGTGTGTTGCTCGGTGAAGCCGAGTGGACGCTGCTCGAAGCGGTATCGCATCTCCTGAAGGGAAATGACGAAACACTCGACCAGATTGCCGGCCTGGCCTACCTGCAAAAAGAGACCGGTGAGCTGGTGAAAACAGCTCATCGCGGTCTTATGCGCAACCTTGATCAATTGCCGTTTCCTTCGCGCGATCTGGTCGACACCAATCAATACCGAAGCGCGTGGGAGTCGGCGCACGGATATTTTTCTCTGAACATCGTGGCCAGCCGTGGTTGTCCATATCGATGCAACTGGTGCGCCAAGCCGATTTATGGCGATTCATTCTCGGTTCGCTCGGCGGCGCTGGTTGCGGCCGAAATGCGCCAGCTGAAATGCGAGTTCGGCGCCGATCACCTCTGGTTCGCCGACGATATTTTTGGCCTGCGTCCAAAATGGGTGCGCGAACTGGCAGCGGCGGTAGAGGGCCTGGACGCTGCGGTGCCCTTCAAAATGCAATCGCGGGTCGACCTGATGACTCCCGATAACGTCTCCGCGCTGCGGCGCGCCGGATGCGCGGAGGTGTGGATGGGCGCCGAGTCGGGATCGCAAAAAATTCTGGACGCCATGGACAAAGGGACGCGCGTCGATCAGATCGCCGAAGCCCGCGAGTGTCTAAGGCAAGAGGGAATTCGCGCCTGCTACTTCCTGCAATTCGGCTATCCGGGTGAAACCTGGAAGGACATTCAAGCGACGATTCGCCTGGTGCGCGACACGCGGCCCGACGACATTGGAGTGTCCGTTTCCTACCCGCTGCCGGGCACGAAGTTCTATGAGCGCGTGCGCGCACAACTCGGAGAGAAAACCAACTGGTCCGACAGTGAAGACCTGTCCATGATGTTTCAGGGCGCCTACACAAATGAGTTTTACCGCGGCCTCCATGATGCACTGCATGCCCAGGTGGAGAGCTGGAGCTCGAGCCCAAGCAAGACGATGGCCAGGGAGGAGCACAGCCGCTCCGAACCGGAGAACCTGTGGAGACGCGTAGTGGAGCTCGAGAAGACCTGCCGCAACCGGCGCCCAACGCTTCTTGCCAGCCACGCAGAGTCAAAGCTCGTTCAGTTGCAGACGCGCAGCTCCGCCACGAGTTTCGAGGAGATACTCAATATTCTCGCCGGCTAGGCTCATGGACATCCTACTCACGCACGGCTATTTCCTGTACGAAGATCCCAAGGAGCTTCAGATCATGAAGCCCTATCCACCTTTGGGGATCCTCTACATTTGTTCGCATCTCCGTGAGAAGGGTCTGAAAGCCGAAGTATTCGATTCCACATTTTCATCGCGGCAGGAATTGTGGGACGTGCTGAAGAAGGGGCCGCCGTCGGTCCTGGGCGTTTACGCAAATTTGATGACGCGATCGAATGTAGTCGAGATTCTGTGTGTCGCGAAACAGTGCGGCTGGCAGACGGTAGTTGGAGGTCCGGAGCCTGGCGCTTACGTACACGAATATCTGAGCGCAGGAGCCGATGTGGTCGTCGTTGGCGAAGGCGAAATTACGCTCGAAGAATTGGTGCCGGCCCTGGGATCGAAAGGGACGGATCGCCTGGACCAGATTGCCGGCATCACATTCCGCGCAGCCGATGGCTCCGTCGTACGCACCAAGCCGCGCGAGCAGATCAAGAACATCGATACCCAGCCTTGGCCGGCGCGCGAATCCATCGACGTAGCGCGCTATGTCGACACCTGGCGCCAGCATCACGGCATGGGATCGGTGTCGCTGATCACCGCGCGCGGTTGTCCTTATCATTGCCGGTGGTGCAGCCACGAGGTCTTCGGAAAAACGCACCGCCGACGCACGCCCGCTTCGGTCGCCGACGAACTCCAATGGCTCGTGGATCGCTATCAGCCGCAAATGGCGTGGATGGCGGATGACGTCTTCACGATTCATCACGGCTGGCTGTTTCAATATGCCGCCGAACTCAGGCAACGCAGATTGAAATTGCCGTTCGAATGCATCTCGCGAGCCGACCGCCTGAATCGCCAGGTCGTCGAGACTCTGGCCGAGATGGGCTGTTTCCGCGTCTGGATTGGTTCCGAGAGCGGTTCGCAACGCATCCTCGACGCCATGGAGCGCGGCGTAACCGTCGAACAGGTACAGACCGGAGTTGCGCTCTGCCGATCGGCCGGAATTCAAACTGGAATGTTCCTGATGTGGGGCTACGAGGGCGAGGAAATGTCGGACATTGAAGCCACGGTAGAACACGTAAAGAAAACCGACCCGGACATTTTCTTCACCACGGTAGCGTACCCGATCAAAGGTACACCATACTTTTCCGAAGTTTCCGAACGCGTAGACAGCCTCAAGGTCTGGAGCGCGAGCTCTGATCGCGACTTCCGCATCCGCAATCGTCATTCGCGCCAGTTTTATGAATTTGCTGACCGCCTGTTGCGTAGCTCGGTGGAACTCAGCCGCCTGGAGCTTAAGGCGCAGGCGGAGGACGCCGCCTTGGCAGCGCTCCGCAGCGGAATCGCCGAAGCCCGCGCGGGTCTACAGGCCACGAGTTGCGAAGTGGAGGTTTAGGAGTGGAGTCTGAAGGTTGAATCTAACCGGCGAGAATGAACTGAAATTGAGAACTGAAAACTGAAGAACGACAAATGAGCGCCGCGCAACAACACGTCTGTGCCGCTCCGTTCGATGCGATTGCCAAGCGCTACGACGAGAGCTTTACCTCATCCCTGATCGGACAGGCTCAGCGGGCCGCGGTGTGGAGGGAATTGGCGAAGACTTTTCACCGCGGGGACCGCGTCCTCGAAATTGGGTGTGGGACGGGCGTCGACGCGTGTTATCTGGCGGAGAGCGGCGTCCAGGTCGTAGCCTGCGATGCTTCGGCTCAAATGATAGAGGTGGCAAGAGCCAGAATTCACGAGAGCGGATTGCAGAACCTCGTTCGTCCACTGGTGCTTCGCGCGGAAGACGTGTTCGCGCTGCCGCCGGGCGAGTTGTTCGACGGAGCGTTCTCAAACTTCGGCGCATTGAATTGCGTTGAGGACCTTCACCAGGTGGCTCGCAGCCTGGCCGGGCTGCTTAGACCCGGCGCCAGCGCGCTGCTCTGTTGGATGGGACCACACTGCGCATGGGAAACAATCTGGTATCTCGCACACGGCAATCGAGACAAGGCATTCCGCCGTCAGACCGGCCAGGCAACGACCGCGAGAATTGCCGATGGAGTCTTTCTTCGGGTGCACTACCCCTCCGTGAAACGGTTCGCCAGCGCCTTCGCTCCAGAATTCATGCTGCGATCGATCAAAGGCGTCGGAGTCGCCGTTCCGCCCAGCTATCTCGAACCGTGGGCGCAGCGTCATCGCCGCCTGCTCAAACTGTGCGAGCGATTTGATTCGTGGACGGCCGAATGTCCCGGGCTTCGGCTGCTTGGCGATCACGTTCTGGTTCGACTGGAGCGCAGAGGATGAGCGTCCTCGTTTCCATCTCATCCTTATCTCCCTGTTCGGTACCGGAAGAAGCGGCGGCCGCTCATCGCATCGATTTTATGCCGGTCGTCGTCATTTTTCCCCACAATCAATGCAACTGCCGCTGCGTGATGTGCGACATCTGGCGGACTCGTCGAGCGAAGGAAATCACCCCCGCGGATTTGGAACATCATCTCGATTCCTTCCGCCAGCTAGGCGTGCGCTGGGTTGTTCTATCCGGCGGCGAGCCACAGCTGAACGAGAAATGGAGTTGCCTCGCACAGATGCTTCGCTCCGCCGGATGCCGCGTGACCATGCTCACTGCCGGCCTTTTGCTCGAGTCCCAGGCCCGGACCGTCGCCGAGAGCGTCGATGACGTAATCGTGTCATTGGACGGACCTCCCGCCGTGCATAACCGTATTCGCCGCGTCGAGAACGCATTCGAGAAGCTGGCGCAGGGCGTCAGCGCGATACGCCGGCTTCGGCCTGATATGACGGTGGGAGCACGCTGCACCGTGCAAAAAGCGAATCATCTTTCTCTTGGCGCCGCCGTCCAGGCGGCGAAAGACATCGGCCTCAACTCGATTTCGTTTCTAGCAGCCGACCTTACTTCCAGCGCATTCAACCGCCCCGAAGGCTGGCGCCCCGACCGCGCCGACCGGGTTGCGCTCACCGCTGCGGAGGTTGACGCACTGGATGTTGAAGTCGACAAATTCCTTTATGAGCACCGTTCCGACCTCGAATCGGGATTTGTAGTCGAATCCGCACAAAAATTGCGGCGCATCGTCCAACATTTTCGCGCCCACCTGGAGCAAATCGAATCCGTAGCCCCGCGCTGCAATGCGCCCTGGGTTTCAACGGTGATCGAAGCATCGGGCGACGTTCGACCATGTTTTTTCCATCCGGCCCTGGGGAATATTCATGATCAGCCTCTGGCGGATATCGTGAACGGTCCGCGGGCGCTGCAATTCCGGTCTACTCTCGACGTCGCGAATAACTCCACCTGCCGCCGATGCGTCTGTTCTCTGCACATTCCGCGACCGGACACCGCCGGCGCGCGAGAACAACACCCTACTGCTTGAACGTGAAGTCCGCCGTCTTGGTTTCACCGGCGCCCACCTCAACCTTCTGCGTCAATGTTCCCAGCTTCTCCTGCCAGGCTGTAATTGTGTAGATTCCCGGCGGCAATCCCTTCAATTCAAACTCGCCGTTTTTATCGCTCACGGCAAAATAGGGATGTTTGAAGACTGAGATATAGCCTTTCATCCACGGATGAATATTGCACTTGACCAAAATTCCAACTTCTTCGCGCGCGAACGTCTGCTGCAAGGCCATCCCATGAGGCTGAGTCATGTTCCATTCTCGATTGTTGTTCGGGATCGGATGAATATTGTGCGTAGTCTCGTCGCTGTTCACCACGTCGAGTTTCTGTCCGGCTTGTATCGCGAGGACGTGCGGCTTGTACTGGCAACCTTTTTGTTCGAGCGCGGCGGTTTGTTGGGGAGGGGGAAAATCATGGGTAGCGAGCCCGTCCGAAACATATACGACCACATTCGCCAAGCCACCCCCGCCTCCGACTACGACTTCTTCCGTTGTTGCCGGTGTTGAATGCGCTTTGGCGCACAGCGGATCCTGCGACATGTCGATCCGCGAAGCCTTTGGCGCTGTGCCCGAGAACTTCACTACGCCCTTCACAGAAGAGGACGATTCCGCAGCCTGCGCCAAACCCGAGGACATTGCGATCGACAGAGCCATTGACCAAAGGGCCCATGCCGGAATCAAAGCAAACTTTGCTTTCATACAACCCCGCTTTCGTGATTTTCAGGAACCCAATTTCGATCTTGAAACAAGAAATAGCTCAGGGCGTTTTCAGCTCAGCCTTGAGCTTCGAATGTCCCTTCGGCGCATTCAAAGACCGGATGTAATGCACGACGTCCCATCTCTGGTCGGCCGTCATGGCATCGGCAAAGGACGGCATGGGGCTGCCATCCAGCCCAGTCGTCAGGTCGCGAAACATGTCCCGATCAGTCTCCCCGCACTTAAACCGACTCCCGCTGGTGAAGTCGAAGGGTGTGACCGGATAGCCCTTGCTGTCGGTGAGAGTAGCCGCGGATGGCCCGTGACCTCGTCCATCTTTGCCGTGGCAAGACCAGCAATTCATGTTCTGAAAAAGTTCGGCGCCGCGCCGAATGCTCTCCGCGGAATTTGCCGGTTCCGGCGGAATGACGACGGGAGCGCCGGGCTTCTCCTCCTGGAATGCTGAAGAGAAGGTCTTTATATAAGCCACGAGGTCCACGCGCTCCTGGCGCAGGAGCGGTTTCCACGAGGGCATGCCGCTAGCGTGAATCCCGCGGCTGATCGTGTCATAAAGATCGCTGTCCAGAGGCAGGCTGCCATTCGGCGTGGACCGGCACTTGAACACGGCTTTGGTGAAGTCGCGAGGCTTGGGATCCAGATATGACGCGCTCTCGCCCCTGCCGTCCCCCTCTGACCCGTGGCAAAAGATGCAATAGCGCACATAGAGAGCCTTCCCCCGCCTGGCGTTCCCGGTCAGATTGCCAATGTGACTCTCTTGTGCAAGCCCCGTCACGCTCCACAATAAGGAGATAACAATGGCCGCGCTTCCTAATCGAAGCTTTGACCCAACTTTTGTGCGCACGGGCGCCTCCTCAGAAATCGAAATCGAAGCCCATCATCAGGCTATTGCGAATAGCATCCTGGCTGGACAACGGGGCCGCCCCGATGTTGTTGATACGTGAAAATTCCTGTGTCCATGCCAGCCCTGCCCTGGGATTCATAATCGGATACCAGCGATACCCCACCGTCCAGGTATCGAGATTGCCGGCGTTGTCTGGAATTCCTGGATTCGCTTGTCGCGACATTCTGGTCAACTCGTACCGTCCGAGCACGATCCATCGCGGCGTGGGATTGTAGTGTCCTTCTATGAATCCGCCATTCCATGTCGGCCCGACCGCCCCGGGGGGCAGCAACTCAGGATGGTTCGAGGGCACGGCATTGCCAAGAAATACGTTGTCCGATCCATGCATGTAGAACGTGTAAAAGTCGAATTTGTTCACATACCAATGTCCGTAGGCGCCGATGCGGTAGAAGCTGCGATTGCCCTGGCCCGTACCTGGAATCGGGTTCCCGTTCTGTGTCAGGAAGTAGGTCGGCGATTCCCCAAAGTAGCCGTAAACTCCCGCCTCCTGCCTGCCAAACCAGCGAGCCTCGAAAGCCTTGTTGAAATTCGCATACAGGTCGTAGGTATTGCTCGATGGCAATCCCGTCTGGCCGTTACTGTTAGTCACGACGGCCAGTGAATAGCGCGTGTAGTCGTTGTCCGAATGGCCCTGAACTTCAACCCCAAGTTGTGTGAAGCCAATGCCCTGGAAGAAGTTGTTGTCGCCAGGCGGCGTAAAGAAATAGTTGTAGTAGAGTCCGCCCGAATTGCTGAGGGTAAGCAGACGTTCCTGCGAGATCGGTTCATCAAGCTCAAACTTGCCCATCTTGACGTTGAGCCAATGCGATCCAAGGAGGTTGTCGAAGCGCGCCCATGCCTGGGTTATTGCGACACCGCTATTTCCGAAAAACGGCTGCACGAAAAACGAAATGTTCTTGGAGAGCGTGCCGGCGGCAATGGCATCGACTCCACCCAGGTCGAAACCGGACGTAGAGACGCTCGCTTCGACCAGTCCGCTGCCCGGATCGCCCGGCACCCGGTCGACCGTTTGACGATTATTGTTTTCGCGGTGCCACACCGGAGTTGTGCGAAACATAATCGGCCAGTAGCCGGGATCCTGGTAAATCGGCGCATCGCGATCGTTGCCGAGCTGGTATCCGTTGTCTTTAAACGTCTGGCCAAAATTGTTGAGCATCGGCCAAGCCTCGTGGCAAGCTGAGCACGGCAGGCCGAACTTCCGCGCGAATGCGGGAATCCCATAGGCGGGCTGCATCCCTGCCAAAAGAATTCCCAGCCCGACCAGCTGCATCCCAATTTTCTGAAAAGTGACGAATCTCATCCTGCCTCCGCGTCCTTCAGCAAAGCTGTGGAGGAGGAGTATCCGTCCTCCTGGGGCACAAACTTGTATCCCACACCGTGTACGGTTCGAATAAAAACAGGGCGCCCCGGATCGCTCTCGATTTTCTGCCGCAGTCTGGCGATGCAGTTGTCGACCGTGCGAAAGCTGGCACGCTTGCGCTTCGGAAACGCAGAGCTGATCAGCTTTTGCCGCGATACGACAATTTCCGGCCTCGAAATCAGAAACTTCAACACCTTGAACTCCCGCGCAGTGATGTCGACCGGCAGGCCGGCCCGTGAGAGTTCCATCTTCCCGAAATCGAGAGAGAGCTCTCCAAACTGGGCTACCCGATCAATTTGTCTGGCTTGAAGATCTGACATGTTCAGGTTCGCGTCTGCCGTCGACTCAAGCTGGGGCAACCTTATCGCTGGGGGGCGAATGAACTTGTCACGGAAAGGTCACATTCTTGCTAAATCCCCGCATCGCCAAATGTTGTTTCAAAATTGATGTGGGATCGGGCGGGAAAACTTCGGGGAACTTCGCGGCAGGTAGCGGATTGGAGAAACCGCAAAAGTGATGGTGAGAGGACCACGAAGGACGCGAAGGGAAATTAGGCGAAGCAACTAGAAAAATTGCGGGGAGCCGCAGCTCCCCGCTCTCTCTTCCTGCTTTATAGCGAACGCAAGAAATTCAGTAAATCCTGAAGCTGGGTTGGAGTAAGCACCCTGAGGTTCTGAATCACAGTATCCGCCTCCGAGCGGCAATCTCGCCGCTCCCGGCAGTCTTTCGTGCTGCTGTGATCTGTGATGGCTTGCATGAGGTCCGAGGTCCGACCGTCATGCAAGAAGAACAGCCGCTGCCCCACGCCCCAGAGCGGCGCGGTCCTGAATTGATCTCCGCCTGCAGAACCCTGGGAAATGCCATCGGCCAATCCATCACCCATGTGGTGAATGGCAAAGTCCGAGTAGGGATGATAGACAACTCCTCCCATGCCCGTGTATGGAGAGGGACCCGAAGTCAGCGACTCGGAATGGCAAAGTGCGCAGCCGACTTTCTCAAACATCTTCTGTCCATCCTGGGTTGATTGTGTCGGCGCCGCAGGAGTGGGAGGCGCCGTGAGCCGGGAAAACGCCGCGAAGTTCACTAGGTCCGAGGACATCTCCGAGGCGGTGCCGACCGTCGTGTGGTAGTTCTGGCTGTTGGGATTTTGGTTCAAGAGGTTCGTCGCATCTTCCGGCGACCCGTTGAAGACGCAGCCTGGAACGGCGCTTCGTTCGCTCGTAAAGATCTCGTTTGAAGTCCCGATCTCGACGTTGTAAGCTTCGCCCGCAAACATCAGCAGCGATTTGTTCTGCGCCTTCCATCCAAAGCGCGTGATAGTCCCATCATTTCCGCTGGTGTTAAAGGTGCCGCCGATACCAAGGCGAGATCTGGCCTGTTGCGTCGACGCCAGATTTGCCTGCAGAGCCGAATCGGGCGTGCTTTCCACCAGTCCCAAGCCAAACGTTGGGGTGGGGATGCGGAAGATCACGTTGTTCTTGCCGAGTTCCTGCGCGAAGGGTGGTTGTGCGAGTTCGCATCCGGGGGCATCGCTTCGTCCGGCGATGGTGTAGAGATCATGCACTCCGCCATCGGGCGACCCATTGTCGTTGCGAACGAACCGCGCCTCGCGCACCGGCCCGCTTGCAGTGATAAACGAGGGTACGGTATTGGTTGCACCATCAAAGGTCGCTGCCGCTACTTGCGGATTTGCTACCGGATTCTGCGGGCTGGTAAGTCCCGGGCTGCTGCCGCCGACCGCGGGTTGCGAATGGCACATCGCACAGCTGTTTCCGTTATAGGCGGGTCCTAATCCTGACCCGGGCTCAATCGTTCCTGACACGGAATCCATGGTTTGAAAGCGAGCCATCGCTTGAGTAAAGAACAGCAGCTCGTTCGAGTTCAGAGTCGGATAAGCTCCACCAGCTCCGGCCGCTCCAGGCCGTGGACCGGGGTCTTGCTGTGCCCACGCTGCGCAGGCAATCCCGATGCTGAAAAGCAAAGCTACGCCAATGGCATTTCGTTTGTTCATTGCACTCTCCTTAGTCGGCCAGACACACTACGGCTTTTGCCGTTAGGTTGAGAGACGAGGGCGTCGGAGCAAGATTTTGGCGGGTCGCCGCAGTCTTACTTGCCCATGAAGATTTGCCTTTGCGTCTAAGGACTCCGAGGTAAGGAGTCATTCCCGCGCAAAGGGTGGTTGGTTTGAAAATTGAGTAGCACAATATTTCCGAATGATTGCCATGTCAATGTTCCATTAGTTCATTTCTGCGCTATGTATTAAAGCCCTAAACATCCAGCCGAACGGCCACTCTCGCATTCGACAGATTCCAATCGTTCCATTGGTCAGAAATCCAATCTGTGTATCAGAATCCGCGCCAGCCGCCTGGTTTGCCGATGCCGCGACAACTCGCGAATCGAGTTCAGACACGCCGTGAACCCCAACCTGTTGAACCACATTGAAAGTGTCCCCTTGACAGCACATTAGAAGTGTCCCCTTTTAGAGTTCCTCCGACGAGGAGGGACTGGGATTGGGGAGAACTGGATTGAGCCAGAAAGAACGGCGCGGCAACTGGACGAAGTGTTCTGGCTGGAGGAGGAACGCGTGGTCAGCGAGGACTGGGTGGTGCGTTACCAGAACCGGCTGCTGCAACTGGAACGGCCCAGCCGATTCAGGGTACCGGCGAAGAGCTGTGTGCTGGTGCGGGAAAACCAAGCCGGGGAAGTGGCGATTCACTATCGCGACCACCGTCTGCTGTTCCGCGAATGGACGGCGGCTTCTACAGCGAGGAGCGATGGAAGGTGCGTTGCCCCTTCCCCCGCGCCCCCATCCCCGAAACCAAAATCGTGCATTCCCGCTATCGATCATCCGTGGAGACGCAATCGCTATCAACAAATGAAAACACCGATACTTTTTGCGGCTTGGTGAACCTATAACTGGGGGACATTTCTATTGTGGTATGACACCGTGAACGGTGACGTAACGTTGATTGTGTAAAAAGCGAGAGGGTGTAAGTTGGCTTTGGCCTGACGAGCTAAAGCCGTTCCGAAAGGAGACCTACACCCAATGGGG
>Ga0335080_10005671_pt1 | contig 12873 bp, 7 predicted proteins | sample Lox_Sample_34_FD_206720 | JGI IMG/M metagenome (GOLD analysis project Ga0335080, IMG submission 206720) | Soil microbial communities from Loxahatchee National Wildlife Refuge, Florida, United States - Lox_Sample_3.4 | ecosystem: Environmental > Terrestrial > Soil > Wetlands | place: USA: Florida... | reverse complement strand
GTAAAGTCGATGCGGAGCTTATTGGGCTGCTCGGGGCGCTCAGCGCCGAAGAATGGGACCTGCAGACGATCGCGCCGCGATGGAAGGTGCGCGACGTGGCCGCGCATCTGCTGGATACCGTGCTGCGCAAGCTATCACTGGTGCGCGATTCGTGGTGGGTGGAGAATGCCAATCTACGGACCCCCGAGGAGGTCGTCGAGTTCGTCAACCGGCTCAACCAGGAAGGCGTCACCGTTTATCGGAGGCTGAGCCCGGTGTTGCTGAGCGAAATCATGAAAATGGCCTGCGAACAATCGGCCGTCTTCCACGAATCGCTCGATCCGTTCGGGCAGGCGACGTTCAACGTCAGCTGGGCGGGTGAGGAGAAGTCTCTGAACTGGTTTGATACCGCGCGAGAATTGACGGAGCGGTGGCATCACCAGCAGCAGATCCGGCTCGCCACGAACCGGCCGGGCATCATGACGCGCGAGATGTACTATCCCGTGCTGGACTGCTTCCTGCGGGGACTGCCGCACGCGTACCGGGGCGTGAGTGCTGCGCCCGGGACCAACCTTCTGATCGAAGTCTCCGGTGAGTGCGGAGGGAAGTGGGTTTTGTCCAGGGATGGGCCGGGGTGGGCATTCGTTTGCGAATTGCAGGAGCCGAGCGCATGCAAGGTGACGATACCCCAAGCGATCGCCTGGCGCGTATTTACGAAAGGGATCGACCGGAATGCCGCGCGCGAGCAGTCCAACGTTGAGGGAGATGCCGAACTGGCGGAAGGTATTTTCGGATTGACGGCGATAGTTGGCTGAGGTTGCGAGGTGCGTCAGGATTGGGTATTCACCACGCCAACGGACAACGGCGGATTGCCCGTACCCTTTCTAAGGAGTTCCTCGAGATCGCCGATCTTGTCGGTGACCAGGTTGAGCTTCTTTGACAACGACTGGATTTCGGCCTCGGCGCGTCTGTTCACTTCAAAATCGAGTTCACTGCGCAGGCGGTCCTTGGCGTCCTGGCGATTCTGGCTCATCATGATGACCGGCGCCTGGACGGCTGCCAACATCGACAGGAAGAGGTTCAGCAGGATGAACGGGTAGGGATCCCAGGCTCGCCCTGCCAGGAGCACATTGGCCGAGGAGTACAGGATGAGCACGACCGCAAACAGGATGATGAATGCCCAGGAACCGCCGAAGCGCGCGACGGAGTCCGCAATGCGTTCGCCGAACGTGGTCTGCTCTGCGATGACCTCGTTGGGATTGCGCATCGTCCGGCTCTGAACAAGTTTTTGGGCGGCATGGAACTGGCGCGCCTGAACTGTGAGCATATCCAGGCCTGCCATGGGCCTTCTCTTCATCAGTTCGGCGATGTCATCGCGCCCGACCTCGAGACACGTAGTTTCATCAACCGCCATGGCCGTGGTTTGGTGATTGGTTTGCCGGAGCATGGAGGCAAACCCGAAAAATTCGCCGTGTTCAGGCTCATCGACGACCACATCCTGGTGATCTTCGTCCGTGGTGATCACGCGGACCTTGCCGGCCATCATCACGTAACCGTGACTCGCCGGTTCACCGGCCTTGAAGATTCTCTGGCGCGGCGCAAAACGCCTGATCTCCACCTGAGCGGCCAGGACCTGGGCTTCATCCTCATCAAGAAGCTCGAAAAGCGGGACGTGTTTCAGTTCTTCGGGGTCGCAAGGCATAGTCTGATCCTCGTTTGGCTGGAAGCCGCGAAATGGGGAGCACGCGACTGCGCCAGAAGATATCAGAGATTTGGATCGCCGGTAAGCGCCGAATTCGTGATTTTCACGTTACAGATTTATGACTGGCGAAGATTCAGGCCGCCGATGGCGCATACTCCTCGACGTCAGGGATGGTTTGAAGCAGGTGTTCCACTCTGGCGAGTTTGAACGCCTCGCGCAACCGATCGTTGAGTCCGAAGGCAAGCAGGTGGATTCCCTGAGCCTGACATCGGGCAGAGTGGCTCATCAGTATGCGGATGCCCCGGGAGTCGATGTACGGGACGGCGGTCATGTCGAAACAGTGAACCACAGCCTGTTCGGGCGCCGCCTCGAGAATGCCTTGAAGATCGGCAGGCGACAGGCAACTGTACATGTCTCTTGCGGTGAACGGCCCGGTGAACCGGAACGTAATCATTCCGGATTCTTCGAAGCGGCTTTGCACGTCGAATGGGGTGCTCTTCCATAACTGGGCGGGAGTCGAGGGCATGGCGAACCTTCCTTTCCGGGGAGCGATGAAATTCCGATCAGCAGTTTCGGGAACGCAATGGAAACGCTAAATTCCGGCGGCCTGGGGCTCGGTGCAGGGAAAATCGGCCGCCTTCCAGGCGTCGAATCCGCCTGTGACATTGGCGATGTTCGTGAAACCGGCGCGGCGTAAGAGGCTGGCGGCGATTGAGCTGCGATACCCGCCCTTGCAATGCACCGCCACGAGCCTGGAGGCATCCAGCTCGGCGGTGCGCGTCTTCAGTTTTCCCAGCGGGATGTTGACGGCGCCCTCGATGGCGCCGGCGTCCAATTCTGCCGGCTCACGGACATCGAGCACGGTGACCTGATCCCCCTCGCTGCGAAGCAGGTCCGCGAGGTCGGTGACGGTGATCTGCGGGATCATGTCAAGCTTGCGGCCGCTCCTCACCCACCCGACTACGCCGTTTTCCAGGTATCCAACCACCGTTTCCATGCCGACGCGAGCCAGGCGCATCTGCGACTCGCGGATGTGGTCGGGATCTTCTCCGACGATGACGATGGGCGTGTTCAGGCCCAGGATCCGCGCGGCCCAGGAAGCATATTGACCGGTGAGCGCAATGTGGACCGACCCAGGGACGTGGGCGGCGGCGAACTGCGTTGAGGGGCGCGTGTCTACCACGACCGCGCCTTCACTGAGGAGTTGGAGGACCTCTTCAGGCGTGAGCGGCTTGAGCGGCGGCAGTTGCGACAGACGGCCGGCGCCCTTGCGGTTGAGATCGACTTCCGTCGCAAAGTATTCCGGGGCGGCAGCAAGGTTGTCGGTCAAAAGCCTGACGAATTCTTCGGCCGAGCGCGCGCGCAGAGCATAGTTCGTCTGCCGCTGCTGGCCGATGGTCGAGGAGCTTTCCGAACTCATCTGGCGGCCGCAGAGGGAGCCAGCGCCATGTGCGGGATAGATTTCCGTGTTGTCGGGCAGCGTGAGCAGTTTCTCGTGCAGGCTCTGGTAAAGGATTGCCGCCAGTTGCTGCGGAGAATGCGTGGGCGAGAGATCCGGGCGACCCACATCGCCGACGAAGAGCGTGTCGCCGGTGAAAACCGCCGCAGGCCGGGCAGGCTGGCCAAGATCGTTCATCAGGACGCAAATGCTTTCAATGGTATGACCGGGGGTCTGCAGGAACCGGAGGCTGCATTGGCCAAACCTGATATCGTCTCCGTCTTTTACCGCGATATGGGGGAACTGAGCCCCGGAGCCCTCGCCAAGGTAAATGCAGGCCCCGGTGCGCTCAGCCAGTTCGCTATGCCCGGAGACGAAGTCGGCATGGACGTGCGTCTCGATGACGTGCTCGATGTTCCATCCTCTGGCCGCCGCGGTTTCGATGTAGATGTCCACATCGCGCTGCGGATCGATCACGGCCGCCACGCCTTCCGACGCGACCATGTACGACGCGTGAGCCAGACAACCGAGATAGAAGCGTTCGACCTGCACTGGTTCCATGTTCACTCTCTCCATGGTTGCTGCTATGAAGTCGGGTGCGGTATCGTTAACTCTCAACGTCGACCTCCCTTTGTCTCAATCGAAGGATTTTCTGAGCCCGCCAACGGTGCGTTTCGCTGATGGGATGGTTGTAAAAGGTCCGAGGATCGTGATCCATGGACGAGAGATGAGTTTCGCCTGAGTTTTCCATGAGTGATCGGACCAACATCCTGCGTTTCGACTCCTTCGAGCTGGACACCGGCTCCGGCGAGCTTCGCAAGAACGGGGAGCGCGTCAAGCTGCCGCCGCAACCATTCCGTGTATTGGAATTGCTTGTTCGGCGCAGCGGCGAGGTTCTTACCCGAAACGAGATTCGCGAACAGGTGTGGCGCGACGACACCTTTGTGGATTTTGAACAGGGCCTGAACTTCTGTATCCGGCAAATACGTGAAGCGGTGGGAGATACGGCGGGGACGCCGCGATTCATCGAGACTCTTCCGCGGCGCGGCTACCGGTTTCTGGTTCCGGTGGAGACCCACAGGCCGGCGGCTTCGAAGCCGGCAACCCGGGTGATCGTGCTGCCCTTCCGGGTGCTGCGTCCCGACGCGGGGACCGATTTCCTCGCCTTCAGTCTGCCCGATGCCATTACCACTTCCCTCTCGGGTCTCAAATCCCTGGTGGTGCGGTCCAGCCTTGCAGCGTCACGGTTTGCGTCAGAGACGACCGACATAAAAACCGTGGCCGCGGAGGCCGACGTTGACCTGATCGTGACCGGAACGCTGCTTTCGGCCGGTGACGAAATCCGGGTCACGGCACAGCTTACCGAGGCAGCGACTGGCACGCTGCTCTGCTCGCACTCCACGCAGACTTCAACCGGGAACGTGTTCCGGCTGCAGGACGAGCTTACAGAGTGCATCGTAAACGTGCTCGAATTGCGGTTGTCCAGCAGCGAGCAGCGGATACTCCGCCAGGATGTTCCCGCCGATCCGAAGGCGTATGAGTATTACCTGCGCGCGAATCAATTCAGCCAGGATTCGAAGCAGTGGGGCGTGGCGCGCGATCTGTATCAGAAGTGCGTGGAGGCCGATCCCTGCTACGCACCAGCGTGGGCGCGGCTTGGACGGATTCATCACGTGATGGCGAAGTACCTTCCGTCGGAGACCAGAGCGGGACTTCAACGAGCCGAATCGGCGTTCCGCCAGGCCCTGGATTTGAATCCGGATCTGGCGATCGCCCAAAAGCCCTATGCACAACTGGAAGTCGACCTGGGCCGCGCCACCGATGCAATGAAGCGCCTGCTTCCCCGCGCGCAGGGTGCGGCGGACTCGGAATTGTTTGCGGGCTTGGTGAGCCCGCTGCGTTATTGCGGTCTTCTCGAGGCGTCGGTTGGGGCGCATCGCTGCGCCATCGCTCTCGAGCCCAAAATTCGCACGAGTGTGCCCCACACCTGGTTTCTTCAGCGGGATTACGGTCGAGTGGCGAAACTACGGATCGAGGATTATCCGTACATCGTGGGCGTTGCAATGGCCGAGGAAGGACGAAAAGCGGAAGCCGTCTCCGGACTTCGGGTGCTGGAAGAGAAGGTCAAGACCAGAATGGGCGACTTCGCTCGCGCGGCGCGGACGATGATCGAGGATGATGGAGACGCCAGCGCCGCCGCGGTCGATCGCATTGTTGCCTCGGACTTCAGCGACCCCGAGGGACTCTATTACCTGGCGCGGCATCGCGCGCACCTGGGCCTGGTCGAAAAGGCGATCGATCTTCTCGAGCGCGTGGCAGGCGGAGGATTCTTCTGCTACCCGGCAATGCTTCGGGACCCCTGGATCGATTCGCTTCGGACGCTGCCTCGATTTGAAGAGCTGTTGAGCAGTGTGAAAAGCAGGCACGAGGCCTCAGAGGTAGAATTCGCTTCCATGCAGGGTCATCAGATCTTGCGAATGGGATGAGGACAGGCGGAAGCAGGTTGTGGGCCGGCGAAGCACGTGCGAACTTCGCCGGCCTTGCTTCTGGTTACACCTCCCGCCCAAGCGGAGCCTGGACGGGGCACCCGGTGAGTGTCTGTTTAGAACACGAATTTGCCGCCAAGTTCGAAGGTCCGTGGGTCGAATGCGCCCGTGACTTCTCCGAAGTTGCTGTTGGCAGCACGGTTCTGCATGCTGTTGAACTGCGTGTGGTTGAACGTATTGAAGCTTTCGGCGCGGAACTCGAACCTGCAGCGGTCGCCGATATCGAAGGTCTTGTAGACGGAAGTCGTAAAGTTGGTGCGGCCGGAGCCAACAACGATGTCGCGGCCTGCGTTGCCGAATCCAAGATTGGGTCCACCCAGCCAGGATGGAACCGGCGCCGAGAAGACCGAGTTGCTGACCCACTGGTAGTTTCCGTTCCCGTTCTTCTTCTTCGGGTACGTGGGCTTGCCGCTGGCATCGGGACGGATGGTGTAAGTGCCGCCCAGCCCCACGGTGTCGGGATAGCCGCCCGCCGGGCCGGGATTGCTTCCGCCGTACCACGGCAGACCCGATTCCCAGATTGCTGTTCCGGCAATAGTCCATCCACCCAGCGTGGTGTGCACAAGCGCAGGCGAATCGTTGAAGAACGGCAGCTTGTAGACGTAGTTGATGTTGAGCATGTGGCGCCGGTCGAGCGCGCCGGAACCCTTATCGTACTTCAGGTCCCACGGATTGCTGACCCGTGTCAGGTCCACGCTCTGAATCTGCGTGTCAATCTGATGGCCGTAGGTGTAGTCCACTTCATAGCTCAGCCCGTGCTTGTTTTGCTGGCGCAGGCCGGTCTGGAAGCTGTTGTAATGCGATGTGGCCGGGTTGGTCTGCACCTGGACGTTTGCAAAGCCCGGATAGTTGGCCAGGCCTGCTGTATATCCCGGTGAGAGCGGCGGCGCGCCGTTGTGAGCGGCTGCATAGTTTTGCTGTTGCGCTGCGTGCCAGCGGTCATCGATAGAGGTGTTCAGGCTGTAATTGTTGATCGGAACGATGACGTTCTGATGCCACGCCTGGTTGCCGACGTACTGCACGACCCAGATCAGCGACGGCTTCAATTCATGCTGAATGCCGAGACTGTATTGCGCGACTCCGGGCGCGGGATAGTTGGTGGCCAGCGTGGTCATGTTTTGCGGGAACGTGGGAGTGGAGGCAACGCCGCCCGTCACCCAGTTCTTGCTGGGATTGCTGAACTCCACACTGGTTGCGGCAGGGGTATTCGAAAACGGCAGGTTCGGAGCGACGTTGTAGATGTCGTTGCCCTGCATACGTTCGAAGAAGCTGCCGAAACCGCCGCGAAGGACCGTCTTGCCGGATCCGAACAGGTCGTAAGAGAAGCCCACGCGCGGCTGATAGGTCTGATAATCGTTCTTGACCAGCCCGCGAGGTATGCCGCCGCTTCCCGCAATGGTCACGCCATTCATGTAGAACGGTGTTCCTTCGATGACCCGGAAGCCCGGGCCGTTGGGATCGAGGGAGCCATCGGAATGGAACGCGGGCTGGAGGGCCGCCTGGTAGAGCGTCGGATCGAAGTTGGAGATGCGATCGTTGCGTTCCCATGCGTGGGGCAGGGCATCGTAACGGATGCCAAGCTGCAATGTCAGGCGAGGACCCACGTGCCAGTTGTCCTGCGCGTACATCGAAATGGTGTTGTTGACGTAGTGGCGGATGTCCTGGTTCTGCATCTGCTGGTAGTTGGTGGCCAGGCCCAGCAGCAAGTCCGCGTACGAGTCGCCAGTCAGGCCGCCCGTGGGCACGCCATTGGCATCCACGGAATCGCCAAACTGGAACTGCCCCTGGGAACGCCCAAAGAGTTGCTGGTTCTTGGTGTAGCGGTTGTATCCGCCTCCGAGTTTCAGGTTGTGCTGCCCGTGCGTAACCGAGATGCCGAAGGTGGGATTGTAGCCCTCGGCCGCGTTCTTCCAGGGCCACGAGGACGCGTCATACCAGGTATTCCAGGACGCGAGTTGCACAACCGGCAGACGATTGTTGGCATTCTGGCCCGTAAAATACGTGCCGGCATTCCAGCCCGCGGGCTGCTTGTATATTCCCGTGTTGTCGATCTTGATCTTGTTGCCGTTGTAGTTGAACGCCGACTCCAGCAGGACGTTGGGCGTGAGCGCGCCGGTCAGCTTGATTACCGTGCTGTAGGACGGGTTGCCGAAGGTGTTGCCGACGGTGGGATAACTGTTGTTGCCCCACATGGCCACGGCATAGTCCTGGCTTACAGCGTCATGGATGAAGTGACCCATCAACTGCCATTTGTCATTGATGTTGTGGTCGACGCGGAACAACTCTTCATGAACGTATGTCGGCGCCGGCACGGACTGCGAGTACTGGTCGCTGCTGGTGTTCGCCACCGGAACCGCGCCCGCATTGGCAAACAGCACCGCGTTGGGATCCAGAAGCGATGCCGGAATCACGTTGCCCGGGAAAGGCTGCCCGGGGGTCAGACCGGCTGTTGCGAGTTTGGCGTTGAACGCTGCATCGCCCACGACCGGCACGTAGATGTGGTTCTGCGCCGAGGGCTTGAATTTGGGCAGCGTGTAAGTGAAATCCTGGCCGGCCGAAGGAAGGTCACTGGCCGGGATGGCATTCTGCGGGTTGGGCGATGTGCCCTGGATAATTCTGCGCCATTCCTGGTTGTAGAAGAAGAACGTCTTCTTCTTCTCCTGGTTGTACACCTTGGGGATGAACACCGGGCCACCGACGTTGAACCCGAAGATATTCATCCGCAGTTCCGGCTTGTCTTTTTGCTGGCCCGCATTGTTGTCGAAGTAGTTGTGAGCCTGGAGCGCATCATTGCGGTTGAATTCCCATAGTTCTCCGTGGAAGTCCTGCGTTCCGCTCTTGATGGCCATGCTGACCGTGCCGCCGGAGGAGATTCCGTAGTCGGCCGGGTAGTTGCTGGCGAGGACCTGGAACTCCGAGAGGGCGTCCTGCGAGGGCATAAGCGAGCTCTTGCCGCCACTGCCGCGGTCATAGGCCTCCCCGCCGTCGATGAGCCAGATGTTGTGAGCCTGGTTGAGGCCGTTGAAGCTGATCTGGAATTGCGAGCCGACCGACGTGGGCATATTCATGTCCGGCAGGTTGGCGCTCACTCCCAGACCCAGGGCGGCGAGAGCGACGATGTTGCGACCGTTGGTCGCGAGCTCGGTGATCTGCTGCTCGCTGATGAGTGTGCTCACCACGTTCGAGTCGGACTGCACGGCGAGGGCATTCGCCTCCACGGTTACGGTCTGCGCCTCGGACCCTACGGTGAGGACGATGTCGGTTCGGAGCGTGGATGACACGTTCACCACGATCCCCTTCTTGGCTATAGTCTGAAATCCTTTCGCAGTCACGGTCATGTTGTATGTCGAGGGATTGAGGCCCGCAATCTCGTACAGTCCCGTGGCGCTGGTTATGGTGCTCTTTTCCGTGCTGGTTGCGGTATCAACGAGCGTGATGGTCGCGCCCGATACGACGGCCCCCGTTTGATCCGTCACGATCCCTGTCATATTCGAGTTCGCCTGCGCGAATGCTCCCGCGCAGCCGAACGCCAGAATCAGAATTGCGATAAGGACGAATCGGTAGTTTGCGTGATTTGTACGCCTGTTCATGCGACTGGTTTCCTTTCCAATAAACGCGGCTGTTCTACGTGATTGGTGGTTGGTGCACATTCCGATGGCGAATACGGCTGTGCATATTGCCGCCTTTTAAGATTTCGACACGCCATCCCTGGGCGGATTGCGGGCAAACCACGGGCCAATTCCCGCGAATGCCGCAACGCGGACATGGAGTGTGAAACTTGCTGTTGGACGGATCGCAGTCGGATTCAACGTGCCGGATCACAACATCCTCCAGCCGATTCGGAACCGCCAGGCGTCGTCTGCAATGGCGGCCGGGGAGAGACACTCGCAGTGCTTGCATGCGTTGTCGGTTCATGCGCTGGGGCGACGTCCTAAAGCTTTGACACTTGTCAAAATCCTCGAACGGCTATCCGCAAGGTGGAGAGCTGGCGCGATGAGCTAAAACGATTGATTCGCGATGCTCGCCACGGCCCTACATTTGCATCCCAGGCTGGCGGAGCGGTGTCTCAGCTAGGAGAATCCAATGGCGCACTTTCCACTCGAACCGCGTGCGGATGATGCTTCAGGAGCCGGGAATGTTCGGTGCAGAAGGAAGGGGACTAGCTGGTTCGCGTTCGCAATGGCAGCAAGCCCAACGGTACAATTGAGCACGATCCCGTTTGAACCGCACGAATGAGCAAAGCTGCGTCCATCGACCGAATTGAGGCCCAGGCCCTGCGAAGGCAGCAGATCGCATTCTGCGTCCTGACAACGTCTCTGTTCGCGGCGCTTCTCCTCCTGCACACGCATTTCTCTTATCTTCTGGGGGAGCCATCGGAAGGCGTCATCGTCATCCTGGCATTTGCCTGTTCTATCAAGATCATCGAATGGATCTGGCTGTTGCGTCAGAGGAGCGGCATCAGCGAGCGCGCCGCGCGTATCAGCACCGCAATCTCCATTCCCGTCATGTTTCTGCTGGCTGGGTTTCTCGCCGTTCTTACGGATCGCGATGACGTTCCATATTTTGTGCTCCTGGCGATACCCATTCTTCAGTGCGCCTATCGCTTCGGCCTGATCGCCACGGCAATCACCATCGCCGCCTCCGTTGGCATGATCTTCACGTGGGCGCAGCATTTCTTCGGAACCCATCCTCCGGCGCGGCCCACAGAATTCCTCGAATCCGGCATGATCTCGCTGGTCTATAGCCTGATGGGCGTGCTGGTGTGGTACCTGGTGCATCAGCTGGAGATCAAGCAGGCCCGGCTCTACCGCAACATGATGGAGCTGGAAGCAACGCGGGAAAAGCTGCTCGCCGAGGAGCGCCTGGCCGCCGTCGGCCGCCTGGCCAGCGGTGTGGCCCATGAGATTCGCAATCCCGTGGCCATGATCGCAAGCTCTCTCGCCACCGCCGCCGAGGCCTCCGCAGACACCGAGGAGCGCGAAGAAATGTTTGCCATTGCCGCGCGCGAAGCGAAGAGGCTGGAGATCCTTACCAATGACTTTCTCACCTATGCGCGTCCGTCGAAGCCGCAGCGGTCGTTGTTTCCCCTGGGCGAAATCATGAATCACGTAGTGAGCATGACGAGGGTACGCGCGGCGGAGCGATCTATAGAAGTCGCGTACCAGCCTTCGGGTGAAACGATTTTCGAGATGGACGCAATGCAGGTTGAGGGCGCCCTGGTGAATGTGAGCTTCAACGCCATCGACGCCACACCGGAGGGCGGCCGAATCATCTTTCGCATCCGCAGTGACGACGCCATGCTGGCGATTGACATCGAGGACTCCGGCAGCGCGATTGCCGAGGCTCACCTGGTGCGGATCTTCGAGCCCTTCTTTACGACCAAGCCAAGCGGAACAGGACTCGGGCTGGCCATTGCGCGAACCGTGGCGCGCGCTCATGGAGGCGATCTGTGGGTGAGCCAGAATCTGAACGGGGCTGTAGTGTTTACCATGACCCTCATGGTCCGCGCCGCTACCCAGGACGAGAACGGAGAGCCAGCTTATGGCCAAGGTTCTGATTATTGATGATGAGCCGGGCATGCGGCGCATTCTGACCGTGAATCTGCGGCGCGATTCGCACGTGGTTGTCGAGGCGGCGGGTGCGGCGGAAGCCATCGCCCTCATTGGCCGGGAAGACTTCGATGTCGTGCTTACCGACCATAAGATGCCTGATGGCAGCGGTCTCGACGTGCTTCGCGCCGTGCAGGAAGATGATCCCTCCACCTCGGTCATCTTTCTCACCGCGGTGGGCACGCTCGAACTGGCGGTCGAGAGCATGCGCCAGGGGGCCTTCGATTTTCTCACCAAGCCCTTTATCCCCGACGTGGTGCGGGCGGCCATTCGCCGCGCCAGCCAGCATACCGCGCTGCTTCGCGAGAACGCCGTTCTCAAGAAGGAGATGCGCAAGCTGGAGGGCGCCGACGACATTCTCGGCAACAGCCCCGAGATTCGAGCGGTGCGGGACATCGTGGGGCGCGTGGCCGGCACCAACACGACCGTTCTTATCACCGGCGAAACCGGCACCGGTAAGGAACTGGTGGCGCGAGCGATTCACAGAAACAGCCCGCGGGCGCACAAGCCCTTCATTGCGATCAACTGCGCCGCGGTGACCGAGACCCTTCTTGAAAGCGAATTGTTCGGCCACGAGCGCGGAGCTTTCACGGGAGCCGACAAGGCGCGCAGCGGACTATTCGAAGCCGCGCATGAGGGCACGCTATTCCTGGATGAGGTGGCAGAGATGTCAGCGGCTGCGCAAGCCAAACTGTTGCGCGTCCTCGCCTCCGGGGAGATCCAGCGGGTGGGATCCACCGCGATCCGCAAGGTGGACGTGCGCGTGCTGGCCGCCACACACCGCGATCTCCGCGACCGCATCTCGCAGGGATTGTTTCGCGAGGACCTTTATTATCGGCTCGCCGTGGTTCCCGTGCATCTTCCTCCACTGCGTGAACGCGGGGACGACCTGGATGAGTTGTGCCGGCACCTCTGCCTCAGGATCGCGGAGGAGATGAAGGTACCTCGACGGCCTATCAGCTCCGAAGCGCTGGCCAAGCTCAAGACTTATGCCTTCCCGGGAAATATCAGGGAACTGAGAAACCTGCTGGAACGGGCCCTGATTCTCGGGCAACACGCGGAACTGCAGCCGGAGGACTTTCATCTAAAGGCCGCGCCTGTGCCTGCGCAAAAGCCGGGGACCGAATTCACCATCGAGCAGCTTGCGCAAATGCTTCCGAAACACGTCGATTTGCGCGAGGTGATGGCACGATTCGAACGTGCGCTTCTGGAGCGCGCCCTGGAAACAGCCAATGGAGTACAGGCAGAGGCGGCCCGCCACCTGGAGATCTCGCGAAGCGACCTCGGTTACAAAATTGCCAAGTACGCGTTGACCGGTACTTCGCGGGCGAACGCCGAATGAGGCTATGCACCGCCGGATAATCCGCCCCTCCGGCGTTCGCCGCGGCATCAAGGCGATGTCTCTGTTGATCGTCGCTCCTTTCTCCGGATCGATTCCGAGCTCGCCTTCGCGCCCCCATATCCGACAAGATCCCGTATCTGAGAGGAAGCCCTGGTAGTGAATTCGCTATCGTCACGCACCTGGTCGACATGGGCCCCCGATCTTGTGTTCCTCGGATTCTCAATTTTCTGCCGAATGGTTGCAGTCAGTTGTTCGGA
>Ga0335080_10005670_pt1 | contig 12873 bp, 8 predicted proteins | sample Lox_Sample_34_FD_206720 | JGI IMG/M metagenome (GOLD analysis project Ga0335080, IMG submission 206720) | Soil microbial communities from Loxahatchee National Wildlife Refuge, Florida, United States - Lox_Sample_3.4 | ecosystem: Environmental > Terrestrial > Soil > Wetlands | place: USA: Florida... | reverse complement strand
TCTATCGTGGAACGACGCCAGCGGCGCTGTTCCGGGTCGCATCCAACCAGGCGCCGGCCGCGCAGTTCACGGACAACGGGCTACCGAAGCAACTGGTGGCGCCGAGCGATCCGAATTTCGATCATGCGAATTTCTACTGGCGGCTGGAACTTCAGGGAGAAACCGCAGCGACGATCCACAGCCCGACGACCATCGGAAACGACAGTCTCCAGATGACTGCGAACCGCTATCGCAGTATGATCGTGCGGATCACTCGCGGGCGGGGCGCCGGCCAGGAGCGCGCGATCGCGGCGAACACGGACACGGCCTTGACGGTGACGCCGCAGTGGGACGTGACCCCGGACAGCAGCAGCTACTGGGCGGTAGCGGAAAACGGGTGGCAGTTCGGCGCACTGAGCCAGGCGCCGCCGGTGCAGTTCGAGATACCAAACCAAAGCGGGGAGACCGTGGAGATCATGGGGCGGTCGGCAAACGTGAATAACGTGGAGTGTGCCGCGGAGCTCTCGACGGTAACGCGGTGGCAGATCGGCGGGGGCGGAGTGTCGGATTCGGATGTACCGCCGATGCCGTATTTCGGCTTGGGGCCGGGAAAACAGGGCGGAACGGTAGAACTGAGCGGCGTGTCGTTCACGGACCTGACGAACACACGGACGATCTCGGCGGCGACGCTCGCGCTGCACTATTGGGATGAGCTCAGCGGAACACCGGGCCTGGCGCTGGCCAGCGCGGTCGGAAGCGGCGACACGGTGCTCAATCTGACCGCGGCGGGAAGCGCGGCGGCGGGCAGCTTCGTGCAGGTTGACGGCGAGATCATGCAGGTCCAGGCATCACTCAACAATGGTGCGCAATACCAGGTCACGCGGGGGATGCACGGCAGCCCGGCCACAGCGCATTCGGCACAGGCGCTCGTGTATCCTCTCCTGATCAAAACGGCCATTGCATCTTTCCCGGCGGAATTCTTCGGCAGCCCTTACAGCGGAAGCTGGAGTTACACAATCAACCTGCCGGACGCGAGGGTGGCGAGCGCCGAGTTGTTTGTGACAAACCGGCAGGGCAACAGTCCGCTGCGGGGCATCTACCTGACGAGCACGGTGGACAACGGATTGCGGACGCTATCGGGCGGGCAGTATTCGATCCAGATCAGCGGGTTCCTGGCGGTGCAACAGGTCGCGGCCCCCCCGCTCGTAGTGGAGGCTTCGCACGCCGTGCGCGACGTGTTTGCGGTGGTGGGGACTGTGGCTGACGCGCCGATCGCGCTGCAGCTCAGCGTGGATGGCGCTACGTGGTGCACGTTGACAATTCCCGCTGGAAGCGTGACATCGCCCGCTGTCAGCGGCACGGCAGTGGCGGCCCTGGCGGCAGGCGCAAAGCTGACGCTATCGGTAATGACGGTGGGACAGACCTACCCGGGTGCGGACCTTACGGTGGTGGTCCGGTTGTAATGGCCGAGCAACTGAGCAAGCTCCGTCCCGACCGGGACCTGCAATGCTATTTCCAGCGTCCGTCGGCGGCGGCGGCATTGAGCGGCGCGAGCGCGACGGGTTTCACGGTGTCGGGCTCCTGGCGCCAGCAATTCGACTGGACCGTGGTGGAGTGGAACCGGGACAACGTGTTCGAGCACCCGTCGCTGCGGAATCTGCCGGACGGCGATCTCAGCGGCGTGCGCCTCTCCTACCTGGAGACGCGGGTCAACTGCATTCCGATGGACTCGACATTGTACCCGACCGTAGACTGGCCGTACTTGCGCATCTGGGCAACTGCGGGCGCCGCGGAGACGTTGTATAAGGTGCCACTCAAGAGTTACGCAAGCGCGGTGGGGAGTTACACGGCGCCCACCGTCATGTTTGAGCTGCAGGGTACGGTGACCGCGGGAGACTATGTCGAGCTGGCGTGGCTCGATCAGCATTTCAACTATCTGATGACGGGCAGCGACACGCTAGCCTCGGCCATGCGCGCGCTAGCCACGGCGATCACGGCAAGCCAGGCGACGAGCGGCGTCACGGCGGCTGCCAACGGAGCGCAGATCACGCTGACATATCTGGGGATGCCCGGAACAAACGGGAACCGGATCGGTGTCTACGGTACGGTGCATGGAGCTGGAACCGAGAGCTGGTCGCCGGGCGCCGCATTGTTCAGCGGCGGACTCTCCCCGGCGCAATGGCAGGTGAGCCTCGACTTCAGTAATCTGCGCGATATCAACGGAGCGCTTGTGCCCACGTCGAATGTACGGAAGATGAGGTGGACCTGGGCGGCGGACCTTCAGTCCGGCAATTTCACACGCAGCGAATTCTCGGTGGCGGTGAGCGAGTGGACGGTCGGCGGCAGCAATCTCCTGTATTCGGTCGCGGGTCCCGGCAGCCGCCGGATCGAGGACGATGCGCCGGACGTTCACTACACGGGGAACTGGAGCGAGAGCCGCGGCAACTTTTCGGGAGGCTCGATTCGATTGACTACCACGCCGGGTGCCGGGCTTTCATGCACATATCAGGCTAACGGCCCTCACTGGCTGTACCTCGGCACGAGACGCGCGGACGGGGGCGGTCAGGTGACCATACGGGTGGACAGCGGGGCTCCGGCGACTCTTGGGTTACAGCTTCCGGGTGAGGACGTGCTCGTGCGCATTCCGCTGGGACAATTCCCGGGCGGATCGCATGCGGTCTCGGCGGTCCACAGCGGCGCGAACGGCACGTCTTTGTATTTCGATTTTCTGGAGATTGCCTATCCAACCACGAGCCTGCCGGAGTTTGCCGCCATGCCGACCACGACGCTGGCCACCGACTGGGACACGGACCACTCGATCGCGCTCCCGGCGGAGCGTACCGCGTGGCTGATCCAGAAGCTCGGGTTTAGCGGCCGCGCGAATCACTACGCCGGCGCGTTATGGTTCTACGAGTTGTGGCGGCCGGGGCAGCAGTACGGGTCGTGCACCGTCACGTTCGCGGGCGCGCCGGAGTTTGGCAAGTACACGCAGGTCTCACTCGGGCCGACGTCGATACAGCATCTAAACCTGATTGGCGACACGGCATCGAGCATCGCCAAGTGCTTCGAGTACCTGATCAATGCCGGTTCCACCGGGGTCTGGGCAGGCGCCAGCGGCGCGGTGCTCACGATCACTTCGCGAACCATGGGGACAGCCGGGAACGGAATGAGCATTCCCGTCAGCACCAACAGCAGTGTCTTCACGGCGCAGACCAGCGGGACCCTGAACGGAGGCACGGACGGAAACTGGCGCACAGACACGAGCGCTCTGCCGAGAATGAACCGCGCAGCGCGCGACTGGAACAAGGCCTTCTTCGCGGCGCTCAAGGGGTACGGAATCGATATTGCCGCAGCGTTCAGTATGGAGCTGCAACACGGAGACGACACGCAGTCCGCTGCGCTGGCGCAGCGGTATCCGAACGGCGATCCCGTGTGGCTCAACACGCCGGCCCTGCAAACCAACTTCGGGCCGCAGAGCACCGCGTTCTGGCAGCAGGCTTACCTGGATATGGCCGACCTGATGTCATCCGCTGGTTTGCGCCCCTATCTACAGTTCGGCGAGGTGCAGTGGTGGTACTTTGCCGCCGCGAGTGGAATGCCGTTTTACGACGGCTACACGACCGGCACGTTCCAGGCGGCGCACGGCAGGCCCATGGCGGTGATTGCAAGCGAGCACGCCGATCCGGCACAATATCCCGACGAGTGCGCGTTTCTACCGTCCCTGATCGGGGCGTTCACGAACGCAATCATGGCGTTTGTGCGGCAGTCGCATTCGGACGCGCGTTTCGAAGTGTTGTATCCGCCGGATGTGAACGACACGGCATTGAATCAGATCATCAATTTCCCGAAGGGCGCCTGGACGCCGGCAGCATTGAATTGTCTGAAGACCGAGAATTTCACTTACACCGGAAATCGAAATCTCGATGAAGCTCAGCAATCCATTGAACTGCCGATGGAACTCGGATTCGGCTGCGCACAAAGCAGCCACCTGGTTGGCATCGGCGAGTATACGACGCCGTGGGACAAGGAACGCCTGCTGGCGCTGGGAGCAAACCTCGATTCGGTGGTGCTGTTCGCGCTGGACCAGTTCTGTCTCGTGGGCTATGGATTGCCGCTAGATCAGAGCCAGCGTCGCGCGGTGTTTCTCGGCGGCAACTAGAGCGTGATGCCGCCATCCACGCTGAGTACCTGGCCGGTGACGTAGCTGTCGGGCTCGAGGAAGAAGCGGACGGCGCGCGCGACATCGGCGGCGCACCCGTACCGGGCAATCACGCCATCCTGGAGAAACCTGTCGTACTTGCCGGCCGCGATGCTGGCTTCGGCCATGCCGGCGGCGGTGATCCCGGGACTGACCACGTTGACGCGGATGTCGGATGGGCCTCGGCACTCCCTGGCGAGAATCAGCGCGGCGTGTTGCAGGGCGGCTTTTTGGGCGGCGTACACAGTGGACCCGGGGAATAGCGCATTGGCCTGCATGGTGGAGACGAGCACGATAGCGCCGGGTGTGGACGCTGCCTTGAGGCGGGCGGCGGCTTCGCGGGCGAGCAGGATCGGACCGAGATAGTTGTTCTCGTGAGACCGATGCATCGCAGGTTCCAGTTGCGAGGGATCGGTGAAACGAGCGGGATCGCCCGCGAGCACGACCACACCATAGAGCGCGGCAGCGGCGTCGAGCAGGCGGATGCGGTCCATCCGCGAATTGAGATCGGCCTGTATCACCGTGGCGGCATCCTGCCACCGGGCGGCACGCTCGCGGTTCGTGCGGAAGCTGATCACGATTCGCGCACCTTCCGCGAGTAGCGACTCGGCGACGGCCGCGCCTATGCCTCCGGCGCCGCCCGCTAGTATGACTTCCCTGCCCCGCAGCGAGTCAGACGGCAAGTTCCTTCTCCGGTTCCAAAGCCAGATATCCGCAGGCCACCACGACCAGAAACATGGTCAGCACCTCGCTGTCGCCCAGGTTCAGCTCGACGAACCCCTCGGCCATAGTGGCCAGGACAACGGCGATGCCACCGTGCAGAAGGAAACGGCGGTTGTTGCGGCCCGGTGGGAGCGCTCGGAGGCCGCGCCAGAAATCGACGAGAATCTGAATCAGCAGCCACATGAGGATCAGCATGGTCGGAATGCCGCGCTCCGCGGCGTAGTGCAGGTAGATATTGTGCAGGTGGCCGTACCAGCCGCTGGGCAGAGGGCGCGGAACATCGGCCGGCACATACTCGTCAAAATGAACCTTGACCTCCTCGGGCCCGAGTCCGAGCAAGGGATGGCGCTCGATCATCTGGACGCCGGTGCGCCAGGTGACGACGCGGAATTGGTTGGAGTCCACGCCGCGCGGCTTGAGGATGGACGTGAACCGCTCCTTGACTGCCTGCGGCGAGGCAAAGTACGCCACCAGGATGAGGACCGGCACGAGCAGGACCAGCTTGCGCCTCCAGAACCAGACCAGGTACAGGCCCGCAACGCCCACCGCGATCCATATGCCTCGCGTTTCGCCGAGCAGAATCGCGAGCGCGAGGAGCGCGGCGCAGACAATCCACAGCCAGAGGCGCTTGCCGATATCGGCGGCGAAGAACAGAAACGCGACGAGCATGATGAGCGCGAACATTTCTTCAGCGGAGTATGTGTTCCAATGACTGGTGAAGCCGGTGATGCGCTCCCCGACGTAGTAATCGTAAAAGTTGCGGCCCAGCCGGTGCGCTTCCTGTACCTTCGCGGCGAACTGGACGCATCCGCGTATGGCGGTGATGGCGCCGATACCGGCCCAGGTGAGAAACAGCCAGCGAACCACGCGAAGGCTGCGCAGCAACGAGAAGACGACCAGCAGTTCCAGGAAGACGTAGAATTTCCGGATCTGCGGAAGCCCGGTGCCGGGGTCGCCGGAGAAGACGAGGGAGATCACAGTTCCCAGCATGAACAGCGACAGCGGCAGCCAGATACGCGGCAGGCGAAGGCGCTCTCCGGAGGCCAGCAGCGCGGCCAGAGCCAGCGCCAGGAGAATCTGCGAGACGGCAATCCCCAACAGGATCCCCACCGCCGAGCCGAACGTGAGCCAGCGGGCCGTCCGCAACAACAGCGGTTCAGGCGTGTTCATTTTTCGATAGCAGCTTCAGTATGACAGAGTCAAGTGAAACCGCGACTCGCCGGCACGGCGTCCAACCCTTTGTGTGCAGTCGTGTGAGGAATGCTGTGTTTGTATGTCTGCTCGTGTGCAATCTTGCCGCCCTGGGCCAGACACGCCGCGATGCGGACTTGCGAGTTACCGCGAGCCTGGATGAGATCGCCCGCAGGCCGGCGAGCCACGCGTTCGCGGCCGATGCTACGCCGCGGGAAATCTACGAACCCGAGCGGGCAATACGGCGGCGCAACACGGCCGCTGCTGCCGCGGGGGCGACTGCCGTGCGCGAGCCGGCCACGTTGCCCGCGGCGCCCGCGCTCATTCCGCCGGTCTACAACGGCTTCCAGGCGCTGGGCGACAATTTCACGGCCATCCCGCCGGACACGCAAGGCGCGGTGGGTCCGCAGGACCTGGTCACGATGCTGAATACGCAGGTGACCATTCAGTCGCGCACCGGGACCGTACGGCAGGGCTACCCGATCACGTTGAACGCATTCTGGTCGCCCCTTGGTCCGTTCAGCAACAATGCGTTGCCTTTCGATCCGCGCATCTTCTACGACGCCGCATCCGACCGCTGGATCGCGTCGGCGGACTCGGGCGCGCAGTTGTCGAGCTCCGCGCTGCTGATCGCCGCCAGCCAGACCGGAGATCCCGGCGGGAAGTGGAACTACTACAAGGTCGCGGTGGGCGCGACCAATCTGTGGGGCGACTTCCCTTCCCTGGGCTTCAACGCCAATTGGGTGACCGTCTCGATGAACATGTTCAAGATCAGCGGCTCGGGCGCTTACCAGACCACCAACGTCTACGTCTTCAGCAAGGCCGACCTTTACGACAATAGCGGCGGCAAAGGCACGCACACCGTCTTCAACGACCCGAACGGGGAATTCACGGCCGCAGTGGATATCGATAACTCGAGCCCGAACACGCTGTTTCTCTTGCAGGAATTTCCGACCGGTTACGGACCGGTATCCGGCTCGAGCGCAATCCTGGTGTGGAGACTCAAGGGACCCGTCGGCTCTGAGGCATTCAACTCGGACGAGTACATCAACATTGCGGACGGCTGGTCCGACACCGGGCCGGGAGCCAACGATTTCGGGCCGCAGGCCGGCACGTCAACCCGCATCGACACGGGCGACAGCCGTCTGGGCAACTGCGTTCTGCGCAGCGGGAAAATCTGGTGCGCGCATACCTTGTTTCTGCCGTATCCGCGGCCCACGCGCGCTTCTGCCCAGTGGTTCCAGATCGATCCCGCGACAAACCCGGGGACCATCGTCCAGCGCGGGCGCGTGGACGATCCGACCAACACCTATTTCTACGCGTATCCTTCTATCGCCGTCAACAAGAGCGGCGACACCATGCTGGGCTACACGCGTTTCAGCGCCAATGACTATCCCACCGCCGAATTTTCGTACCGGACCGCGATCGACCCGCTCAACGCAATGGAGCCCGACGTGATCTTCAAACAGGGCGAATCCAGCTACGTGGCCGCCGGAACGCGGACAGGCAGCAACCGGTGGGGCGACTACAGCATGACCGTCGTGGATCCCACCGGGGATACGAATTTCTGGACGCTTCAGGAATACGCCGCTACGCCGCCGGGCAGCCGCAACGGGGCGTTCGGCACCTGGTGGGCACAAGTAGCCGCCCCATCGGCGGGGCTGAAATGCACCTACACCGTACAGGCGTCGGGCAGCACCTTCGATCTGAGCGGAGGAACGGGGTCGATCGCCGTCGCGGCGGGCACGGGTTGTCTCTGGCAGGCGGCGAGCAATACGAACTGGATTTCGGTCAGCGGCGGTTCGCCCGGAAGCGGCAGCGGGACGGTGCAGTACGCCGTTGCGGCGCTTACAAGCGGATCGCGGACTGCTACCATCACGGTCGCCGGGCAGAATGTCACGATCACGCAGACCGCTCCGGCGGTAACCGCACCATCGTTCACGGAGCAGGCCGTCGTAAACGCGGCGAGCTACCAGGGCGGCAGCGTAGCGCCGGGCGAGTTGATCACGATTTTCGGCAGCGGCCTCGGGCCTCCTACGCTGCAGAAGCCGGCAGTGACCGCGGGGGTCGTGGACACCAGCGCGGGCGGCACGCGGGTGTTGTTCGACGGCGCAGCGGCGCCCATGATCTACTCGTCCGCCGGACAGATCAGTGCGATCGTTCCATTCGGCCTGCAGGGCCACAGCAGCACACAATTGCAGGTAGAGTACAACGGCACGCGGTCCACCGCCGCGACCATCCCGGTGTCCGCGGCCGTGCCCGCGATCTTCACCGCGAGTGCGTCAGGGAAAGGTCAGGGCGCGATCCTGAACCAGGATTTCTCGGTCAACGGTGCGGGCAACGCGGCCACCGTGGGTAGCGCAATCATGATCTATCTGACCGGCGCAGGAGTCATGCAGGGCCAGGTCAGAGACGGAGCGCTGGCTCCGGCGGTGCTCAGCATTGCGCAGCAGAACGTGGTGGTCCACATCGGCGGCATCGCGGTCACGCCGCTTTACGCGGGCGCCGCGCCGGGGATTCTCGAAGGCGTCGTGCAGATCAACGCGGTCATCCCGACGGGCGTGGCTGCGGGCACGGCAGTGCCGGTCGATGTGAGCATCGGCGGGGTGACAAGTCCGGCGGGTGTGACGGTCGCGATCCGGTAGAAGCTATTCGTAGCGGAGGGCTTCCACGGGGTCGAGGCGCGCGGCGCGGCTCGCCGGCCAAATCCCGAAGAACAGGCCGACACCGACCGACACGAGAACACCGAGGCTTGCGGCCCACAGCGGCACAGCGGTCGGAAGGTTCGGGAAGACCAATCCGGCGGCGCGCGAGATCGCCCATCCAAGGGCGAGGCCGAGCACTCCGCCCATCACGGTCAGCACCACGGCCTCGGTCAGGAACTGCACTACGATGTCGCTGCGGCGGGCGCCGATTGCCTTGCGCACGCCGATCTCGCGGGTGCGCTCGGTGACGCTCACCAACATGATGTTCATCACGCCGATGCCGCCGACCAGGAGGCCGATCGAGCTGAGAATCACCATCACCAGCGCGACGGTCGCGGTCACGCTGTGGAACTGCTCGATCATCTGCTCGGCGGTGGTCATGGAGAACGTGTCCGAGCCGTTGAACGGGATGTGCCGGGCGATGCGGAGCGCGGCGCGCGTTTCGTCCTGGGCCTTGGTGATCCAACCGTCGCGCGCGATCACGATGAACATGTTCTCCTGTGCATTGGGAAAGATCTTGTGCATGGTGAAGTAGGGGATCAGCACACGCGTGTCGTCCTGGCCGGGAAGCGAGGCGGCGGGGCGATCCATCACGCCGACTATCTGGAGCTCGTGGCCATCCACCAGGATCCACTTGCCGATCGGGTCGAGGTTGGGCAGGATTTGCCGGGCCACGTCGGCGCCGATCACCACGACCGGCATGCGGTGGGAGCTTTCCAGATCCGTGAAGAAGCGGCCGGCCTGCATGGTGGTGCCGCCCGCGGCGTAGCCCTCTTCGGTCCCGCCGAGCTGGATATTGTAGAGGTCGTTTCCCTTGAACTTCGCGGTGTGAATGCCGTTCGGCGGAAACAGAAACGGACTTACATGTTCTATAGCGGTGGAACGCTCGGCTACGGCCCGCGCCTCCTCCAGGGTCAGGGGCTTGCGCTGGCGCTCCTGGCGGGTCGCCTGGCCCATGGCGGTAGTCTTGGTCACGATGATGGTATTGGGACCGAAGCTGCGCAGCAGGTTGGTGATGGCGCCGTCGAGGCCGGCAATGATGGAGCCCACGCCGATCACCGCGCCGGTTCCGATGATCACGCCGAGCACGGTGAGAAACGATCGCAGCTTGTGCGCGCGAACGGTAGCCATGGCCAGTTGAGCGCCGGCGAAGAAGCTCCCGATGCTCATTTTTCCGCCCTCAATGCTTCGATGGGATCGAGTTTCGCGGCGGTATGCGCGGGATAGATACCGAAGAAGAGGCCGACGATCGCGGATAGCGCGACGCCAACGATCACCGCGGTGGCCGGCACCGACATCGGCACAGGAGTCAGCGTGCGCACCAGCACGGCGACGATCCACGCGACCATGACTCCGATGAATCCGCCCGACGCGGCGAGGACGCTCGATTCGACCAGGAACTGGTTCAGGATATCCTGCCGCCGCGCGCCGACGCTTTTACGGATGCCGATTTCGTGGGTGCGCTCGGTTACCACGGCCAGCATGATGTTCATAATGACCACGCCGCCTACCACCAGGAAGACCGAAACCACGCCCACAGCGGTGGCGGCGATGGCGCCGGTCAACTGGTTCCAGAAGTCGAGCAGCGCGTCCGAGGTCAAAGTGGAAAATGTGTCGTCCTGCTTGGGTCCCAGATGGCGATAGGCGCGAAGAAGCACGCGCGCCTCCTCCTGAGCCTGCAGAAGGTGCTCGTGGTCGATCGCGGTCCCGGCAAAGGTCATGCCATTGTGCGATCCCCAGATCTTGAAGAAGGTCTCGATCGGAATGACTACGAAGTTATCCTGTGACTGCCCGAATACCGAGCCCTTTGCCTTCGCCACCCCGACGACTTCGAATGGCAGGCCATCGAGGGTGATGCTCTGGCCGAGCGGGGAGGCGCCGGGAAAGAACTTATCCTTGATGTCGTGCCCGATGAAGGCGACGTTCCTTTTGCGGTCGTTCTCGGTTTCCGAAATGAAGTGGCCGTCCTCGGCGTCGAAGTTTGTGATGACCCCGATGTTGGGCGACGCGCCCTGCAGCCCGACGCCTTCCGCAACTTCCTTTCCCATATGGACGTTGACGCTGCGGCCGGCAACCAGTCCGAGCTCCTTGGTCAATTCGACGTGGGTGCGCAGGAATTCGTATTCCTCTTTGCTGAGCTGCGGATTGCGGCGCAGCATCTCCATGTATTTCTTGGGGTCGAATCCCATCATGACGATGCGCTGCACGCGATATCCGTCGGCGCCCATGCTGGAGACGTTCTGCGCAATGTAGACGTCCATGCCCTTGATCACGCTCATCACGGCGATGAGCGTGGTGGTGGCGAGAATGATACCGAGCAGTGTGAGGAAGCTCCGCAGCTTGCTGCCGCGAAGCGACTGGAGTGCGCCCTTCACCGCCTCCCAAAACGACGCGTGTGCTGTCATTCAGACCTTAGACGCGTTCCGGCGCGAGTTCTTAGCCATTTCGCGATTTTACCCAATTCATTATCGCTTCATCCAGCCATAAACGGTGAGGCCGCCGGCCGAGGAACCCCAGGTGCCCGCCGTGCTCGGTGGCCAGCAGCTCGATACAGGGATTGGAGCGCAGCGTTGGAGAGTCGAATATGCCGAACGGAATGAAAATATCGTCTTTGGCCTGTATCAGAAGAGTGGGAACGCGGACGCCTTCCAGGTAGCCCAGCGACGATTGCGTCCGGTAGTAGTTGGCCGCGTTGCCGAACCCGAAGGAGGGCGCGGTGAAGCGGTCGTCGAGCGCCACGATCGAACGCAGGCGGTCGAACTCCTCTCGGCGGTAGCGGCCGGTGGCGCAGAGGCGGTTGCGCATGCGGCGGACGAAGCGCGTCTCGTAGATGCGGTTGTCGGGCTCGCCGATGCGGCGCGCGCAGGCGGCGAGATCGAGGGGCACCGAGACCGCGCAGACGCCGCGGACAAGCCGATTGGCGGCGTCGCCCAATTCGCCCGCGAGCTTGAGCACCACGTTGCCCCCGAGGGAGAAGCCCACCAGGAATGCCGGCCCACAGCCTTCGGCGCGCAACTGGCGCAGCACCTCGCGAAGATCGCCGGTCAGCCCGGCGTGGTACAGGGTGTTGCACAGGGTCTCGGTTCCGCCGCAGGTCCGCATGTGAAAGCGGTGAGCGGCGAATCCTTCGTGCAACGCCGCCGCGGCGAGGCTCCGCATGTAGGCCGCTTCGCCCGATCCTTCCAAGCCGTGGACCATGACGACTTCGCCACGCGCTTCGCCCACCGGCCGCTGCGAAAGCACGAGCACCTGCACATCGGGCTCGGTGCGGAACAGGCGCCGCTCCACTGGATGTGCCGCATCGGGGTCGGGCCGCTTCCAATAATGCGCGAGAACGGTTTGCAGATGGCTATTGCGGACGAGTGGATAGAAGGGCACCATGGACGGCGGAACTTGTAGTATACGGGAGGCGGACTTATTTTCGTTCCGCGCTGACAGAAACGCGCTTGAAGCGATCCATCTCCGGTTTGCCGCCGGGATTGATCGGGATGGTTTCGATTTGCAACGCATCGTCGCCGGTAGCCTTGAAACGGCGCTTGAGGACCTCCGCGCCGCGCGTCTCGAGCTCGACGAGCATGCCTCCGTTAAACCAGAGTGAGACCTTCGCCCGCTTTCCGGAGAGCTTGACTTCGCAGTCGTGGCCCATGATGTTGCATGAGAACTCGTCGGTCTTCTGCCCGAGGGAATGAGTCATGCGGAGCGAATCGCCCACGGTTTCGAGCGACCACACCTCGCCCCCGCCTCTGTCCCCCGAGCTCTGCTGCCATTTGCCGATCAACTTGTCGCGATCCGCGGAATCGTCACCCAGAACGGCCGCGGCCAAAACGAAAACGACGCCGCCGGCGGCGGCCAGTGGTCTAAACATGATGTCCCCCCTTGGTAGTCTATGGCCGGGCAGATCGGAGGAGTATCCTGTCGATGCTGTATGATGTAGCGGGATGTGCAGGAACATCAGGCCTCTGTTCAATTTCGATCCGCCGGCCACGGAAGAGGAGATCCGGGCGGCATCGCTTCAGTTCGTGAGAAAAATCAGCGGATTCAACAAGCCTTCGAAGACCAACGAGGAGGCATTTCTGG
>Ga0335080_10005669_pt1 | contig 12874 bp, 9 predicted proteins | sample Lox_Sample_34_FD_206720 | JGI IMG/M metagenome (GOLD analysis project Ga0335080, IMG submission 206720) | Soil microbial communities from Loxahatchee National Wildlife Refuge, Florida, United States - Lox_Sample_3.4 | ecosystem: Environmental > Terrestrial > Soil > Wetlands | place: USA: Florida... | reverse complement strand
AGCTCGGCCGAAATCGGGTCCAGGTCCACGCCGCCGCACTGCTGAAAGTAGGTGAACTGCGTGATCTCCAGCCCATCCAGCATCACCTGCCAGCCAATGCCCCACGCCCCCAGCGTCGGCGACTCCCAGTTGTCTTCCTCAAACTTGATGTCGTGCTGCCGCAGGTCAATGCCCATCGCCTCGAGCGATTTCAAATACAACTCCTGCACATCCGCCGGCGGCGGTTTCAAAATCACCTGCAGCTGCATGTGCTTGAACAGCCGGTTAGGATTCTCCCCATACCGCCCATCCGCCGGCCGCCGCGAGGGCTGCACATACGCCACCTTGTACGGCTTCGGCCCCAGCACCCGCAGAAAGGTCTCTGGCGCCATGGTTCCGGCGCCGACCTCGACGTCGTAGGGCTGCTGCAGCACGCAGCCACGCTCCGCCCAGAACCCCTGCAGGCGCAGGATAAGCTCCTGAAACGTCAGCGCATTGGCCTTAGATGGATTCATCCGGACGAGCCTTCACCAACTCGCACTTAACAGACAGCGTGGGAGCCCCAGCGGATAAACCATGATTGTAATGGAAGCAGATGGCAGCCGCCAGTTAGGGGTTGAGCAACCCGCGGCTTATCTCAATGGGGTGAAGGCAGTCCGCTGACCCGGGGCCTGATTCGCCCAGCGGCGCAGTGCAGGCGTGGCCGTTCCGCATAACGGCAGGCTACAACGAATTGATCTGGCCGGTGGGTGCTTCTACGAACCCTGGTGTGCCCCGCGCGCCAGCCCGCTCACCGCTTCCTCGGAAGCGCGCGCGTTCGGCCGCCGCGGCGGCAGCTCTTCCACCTCCACCGGCGGACGCCGCTCGACCGTGCCCAGCACCGGGGCATCATCCATTCCTGGGAAAGAAACGAAATGTTGCCCGGCGCAAAGCTCATCCACTAATTTCTGTTGCCGGCGGCTTAGAACCTGTAGAGGCAGTATTTCAAAGTGCCGAAAAACCCAGAGCAGATACACTCGCTGTGCGAACGTAGGCTGTATGTAGCGCGGTCCCAGCGGAGTCAGAACCCGCAACACCCCCCCAGACAATTTCTCTATCAGCATGTTTCAGGCATCCAAAAATCGCAAAGTGTTGCTACTTCCCCGAACCAGAGCAATTCAGGGGCCAGCATTATGCCCCATTTCTGATGCATATGTAAAAGAAAATTTCAAGTATTCCTATGGGTTACAGGCAACCGGGTAGAACAGAGGCCATTCCCAAAATTGCACCCTTTTGCACAAAAAATAGTGCAACGTTCCAAACCGGGCGAAATTCTCATCCTGCCGCCTCCGGCATCACCTGCATATTCGTGATGCTCGCCGCCACCCCCACCCCCGCGCGCCCAGCTTCTTTCTCCACCCGCACCACCGTCGCCTGGCAGCAAACCCATTGCCGCTCGCCGCCTGCCAGCTCCGCCGGCAGCATCAGCACCATCTCCAGCTCGCTGCCCTGCTCCAGCCGCGAGTCCGAATAAAGAAAAATGCCGTTGCTGCTGATGTCGCGGGTATAGCCCGTGGCCCCAGCGCCGCCCTCGGCCGGTTCGATGGTGACCGCAACCCTCGCGGCAACCCTTTTCCGCGATCGGCGTTCATTCTGTGGGGGATTCATAGAGAGGCAAACGTATCACAACGGAAGAAAGGCTGCGCCACGAAGGTTCCATCCCTCTCGGGGGATCCTCGGTGCGCCTGCTTTTGCCGCCCCCTTTGGCACAGTTTTCCCAGTTCCAGGTATCGGCCTTCGAGGGCTCTTTCCCAAAAAAGCCTGCAGCTGCGCCCGCCTCTTGAGCCGAAAACCAGCAGCCAGCTGCCGCCCGCTGAAAGCTGACCGCCGCTAGCGGAAATCTTAGCTAGAAGCTGATCTTCGCCGCGAACTGCACTCCTCTCGGCCCGCCGCTGCCCAGGAACGGATTGCCAATGCCCACGTCTCCCGTCGCGGTGATGGCATAGAACCCGCTGTGCCGGCCGGTCGCCAGGTCCGGCGTTCCGATGTCGGCGATGTAGTTCGGCATAGAAGGATTGGAAAAGTTGGGATGGTTGAAGAGGTTGAAGAACTCGGCCCGCAGATTCAGCGTTACACGTTCGGAGAGCGCGGTGTTCTTGAAGACCGAGAAGTTGAACTCCTTGAAGCTTGGCCCCATCAGAGAGTTGCGTCCTTCCGTGCCAAAGTGCCGCGTGCCCGGTATGCAGCTGCTTTCGTCGGCATCGCCGTCGTTGAAACTATTGCCCCAGGTGCAGGGCGCGGCAAAAGAGGTCAGGTCCAGATATTCCGCCGGATTACCTGGCGAATAATGCAGCGGCCCAATCACATCCGGGCGGTCAAAGCCCTCGGCCGCCCCGGAATAATCTCCTTCAAACTCATAGTTCAGTTGCCAGGGCTGGCCATCCTGCAGGTTGAGCGTGCCGTCCAATCCCCAGCCGTTCCTGAGCTTCGCCATGCTTCCGCTCCACTTGGGGAACGAGTAGGTGAAGTTCCAGGTAAAGCGCCGGCGAATATCGAAGCTCGAGTCTGCGCGGTCTCCTGCGGGATTGGTGCTGTCCTGCGGCTGCGCCTGGTTGGGCAGAAAGTCCTCGACGGTAAGCATGTTGCTGGTATTGAAGTTGTGATCGATCTTGGCGATAAGACTGTCCACCCGGTTGCGGAACCTGGTAGAGGTGGAAAGGTTATTTCCTGTGGGACATCCGGTATCGAAGGCGGCAAAGTCATCCGGAGTGACCGGGTTGTAAGCCGCCGAGGGGATATTGGGTGCGGGGTAGGGATTGAGCGCCAGCAGCGAGGCAATCACGCTGTTTTCAGGCCCATTCGCGGCCGTATCGTGGGCGATTTGCTGGGGAAAAGGCACGCAACTGGTGCCCGCCTGCGCTCCCGTCTCGCGCTGGCTCTCGTAATCGGCATAGAAGAAGGTCCTGTCTTTGATGATGGGCCCGCCCAGCGAGCCTCCAAACTGGTTATTGTGGAAGGGATTTTTTCCGCCTTCGCTATTCTCCTTCGATTACGCGCCAACCCCACGCAAGCCCCTTATGAGACAGCGACTTAGTTGAAATTCGACGACAGCGAAGCTTTATCCGAAAGGAAGTGGGTCAGGGGGGAACAAGCAAGCCGGTTGCCGGAGAAAGGGACTCCGCCCGGTCAGCTCAGCCCCCAGACCGGGGTGTGCGACTTTCGCACAGCCCCTAATTTCGACGATCTCGAACCGGAGAGGGCCCAGGGTACCCGGAAAGCCGATCGCCCTTGTGCGACTTTCGCACAGGATTTGATGGGGGTAGCGCCCACGCCACCGATGCCCCCCTCGTAGAGACGTAGCTGGCTACGTCTCCAGTAGCTTGCCACGTCTCCACTCCAATTCACTTAACCGTGGAAGCGTGGGGCGTCAGCCCGGAAATAGCGCCTCGCTTAATGTGCCTTGCGGATGGCGCGGCTGAAGCCGGGCCCTTCCACGGCAGCGCCCACGGATGGCTCCACATCAGATCAGAAGGTGAAGGCCACGCCGCCGCGCACCGAGCGCGCCGACTGCACCAGATAGACGGTGCGTCCATCCGAGCCCATGACGGGCACGTAACCCTGGGCCAGCAGGTTGCGGATATCAATCAGCACGTCCATGTGGCAGGGCAGGAAGCTCGTCCCCGGAATCGGTTGCCGCAGGAAGAAACTCAGGTAGGGATCCGCCTGGCCGGGCGAGGCATTGAACAGGTCCACCGGCGTGAGGGCGCTGCCGCTGGTCCAGCGATAGGAAGCGATCCATTTCGCCTTCGAACCCGGCACCGTGCCGCTGATCTTGCCCGCCAGAGACTGCCGGTTACGCACTACGGTGTCCTGCCGCGCCTCTTCCAGGCTGACATCGTCTTTATCCAGATCGAGAACGCCGCCGAAGGCATAATCCACCGTTGCGGTGAGGTCAGAAGTCACCTTACGCTGCGCCACCAGCCGTACGCCGTGGGTATTGAGGTCGCTGCCCTGGTAGCTGAAGGTGCCGGAGTAAGGATCGGGCAGAACGTCGCCCGTGGAGCTCGAAACCGCGCCTACGCCGGTGAGCGCGGGATCAACAATGCGGTCAGAAAAGACGGCCATCTGCAGGCTGGTGCCGCCCACGCGCTGTGAAACCGAAATTTCCTGATGGTAGGAGTGCTCGAGCGCCGGCGAGAAGTCGGCAATGGTCATGCGCGGGCCCGATTCGCTCAGGTCGGCCGGGGCAGATTCGAATCCCTTCTCCGTGCGGCGGTCGGGTTCCGAAGTGGCGTAGCCGTAGCTCAAAACCGTATGCGGCGCCAGATGGAGATCCACCGAACCGAATGGCCGGAAAGCGTTGGCCCGTCCCATGAATTGAATGGTCTGCAGTTCGCTGCCGAACTTGAGTTCCACTACGCTGCCCAGCGCCAGATCGTCGGAAGTGGTCAAGGCCAGGGCCTGCAGCGAGGCATTGCGCAAATAAGTGTCGGGCGAGGGCAAGGTGCGCAGGGTCAGATCAACCTCAGGCTTCGAGCCGTTGCTCAGCTTGTGAACATACGAAGCCCGCACCACGGCCGCGGGCAATCCGTCGCCATAGCCGACGTTGCCCCGCACCGCCACGGTCCCGGTGGAGAACAACGACTTCTCCACCGAAAAGCCGGTGCTCATGTCAGAGGCGCTGCCGAAGCCCTGCGAAGCGCTGCCCGCGAGAAAAGACAGGCTGCCCTTGAGGTCGCGGCCCTGGCCCTCCCGCAAATGGTATTTTTTCGCGTCCTGATTGTGGTCTTCTTCGAGCGCGCGCAGAATGGGCCGGTTGGCCACTGAGCGCAGCACCCAATTCCAGTCATCGTCGTCGCTGGGGGTGCGCACGGGCGCCAGCTCGATCGCGTCGAATAACGTGCTGAGGGTTACATTCACCACTACGGCGGCGCCGGCGCGCAGCCCCACCCGCTCGCGCAGCACGGGAAGGAACGAAGGCGCGAACACGCGCACCGAATAAAGGCCCGGCAGCAGGCGGCTGGCGGAGTAAAAGCCATTCTCATCGGTGAACACCCGGATGGCGTGCGAGGGCGAGGTCAGCACTTCCACCACCGCCCCCATCTGGGGCACGCCGCTGGCACTGCGCACGTAGCCGGAGATGGTCCCCGGCCGTTCCGCTGCCGCCAGCGGAAGTGCCAGGATCAACGGGATGAAGAAGCAGCCAAGCCTACGGAGCATGACCACCACCTGAGAAGCAAACCCGGCTTATTCGACGGCGAAGGTCGCCGAAGGATCCAGGGTCTGCTTGGAGATCTTGTCGTTCACCTTGATCTGAATGCGATAAATCCCGGGAGACAAATTGGCCGCCGACAAACTTTTCTGCAACGTCACCTGGTCGCCCACATTGCCCATCGAGTCTGTGGACTCGACCGTGTGAATCACCGGCTTGTTGGTGGCCGCATTCACCACGTCATATTCGAACGTGGCGGAAGCCTTATGGGTCTTCTCATCCACGCCCAGATTGTAAACCTGCAGCCAGAAGTTCACCTTCTGGTCGTGCTTGAACAGCGGCTGGGCGTTGGGCCCGGCTGCCACCCGAGGCCGCACTTTGGTCTGGCCGATCACGAACATGCCCGTGCCCACGTTCTTGGCCGCCACCGGCTCCATGTCATCGGCCACGATCAACGAAGACGCAGCCAGCCGGTCTTCCGGATACTCCGGCACGATAATGCCCCGGGTCCAGGTCCCGACCCGGTCGCCGTTCACATCTTTCACCACGATATCGAAGCGGTAACGCCCGGGTTGCAGGGGCAGCGCCTTCCAATAGATCTGCGAATTCTCCGCCGTGCGCGGCAGCAATTCCGCCGGAATATCAGCCTGAACCGTGTCTTCGAAGGTCTGCGCGATGCGCCCGCTCAGGGTGGTGACCCTTCCGAAAATGTTGACTACGCCGCGCTCCACGCCTTCCTTGTTGGTAAAGGTGATGTCGCGGTTCTTGATCTGGATGGTCACCGGCACCAGCACGGTGTCGCCCGTGACCTTGATGAAATCCGCCTGCACGTCAAACGGCATCAGGTTATAGCTGACTTTGTGCGTGACCACTTCTTCCAGGTCTTTGAACTTGACCGGCGGGGGGCGGAACAGCTTGCTGTACTGCTCCAGGCGGTCAAACTCTTTGGTCTGCAGATCAGAGCTATCCGGACCAGGGCCCAGGGTCTCCAGGCCGCCCTGGAAGCGCTGCGCCTGCGAGGCCATACCCATTTGCTCGTAGAGCGTGAGGCCGGCGCCGGGTGTATGCGCCAGGGCGTCTTTCTCGCCGCGGTCAATGGTCATGTGGTAGTCGCCGCACATGCAGGTGTCCACAAACTCGATGATCACTTCCTGCCCGATGCCCTCAATGTAGCGGTAGCGCCAGTCTTCAAAGGGATAGGTCGAGGTTTCGCCGCCGCCTTCCTCGATGGGGCGCTCATAGGAGCCGCCTGAAGGGTGCGAATCAATCTCATCCGGGGGGCCGAAGGTGATGTACATGCGGCCGCGGTCTGTCTTCCAGCCCGGAATTCCCGCGGCAAAGTGCTCGTTGGCGTATTCGATGCGGCGGTAGTGTTCTTCCTTGAACTCGTTCTCTTCAGTATCAGGCGTGGGGTCGCGGCGCTGCCAGAAGGCTTCGATGAACTGGTCACGCTCCTCGTCGTTCGAGAGCTGCAGGAAGGCCTGGCGCTCTTCCGGTGTGATGATGTACACCACGTCTTCATCCAGCCACTTCTTGTAGGTCTTGCTCAGCTCCTGCTTGAGCGCCTTGGCGTTCTTCCTCTTTTCTTTTTCCGTCAGCGGGCGTTTCAGCGGGTCAACGTCTTCCTGCTTCTGGCGGGTGGAATCGGAAACGGCAGCGGTGGACTTGGAGCTATTGTCCTGCGCCGTGGCCGTACGCGTGCCAAAGGCGAGCACAAAAGTCAAGAGCAAAGCAATCGAAAGATGATGCACAACACCTACCCGGGGCATAGACGAGGCACTCCTTGGCCAGCCTAAGTGGAAACATTTTATGACTTTAGCGGGCCGAAGGCAAACAGATTACCAGCCCGCCGGGCGTCCCGCTAAGTAATGGGTGGCAAATGGATTGCGGCCGGCTGGCCGGGCGCCCCGGCGCGGGTGTGCTGCCGGCAAAAGCAGGGGCGGGAAAAGACAGCCAGGGGCTTCCCCGAGCTATAATCAGGGGCGGTCGTTCTTCGCGCTCGGGACCGCAAGCGTTGGCGGCGCGCCGGGGGAACTTTTGCGGCGCCCGCGTCGTATCTCAGGACGTGCAACCCGTCAGCGTACAACTGGGCAGGAAGGCGTTGCTGCGGCCAGTAGCGCGGATTATCCCGCAGCCCCTTCATCCCCTCCGGCGCCAGGTTCGTGCGGCATTTCCCGCACATCAGGATGGAAATGAGCACTTGGAAAAAGATCGGAATTGGTGCGGCCATCGCGGTGGTGTTGCTGGCCATTATCGGCTTCACGGTTTACCAGAGCCGCAAGAATGTGGTGACGGTGCAGACGGGCAAGGTGCAGCGCATGGACCTGGCGGCCGTGGTCAGCGCCTCGGGCGAGGTCAAACCCAAGAATTATGTGAACATCGGAGCTAACGCTTTCGGCAAGATTACCCGGCTATACGTGAAGGAAGGCGACCAGGTAACCAAGGGACAGATGCTGGCGCAGATTGAAAACGTGCAGCCCACTGCCGACGTGAACGCCACGCGGGCTTCGCTGGAAGCGGCGCAGACCGACGCCATGGCGGCCGAGGCGGCGCTCAAGACGGCGCAGGCCAGCCTGACCAAGGCGCGCGCCGACCAGGACAAGGCGAAGCTCGACTGGTCGCGGGCGCAGGGCTTGTACAAAGATGCGCTGATTGCGAAATCCGATTATGACAGCCAGAAAGCCGCCTGGCAGACCGCCGACGCCGGGCTGGCGCAGGCGCGGGCGCAGGTGGCGCAGGCCCAGGCGCAGAAAGATTCCGCCGAGCGGCACATTGCCCAGGCGCGCGCCAACCTGGTGCACGCCGATGATGTTCTGCAGAAAACCACCTACGCCGCGCCTTTTGACGGCATGATCACCAATCTGCCGGTGCGGGAAGGCGAAACCGTGGTCATCGGCATTCAGAATTCGCCCGGCAGCACGCTGATGACTCTGGCCGATATGTCAGTCATCACCGCCGAAGTCATGGTGGATGAAACCGACATCATCAACGTGCGGCTGGGCCAGCCGGCGGAGGTAAGCATTGACGCCATTCCCGACAAGACCTTCAAGGCGGTGGTGACGGAAATCGGGGACAACGCCATCGTGCGCTCCACCGGCGTTTCCACATCGCAGCAGACCACGGCCAGCGAAGAGGCCAAGGACTTCAAGGTGGTGGTGACTCTGCAGAACCCGCCGGCGAACCTGCGGCCGGGCTTATCGGCGACGGCCAAGATCACCACCGCCACGCGCAGCCAGGCGCTGGCAATTCCCATTCAGGCGCTCACCATCCGCCGGCCCTCGGACCTGATTCCGGTCAAGACCAGCAAGGGATCGGTGGAAGCTGCACCGCCGCCGGACTCCGCCACGGCGAAAAAGAGCGACAAGGAAATTCAGGGTGTGTTCGTAATCCGCGACCGGCGGGCGGAATTTGTGCCGGTCACCACCGGCATTTACGGCACCACCGACATCGAAGTGCTGAGCGGGCTGAAATCAGGCGACCAGGTAATCACCGGCAGCTATAAGGTGCTGCGCACCATACGGCCGGGCGCGGGGGTGAAGGTGGATAATTCGCTGCCCGCGAAGGAAGAGGAAACCTCGTAGGCAGAGGCGAGGGGCCACAGGCGGCAACCGCTTCTGTGACCTTCGCCCAAGTGATTCGTCCAACAGGCAGGCAATGGGAGCGGGTGAGTGTCCCAGGAAAGTCAGGAGCAGAGGAAAATGGCAACCGCCGAAGTCATCAATTTCACGCAGCCCGAGGTGTCCGCTCCGCCCGACTCATGCATGATCGCCACGCAGAACCTATGGAAGACCTATGACATGGGTTCGGAGCAGCAGGTGCATGCGCTGCGGGGCGTGAACCTGCGCATCCAGCGCAATGAATACGTGGCCATCATGGGGCCATCCGGCTCGGGCAAATCTACGCTGATGAACCTGATCGGCTGCCTGGATACGCCCAGCCAGGGGCAATATTGGCTGAACCAGCAACTGGTCAGCGAGCTGGATGATGATGAACTGGCCCACATCCGCAACAAGGAGATCGGCTTCGTTTTTCAGACCTTCAACCTGCTGGCGCGGGCGACCGCCCTGCACAACGTGGAATTGCCGCTGATTTATGCGGGCATTGCCGCCGACGAACGCGAGGAGCGCGCCAAGGAATCGCTGACCGCGGTGGGAATGGGCTCACGCATGATGCACAAGCCGAACGAGCTTTCCGGAGGGCAGAGGCAGCGCGTAGCCATTGCGCGGGCGCTGGTGAATCGCCCTTCGATTATTCTGGCGGATGAACCCACGGGAAACCTGGATTCGCAGACTGGCAGCGAGATTATGGCGCTGTTCGACCGGCTGCACGCCGAGGGCAATACCATCGTGCTGGTGACCCACGAGCACGATATCGCCGAGTACGCCCACCGCATGATTCACATCAAAGATGGCGTGATCGAGCGCGATGTGACCAACCACAAGCCGCGGCGCAGCTAAGACCGGCTTCAGCTCACCAGCACGGCGTCGTTCTTCGCCGTGCCGTTCAATTCTTCGAGGCTGAGGGTGTCGAAGAACCCGCGCTCCCTCAGCAATTCTTCAATACTCTCAATCCGAATACTCTCCATCCGCTCTTCGATGCTTTCGATGCGGATGCTTTCAATGCGAAGCGGAGATTCCACCGCGGTCTTGTGATCTTCCTTCTGCACCTTAATGCCTCCTCCTGTCGGTTGATTCCTCGGCTGGCTCAGCCGGAGGGTTAAAAACGTATGGAGGAGGCGAGAGCAAACCGCTGACTGCCGGAATTTGCCCCGATACAGGAGGGATTGCACTTGGGCGTCCATCGCGAGGGAAAATTGCTGGCAGCCGTGCAAGCCTAGTGTAATCAGAATGATACGAACAATCGCGGGAAGGCTGACAAGGTGGAGAATGGGCCCATAAGGGAAAGAAATGTTTCACATTGGTCAGCGCCGTTCCGCCACCTTCGTGGGGTAGTTCTTGCCCCTGATCGAAATGGCGGATGCTCCACGTCTCGCCGTGCCCGGCGTCCTAAGCCGATCTATGAGGCAGCTTCTCAGTGCCGGCCGCTCGGCGAAACGCTGGGAGCGGGCTCTTGAAATTGCTCGCTCTGCACCGGATGGTTTTGCTCGACCTGGTCAATCTGAATGGTGAAGCGGGCGTTGGGGCGGGCGATGGTCCAGCGAAATGGAATCTTCACACCATCGGCCGCGCGATAATCGGAATAATCAATCTGGGTGGGATTGAGACCGAGCGGCGTCTCCACGTAGCGGACCTCTCGCAGCAGCATTCCAGAGTTTTCATCAAAATAGAGCTGAACCGGGGGCAGACCGCTTCGCGTTCCTTCCACCATATAGACGTCGCGGCCGTCTATTTTTTCGCCCGGCTTGACGGTGAGTTTCTCGAACAGGCCGCTGAGGACGGCGGGCAGGTGGAGATCGGCGTCCATTGCCGCGGCGTCGGCCTCGGAGGCGCTCATGGTGAGGGTGGGACGACCGGGCATGCTGAGCCATCCCGTATGCCCGTTGGAGACGGTGCGGCTCTCTCCGCGCGGAAATTGCACGATCATGACCTGCTGGCGCGGCATTTTGCTGATGATCTTTACGGGAAACTGCTGCGGGCCGACGTTCAGGGTGCCCGTCTGAACTCGGGTTGAAATATGAGAGATGGCCTCGGCGCCCCCGGCCGCTTGCAGATACTTGCTCAGGATGGCGTCCGCCGCAGGTAAAGCCGCGCTGCTTGCGGCTTCGTGCTCCGCCGGAATGGAGGGCGGCGGAGCGGCTTCGCTGATGATGGGAATGGCTACCGGCTTGTGGGCGCCGCGATGGCAGGAATAACAGGTGACCTGGCGGTGGCCGTCGAAGTTATCTTTATTGATGGCGAACATCATCTGCATCATTTTGCGCGCGGTCTGCTTGCTCTGCTTGTCGTCCTTATCGAAGGCGCCTTCCACGTGGCAGAAGTCGCACTGCACGCCCAGCGAGGCGGTGATGAACTGCATGGTGGGAATGAGTTGATTGGCGGGGATCTCCTTGAGCACCTGGATGTTCTTATAAACCTCGGCGGCGGTTTTGCCGGAGGAAGGGGCGGGCGCTGATTGAGCGGGGGTTCTGGGTGCGCCGGAGGCGAGAAGCGCGGCAAGAGAGGCCAGGGTGCGCAGTTTTCGGTGGACCAATGTCATGAATCTTCCTCCGGAAGGCGCGCGGAAGCAGCGGGCTTTCAGTGCTGGACAGGAAGGCTTTGCAGCGCCGCTCCCTGGGAAAGATGGAGCGCCGGGCGATAGCCCCTGGCCGCGAAATAGAGTACATAAATGTGGCAAATGAAGGGAACCACAAAGGCGTAGCGGATATTGCTGGCATCGGAAATGTAACCCATGATGGCGGGGAAGATAGCGCCGCCGATGATGGACATAACCAGCAGCGACGATCCCAGCTTGGTGTGGGGGCCGAGATGCTTGATGCTGAGAGCGAAGATCGTGGGAAACATGATGGAGTGAAAGAAGCCGATCAGCACGATGGCCCAGACGGGGGCGCCTCCCGTGCCGAACAACACGATCAGCAGGCAGGCTAAAGAAGCGACCCCGAAGATCGAAAGCAGGCGCGAGGGCGCGATGCGCTTCATCATGGCCGAGCCGGCGAAGCGCCCGATCATGAAGCCAAGCAGATGAAGCTTGAGGTAATTGGCGGCCTGCTTATCGGAGAGTCCGGCCATGTTGTACATGGCGAAGCGAATGACAAAGCTGGCCACCCCCACCTGGGCGCCGACGTAGAAGAATTGCGCCAGAACACCCTTGAGCAAATGCTTGTAAGGCAAGAGGCCGCGCAAGCCGCCGGGGGCAGCCGCCGGCTGATCGCCGTCTTGCTCGTGAATCTCAGGCAGATGGGCAAAGAAGATGAGCGCGGCCACCGCCAGAAACAGGCAGGTGATGACCAGGTAAGGCATCTTCACCGTGCCGGCTTCGGCGGCGCGGTAGGCTTCCAGTTGGGCCGGAGTCATGGCGGCCAACTGGCTGCGGGAGTAGTCCACGCCGGTGAGGATGAAGGCGGCGCCGATAATGGGGGTCACCACGGCGCCCACAGAATTGAATGATTGCGCCAGGTTCAGCCTGCGCTCGGAGCTTTCGGGCGGGCCCAGAATGGTTACGTAGGGATTGGCGGCAACCTCCAGAAAGCCCTGCCCGCAGGCCATGACAAAGAGGGCAAAGAGGAAAAAGGCGTACACCCGGACGGAAGCCGCGGGAATAAACAGAAAAGCGCCGACGGCGCAGGTAAGCAACCCAACCAGAATGCCGCGCTTGTAGCCGATGCGTTCCATAAGCCAGCCGGCGGGCAAGGCCGCCAGGAAATAGCCGCCGAAGAACGCGGTCTGTATTAAAGAGGAGCGAAAGTCGGAGAGGCCGAAGGCCTTTTTGAGGTGGGGGATAAGAATGTCGTTGAGATTGACGCCCAGCGCCCAGAGAAAAAACAGGCTGGTGACCAGCACCAGCGGAAGCACATAGCGGCGCTCGGTGATGGGAACGGGTTTGGTCATAACGTCATCACAGGCTCAGGTCAGCGCGCGGTCCAGATGAACATAGCCGCCATCCACAAAACAATGCTGGCCGGTGATGTGGCTGGCCTGCGAGGAGAGAAGAAAAGCCACCATGGCGGCAATTTCGTCAGGTGTGGTCATTCTGTTCTCCAGGGGAATTTTGGCGATGACCTTCTGGAACTGCGCCTCTGGGTCGGCA
>Ga0335080_10005668_pt1 | contig 12876 bp, 11 predicted proteins | sample Lox_Sample_34_FD_206720 | JGI IMG/M metagenome (GOLD analysis project Ga0335080, IMG submission 206720) | Soil microbial communities from Loxahatchee National Wildlife Refuge, Florida, United States - Lox_Sample_3.4 | ecosystem: Environmental > Terrestrial > Soil > Wetlands | place: USA... | reverse complement strand
CCGAAGGGTAGATGCTTCGTGGGCAGCAAAAAAGGGACCGTCTTGCGACGGTCCCGCCAGATTTAGGCCAATTAGAACACGTCTCGAATCAGGCGCGTAATCAAGCTCAACGAGTTGTTGCTCGCCTCGCCCACAAGATAAGTAAGATCCACGGTCTGGTTGTCCGCGATGACTGTCCCGAGCAGCAGGGTACTCGTGCCGTTTGCGACTTCTAGCGAATACCCGCCCGTTGGCAACTCGGCGGTTATTGCCTGGCCGGGGTTTACGGTGAAAGTGCGCTTCTTGGGATTCTTCTCGGGACCCACCTGGGTCAGGGTAAGTTGCACGGCGGGCGCGTCCGCGGCATGCGCGAAGACGAACCGGCCCTCGCCGGAGGGCAATGCCTTCAGGTTGTCGGCGAAAGTGACCAGGCTGGGAGCGCCGCTCCCGTTCAGAGCGATTACCACTGTAGTGTTGCTTCCGGCGGACAACTTTACCGTTGTATCCGCCACCGAAGGATTGGTACAAGGCGCCAGGCTGTTGGCCCAACTGATCTTGACCTCATGGTCGCCGGCAGAAAGGGTGAGCGGCCCGCTGTTGCTGGCAAAGGCCAACCCTCGGACGTAGCAGACTTCACCGTTTATCTGAACGTCGACCGGCAAGCCGGGATTGAGGTCTTCGGCGATATCGCGGCCGGGGATGCCGTGAACGATGTACAGATAGGCGTCATCGGCCGCAAAGGTTATGGTGCTCAAACCTATACAAAGAACGGCCAACTGCAGGGCGGTGCGCGAGAGAGTTTTCATGATTTTCCTCCTGGGGATGGGCTGCGAGTGTCACAGCCGTTGCTTCGGTTGAAGAACCGATGCGCAGGCCTTCAGGTGCCTGCGATCAGTTCACTTGAATGCGATGGACTCGAACCTGGGAAAAGCTTCGCTTCCCTAGAACACCACTGGTCTGGATAAGTCGCGGGCCATCGAGGTGGACAAGGTACAAACCTGAAATTTGGACCGACCGCGTCGGGTCGCCGGCTTCCAACTAAAAAAGGGCCGCCCTCGCGGGCGGCCCTTCAACACTGCACCTTAGACGTGAATCAAGGAGCTGCTGCCGCAGTCACGGCTTGAATGAAGGTCAAGCCGTTGGGTGTACCCAGGCCAGTGACGTTGTCCCAGCCGGGGGCGGTTACAAGCGACGTGTCCGTTCCAAACGTGATGATGTCCCAGCGCGTGGAAAACGGATTGTCGTAAATGGCGCTGACAAAGTTCTTGGTTTTGTACAGAGGCTGCGCCAAAGACTTTGCCGTTATCTTGGCCGGTTTCAACGGCGGGAAGGTAATGACTCCCGTCGGGTTGGTGGGAGAAGTGAGGTCGACCACGTCGTAGAACGCGTCGGCAGGCAAGCTGTAGAGCCAGGGCGCTGCCTGGCCCAACGGGCCAACCCCGGCCGCCTGATTGGCCAGGGCCCACATGGCTGAGAACATGGGACAAGCCAGGCTGGTGCCGCCGATTACTTCCACCACTTGACTTCCCGTACCGGTGCCGTCGTCGATCACGATTTCAACCCCGGTAAAAGGATCGGCCAGGAAAGCCACATCGGGAAGCTTGCGCTTGCCTCCGCTCAGGCTGCTTTGGAAAGCGGGTTTGGGGTAAAAGCGGCTGGTGCCTCCGCCCGCGCCGCCGTTGAAACCGAGTGGAAGCGGGGGAACTGCCGGTGGGTTGGGGTCGACATCAGCGATACGGGTGAAGTTGTTTCCCCAGCCGGTCTGGAAGTTCAGGCTCTTGTCTTTGTTAAGGAAGAGACTGGTACCGCCGACAGCGGTTGCGTACCGTGAACTGGACGGCGTTTCAACGTCAGTAATCCCTTCCACCGTGGAAAGGTCACCGGCATCCCCGGTCGAGAAGTTTGCCGAAACCCCGAAGCCTGCCGCAACCGCATTGATGTTGTCTTCGAGTGTGAGCTCCGGAGGGAAAAATTCGACGAAGAAAGCCTCTGAACCTCCGTAGCTGTTGGAGATCACATTGCCGAAGTTTCCCCCGACAAAACCTTCCGCGGCGTAAAGCACGGCGAGATCGAGATTCGAGGTCGTGTTGTCAAAACCTTGAATCAGGAGAATCTTGGCTCCCGGCGCGATGGCGTGGGCCCATTCCACGTCGAGAGTCACTTCGCCAACCCAACCCGCGGGATCGCAACCATCGGCAGGAGTGCAGCCGGTGGGGCCGCCGATGTTCACGGTCGAAAAATTAGAGCTGTTCAAGGCGGGGAGATGGTTGATCGCGGAAAAGGTATTGGCATCCGCGAGGATGGTGGGTGAGCCAAATGCGTCGACAATGATGATGGTCTGGCCCTGGCCCCTGATGCTCTTTTGATAAACGTCTTTCAATCCGTACGCGGTGCGCACATCAGCCGGGCTATAGCCGCAAGGCGGAAGATTGGGGACTTTGCTGTTGATGTCTGAGCCATAGCGGTTTCCAGTGTAGGTCGCGGTAGGGCCGCCGGGAGTGGAGAACGAATCGGTTTCCGGAGCGCGCCAGCAATTCGCCGAGAAGAACAGGCCGTGCGAACCCGAAGTGGAAAGAGGAATACCCGGAAACGGCTTGCCGGTCTCGGGATCGACCAGATGCCGGATGTGCGGCTGATAAGTCGCATAAGTTAAACCTTGCACCGAAGAAACCAACGCGCCGGCTGGACCCTCAATCACCGGGTCGGAGGCGTTGGCGCGGACCACTTTGCCATTGACGGCGTAACGGTTCAGCTGCACCTGAAATGCTTTTTGCACATCGCCGACCCGCCCCTCGGCAGTGACGAAGTGATTGAAACGGTCAATCCCTGAAACCTTGAGGTTGTGGGCTTCGAGAAAACTGCGAACCGTGTTGGCGTTTTCGGCGGTCGGCGCGAAATCCGCTTGGTATCGTTCATGGGTAAACCACTGGTGATAGCTGGGAGATCCTTTCAGGTACATCTGCCGCAGCGCTTCATCAAACGCAGGCTTGTTGCGCTGGTTCAGCCAAACAGTGACAGACATTCGCTTGGACGCATCTTCTGCGCCGAGATTTTGCGCGTTCGCAATAAATCGAGGAGTGTGATTGGCAATGACATGTGCGGTAGTGGACTGGGAAAATCCCCAACCGACCATTAGTGACAAGACGGTAAGCAAAGTGGCGACGACGGTTCGAGTGTTACAAGAACGAAGTGATTGACTCGACATAGCATCTCCTTGGGAAGGGTTGTCTGGCTTGCGTTTGCCATGATTGGCGCACTAATTGGCAGGGCTGGGCCGAGAGTTTGTCATTCCCAAAGTGGCACTGTCAAGCACGAAACCGCATCTGAGAAGGGCGAGTGAAAATGATTGCACACACGGCTTGGGACGAACGGGTGAACGCTCGCCCAGCATGCGTTCAGAGGGATACGCCCGAACGAACTAATGCGAGGCCGAGAGCATGGTCAGAATATCGCGGAGACCCTGGCGGATGTATTGCAGATCAGAAGGAGAGCGCGCAGGAAAAGGCAGAGGGGATTGTTTTTTTTCGCTCTTCGATTCGGTTTTCAGATATTGGCGAGCGCCGGGAATGGTGAAGCCCTCTTCGTACAGCAACTGCTTGATGCGCAGGACGCTCTCAACGTCTTTGCGGCGGTACATTCTTTGGCCGGTGCTGCTCTTGATGGGCTTCAATTGGGAAAACTCCGATTCCCAGAAGCGCAAGACGTAGGCGGGCAAGCGGCAGAGGCGGGCCACTTCACCGATGCGGAAATAGAGTTTTTCCGGAATCAGCACATCGGCGGCTTTGGCAGTCTCTTTTGCGGTCCTGGCGACAGATCGAGTGCGCGGGCTCATGTTGGAGCTGTATATCCTACAGGCGTTTCTAGCACGAGGGCGGCTTCCGGGACAACCGATTTCTGGTTTGGCAGGACTCAGATGGTCAGTTTGAGCCATTTGGTTAGGTTGGCCCGAGCCATACGAGGACGGAATCCAGCGCATCCACCCCCGCGGTGGCATACACTGGCAAGCGCTTCCCAATCAAGATGATGCCGCGCGATCCCATTGAACTCGAAATCTTCAAGAACATTTATCGCTCGATAGCGGAGGAAATGGGAGCCGCGCTGCGCCGCACTGCGTTTTCGCCCAACATCAAGGAACGGCGAGACTATTCCTGCGCCGTGTTCGATGCTGGCGGAGAGGTGATTGCCATGGGCGATCACATGCCGGTGCATCTGGGCTCGATGCCGATGTCAGTGCGGGCAGCGATTGAGGCTTGCCCGTTCGCGCCGGGCGATGTGGTCATGCTGAATGATCCCTTCCGCGGGGGGACGCATTTGCCGGACATCACTCTGGTGGCGCCGGTGTACGTGGAACACGGGCGAGGCGCAGGCGAGCACATGGGTAAGGCTCGCGGGCGAGAGCGCCCGCGCCACACAACCCCCACGCTCCACACAACGCCCGATTTTTATGTGGCTTCGCGGGCGCATCATGCCGATGTCGGAGGGACTTATCCGGGGTCGATGGGACTGTGCCGCGAAATCTACCAGGAAGGCTTCCGGATTCCTCCGGTTCGGATCGTGCGCTCGGGGAAGATGGAACGCGACATTCTGGCGCTATTGCTGAATAACGTGCGTACGCCGGGCGAGCGCGAAGGCGATCTCGGAGCGCAGATTGCGGCTTGCCATACCGGGGCGGAACGATTGCGCGAGGTTTGCTCGCGTTATGGAAGGGAACGGGCCCATGCAGCGGCGGCTGATCTGCTTGCTTATTCCGAGAAGATGATGCGGGCGTTTCTGAGTGATATGCCGCCGGGAGTTTACCGGGCGGAAGACTTCCTGGATAACGACGGGATTAGCGACCAGCCCGTGAAGATCGCGGTGGCTGTGCATGTGCGGGGCCCGGGCTCTGCCGCGGCCGGGGCGGGTCCCTTCGACCGCGCTCAGGGCAGGCTCCGGCCCGTCTCCACATCGAGGGAAGCCTCCACGCAGAACCCCGTGCACGGGCGAGGCGCCCGCGCCTACACGGTCACGATTGACTTCAGCGGCAGTGATCCTCAGGTGGAAGGTAGCGTGAATGCCGTGGAGGCCATTACCTGCTCGGCGTGCTTTTATGTTTTTCGTTGCCTGCTGGCGGAGGATATTCCGGCAACCGCCGGACTGATGCGGCCGATTCAGGTGATCGCGCCCGAGGGAACGGTAGTGAATGCGCGGCCGCCTGCAGCCGTCGCGGGGGGAAACGTGGAGACTTCGCAGCGCATTGTGGACGTGTTGCTTCGAGCCCTCTCCCAGGCTGTACCGGAGCGCATTCCCGCGGCTGCGTCGGGAACCATGAACAACTTGACCATTGGCGGAATTGATCCGCGCACCGGGGAACCGTTTGCCTACTACGAGACTATCGCGGGAGGAATGGGGGCGCGGCCTACCAAGTCCGGTGTTTCGGGCGTCCACACTCACATGACGAATTCGCTGAACACACCGGCCGAGGCGCTGGAGTACGCGTACCCCCTGCGGGTGAGAAAGTACGCGCTGCGGCCGGGAAGCGGAGGAGCTGGACAATTCCGGGGCGGTGACGGCATTGTCCGCGAAATCGAGGTGCTGACCGATGCTGAGGTCACGCTGCTGGCTGACAGGCGCACCCGGGGACCTTGGGGATTGAAAGGCGGCGGCGAGGGCGAGCCGGGAAAGGCTTGCCTCATCCGGGGGGATGGCTCGGTAGAGAAGCTGCCGGGAAAATTTAGTGTGCGGCTGAAAAAAGGGGAGCGAATCAGAATTGAAAGTCCGGGCGGGGGCGGTTGGGGAAGCCCCAAACTTCGAGATAAACCAGGAGGTCGTGATGCACCGTCTTAAATCCGTCGGAGTTCTGTCCTGCGCCAAGATGTTCGGCGTCCTTTATGGTTGCATGGGCTTGATCTTTATACCCTTCGCCCTGATTGGCGGCATGTTCGGTATTCTTTCGCAGCAAACTGGTGGCGCAATGGGAGGCGCCGCTTTGCTTGTGTTGGCCGTTCTTGCGCCTGTCATCTATGGCGTGATGGGATTTCTGCTGGGCGCATTGACCGCCTGGGTTTACAACCTGGTCGCGAAGTGGATGGGTGGGATCGAGCTTGAGTTGCAAGGCCCGACTCAGCCCGGCGCGCCGGTGGGGCCCGCATAGGCGAAAACGCAACCGGTGCTAGAATCAAGTGTTTGCCCAATGATGTCGCTCTTATAAGGAAGCCAGTCATGCCTCAAACCATGCAGGCGGTTGTGAAGGCGGAGCCCGCTCCGGGCGCGGAGATTCAGGAAGTCAAAATTCCCGCCTTTGCCCGCACTGATGTGCTGGTCAAGGTGAAGGTCGCATCCATCTGCGGCACCGATCTACATATTTACGAGTGGGACCGCTGGGCGCAGAACCGGATCCATCCCCCGCTGATTCCCGGACACGAATTCTGCGGAGAAGTCGTGGCTTTCGGCGATGAAGTTACCAGCGTGAAAGAAGGCGACTTCGTTTCAGCCGAGATGCACGTGGCCTGCGGCAAGTGCCTGCAGTGCCGCACCGGCGAAGCTCACATCTGCCAGAACGTGAAAATTATCGGGGTCGATGCCAACGGAGCATTTGCCGAATATGTGGTGATTCCCGAGACTAATATCTGGAAGCTCGATCCCGCCATTCCCCTCGAGTACGCCTCGATTCTCGATCCTTTAGGCAACGCGGTGCATTCGGTTCTGGCGGGAGAGATCGCCGCCAAGACTGTGGCCATCACCGGCTGCGGGCCGATCGGGCTGTTTTCGATCGCGGTGGCGCGGGCGGTGGGCGCTGCGCAAGTGTTTGCCATTGAAGTGAATGAACATCGCAGGCGGATCGCACAGGAGATGAAAGCTGATGTGGTCCTCGATCCCTCAAAGCAAAATGTGCGCGAGATTGTGCTGGAACGGACCGGCGGGCTGGGAGTCGACGTCGTGCTCGAGATGGCGGGCCATCCCAGCGCTATTCGAACAGCCTTCGACATCGTGCGGCGCGGTGGGCGCATTTCCCTGCTCGGACTGACCTCCAAACCTATTTCTCTCAATTTCTCCGAAGACATCATTTTCAAAGGCATCACGATCCAGGGGATCAACGGACGGCGGATGTACCAGACCTGGTATCAGATGACGGCCCTACTCAAGGCCGGGAAACTCGATCTGCATCCCGTGATCACCGACCGCATTGCCATGAAGGATTTTTCCCAGGCTATGGAACGATTGAAGACCGGCGAGGCCAGCAAGATTCTGGTGTATCCCAACGGCAAAAAACTTTAGACCTTGGCCGACATGCTGAGAAGATTGTTCTGAATGGCGAAGGCCACAAGCTGGGCCTTGTTGTGGATGTTGAGCTTGCGCATAAAGTTGAACTTGTGGGCCTCGACGGTCTTCACGCTCAGGCCGAGTAACTCGGCGACTCGTTTCGCAGTGTTTCCTTCCGCCACCAGGCGCAGCACCTCCTGCTCCCGGGCTGTGAGGCACCCGATCCCCGGGGTGGCCTGTCCAGAGGCGGGTTCTGCCGCCAATCCCGCGGATTGATGCCCGCGCACTAGCCGGATGAGTTGAGGAGCCGGCGTCTCTCTGGGCAGGTATCCTTGCGCATTGAACTGCATTTCGCTGCCGGTCGCTTCCGACGCAGGGGCGCCGAGAAAGATCAGCCGGACACTGGGATAGTCGCGCTTGATCAGCCGGGCGGCCTCGGCAGCGGAACCCCCGCGCATGGCGGCATCCAGCAGGACCACATCGGGGTGATGCGAGGCAACCTTATGAAGCAACTCAGAAACCGTGCAAGCCTCGCCGATGACCTCCAGGTCCGGTTCGTCCTCCAGCAACCGGCGCACGCCCTGCCGCAGCAGTACGTGATCGTGCGCCAGCAGGCAGCGAATTCTGCCCGGTGCCGATCTATCGCCAGAATGCAAGCGAGGTTGGGTAGACACTACTCCTCCGTGATCGGCCAGAGAACTTGCGCAAGGTGGAAACTCGCGAGATCGAAAGGCGGAAGCTCTAGTTCCGGGCGCTGCTGAAAGTATGGCTATTCTACCAATTCCGGCGGCCATGATGTTGGTTCGGACAAGAAAAAATTGCTGCCGGCGCGCGGGCTTTTCGGGCTAGCCTGCTGCTTCAGATACAATCCCAAGCGATGCTGCGTTACTTCACTTCCGGGGAGTCCCACGGCGAGGCGCTGGTGGCTTTTCTTTCTGGGCTGCCGGCTGGGTTAAAAGTGGACCAGGGGTTTCTCGATCGTGAACTGTGGCGCCGCCAGCAGGGTTATGGGCGGGGCGGGCGCATGAAAATCGAAACCGACAAGGCCCATATTTTGTCGGGAGTCAGAAATGGAGCCACGATCGGTTCCCCCATCAGCGTGCTTCTCGAAAACAAAGATTGGAAGAACTGGCAGGAGGCCCTGCCGGTGGCGGAGGGTGATCCGGCCAAGCACAAGCGGGTAGCGTCTCCGCGGCCGGGGCATGCTGATCTCGCCGGCGCGTTGAAATACAACTTTCCGGAAGCCCGCTATGTTCTGGAACGCGCTTCGGCACGGGAATCGGCGGCGCGAGTGGCGATCGGAGGCCTGGCGAAGCTGTTTCTGCGGGAACTGGGCATGGAGGTTCTCAGTCATGTGATCGCCGTGGGCGGCGCGACGGTGGAGAATGAGATCCCCTGGGAGCGGATTCGGCCGCTTTGCGAAGTGAGTGAGGTCTTGCTGAATTGCGCTGACGCTGCCGCCGAGCAACGAATGAAGGAAGAAGTGGATAAGGTGCTCAAGAGCGGCGATTCGGTGGGCGGAATTTTCGAAGTGGTAGCGCACGGCGTTCCGCCGGGTCTCGGAACCTACGCCCAGTGGGACGAACGGCTGGATGGGCTGCTTGCCGGCGCGGTCATGTCATTGCAGGCGGTGAAGGCGGTGGAGATTGGCAGCGGTATCAGCGCCGCCGCTTCCCCTGGTTCGGCGGTGCATGATGAAATAGGCTATGCTGCCGCGAAGGGCTTCAGCGGATTCACGCGGACACGAAATAATGCGGGCGGAATTGAAGGCGGCGTCTCCAATGGGGAGGAGATCCGCGTGCGCGGTTACTTGAAACCGATTTCGACCTTGCGACGTCCCTTGCAATCGGTGGATTTTTCCAGCCGTGAGACGGTGAAGGCCGCCTACGAACGCTCCGATGTATGTGTAGTGCCGGCGGCTGGTGTGGCGGGGGAAGCGATGGTGGCGCTGACGTTGGCGCGCTGCGCGCTCGAGAAGTTCGGCGGCGACTCGATGCTGGAAACTTTGCGGAACTTCAACGGCTATTTGCAACAACTGAAAAGTTACTGAATGCGGATGACGAAAAAAGGCGAACGAGGCACGCCCGACAACTGAATGATTTATCCGATCGTAAAGTTTGGCAATCCCGTCCTGGAAAAACCCGCCGAACCGGTTACGGTTTTCGACGACGAGCTGAAAAAGCTGGTCGAAGATATGTTCGAGTCCATGTACGAGGCTCGGGGCGTGGGCCTGGCAGCGCCGCAGATCGGCCTTTCCAAACGGCTGGCGGTGATTGATGTGACGTTCAAGGAGGATCCCAAAGCCAAACTGGTTTTGGTGAATCCGGAGATTATTCACACCGAAGGCCGCCACACGCAAAACGAAGGATGCCTGAGCATTCCCGAATTTCGCGAACCGGTGACGCGGGCCCACAAAGTGACGGTCCGCGCGCAGGACGTGAACGGAAAGTGGTTCCAGAAAACCGGCGAGGAACTGCTGGCCCGGGCCTTCCTGCACGAAACCGATCACTTGAACGGCAAACTCTACATCAGCCACATCAGCGCGCTGAAGCGCGACTTCATGAAACGCAAAATCCGCAAGCTGATGAAAGCGGGAGAATGGTAGGAATTGAAGCATTGAAACATTGAGACATTGATTCAATGACTCAGCGTCTCAATGATTCAATGGATCAATCTCTCCAACTGGTTTTTTGCGGTACGCCGCGCTTCGCTGTGCCTACTCTGGAAAAGCTGGTCGACGCGGGCAATTCTGTGCGCCTTGTGGTGACTCAGCCGGACCGGCCTAAGGGACGCGGCATGGAGCCTGCGGCTTCGCCCGTCAAGGAGCGCGCGCTCGGGCTGGGCCTGCCTGTCGTGCAGCCGGACAAGATCAAAACCAACGCCGAGTTCCGCGCACAACTTGCAGCGATCAAGCCCGATGCGATCATCGTGATAGGTTACGGACGGATCATTCCGCAATGGATGATTGACCTGCCACGCCTGGGCAACATCAATGTGCACGCCTCGCTGTTGCCGAAATATCGCGGCGCGGCGCCGATTCAGTGGGCCATTGCGGAGGGCGAGGCCGTGACCGGAGTGACCACTATGCGGATCGATGCCGGACTCGATACCGGCGACATTCTGCTGCAAAAGGAAATTCCTATTGCGGCGGACGACACGGCGGAGACGCTGGCGCCGCGCCTGGCGGCAATCGGCGGAGATCTATTGGTAGAGACGTTGCGCGGATTGCAGGCCACCACGATTCAGCCGTGCCCGCAGGATAATTCCAAAGCGACCCTCGCACCAATCCTGAAGAAAGAAGATGGGCGGATCGACTTCCACCGGACTGGCGGGGAAATCATCAACCGCCTGCGCGGATTTCAGCCCTGGCCCGGCGCATACACCAGTTTTCGCGGCAAGAACCTGAGCATTTGGCAGGCTAAACCGGCAGCGCGTGCCTTGGCCGAGGGCGAGCTCCTGGTTGAGTCCGGCCAGTTGTTCGTCGGCTGCGGCGATCGTACCGCGTTGCAGCTCCTTGAATTGCAGCCCGAGGGCAAGCGCCGAATGCCCGCACATGACTTTGTACATGGCTACCAGCCTCGCGCTGCCGAGAAGCTGGGAACGTGAGCCGGTTCCCGCACGACGGAGTGATGTGATGGCGGCCTCCCCTGCCCGCGCGGCAGCCTTCGATATGCTGCTCCGGATCGAACGGGAAGACGCTTATGCGTCTGAGCTTCTCCACTCTTCACGGCACCAGGAGCTCTCCGCCGCCGATCACGGGCTGGCGACCGAATTGGTGATGGGAGTTCTGCGCTGGCGGTCATGGCTCGATCGCGTGATCGCGCGCTATTCTTCGCAATCTCTGCCGAAACTCGACCTTGAAGTGCTGATTGCGCTGCGTCTTGCGGCGTATCAAATGGCATTTCTGGAGCGCGTGCCCAAACGCGCGGCGCTCCACGAAAGCGTGGAGCTGGTGAAACGCGCGCACAAACGCTCGGCCGCAACTTTTGTAAACGGGGTGCTGCGAAAGATGAGCACGGAAGCCCGACCTTCCGCTTCGATTGCCGACACGCGCAGCGTCGAAGAACTGGCAGAATCTTCCGCACACCCGTTTTGGTTAGTAGAACGCTGGGCGAAAGAATTCGGCGTCAACGACGCGAAGCAGATATGCAGTTATGACCAGCACTCGCCACAAGCCGCGGTTCATCTCCGCGATCGTCTGTCCGAAGAGGAATTGGCCCGTGATGGGGTTAGGCTCGCACCAGGCGCCCTGGTTGCTTCGGCGCGCCGTGTACTCTCGGGGAGGATTTCGCGAACCCGCGCCGTCCGCGACGGCCGCGTTTTCATCCAGGACGAAGGATCGCAGCTCGTCGCGCTTCTTGTGGGCAAGGGCGCGAGCATTCTGGATTGCTGCGCCGCGCCCGGCGGAAAGACGCGGATGCTGGCGGAGCGGAATCCCGAGGCGAATATTCTTGCGGTGGAATTGCATCCCCACCGGGCGCGCCTGTTGCAAAAGCTTGTCTCAGCAAAAAATGTGACGGTGAGAAACGCCGACGTAGTCACACTCGCCGCGGCCGAATCGTTCGAACGCGTGCTGGTGGATGTGCCCTGCTCTGGCACTGGCACCCTGGCCCGTAATCCCGAAATCAGATGGCGGCTGAGGCCGGAAGACCTTGCGGACCTGCAAGCGCGACAGATCGCAATTTTGCGAAAGGCGATGGGGCAGGTGGCGCCGGGAGGAAGAGTCGTCTATTCGACCTGCTCTCTAGAGCGGGAGGAAAATGAAGACGTCGTAGAAAAAGCGCTTCAGGCCCGGCCCTCGTTCCGCCTACTCGATTGCCGGAAAGAACTGGAGAGTCTCAAGTCGGAAGGCGAGCTGGCGTGGAACGAGATCGCTCCGCTCACTCGCGGGCCGTTCCTGCGCACCATCCCCGGCGTACATCCCTGTGATGGGTTCTTCGCGGCAGTGCTGGAAAGAATCGGCTAGAATCCTCGTCCTAACGAACTTCGAAGTTCACTGCCGTACCCGCGAGAACTTTCTCCCCCGGTGCCGGGGCCTGCGAAACGATTATGGTCGCGGGCGACGGCGCCGGTACGGAGGCCGTGGTCGGCTCGCCACCAGGTTCTGGCCCAAACGTCACTGCTCCTACCCGGAATCCCGCGTCCTGCAAGGCGAGCGTCGCGCTGCCGAGAGGTTGACCGACGAAACTTGGCATGACAAACGCCTGGGCCGGCGGCGTGTCGCTGATGAGCAAACTGATTTTAGGCGCTGAAACTCCGCTGGCATTCGCAGGCGGGCTCTGCGAGAGCACCTGATCGGCCGGAGCACCCGGCAGTTGTAATTGCGCAATTGCCCCGATATTCAATCCACGGCGTTGAACGCTGATGTCGGCCGCGCGCTCGCTCTCGCCGATCAAGTTTGGAATCTCGACGCGCTGCGGTCCCAGGCTCTGCGCGACCCGAACCTCCCAGCCACGGCGCACTTTCGTCCCCGCCGGCGGAAGCTGGGAAAGAATTCGGCCTTCCGGAATTGTGGCACTGTAGTACTGGCGCTCCACATCGATCTGCAGACCATTCTGCTCGGCGATTCTGCGTGCTTCAGCGGGAGTCGATCCGCTGAAGTTGGGCACGGAGACCTCGCGCCCATGCACCGCAAAGCGCATGGCGGTGAGCGCCGAG
>Ga0335080_10005667_pt1 | contig 12877 bp, 13 predicted proteins | sample Lox_Sample_34_FD_206720 | JGI IMG/M metagenome (GOLD analysis project Ga0335080, IMG submission 206720) | Soil microbial communities from Loxahatchee National Wildlife Refuge, Florida, United States - Lox_Sample_3.4 | ecosystem: Environmental > Terrestrial > Soil > Wetlands | place: USA... | reverse complement strand
GTCGAGGCCGATCATGTGATTGGCGATCTCATCGCGCGCGGCGATGCCGCAAAAGTGCCGGTGCCGCGGCTGCGCGTGGCCTACACGCATCTGAAGGCCTATGAGAACCAGCGCGGGTAGGGCGCTCTTCGGCCATCAGCGATGCGCAGGGTAATGCGCAAGCGCCCCGATTTCCTCCTCGCTTAAGGGATAGGCCACGTCGGCCATCACGGCCTGGCCGCCACCGCCGCGAAGGCCTGACTTGTAGTCGCGAAGCGCCTTCAACTGATATTCCTCGCGCTGGGCGGAAATGCTGAAGTCATCGCGTCACTCCCTGATGCGGCCTGATGGCCGCGTGTTATTTTTTTGAAGCCGTCGAGAGAAAAATGTCCAAGGGCGAAATATTCCGCAAGCTGCGGCTCACATATGCTCGGGTGCCGATCTGACCGGACCTGCCTAAAGAGAGGGCGACCGGGCGACGTCGATCCAGGGGCGGCGCGCCGACATGGGCGCAACCAATTGAAACGACATCTGTTTTTACCTCACCGGCGATGGCATACAAGTTGCGTGTAGCCGGTGCATGACGCCCGTTCGTCCCCAACTCTACGTCCGCAACATCCGCAAATCCTTCCACGGCAAGGTGGGCGAAGTGCGTGTGCTCGACGATCTCTCCTTCGACATCAGGGCGCGCGACTTCGTCAGCATCATCGGCCCCAGCGGCTGCGGCAAGACCACGATCTTCAACATCATTGCAGGACTGACCGAAGCCGATTCCGGCACCATGCACTATCACGGCGAGGAAATCGAAAGCCTGCGCGGCCGCGTCGGCTACATGATGCAGAAGGACCTGCTGTTTCCCTGGCGCACCGTGCTCGGCAATGTCCTGTTGGGGCTCGAGACGCGCGGCGTCGACCGGCGCGAGGCCGAGGACAAGGCGCGGGCCTATCTGAAAAGTTTCGGGCTCGCCGGTTTCGAGAATGCCTATCCCAAGACGCTGTCCGGCGGCATGCGGCAGCGCGTGGCGTTGATCCGCACCCTGATCATGGACCCCGACATCCTGTTGCTCGACGAGCCGTTCTCGGCGCTGGACTACCAGACCCGACTCTATCTCGAGGGCGTGTTGAAGGACGCGGTCGAGACCTACCACAAGACCGTGATCCTCGTGACCCACGACATCGACGAGGCGGTTGCGCTGTCAAAACGCGTCGTCGTGCTGAGCGGCCGGCCGGCGCGGGTCAAGACGGTGCACGACATCGAGATCGCGGCCGCCTCTCCCATCGGCGCACGCAGCGACAGCCGCTTCTCCGGCTATTTCCACGCGCTCTGCGCCGAGCTCGACATCCAGACCGGGACAGCCGCGTGACCCTCGCTCTGCCCGGCACAAGCAAGCTGCCGAAACGCCGCGCGCGTGCGCGCCGCAAGTTCAGCTTCGATACGGCCCTTGGCCGCACGGCGCTGCAGGCAATCGGCGTCATCGTTTTCTTTGCGCTCTGGGAGATCGGCGTGCGGGCAGGGTGGGTCTCCGCCTTCCTGGTCGGCTCGCCCTTCGGCATTTTCGCCACGGCCTACAGGATGATCGCGAGCGGCGAATTGTTGTCCGACACCTGGTTCACGCTGTTCGAAGCAATCCTCGGATTCGTCATCGGCACGATCGCGGGTTCCTTGCTCGGGCTTGCGCTGTGGTACTCGGTCTTTGTCGCGCGGCTGGTCGAGCCTTTCATCGTCGCCATCAATTCCGTGCCGAAAATCGCGCTGGCGCCGATCGTGGTGCTGTGGTTCGGCACGGGGCTTGTCTCGAAGGTCGCGTTGTCGGTGTCGCTGACCGCGATCGTCGCACTGATTGCGGCCTATCAGGCCGCCAAGGACGCCGACGTCGATCTACAGTCGCTTCTGATCTCGATGGGGGCCGACAAGCATCAGGTGTTCTTCAAGGCGGTCGTGCCGTCGACCTTGCCGTCGATCATCGCGACCTTCCGCATCAATATCGGCTTTGGCCTGGTCGGCGCGGTGGTCGGCGAGTTCATCTCCTCGCAGCGCGGGCTCGGCCATCTGATCTACACCGCCTCCAGCCTCTACGACCTCAATACGGTCTGGGTCGGGCTGTTCACGCTGATGATCATGGGCTTTGCGCTCTACTACGTCATCGACGTGATCGAGCGGACGTCGCTGCCCTGGAAGCAGGCCAGCACCACACATCAGGTTCAGGTTTGAATGATCAATCACGGAGAAAATCGAATGTCGCTACGCTTGCGCGTTGCCAGCGCCGCCGCGCTCATCGCAATTCTGCTCGTTGCGCCGGCCTCGGCAGAGAACAAGAAGGTGACGCTGTCGCAGGCGTTCCAGTCGATGCTGTATCTGCCGCTCTATGTCGCAATCGATGAGGGCTTCTTTGCCGCGCAAGGCATCGACCTCACCAAGGAGACCGCGGGTGCGCCGACGGTGGCGCTCTCCGCCGTCATCTCCGGCAGCGCGCAGTTCTCCATCCACGGCCCCGAATGGACCGCGATCGCGGCATCCAAGGGCGCGCCGGTCAACATCATCTCCAATGTCGTCAATGGCGCGGCGGTGTGGATTGCGACATCGCCCGACTTCAAGTTCGACAGCATCAAGGACGTCAAGGGCCAGAAGATCATTACCGGACTGATGCCGACGACCTCGACCTCGCTCTTCATGAAGCTGTTGAAGGAGAACGGCATGGACGCCAAGACCGACGTCGAGATGATCCAGGTCGCGATCGGCACCGAGCCCGGTCCCTTTGTCGCGAAGCAGGCAGACATCGCCGTGATGTATGAGCCCGGGCTCGACCAGGCGGTGGCCAAGGGCATGAAGGTCGTGCTCGGCTTCCCGAAATTCTACGGCGCCTACGCCTTTTCCGCGGTGACGGCGCGCAACGACGTCGATCCCGACACGGCGCAGCGCGTGGTCAATGCGATGGAAATGGCGATGCGCTTCATGGCGAAGAACCAGGCCAGGACGGTCGAGATCGCGAAGAAGGAGTTTCCAAACCTCGACCCCGCCGTGGTCGAAGCCGCCGTGACGCGCATGCTCGCCGACGGCGTCTATCCGCCGAGCGTCGACATCACAGCGGACGCGCTCAAAGTCTCGATGGACACCCAGATCGCGCTCGGCAATCTCGCGGGCCAGCCGGACTACAAGAGCTTTGTGGTGCGGAAATATATCGAGCCTGCGCTTGCGATGAAATAGCTTGGACACGCGGCGCCGATTGCCGCAGACTTGCAGCGCTGTCCGTCCGGGAACCGCGTGCCATGTCCAGTTCAGCCACTGAGCCTGCGCCAAAAGCCGGTGCAGGGGTTTTGCATCTGCTGCGCCTGTTTCGAAGCGATCAGGCCGCGGCAGATCGCTATGCCGCGACTTGTCTGGAAAAGGCGAGGGCGGTCGAGCCGCGGCTCAAGGCGTTTGAGTGTCTCCCGACCGACTTGCAAAGACGGCCGGGGCCGCTCTCCGGCATTCCCGTTGCCATCAAGGACATCATCGCGACATCGGACATGCCGACGACCAACGGCTCTCCGATCTACAGGGATCATGTGCCGGCGCGAGATGCCTGGGTGGTCGAGCGGCTCAGGAATCTTGGCGCAACGATCTTCGGCAAAACGGTCTCGACCGAATTTGCCTGGCGGCATCCGGGCCCGACCGTCAATCCATGGAACAGCGAGCACACGCCGGGCGGATCGTCGTCGGGATCGGCGGCGGCAGTCGCAGCAGGGATCGTGCCGCTTGCGCTCGGCTCGCAGACGCTCGGCTCGGTGATTCGCCCTGCGGCGTTCAACGGCATCGTCGGCTTCAAGCCGAGCTATGGCGCGATCCCGCGCACAGGCGTGCATCCTTTGAGTCCCTCGCTCGATCATGTCGGCTTTTTTGCGCGGCGCGTCGATGATGTGGCGCTGGCGCTCGCGCTGCTTGCTGGGGCAAGCGACGGCGATCGACATGGCGTGCCGCTGCCGGCGTTTCAGGTCGATCTCGAAGCGGGGATCGCACCGCTCGCAAGCCCGCGGCTTGCAATCGTTCGTTTCGAGAAATGGTCACGCGTCGAACCTGAGCAACAGAAAGTGTTCGACGCCGCCATCGAAACGTTGCGGAGAGCCGGCGCCGTCCTTGAAGACGTGGAGCTGGCCGAGCTCGATCGCGTCAACTGGCACGCGATCAACGTCATTTTGGCCGCCGAAGGCGCCGCCATCTTCGAGGACCTGGTCACGCGTTATCCGGACCGCACCAGCGATCCCCTGAAGGCGCTGGTCGCAAGCGGCGAGGCCATCACCGCGATCGACTATCTCGAAGCGAAGAGGGAGCAGGGGCGGTGGCGCGACGCACTCGCAACCGACATCAAAGGTTTCGACGCGATCCTGACGCTGCCCGCCTTCGGCGAGGCGCCGCGCGGGCTGCACTACACGGGCGACGCCGAATATTGCGCGCCCTGGACGTTCGTCGGCGCGCCCGCCGTGACTCTGCCGGCCGGTCTTGGCAAAAACGCGCTGCCGCTCGGCATTCAAATCGTGGGCGACTATCGCAACGATCTTCGCGTCCTCAAGGTCGCAAAATGGGTCGAGGCGACGCTGGGCTTCGATCCGGGGATACCGGCGATCGGGGCGTAAGCCGAAGCGATCGGGCGCATCCCGGCAATTTGCAAGGCAGACGGTCTAAAGAAATTTTTGGAGCGGGCGAAGGGGCTCGAACCCTCGACCCCGACCTTGGCAAGGTAAAGCCCCGTGTTTGTCCAGTATTGCGAGCATGCCCACGGTTACTTGAAAGTCTCTCCAAAGTAACATTTTAATCGATCTAGATTGCGTGACAGTTTTTAAGTTTGCCCTTGTTCGCGTACACTTGGTAGCTACTTGGTAGCTGGTTCAAGCGATTGCGAGCGGGGACGAAAAACAGCATGCGAAAGAAGGCGAGGATTGGGCTTCGTGAGATACGAGCCCTCAATGAGGGCGACGTAGTCTGGGACACTGTCGTGCCGGGATTTGCGGCGCGGCGGCAAGCGGGGCCGGGGGTTACTTATATCCTCAAGTACCGAACCGCAGTCGGCCGACGGCAGCGTTGGTACACGATCGGACGACACGGCGCTCCGTGGACGCCGGACACCGCCCGAGTCGAGGCGCAGCGCTTGCTCGGTGAAGTCGCTCAAGGCAAGGACCCTGCTTCTGAGAAAAAAGGACGTCGCAAGGCGATCACCGTGGCCGACTTCTGCGATCTCTACTTGAAGGACGCCGGAGCGGGGCGGGTGCTGAAGCGTAGCGGGCTGGCGAAACGAAGCAGCACGCTAAAAATCGATACCGGACGAATTGAGCGTCATATCAAGCCACTGTTGGGCGGTTTGGCGGTCGCGGCCGTGACACGCCATGACGTGGAGCGCTTTTTCCACGACGTAGCATCTGGTCGTACGAAAGCTCGCGTGAAAACTAAAGCGCGGGGTCTCGCGAGAGTTTCAGGCGGGAAAACCGCGGCCAACCGTAGCGCGGGTTTGCTTGGCGCAATATTCACATATGCCGTCCGTCAGGGGCTACGAACCGATAACCCGGTTCACGGCCTTCAACGCTTCGCAGATGGTCGGTGCGAGCGACGCCTTTCAGAGCGCGAATACGCCCTTCTCGGGGAAGGGATAACACGTGCGGCAAGCCAGAAGATTTGGCCGGCGGCTTCAGCCGCTGCGGAATTTCTCGCCGTCACTGGTTGGCGAAAGGGCGAGGCTTTAAACTTGCGCTGGTCCGATGTTGATCTCGCGCGTCGGACGGCAAGACTCAGCGACACAAAGACAGGCCGTTCCGTCCGTCCGCTATCTGAGCACGCCTGCAACATCCTTCGGGAAATGGCCGCTCTTCAGGCAGCAAAAGCCGGCCTTGTCTTCCCAGCTACCCGCGGCGAAGGACCGATGCACGGTTTTCGTAAGTTCTGGGTACGCATCGCGAAGTTGGGCAATCTTCCGGCCGACGTGACGCCCCACATCCTCCGACATAGCTTTGCGAGCCTCGCCGCCGACCTCGGCTACTCCGAGGCCACGATCGCGGCCTTGGTCGGACACGCTGGCCGGTCGACTACATCGCGCTACGTGCATTGCGCAGACGCCGTGCTCCTGGCGGCTGCCAATGCTGTGGCAGGCCGAACGATCGCGCTCATGAATAAGCCCGAGGACGACGGCGAAGGAGCGGAGAGCCGCGAAGACAGTGTTGTGGTTGAAAGACCTGAGCTTGAAGATGCAGCCTAAAGTGGGAGCACTTCAACCGGGTTGCGCTGAAGCCATAGCTGTTGCCGTACGCGCGGCATGCCGCCGGCGCGGAACAGCCGCTGCGAAAGGGAGAGGTCGCCGAGACCTGACCCCGAAGCTGGTCCAAGCACTTCAGCGAGAAATTCTTCACGCTGCCTCCCACGCGGCCCTCGGCTGCATTCCGAACAAAATCGCGCGACGTGGCTGCCCGCCGGACAATGCGCGGATCATCCTGGCCCACGATATCCAGCGGGCACTCACAGATTTGGGCTTGTCGGATGCTACTCGTTTCGTCGATCCGCATCGAAGTCTGGCTGTCGAACTTTACACTCTCGTGGCCAAGCGCATCTGGCCCTATGACAAGGGTTCGCCTCTAAATCCCCGGAGTACCTTCGGCCGGATGAAGGCGGCCGCCATCTCGAATTGAATTAGGTGCATCAGTCGAAGCGCAACGTGACGCTATCTTGCAGGAAAGATCGCAAGGAAGCTCACTATGCTACAAAATCACGGGCTCATTCCGGGCGCTACCCTCCTTCGCCGCCAGCCGTGCGCAACAAATCTAACCCAAGCAGGGTACCCAATTTCGGCCAAGACGCTCGCCTCCATGGTTAGCCGCGGTGGCGGCCCGCCTTATCACAAGTTCGGCCGCGCCGTACTTTATCGGTGGTCGGACGTGCTGGCATGGGCTGAGGCACGTCTAAGCCCGGTGCTGACTTCGACATCCCAAGCGGAAGCGGCACGGAGGTTCGAGCCGTGAGTGCGCTGATTATTCCATTGGCACCGTCGACCACGCCTCTCCCCAACTTAGCGCAACGCCAGCCTCTCCAGGGGGGAGTGTACAACGAGAGCGCCGCGCTGACGTTGATGAACGATCACTTCTTCGTCGGGGAGCGGGATGGCGAGATCGGCATCTATCGCGTCGAGGACGATGGTGCCATCACTTTCTTGCAGAACGATCAGTTTGTTCTGCTCCTTGGCAACATCTTCGTTCAGGTGAGCGGACTAAGTCCCAGTAGCCACGCCAAGCTCGTCCCTGTCGCGAAGTTCTGGCTAACTCACCCCAATCGTCGCACTTGTCGCCGGATCGTGTTCGAGCCGAGCGGCCACTTGGACCCACGCGATCACAACCTGTGGCTCGGTTTCCGCGTTCACCCCAAAAGCGGGTTTCAGAAGCAGCGGCGGCTATTACGACACATCTTCCGGATCATCTGCCGGCGTGACAAGCGCAAGTTCAAGTATCTCATCAAATGGCTCGCTTGGGCCGTACAGAACCCGCACCGCCATGCCGAAGTGGTCGTCGTGCTGAAGAGCGAAGCAGAGGGGTGCGGCAAAAGCACGATCGGCTTCGTGATGCTCGAAATCTTCGGCCCATCCCACGGGCTACTGGTCGACAACAAAGACCAGTTGCTCGGGACCTTCAACCCGCATCTGGAGACCACCTGCTTCGTTCTTGGCGAGGAGGTGTTGTGGGCCGGCGACCCCAAGACTGCCGACTTACTGAAATCTCGAGTTACCTCCGGGGTAATTCCGATCGAAGCGAAATATCGCCAGCAGCGTTTGGTTCAAAACAGGCTCAAGGTCATGCTCACCACCAATCACGATTGGGCAGTCGCCGCCGGGGTGAACGCGCGCCGTTACTTCGTCATCGAAGTGAGCGATGAGGTAGCGCAGGACAGTACGTGGTTCGACCCGCTGTATGCTGATCTGAAGAGTGGTGGAACGGCCGAGTTCTTGAACCTCCTGCAAAATCTGAAACTTGGCAACTGGCATCCTCGCGATGTGCCAAGGACTGACGAGCTGATCGAACAGCAAATCATGAGCGCTGGCACGGTCGAACAGTGGCTCCTCGCCTGCAGCGAGGTCGAGGGCCTTGCCGGCGCGCCGCATGGGAATGGCCTCGGTACCGTGATCGCCACACAGCAGCTATTTGAGGCTTACACCGCGTACACGAATACGGGAGGGGGGCGACGCGAGTCGCTTACGCGTTTCGGGCGTTTGCTGAAGCAGCTGTTCGGTCAGCCTCGCCGCCTGCCGTCCTCACAAAGCACAAAACGTCCGCCGGGCTACTTTATCCCTGATCCTGCCGGCATTCGCGCCGCGGTGTTTCGGCGGCTGAAAACATGAGAACGAAAGTCAGAGATGCTGTCAGCTTTGATCCGCGCCCATCTCTCCCGGCTTTGCTGCTCCTGTCGGCTTTGTCGGGGATGACAACATTCAAAATGAAAAAAGAAATGAAGACTTCTGCAGCAAGGCAACCGGAATTTTTCCGGCTCGCAACCCTGACAACCCCGCAACCCCGCCCGATGCTGGCGGATTTAAAAGGAGGACGAGAATGAACTTCGCAACTAATGGCGCGGTCCAGCAGGAAACAGAGCTGCCTATATCCCTTCAAATACTGGACGTGCGCCTGCGGCCTGCTTTTGGGCCGCCGGAGGATGTAGCCCCCTGGGCAAAGGCATGCCTGCTTGTCCAGCCCTCTGCCATGATCCAAACTCGCCCAGGTCTTTTCCAGTTCGCATGGACGCCAAATCCCGGCCGGCCGGATAGCTACTACAATTATTTCGGAGAGGCACTTATCTTCGTCAGCCTGGAAGAGGGAGTCTGGATGATAGAGGTAAGTTTCCCGGAGACCAGGAAACCTAGGAAAGTTCCTCCCGTTGTCCTCGGGCTCGGATGCAGTTTGGTTGTTACCACGTCGCCGCAGGATGCGGCCGAACTCGTGGCCCACTGCTTCCCCACACCTTTATCACCGCTCCAATGGCTTCCATATTGGTGAGCAACGGACACCCTTGCGGCACCGGCTCCCGCTCGGTTTCTCAATAGCTTACATAAATTCGGCCGTTGTCATTTATCACCGACCTGAGAGAGTCCCGCGATCGAAACCGCGGCTGAAAGGCCGACTTGGGGCGCGCGGTTGGCCAGATTGAAGGGAAGGGTTTGGGGCGACGGCATAGAGCGCATCGCTACGCAGACCGTGCTGGACTTCTTGGAAGTGCCGCAGCGAAGGCGCAGTGCGCAAACGTGCCGCCGAATTGCAGCGCTCATGGCGGAACTGGGTTGGAAACCCATCCGGCGGCGCGGGATCGGCAGAAACGGCTATCGGGACCAAGTCAGGGGATGGGCCAGAGATCACGTCAATGATCGCACCTATTGAGCGTCTGTAGCGCCCATCCGGCATCGCATCATTGCATGTGACGCGCTGAATTGCACAGCTCGCGGCGCCGACCCTCAGACTCCAACCGTCAAACCTTCGAACGGTTCCGAGCCGCCGGCTAGTCGCGTCGACCAAAAAAAATTTTCGGAGGTCTGATGGTGCAGTGTTGGCATGGTTTGGGACCGTCATCGATCCTCTTTCGCCCGATCTGGTCCTCCAAAGCACGGCAAACCCGGACGGTGAGCCATTGCCGCTACTGTCCGCACGTTTTAGAAGTCGCTTTATCGCGATGACATGACTTGGCATTTGACCAGCAAGACGACTGAAGATGACAAAGTTGAATAAGAATTTAGAGCGGATCGCTGCGGTGTGCCCCGGATTTCGGTTGCAGATGCTGCTTCGAAGCCGTCGCCCAATTCCTCGCGTGCCACCCCTCGCTGGTCTGCCACCGGGCTGGACGCAAGAGCAGGGGAAGCGCGAGCTATCGGCCTGGTTCTGGCGTAACAGTAGAGACGGAATAAGCCAGCTTGAGGTAGCCCAGAAACTTGGGCCCGATGGCGAGGATGGTCCATGGGAGATTTGGACTCAAACGGGGATACTAAATCGAGGTCCGATCTCGCGCCAAAGCCTTGGGGTTCCCAACTCGTTCGACACGCCGCTGGATGCCATCGCCGCCGCAGACCGGTTCGACGAGAACGAGGCGCGAATATGGGCTCGGTGCCGATAACACCATTCAATGATCTAACCAGGAGTCCGTATGGCCTGGATGGAAGAAATTCGCGCGGCCCGAGAAAATAATAGCCGGCCTGAACATCCCTGGCGAGCCATCCTTCAGACCATCGAGGGCGACGTCTGCCACGATGGCGTCGAGCGCATCGCTACGGACCGTTTGTTCGACCTACTGGACGTCCTCCTGCCGGAAGGCATGCCGAGGTACAAAAGAACTCCCGAGGCCCAAAAGCAACTGAAAGCTCAGATGGTATTGCTGGGATGGTGCCCGGTCCGTGCCCGCTTGGTCACGAGGGGCTTTGCCGCTCGGGTACGCGCCTACGCCCGCATGCCGCGCCAAGCGCACTCGTGAAAATAGAACGCGGCGACGCATGGCCCACCCGCCGATCACACCACAACAACATCGGACCATCGCACCGCGTCGCTGAGAAGTTACCCCGAAGGTAACTTCAAGAAGTTCGCGCCGCGCCGCCCGTGTCGTCGGTTAAAAGCACATTCCGAAACTGCCGGCATTACACCATCGGACCATTACATCGCGGAATGACCGATGGGGCCACCGGTTTTATGCGCGAATGCGAGTGCTCACGGGGCCACTGGATCCGAAACCTCGCAGGCGATCTTGCTTCATTGGTTCTTGAGGAGATAACGACTTAGCTTCGCGAGCCACCTTTTGGTGGTTCGATGGTCTGTGTGCCGAGGCAGCATGTCAACCTGGCATGAAACTTGGTGAGTCAAATTGACTCACCTCTCAAATGACTCTTTCAACGCATGATGACTCTGTTACTGTTTTCCGGAAACAGGAGTTTTTCATGTCTGACGCTACCTACAACTTGAACGGCAGCTTTAAGCCGACTACCAAACGATCTGCCGATCTCGACGGCCCAGATTTTTTCCCGACACCAAGATGGGCGACCTTCGCGCTCATCGAAAACGAAACATTCAACGGTGAGATTTGGGAGTGCGCGTGCGGCGACGGCTCCATGTCGCGCGTTCTGGCGGAAACCGGGCAGCCTGTTCGCAGCACTGATATCCATGACCGGGGTTATGGCACGCCAGGAGTCAATTTTTTGACGGCACAATCGCAGGCTGACAACATCGTCACCAAACCACCATACAACTGCGCCGAGGGATTTGTTGCGAGCGGTTTAAACCAGACAAAGCACAAGTTGGCGCTCTTACTGAGATTGGCCTTTCTTGAAGGAGCGAACCGCGGCAACACGATATTTACGAATTCGCCGCCGTCGCGTGTGTGGGTATTCAGCGAGCGCATTACATTCTACCCAAGTGGCGTTGAACCAAGGGGCAGCGGTACTACGGCCTATGCCTGGTTTGTTTGGGACAAGCAGGCACCTGCGGGTCAAACCGAATTGAAATGGCTCAAGCCCGGCTACAAAGCCCAATTTGCAGCGGCAGCATAACCAGCTGCCGCTCGATCAGGACGTGTACTCATAAACGTGATGGCCGGTTTTGGGCGGAAAGTCGGCGCCCTTTGCTCCCGCCGATGATTTCGGCTTTGACCCTGGTTGTGTGACAAACCATGTCTTTACACGGTCAAGACCCAAAGCGGGCTTCCACTACGGAAGCGTTATATTGACGCCACTGGTGTCCGGAGGGAAAATGAAAGCGCTGCTCGTCAACGAATACACAAGCGTGCAATCGCTGCGTATTCAGGAGGTACCTCGTCCTAACATCGCCCCAAGTCAGGTTCGCGTACGGGTCAGAGCTGCCGGAATTGGATTTGTCGAGGCATTGAAGATTGCAGGTCAATATCAAACTCGCGATCCGCTCCCGTTTGTACCTGGAACGGAGTTTTCCGGGGTCATCGATCAGGTTAGCGAAGGCGTGAGGGGGCTGAATGTTGGACAACGTGTCTTCGGACTTACACTGCGTGGTGCGCTCGCCGAAGAGATTTGCGTGCCTGCCAACGAACTGTCTCTGATACCGGCTCATGTATCGTTCGCTCAAGCCGCAGCGGTGCCGGTCAATTTTCTGACCGCGGCTTACGGCTTAAAGGAGCTAGCGGCAGTGCAGCCCGAACAAATTCTTCTTGTTCTAGGGGCAGCAGGCGGGACAGGCACGGCGGCGATCAAGATCGGCAAAATGTTAGGAGCGCGCATAATTGCGGCGGCCTCAACCGAGTACAAACGAGCCTTCGCCTGCGATCAAGGTGCCCATCAGGCTATCGATTACACCGCTGAGGATTGGCGGAAAACCCTCGTATCCATGACGGGTGGGGAACCAATTGATGTGATCTTTGATGCCGTGGGTGGCGACATCTCGCCTGTCGCCTTCCGCACTTTGGGCTGGCGCGGGCGACACCTCGTCGTGGGCTTTGCAGGTGGAAAAATTCCAGCTCTTCCTTTCAATATCGCCCTGCTCAAGGGCGCCTCCCTCGTCGGCGTTGACAGCGCTCAAATTCGTAAGTGGGAGCCGGAAGCGCACGCACGTCTCACAGCGGATATCGCCACTTGGCTCGAAACCAAAGCCGTTGAGCCGCCACCCGCGCTAACATTCCCGTTCGAGCGGTTTCTCGATGCCTTCGATGCCATCAGTGCGCGGCGAGCGACTGGGAAGGTTGTCGTGGAATTGAGCTGAGGAGCCATTGCATTGCAGTCGCCTGGAGCCGTCGACTTTCTGCATTTGGCCAAAGCAGATATGCGTCTAGATCTGCTCCGATGTCCGCTTCTCTAATGGGCCGTTTGGGGTCAAGCGCTTTCAGACTATCCACCACTGCAATGTCGATGTCGCTCACGGGCTCGTGCTTCTCTTCGGAATCGACGCCAGGGTCCTTCCAT
>Ga0335080_10005664_pt1 | contig 12880 bp, 7 predicted proteins | sample Lox_Sample_34_FD_206720 | JGI IMG/M metagenome (GOLD analysis project Ga0335080, IMG submission 206720) | Soil microbial communities from Loxahatchee National Wildlife Refuge, Florida, United States - Lox_Sample_3.4 | ecosystem: Environmental > Terrestrial > Soil > Wetlands | place: USA: Florida... | reverse complement strand
GATCTGCTTGGCGGATTCTCCGGGAGCAAGCGTCACTGGATAGGTCTTGGTCTCGCCCGACGGCTGCTCGACCTTCACTTCTGCGTTGACCGTACGGTTCCACGTTGCGGGTTGACCACTTGCATCTTGTAGCTGCACTTGAAGGGGCACAGTTGTACCGGGTTGGTTCTGCAGGTTTACCGGCGCTACATCGATCTTTGCCGGAGCCGACTGTGCATTCGCATTCTGCTGTCCGAATGCCTGTGCTCCCAGGAATGTCATGACCAAAGCGAGCAGGAGCCCGAGTCTCTTGTTCATATAGCCTCCGAAAGAGAGTACGGCCCGAACTGGACGCACCATCGCCAGAGCAAACAGATGGCTCATCAAGCTGGCTGTGGGGGGAAGGGTTAGCAGGAGAATTCTGCGCCGAAAAACAGCGCAGATCAACTGGCTTCGCAAGTTTGTTCGGATTTTGGAACAAACAAAAGCATCAGCTACGCGATCTTCTTCTCCCGCTTGTATTCGTCGAACTTCTCCAGGAACCGGTCTATATCCTTCTTCTGCAGGTAATAGGGAGTCGACAACCGCAGCTTGTGCGGATCGCCTCCGCGAATCCGGATTTTATGCGTCTTCCATAACCAGCTCTCCAGATCCATACGATCCACCGAAGGTACGTTGACGCTGACGATCCCGCACCGGAGCGCCGGGTCGGGCGACGTCCAAGATTCGGCTCCGCGCTTCTGCATCTCCGCCAGAATGTAGTCGGCCGACTGCCGGTGCCGCTGCTCAATCCGCTCCAGGCCAATCTCGTTGCAGAGCTTGATCGCAGCTCGTAGGCCCCACAGCGCCGGGACGTTCGAACTGCCAATGCGCTGAAAACGTTCTGCACGGATCTTCGGCTCATCCCAGCCTTCGGTCGCGATGGTGTTCCAGAGCCGATCGATCACCTCATCGCGAACGTATAGAAACCCCGACCCCTTCGTCGCCATCAGCCACTTATGCGGACTCGACGAATACATGTCGCAACCCAGATCGTGGACGTCAAGCTTCATCATTCCGGGAACGTGTGCCCCATCGACCGCCGACAAAATGCCTTTGGAACGAGCCAGTTCGCAAAGCTGCTTCGCCGGAAGCACAACTCCCGAAAACGTCGTGATGTGGCTGAAGAACATCACGCGGGTTTGCGGCGTGATCGCGTCGCTGAACAGATTCAACACCTGCGCCGCATCTTTCACGGGGCGGGGAAGCGTGATCTTCTTGACTACGATCCCGTACCGCTTCGCCTTCAGGTTCCACGGATGCTCCCCACCCGGATGCTCCTGATCCGTCATCAGGACTTCATCTCCCGCCTTCATGTCTACGCCATTGGCGATGTAACTGTTCGCCTCAGTGGCATTTCGCAGCAGGGCGATTTCATCCCGCGTGCAACCAACAAACTTGGCCAGCGGATCGCGAAACTCATTCCACGCCGCGTACCCCCATATGGGGTAGTCCTCTGGGTCAGCCTGGTCCATTTTTTCCGTGGTGTTGTACCCGTCAAAAATTGCTTTCAGCACCGGAGCTGGACTGGACCCAACCGTCCCGTTATTCAGATAAATCTCGTCCGCCGGAATCAGGAACTGCTTGCGGATCTCTTCCCAATAGTGCTCTTCGTTCTTCTCGGCCAAGGCCGCATCCGGCAACGAGGGAACCCTCTCCAGTTGAGCCAGAAGGTCGCCCCTCAAGGCGACCGAGGCGGCTATTCCGGTGGCGGCAGACGACAGGAAATGGCGGCGGTTGAGCATGAGCCCTCCAGTGGAACGGAAGGCGCTATGGTACGACGGGACCCTCCCGCCCGCAACAAACCTCCAACTGCTGGGTTTTCAGAACCATGGCGGTTGTCTCTTTTGCGTCACCAGATAACCCGAAACAACCTCTCAGGCGTCTAATCACACGGCAGATTAGGGGCTTGGTGCCCTTCACACCCGGCGTATAATCGCCTCAAGGAGTACCCTATGAAACTCAGATGGCTGGCAATGGCCCTCGCACTGGCGGCTTTCAGCGCGGTCCCTTCCGTGTTCGCACAAACGCCCGGCCAGACACCTGGTCAGCAGACGCCTGGCCAGAATCCCCCTTCGACCCAGACACCGACTGATCCCGACACGGGTCCGAAAGCGGGCGACATTCAGAACGCACCGAAGCAGCAGCCGGGCGCCCTGCCGACCCAGAGCGATTCCGACATCAAGCACAATGGCGGCAAGACCGACGTGGATGCCGTCGGCAACCGCAACGTCGGTTGCGGACGCGGCGTAGGGAACTGGTACTCCGTTGAAGGTCAGGTTGCTCGGGGCCGTCAGTACGCCCAGCAGATCGAATCGCAGATCAAGCTGATCAACGATCCGGTCATCACCGAATACGTGAACCGCGTCGGCCAGAACCTGGTTCGCAACTCGGACGCGCAAGTGCCTTTCACGATCAAGGTCATCGACTCCGACGTCGTCAACGCCATGGCGCTCCCGGGCGGATTCTTCTACGTGAACTCCGGGTTGATTCTCGCGGCGGACGAAGAAGCCGAAATGGCCGGCGTGATGGCGCACGAGATTGCCCACGTCGCCGCCTGCCACTACGGACGCGAAGCGACCCGCATGAACCTCCTGCAGATCGCGTCGCTGCCTGCCATCTTCATGGGCGGCGCGCTGGGATACGGAATTTATGAAGGAATGGGACTCGGCATTCCTCTAACGTTCCTGCACTTCTCGCGCGGATTCGAAGCGGAAGCCGACTATTTGGGTATCGAGTACATGTACCGCGCTGGATACGATCCGTCCGCCTTCGTAACCTTCTTCGAAAAGATCCAGGCGATGGAGAAGAAGAAGCCGGGCACGCTGTCGAAAGCCTTCGACACGCACCCGCAGACTCCGGACCGCATCGAGAAGTCGCAGGACGAGATTCGCAAAATCCTGCCCGCCAAGCAGCAATACGTCGTGACAACCTCCGAGTTCGACGAGGTCAAAGCACGGCTGGCGGCGATCGAGAACAAGCACAAACTACTCGACGAGAAAGACGCCAACAAGCCCAGCTTGCGGCGCACTTCAAACGCCAGTGACAAGTCCGACGACAGCAAGAAGGATGACGACCGTCCAACCCTGAAGCGTCGCGACGATTCCTCGAACTAGCTCGCTTTTGTAATCCCGACCGGCGGCTTCGGCCGCCGGTTTTGTTTTGTGGAAATTTGTGGTTCGCGGCACAGTTGAAGGGTATGATGCCCTGTTCCGGCAGCCGCCGGGTCCTGCTTTGCTATGCGCCGCTGGCTTTCAGGCACTTTCTTAGCTGTTCTCGCTTTGCTCTGTCTCCCGGCTTTGTCTCAGGACAACGTTCTTCGAATCGGTGTGCCCATGTTGCACAACGCTTCGAAAGACGCTTCTGTCGACTCCGCCCGAGACCATCTGATCAAATCCCTTAACCAGCACAAGCCCGACAAGAAGGTGCCTTTTGTCGTTCAAGCGATACCGCTGGCAAGCGAGTGGGGCACCCGGGCGTTGACCGAAGCGCGCGAGAAGAAGTGCGAGTTTGTGCTCTCGATCCGTGTTGGAAACCTGAGGACGAATACGCAGCTTTCGAACAATGGCGCGGCCGGAATGTACGAGGTCCCGGTCTTTCACGCCGCCGCGGAATACCGCATCATCCGGGTAATCGACGGCGCAGGAATCGCAATCGGATCTCTTGAGGAAGCAGACTCAAATTTCCTCGGAGCCGCGGTTGACCGCGCCATCTCAAACATCGCAGAACCAGCTTTGGAGGAACTCGCGAAGGGCGGAAATGTTCCGCACGGCAAACCTGTTAAAGATGCAACCGCCCCTTTAGCTTCGGAAACTGGCGAGATTGGCGTCAGGCCTTGCGTCTGGCTCCCCGACAATATCCCTCATTCCGACAAGTTGCTCGCCATCTGCGAATACGCGCTGAGCCTCACCGAGCGGATGCCGAATTTCATTTGCAACCAGGAAGCCTCACGCTTCCATGGCAAGAATGCCGTTCCGTTTGACCAGATCACGGCCCTCGTGCGTTACGAGGACGGTAAAGAATCTTTTGAAGAAATCCAACTCAATGGCAAACCCGCGCCAGACGCTACGACACAAACACCGGGATTATGGTCCACCGGCCAGTTCGGCAGCAATTTGCGCTCGATCTTCGATCCTTGGAACCAGCCGCTGTTTACCTTCGATAAGGAGGGCACGCTCGAGGATCGGCAAGCATGGATTTTCCGGTATCGCATCGCCAAGCAGAATGATCCTCTTTGGCGGTTGCACGGCGAAAACGGAGTTCTGGCTCCGCCGTATCAGGGAGAACTGTGGGTCGACCAGGCGACCGGCAATCTACTGCGTTTTACTTCAGTCGCCACCGACATCCCGCATTCCTTTTCGATGGCCTCAGCCGAATTACGGATCGATTATTCGAAAGTTCCTTTCGCGGACGGTTCCTCGTTCGTGCTGCCGGAGGACTTTACTCTAACCACGGCTGTTCGTGGCGAAGAGGCCACTCGCAACGTCGTGCAGTTCCGCAGCTGCCACAAATTCCGCGCGAAAGCGCAAATGGTTCTGAATGTCCCGAAGAGTGCGGCTGAATCTGCGTCGGAAGCAATCGAATCCGCGGCGGCAGCGGCCGAGCGCGAGCGGATGGAAGACGAGAATCTCTACGCCATCCTGCGCGAGCAGGCGATCCGCGACGACAACTCCGCAATCGATGCCGAGCATCGCCTGGCAATGAATGTCGCAACCGTATCCGCTCTTTCGCGGCTGGCGCATATCGAGAAGATTCTCGAAAAGCGCGCTGAGTTGGGCTCCGCAAGCACTCCGCCATCTGCCAACCCTGACATCGAGACCACTCTTAAAGTCACTGTCAAGCTAGTCCCTGTCAGTGTTGTGCTGCGCGACTCAAAGGGCAACGCAATCGGAAATTTTCGTAAAGAGGACTTCCTCCTCTTCGACAATGGAGTTACACAGACCATCAAGAGTTTTTCCCTGGAGACTTCGAAAGCGATCAAAACTCCGGCCCCGGCTTTGCAACGCGCCGAGGCCGGCGCTGCCCAGACACTGGCGAATGACAAGCCAGCCGCCGATCGCTATGTCGCCTATTTGTTCGACGATATACACACAAGTTTTGAGGACCTAGCCAGTGCGCGCCAAGCCGCCACGCATCGTGTGAATGCTCTCCGAGCCGAGGATCGAGTCGCTATTCTCACGACCTCCGGCCAGGTGTTCCAGGATTTCACCTCTGATCCCGGGAAACTTCATGAAGCTCTGCAGGCTTTGCGCCCTCATCCTGTCAGGCTGGGTGATGTGTGCCCTCCGATCAGCCCCTATATGGCCGACTTGATCGTGAACCAGGGGGACCGGGAGGCATTGGGGCTGGCTACGCGCGACGCGGTAAATTGCGCATTCGCTGGAATGGGTTCGGGATCCGAACTCGGCCGCGCCGAGCAAATCGCAAAGTCCGCTGCCTTTGAAGTCCTGAACGCAAGCAATAGTGAAGACGTGATGGTGCTGAGTGGGCTACGGAATCTTGTGCGTCAAATGGGCAACCTGCGAGGTTTCCGCAGCATTGTGCTCGTTTCCCCGGGCTTTCTAACTCCGGAAGTCGCGATGCGCCAGGGAGAGGCGGACCTCATCGAAACCGCTCTCCGCTCTGAGATCGTTGTGAACACGCTGGATGTTCGTGGTGTCTACACGCCCGTAGTCTCGCCAAACTCGAGTCATCCCGCCAATCCGACGACCCGTTTCCGGTACGACAGCGAAGAAGCCATTACGCAAACTGAAGTCATGGCCTCTCTCGCCTACAGTACCGGCGGCACTTTCTTTCATAGCAACAACGATCTAGACGAGGGATTCCGCCGCACCACCGAGGCTCCGGAATACCTCTACGTTCTGGGCTTCTCCCCGCAGAAACTTGACGGTAAGTATCACAAGCTGAAAGTCAGGCTGAACAGTCAAACTAAGCTGACAGTTCAGGCGCGCGAGGGCTACTACGCCCTGAAACCCTCCGATACCGTGTCAAAACCGGGCAATTCCCGGTAACCTCGGGTCACTCTTCGGCTCGAAACCGCATCTACAAAGAGTTGGCGGATCATCACGTTTTCCTGTGATCTGAATCACAGATTCGGCTGTCAAACCGACATAGCCTCGGCTATGCTTGTTACAGGGTGCGTTTAAAGGCGGATACGGCAATGCCAGAAAACACAATCACAATCACCGACAATCGCACAGGCAAGACCTACACAGTTCCGGTTGAAAACGGCACCATTCGCGCCATGGATCTGCGCCAGATCAAAACCGGCCCTGAGGATTTCGGGCTGATGACCTACGATCCGGCCTACCTCAACACGGCGTCCTGCAAGAGCCGGATCACTTACATCGACGGCGACAAAGGCGTATTGCGCTATCGCGGATACCCCATCGAAGTCCTCGCGGAGCGCTGCACTTTTCTTGAAGTCGCGTACCTGCTGCTGAACGGAGAATTGCCCACCGAGAAAGAGCTGAACAAGTGGGTCCACGACATCACGCATCACACGATGCTGCATGAGACCACCAAGAAGTTCATGGAAGGTTTCCGCTACTCCGCGCACCCGATGTCGATGTTTGTGAGCACAATCGCGGCGCTCTCCAGCGTTTATCCCGACGCCAAGAAGATTCATGATCCCGCCAACCGCCTGCACCAGATCATCCGCCTGATCGGCAAAGTGCCCTCGATCGCTGCGATGTCGTACCGGCATAACGTCGGATTTCCCTACGTTTATCCCGACAACGATCTGAGCTATACCGAAAACTTCATGAACATGCTGTGGAAGATGGTCGAGCCGAAGTACGTGGCGCATCCCGCGATCGCGCGTGCACTCGACATTCTCTTCATCCTGCATGCCGACCACGAGCAGAACTGCAGCACGAGCACGATGCGGCAAGTGGGCAGTTCCGAGAGCGATCCTTACCTCTCGGTTGCTTCGGCGGCCTCCGCGCTGGCGGGCCCGTTGCACGGTGGCGCAAACGAAGAAGTCCTCAAGATGCTCGACGAGATCGGAACGAAAGACAACGTTCCGGCGTACATCAAGCGAGTGAAGACGGGCGAGATCAAGCTGATGGGCTTCGGACACCGCATCTACAAGAATTACGATCCGAGGGCCAAAATCATCCGCTGGAGCGCTGAGCAGGTCTTCGATGTCACCGGACGCAATTCCAAACTCGACATCGCGCTCGAACTGGAACGCATCGCTCTCGAAGACGACTATTTTGTGAAGCGCAAGCTCTATCCCAACGTCGATTTCTACTCAGGAATCATGTACCAGGCGATGGGATTCCGTCCCGAGATGTTTACTGTCCTGTTCGCGATTCCGCGCACTGCGGGATGGCTCGCGCAATGGGAAGAACTGATGAATGATCCGGAGCAGAAGATCGCCCGTCCGCGCCAGGTTTACCTGGGCCCGAACGAGCGGGAGTTTGTTCCGCTCGACAAACGGGTCGCGGTTCCGATTCCGGCAGAATATCCGACGCGATAGGAGACGGCCGTAATTTAGAATGCCCTGCAAATCTGCGGGGCATTCTCGCGTTTGGAAGGCAGTCAAACCGGAAACCTGCATTCATACACTGAAAAAGGCATCGGCGGCGTTGCGACATTTTGCAAAATTCTGTCTGGTGACGTGCTTTTGTGTGGCAGCGCGTATGTCTCCGCAGGCGCAAAGATCACCATCTGCGGTGGGCTCTTCTCCGGCCACGGGTGGATTCATTCAAAAGGTCGCAGTCAACCCGCAGCCACACAGCATTGCAATCGAGATCACCCTCAGCGCTCCGTTTCTGCCTGCGGCAACGCGGATTGAGAATCCCGATCGCCTCGTCTTCGATTTTCCCGGATTCAAGATCCAAACAGAGAATCGGAGGATCGCCATCAACAGCGGACCGGTTCGATCTCTCCGAACCGCACTGTTTCAGCAGGATCCGCCCATCGCGCGCGTCGTTGTCGACTTGAATGGACCGGCGAATTTCGACCTCAAGTCCGCAGGGAACAAAGTGGTGATTGAGGTTCCACTCTCCGAAGCAGCTTCCGGTCCAGCAGATTCGGTGCGTTCCGCCGCATTGGTTGAGAAGAGGAGCAACGCGGACGACACCCCGCGCGCGACTCCAGCCCCTCCATCAGAGCCAGGCATCGCCGCTCCCACACGAGCCGCCAGACCAACCGCATACAGTCTGCAAGCGACAGCAAAACGCCTGCAGCTTCCTCAGCTCCAGAATCTGGAAGACAAAGCTCAGGCTGGTGATCCTGAAGCGGAGACCACGTTGGCCCTCGCTTTCCATTGGGCGACCTTGCTGAAGAGAGACGACGAGGAAGCGCTCCGCCTTCTGCATAAGGCCGCGGATCAGGACTTCATGGCGGCCCAGGAATCCTTGGGGATATTTTCGGAGATGGGATTTGGCATGCCCAAGCCGGCGCCGGACGAAGCGATCGATTGGTACATGAAAGCCGCCAAGCAAGGTTCGCTCGACGCAGCCACGAACCTTGCCCTGATGTACGCCGACGGCGTCGGCATCCCGAAAGATCCCGGACAGGCGGTGAGGTGGTTTCGCCGAGCGGCCGAGGGCGGAGACCCAACTGCCGAGTACAACCTCGCTCTGATCTATGGCAAGGGCAAGGGAGTACCGCCAGACCAGCAAGAGTCTTTGCGCTGGCTCACCGCGGCGGCAGATCATAACCTGGTCCCGGCGAATTTGGACCTCGCGGCCTTTTACCTGCATCCGCCGGATCAAACTGCCGCCGATCCAGCGCGGGCGGTTCGCTATTATGAGCGGGCCGCAAACCTAGGCAGCGCCCCGGCAGAGGCGATGCTAGGAGACATGTACGCGAATGGCGCTCTTGGCAAGCCTGACTCCACGCAAGCGTCGAACTGGTATCGCAAGGCAGCGGAGCAGGGCTTGCCCCAAGGTCAGTTTCGGCTTGGCCGCTTGCTCGCCGGCAACAAGCGATCCCGTAACGATCGGATTTCCGCTTACATGTGGCTGACTCTGTCGGCTGTTTCGATCAAAGAAAGCACATCCGCGTTAACCGACCTGCGACAGTCCATGTCCGCGAACGAGATCCACGAAGCCGAGCGGCAAGTGGATACATGGCGAGATGCGCACCAGAATCGCTAGCCACACTCCCGGCTAGCGGATATTCAAGTCCGCGTAATGAGAGAAATTGGAAACGGAGACTTGTTCGTTCCCGGGAATATAGAAGCCGAACTTGCCTTGTCCAAGATTTGTGCCCGTCTGGGACCATCGATCTATAACGGTCCAGCTATCTCCGTGCTTGATCTGGTGGATCACGCCGGTTGAAGTGAGCTGAATTTGAATCGTGCGGAAGCTTTTCTTGTCGCCTTTATCGGGAACGATGACCTGATTCGTCTTTTGCCCGTTGTGTATGACCGTGCGGTAGAAGTTGTTGTCATCAATCTGGAAGAGGATGTAGTTCTGGGAGTCCGTGTAGTCGATCACCCACTGCAGCATGTGCCCCTTGGGCATCGCAGAAAAGACAAAGGTGCCTGCCGCAGGAACGACTCCATATAGTACGAAGTCCCCGCCCTTCCGCGTGAATACATCCTTTTCCTGCTTCCATGCGCCCGGGGTCTCCCACTTCGACATGCCATTCGGCGCGAGAGCCAAATTAATAGTCTTGGATTGTCCCGCGATGACTTCGAACGTCGACGAGCGTGTGAAACGTTCGGCCGTCCGTGCCGTGAGTGTGTACGTGCCGGGCGCGAGTGTCAGGGGAGTTCCACTACTCACGAATTTCAGAAGATCACCTTTCACAATGGCGACATTCGCGTCGGCAGGCGCAAATGTAATTTTCACTTCTCCGGGAAAGGGTTCCAATGCCGTGTCCGCGGCAACGAGAGCTACGGTCGCTCCAAGCACGAAGTGCTTCTTGAACTGCCGCGGCTTGAATCGATCCTTGCGCAGCTCGATCGTATGGTCTCCGGCACCAATGGTGGAAACCGCGAGTGAGCCATCGGGCTGAATCGTACCAACCGGCGTCTGATCAACCAGGACGGTCGTTCCCGGAGCGCCTCCCAGAATCGAAAGCGACGCCGTCAAGTGAGGCTGCGGTTGCAGGCTGAAGGTCAGTCTGCTTTCTTCGTCCTTGCGAATGCGGACTTTCTGCTGTGGTGGATCCTGAAAGCCATTCTTCGAGACCTGAACCACGTAGTCCTTAAGCTCAAGATTCGGCACACGCAATTGACCACCCTGAGTCAGTTGCCGCTGGAGCTTTCCGTTAAGAAAGACTTTCACGTCGTCCTGACCGGCCACGACGACTAGCGTGCCGACGCTGCGGACGGATGCTGTCGGAGGATTGTCAGGCGTGCTCTTTTCAGGAGTAGGTACAGCAGGTTGGGAAGAATCCGGTTGAGATGATTCTGCCGTCGTCGGTGCCGGAACTGACTCGCTTGGATTCGTTACCGGAGGAGCAGGGGCGCGTGCTGGAGTCGGGACTGAAACCGCAGGGGCCGGGGGCGCCATCCTCGCAACTGGCGAAGCTTGACGGTGCCTCGCCAGGAAGAATGTCCCCGCGACCAGGACCGTCGCAACGACTGACGCGACGATGAGTGTTCCCAGGTTCGACTTGGATGTCTGCTTCGGCTGCGACGCTGGAGCCGGAATCTTGACCGCGGTAACGAACGGTTCAGCCGGGATAACAGTTGCCGCTTTTGGCGGAGGAAGAGGCGGTTTCTTGGGACTTTCCGTTTTCTGGGGGACTGGAGCGACTTTTGCGTCAGCCGGTGCACTCGGTGGAACTTCGCTTACTGGCGCCTTTTCGTTAGCAGCCTTCTCGGGCGCGGCCGGTGTGGGCGGAGTCTCGGAAACCGAAATCAAGCTGATCGCAATCGGATCTTGCGGTGCCGGGCTCCCATTCGTACGCGGAACGGTCGGAGCGCCCGCGCGCGGCACGTGAAAGATGACGGCCGCGCTCTTGCTGCGTGGTGCAGCCTTCGAGCTTTCCTGCGGAGCCAACCCCAGCTTGTTCAGAAGGCCATTTGCGATGGATAGGATTTCTCCATCCGTCCAATACTTTGCCGCCACCGCTTGTATCCGCTCAGCCAGCGCTTGTTTTTCTGACTCGTCCGCGGCTTCGGCGATGGCGAGTTCCATACGCCGCAGATCGTCAAGATCGCCGCGGCGGGCCTGCCGCCGGCGAGCGCCCTGATCGCGCTGGATGGCATCGTGAATCTGAACCAACTTCGGTTCATCGGGATGAACCGCCAATCCTTCCGCAACCCATGCCAAGGCGGCAAACAAATCCCCGGAAGACTGCAGCTTGCGCGCATGCGTTACCCAATCTTCCACCGAGCTGTTTTTCTTGAGCTCGACGATAAGGTTGCTGATCGTTTTGGCCGTCGGATGGGCCGGATTCACAGCCAGCGCCTGGTTCGTCAGCTTCTCGGCTTCCAGCCAATCGGTGTCGACGAGTGAATTCGCGTGCTCCACCAATGCGTTCGCAAGAATGGCACGGGCAAGGGAATTCTTTTTGTCCAGTTCGTAGGCTTTGCGCAATACCTGGATCGCGTCGGCGGACTTCTGCTGCGCGAACAGTTCCTGGCTCTCGGTGATCAGCCGGTTCGCTTCGGCACTGCGATGGACGCCGTCTTGAGCCAGCTTTTCCAGGCTGGACAGCTGCTCATCATTGGGGAAATCGGCAGCTGAAGCTCGCAGAGAATCGAGCGCGCGCGCATAGTCGCCCGAACGCAGACAGGCGTTGACCTGCTCAACGAGTCTCGCTCTGGACTCGGTGCCAGCCAACTGGTCTCGTGTTTTCTCCAAGCGCTTCCGCCTCGAAATTCACACTCGGCGCCCAACCCCATCGTGGGCGCGGGGGACGAGGTTCATTTGACGCAATATCAGTGCTCAATTATCGATGAGTTACGGTACCTGCGCAGATGACTGACGTAACCACGGAATCCCAGTCAGCACCTCTGCGAAGCCGCTCATTCGTACCCTTCAGAGGTGCAATCGCCCCACGCGGTACGTCCACGGGGTACTTTTCGATTCTCGGCCGTCACCAAAAATGCAGCTAAACGGCGCCGCTTTGCAGTAACCGGTCTCGCCTGGGGCAACCGAAAGCGGGATACTTCTCACGTCCCGCCAAGCCTCTCGCGAAAGAGGGAATTGAATGATTCGAACCATTGCCGTCCTGGCCCTTGCGTTCGTGGCCGTTCCAGTGTCGCTCTCCAAGGCGCTAGCGCCCAACGGTACGAGTAAAGCCTTTCATAAATTGCAGGCTCTGGCGGGAAACTGGGAGGGAACGGACAACGGCGGCAATACGGTCAAAACGAAGTTCGAGGCGGTCGCCGGGAATACCGCTGTTATGGAAACTCTTTCCATGCCCGGTATGGAGGAGATGCTGACCCTATACTCGGTTGACCGCGATGGCATCGCACTCGTTCATTTCTGTCCGACGAACAATCAGCCGCGCATGCGGGCCATTCCATCGTCAGCCGATGTGAAAGAACTGATCTTTTCCTTTGAGGGCGCCACGAACCTGCCCGATCTGGCGATCGGCCACGAACAGAAACTGGTGTTCCAGTTTGCCGGCAACGATCAGATCATCGAGCATTGGACGTGGCGCAAGAATGGCAAGGACAGCGAAATGATTTACACCTTCACGCGCAGACATTGATGAGGCAAGACGTCTAAGCTCGATCAGTCTTTGCCAACCAACTCGGCGAGTTTCCGAATTGCCTCGGGAATTTCTTTTTCCGTAGTCCCGCCGAATCCCAGAATCAGCCCCTGCTGACGCGCTCCGATATACAAGCGCGAAAGCGGCCACAAAGACAGCTTGTGGCGCACGGCGCGCCTCGCAATCTCTTCATCACTCTCGCTATCACGCAGCAATATCGTCAGGTGCAGGC
>Ga0335080_10005663_pt1 | contig 12884 bp, 17 predicted proteins | sample Lox_Sample_34_FD_206720 | JGI IMG/M metagenome (GOLD analysis project Ga0335080, IMG submission 206720) | Soil microbial communities from Loxahatchee National Wildlife Refuge, Florida, United States - Lox_Sample_3.4 | ecosystem: Environmental > Terrestrial > Soil > Wetlands | place: USA... | reverse complement strand
GCCTCGTCTCGTCCTGCACGGACTACCGGAGGTCTAGCGCTCGATGAGGCCGCCCTGGTCGAAAGCCTTCCCCGCGAAGGAACCTTCGACCGCGCGTGACTTGACTGGCTCCCACAGGGCCTTGCAGACGTCCGTGAACTCGTCCTGCGCCATCACCTCTCGACTCTCATACTCCTCGAGCCAACGGAACTCCACGTTCGCGCCATCCTTGGCGGGCGCCGAGAACCAGCCGAGCCGTCTGATCAACGGATGCTCCGTCTCGCAATGTTGAACCAGTTCGTCAAGCGCCGCACGCACATCGTCGACGTCCTCGTTCCTGGACGACCACATCCAGATCGCCAACACGCTCATCTTTGCCTCCTCGCGACTCGCGCTAGAACGCGCTGCGTTGAGAATCTCGCACGCTCGAGGGTCTTGTCAACTCGGCCGCCCCGGACTCACAGGCTCGCGAGCACTCAGAAGCGTTTCGACCGCGCGCTCCCACGATCGCGCCCACGATCCAGACCACGACCAGGAGCCCCCAGCAGATCGAGGTGACGGCCACGGCCATGCCTCGATTTTCGCGATCGACGTGCGGTGTAGGGTGAGCCCATGGTCGATGATGCGCTCGTCACGGCCGTCGGCCCTTCCGATTCAACGAGCCCGAGTTGATCGAGACCGACCGGCTCCTGCTGCGGATCCCGACCGCCGAGGACGCGCAGTCGGTGGCCGGGGAGATCGTCGACCCCGAGGTCATGCGTTACATCGGGCGCGGAGAGACCGGAACTCCGGACGATGCGGTGGAACTCGTCGACAGGCTGCAACGCGCGTGGACCGCCGACGGCTTCGGCCGCTTCATCGTCGTTCGCAAGAGCGACGACGTCGCAATCGGACGAGTTGGACTCCTCGCATGGGATCCAACGGTCTGGCGCAGCGGGATCCGAGCCGAGATCGGAGAGCACGCCGAGGTCGAGCTCGGCTGGACGCTCGCCCGGGGCGCCTGGGGGTTCGGCTACGCGACCGAGGCCGCCGCGGCGGCGCGCGACTGGGCTCTACGCGAGGTCCGGCCCCGCCGCCTCATCTCTCTCATCCATCCGGACAACGAGCGCTCGATGAGAGTCGCACGTAGGATCGGCGAGCACCCCGAGGGCGTGGTCACGACCCAACGCGGGGTCCGCGTCCAGCTCTGGACGTTCTAGGAACCGTCGTCCGGCCCAGGCGGGACCGGGCGGTCGGGAGGGACGCGTGAGGCGACCGCTCTCTTGATTCCGAGCTGGTCGACGAGGAACCAAGCCCGCTCAGCGCCTTCGACCGGCTCAGCGTCGAAGTCGTCGTCGAGCACGTAACGCCGTCCGGCCTCGACGCCGACGGTCGTCACGCCTCGCACGAGCCGCGCCGTCAACTGGTAGTTGAACGGGCTCCACCGAGTGGTGCGCTGGTGCAGAGCATCCCATTCCTCCTCGTCGACGCCGATCCGGTCGATTCGGCAGTGGAAGCCGTGCGGGGCACGCAACATCCGCCACTTCACGGCCGGGCTGTCACCGAGCCATTCGAAACGAGGTAGCGGGCCCGAGCTCGCGGGAGCACCCGTCGCCGGGATTGCGAGCGGTTCGCCGGACAGGATCGATGCGTCCGCGATCCAGCGCTGGCCCGCGATGGTCGCGATCACGGTGCCGTGGTTGGGGCTCGGAGCATCCGGACGCAGCAACATCGTCGCGATCCCGCGCTCGACCTCGAAGCCGAGTGCGGCCAGTAGCTCGTACAAGGCGCCGTTGCCCGCCCAGCATGTCCCGCCGGTGCCGTACTCGAGCCACGCATCGAAGAAGTCCTCGGCGGTCGATCCCGGGAGCGGCCCGGTGCGGCCTTCCGAGAGGTGAATCAGCTTGCGCGTGTTGTCGAAGGGGACAGACCTGCACCACGCGCCGTAGACGCGGCGCAATCCCGGCAGATCGACCCCCGGCCGCTCGACTCCGAGTCGAGCGAGCACGGCGTCGACCCGCTCGGCCCTCATGGGAGGCTTCAGGAGGCGGGGGAAAGGTCGAGCAGGACGACGCTCTCCTGCTCGTTCGGGTCGGTGCGGGCGATCACCGCGCGGGCCGGACGGTCGGTCGGGTTGTACGGCTGATGCGGGATTCCGGGCGGGATGTAGAGGAAGTCGCCCGCCTCGACCCGCATCACCCGGTCGAGGTTCGGTCCGTAGCGCATCTCGGTCACGCCCTCGAGAACGTAGATCGCCGTCTCGTGCGCCTCATGGTAGTGCGGCTTCGCCTCGGCGCCGCCCGGCATCTCGAGCAGGTGCATGCAGAGTCCCTTGGAGCCCGCGCTCTCGGCGGAGACGCCCGAGAAGTAGTCGAGGCCCTGCTTGCCGCGGAACGCCTCGCCGCCGCGAATCAACCGACACGTGTTGTCGGCGACCTGGCTCATGAGTTGTCGACGATCTCGGCGATCTCGACGAACTCGATCGTCGGCGTAACGCCGTAGAGACCGGTGACGCGCTCCCTGAGCTCGTCGGAGAAGAACTCGAGCGCCGCCTCGCGCGAGTCCCAGACGTAGAAGTTCGTCGCTCGTTGGTTCTGCTCGTCGAAGGTGAAGAACTTGAAGCGGACGCCGGGCATCCCTTCGAAGCTCGACCGTGCGTTCGCGGCCACACCGACGACGCGGTCACGGTCGAAGGTTCCGGTTCCGTGGTAGTCGAAGGTGACGTTGACACCGATCACGGGCAGCCTCCAGGGTCGCAGGAATCGGACCCCGGCGATGATACTCGCGGGATCAGTTCGCGACGACGCGGGCCTTGCCGGCGTTCTTCGCGCGAAGTAGCGCGTCGTCGGCGCGCTTGTAGAGGTCGGCCGCGTCGTCGTCAGCGCGGAGCTCGGCGACGCCCGCGGAGATCTTGAGCGCGCCGACCTTGTCGATCTTCTGGCTCCTGATCGCGAGCGCGATGCGGTCGGCGAGCAGCTCCGCGTCGTCGCGGCTCGCCTCCGGCAGGATCACCGCGAACTCGTCGCCGCCGACCCGGCACGGGATGTCGGTGGCTCGGACGACGCTTCGCACCCGGTCTGCAACCTCGGCGAGCACGGTGTCACCGCCGAGATGCCCGACCCGGTCGTTGATCCGCTTGAAGTCGTCGAGGTCGAACACGATCAGCGAGACGTACCGCTCGTAGCGGTGGGCGCGCGCGATCTCGCGGGCGAGGAACTCGTAGAAGAGCCTGCGGTTGTGGAGTCGCGTCAGCGAGTCGAGCTCGGCCTGCTCGCGCGCCTCCGTGTAACGAAGCGCATTCCAGATCGCGGGCCCGGCGCGCCGCGCGAGGCTCTCGAGCGCATCGGCGGACTCCCCCGAGAAGCCGGCTGCAGTCGAGCGCGTGATGGCCGACAGCGAGCCGATCGTCTCGCCCTCGGCCCGAAGAGCGACCGTCAGCGCCGAGCGGGGAAGCTTCGAGGTCTCGTTGACGTCGTCGAGGCGGTAGCGGTAGACGACCTCGAGAGCGCGCAGATCGGGGTGGGAGGGCACCTGCAGCAGCGTTCGGTCGATCTCGTCGGCCGTCATGCCGACGGCGCGGGTCGTCCGGTTCTCGTCACGGTCGCCGATCGCGATCAGCCCTGCGTCGACGCCGGGCAGGGCGACCACCGCGTCGAGCGTCCGGTCGATCACGTCACCCGGGTCGAGCGAGGCGGACAGCTCCGAGGTGTACCCGAGCCCGGTCGCGAGCTGGTTCACGCGTCGGTCCGCCGACCTGCGCGTGCGCACGACGACGAAGACCGCACAAATGGCGGCAACGCAAGCCAACCCGATCGCAATCCCCAGAGCAATTTCCATCACAGACCAAGGCACCCGCAGGGGGTGCTGGATTCTTGCAGGAAAACGGGATTCGGCGGCCCCAACCCTCTCTTTGCTACCATCCTTCCCTGGTTCGGCACGGGCTTTACGCCCGCGCCGGCCTTTCGTGCGTAACGACTCCTTTTCTCCTTAGGAGATTTCTTGCCGACTGTCAACCAGCTGATTCGCAAAGGCCGCACCTCGAAGCGCGAGAAAACCAAGACTCCGGCGCTTCAGGGAGCTCCGCAGAAGCGGGGCGTGTGCACGCGCGTCTCGACGATGACCCCGAAGAAGCCGAACTCGGCGTTGCGCAAGATCGCGCGCGTGCGGCTCACGAACGGGATCGAGGTCGGCACCTACATCCCCGGCGAGGGGCACAATCTGCAGGAGCACTCGGTGGTGCTCGTGCGTGGGGGCCGCGTCAAGGATCTCCCGGGCTATCGCTACAAGGTGATCCGCGCGGCGCTTGACGCCTCCGGTGTCGCCGACCGCAAGCAGGCACGCTCCAAGTACGGCGCGAAGAAGACGTCCTAGGTACTCATGCCGCGCCGCGCAGAGATCCAGCCACGCCCTCTGGGGATCGACCCCATGTACGACAGCCTGCTCGTGACGCAGTTGATCAACCGCGTGATGCTGCACGGCAAGAAGTCGACCGCCGAGACGATCGTCTACGGAGCGCTCGACAAGGTCGGCGCGAAGACGGGCCGGCCGCCGGCCGAGGTGCTCGAGCAGGCGGTCAAGACTGTGACCCCGGTGCTCGAGGTCCGGAGCCGCCGGGTCGGGGGCGCGAACTACCAGGTACCGGTCGAGGTTCCGCAGCGGCGCGGCCGCACCCTGGCGCTACGCTGGCTTGTGACCTACTCGCGCGAGCGCCGTGAGAAGCACATGGCAGACAAGCTCGCGGGCGAGATCCTGGACGCGCTCGAGCAGCAGGGAGCGGCGTTCAAGCGCAAGGACGACATGTACAGGATGGCGCAGGCCAACAAGGCCTTCGCCCATTACCGCTGGTAGAGAGGAAGATCGTGTCCGCGACAGAGACGAGAGTGGCGCTTGATCGCGTCCGCAACATCGGGATCATGGCCCACATCGACGCGGGCAAGACCACGACGACCGAGCGGATCCTCTACTACACCGGCCGCACCCACAAGATGGGTGAGGTCCACGAGGGCGCGGCCACCATGGACTGGATGGCGCAGGAGCAGGAGCGCGGCATCACGATCACGTCGGCTGCGACGACGGCGTCCTGGCGGGATTTCAGGATCAACATTATTGATACGCCCGGGCACGTGGACTTTACGGTCGAGGTCGAGCGCAGCCTCCGCGTTCTCGACGGCGCGGTCGCCGTCTTCGACTCGGTCGCGGGTGTTCAGCCGCAGTCCGAAACCGTCTGGCGCCAGGCCAACAAGTACAAGGTGCCGCGGATCGCGTTCATCAACAAGATGGATCGCGTCGGCGCGAACTTCTTCGCTGCTGTGCAGTCGATGCGCGACCGGCTCGGCGCGAACCCGGTGCCGGTGCAGATCCCGATCGGCTCGGAGGAGAACTTCAGCGGCGTCGTCGACCTCGTCGAGATGCAGGCCATCGTCTACAAGGACGACCTCGGCCAGGAGCTCGAGATCGGCGAAATCCCGCCCGAGCTCGCCGAGCAGGCCCACGAGTACCACCACCAGCTGATCGACGCGATCTCGCACTTTGACGACGAGGTGCTCGAGACCTACATCGAGGACGAGAGCTCCGTCACCGCCGAGCAGATCAAGCGCGCGCTCCGCGCCGGCACGCTCAGCGACGAGATCACGCCGGTGCTGCTCGGGAGCGCCTTCAAGAACAAGGGCGTGCAGCCGCTCCTCGACGCGGTCATCGACTACCTGCCGAGCCCGCTCGACGTGCCCCCCGTGCACGGCATCGATCCGAAGACGGACGAGGAGGCCGAGCGCCCGGCGTCGATGGACGCGCCGTTCTCGGCGCTCGCCTTCAAGGTCATGTCCGATCCTTACGTCGGAAAGCTGACCTACTTCCGCGTTTACAGCGGCAAGCTCAAGGCGGGCGACCGCGTCCTCAACACCTCGACCGGGAAGACCGAGCGCGTCGGCCGCATTCTCCAGATGCACGCCAACCACCGCGAGGAGCGCGATGAGATCGGCGCCGGCGAGATCGCCGCCGGCGTCGGCCTCAAGGACACCACCACGGGCGACACCCTCTCGGCCGAGAGCGCACCGATCGTGCTCGAGTCGATGACCTTCCCCGATCCGGTGATCGCCGTCGCCGTCGAGCCGAAGTCGAAGGCCGACCAGGACAAGCTCTCGAGCGGACTCGCGCGGCTCGCCGAGGAGGATCCGACCTTCCGCGTCACCTCGGACGAGGAGACCGGCCAGACCCTGATCTCGGGAATGGGCGAGCTCCACCTCGAGATCATCGTCGACCGTCTCAAGCGCGAGTTCAACGTCGCCGCCAACGTCGGCCGCCCCCAGGTCGCCTACCGCGAGACGATCTCCCAGCCGGCCGAGAAGGTCCAGGGACGGTTCGTCCGCCAGACCGGCGGCTCGGGCCAATACGGCGACGTGGTCATCAACCTCTACCCGCAGGAGCCCGGCGCCGGCTACGAGTTCGTCGACAAGATCGTCGGCGGGAAGATCCCCAAGGAGTACATCCCGGCGGTCGACACCGGCATCGAGGAGGCGATGGGCTCTGGCATCCTCGCCGGCTACCCGGTCGTCGACGTCAAGGTCGAGCTCGTCGAGGGCAGCTACCACGAGGTCGACTCGAGCGAGCGCGCGTTCAAGATCGCGGGCTCGATGGCCTTCAAGGAGGCGATGAAGCGCGCGAAGCCCAAGCTGCTCGAGCCTGTGATGGCGGTCGAGGTGACCACGCCCGAGGAGTACCTCGGGGACGTGATCGGCAACCTCAACTCACGTCGCGGCCGGATCGAGTCGATGACGCCGGTCGGAAACGCGCAGATCGTCAAATCGATCGTGCCGCTTTCCGAGATGTTCGGCTACGCGACCGACCTGCGTTCGATGACGCAGGGCCGTGCAGACTTCACGATGCAGTTCGAGCGGTACGAGGAGGTGCCGCAATCGATCGCCAACGAGATCGTCGAGCAGGGCGGCGGCGGCTCCTGATGCTTTCTGACCAGGGTTTCAGACCACACAGGGTCCCAACGGAGGAATAAGGCATATGGCCAAGCAGAAGTTCGAGCGCTCGAAGCCGCACGTCAACGTCGGCACCATCGGGCACATCGACCACGGCAAGACGACGCTGACCGCGGCGATCACCAAGGTGCTCGCAGAGTCCGGCAGCGGCAACACGCAGGTGCGCGACTTCGCGTCGATCGACAACGCTCCCGAGGAGCGCGCTCGCGGCATCACGATCAACACCGCGCACGTCGAGTACGAGACGGCCAACCGCCACTACGCGCACGTCGACTGCCCGGGCCACGCTGACTACATCAAGAACATGATCACGGGTGCCGCCCAGATGGATGGCGCGATCCTCGTCGTCTCGGCCGCCGACGGCCCGATGCCGCAGACCCGCGAGCACATCCTCCTGGCGCGTCAGGTCGAGGTGCCGGCGATCGTGGTCGCGCTCAACAAGGCCGACATGGTCGACGACCCCGAGCTGCTCGAGCTCGTCGAGCTCGAGGTCCGGGAGCTGCTCTCGCGCTACGAGTTCCCCGGCGACGACATCCCGGTCGTCCAGGTCTCGGCGCTGAAGGCGCTAGAGGGCGACCCCGAGTGGACGCCCAAGATCCTCGAGCTGATGGAGGCGGTCGACTCCTACATCCCGGAGCCGGTCCGCGATGTCGACAAGCCGTTCCTGATGCCGATCGAGGACGTGTTCACGATCACCGGTCGCGGCACCGTCGTCACGGGCCGCATCGAGCAGGGCAAGTGCGAGGTCGGCAACGAGGTCGAGATCGTCGGCATCCACCCGGAGGTCGCAAAGACCGTGGTCACCGGGCTCGAGATGTTCCAGAAGACCCTCGACTTCGCCCAGGCCGGTGACAACGCCGGCGCGCTTCTCCGCGGTGTCAAGCGCGAGGAGGTCGAGCGGGGCCAGGTGCTCGCGAAGCCGGGCTCGATCACTCCACACACGCAGTTCAACGCCGAGGTCTACGTCCTCTCGAAGGACGAGGGCGGGCGCCACACGCCGTTCTTCAACAACTACCGGCCGCAGTTCTACTTCCGGACGACCGACGTGACCGGCTCGATCTCGCTGCCCGAGGGGCAGGAGATGGTCATGCCGGGAGACAACACCAACATGAAGATCGAGCTGATCCAGCCGATCGCCATGGACCAGGGTCTCCGCTTCGCCATTCGCGAGGGCGGCCGCACCGTCGGCGCCGGCGTCGTCACCGAGATCGTGAAGTAGGCAAAGGAGACACAGGGCGATGGCACAGGGGAAAATCCGGATCAGGCTCAAGGGCTACGACCACCAGCAACTGGACCGGTCGGCCCAGCAGATCGTCGACACCGCTCAGCGGAGCGGTGCGACGATCACCGGACCGGTTCCCCTGCCGACCGAGAAGAACGTCTACTGCGTGATCCGGAGCCCCTTCAAGGACAAGGACTCGCGGGAGCACTTCGAGGTCCGTACGCACAAGCGGTTGATCGACATCCTCAGCCCGACGCCGAAGACGATCGATCAGCTGATGCGGCTCGACCTCCCCGCGGGCATCGATATCGAGATCAAGCTCTGACGACAATGGCAAAGGGAATCTTGGGCAGGAAGCTCGGAATGACCCAGGTCTTCGACGAGGAGACGGGTGGAGTGACGCCCGTCACGGTGATCGCTGCGGGCCCGTGCCCGGTCGTCCAGGTGAAGTCCGCCGCGACCGACGGGTACGACGCGGTCCAGCTCGCGTTCGATCCGGTCGCCGACTGGAAGCTGACCCGGCCCGAGCTCGGTCATCTGAAGCGCTACGGCGTCGGGCCGCACCGCACGCTCGTCGAGTTCCGCGGCGGCATCGACGGCGCGGTCGAGGGCGGGGCGGTGACGGTCGATGCGTTCGAGGCCGGCGACGAGATCAAGGTCTCGGGCCTCGGGATCGGCAAGGGCTTCCAGGGCACGATCAAGCGGCACAACTTCTCGAGCGGCCCCCGGGCCCACGGCTCGCACAACGTCCGGGCGCCCGGCTCGGTCGGCGCCTCGGCGACTCCCTCGCGCGTCTTCAAGGGTGTCAAGATGGCCGGCCGCATGGGCGGCAAGCGCGTCACCCAGACCGGGCTGACCGTGCACGGCGTCGACCTGGGAAAGAACCTGCTGCTCGTCAAGGGCTCTATTCCCGGACCGAAGAACGGCCTCGTCGAGGTGAGGGGCTAGACGTGGCCGCCCCGAAGGCACCCGTGCTCGACGCCAAAGGCGGCAAGGCCAAGGACGTCTCGCTCGAGGCGGCGATCTTCTCCGCCGAGATCAAGCCGCATCTCGTGCACGAGGCCGTCCGCGCCGAGCAAGCCGCCCAGCGCGCCGGCACGTTCGCGTCCAAGAGCCGCGGGCTCGTCTCCGGCGGCCGCTCCAAGCCGTGGCGCCAGAAGGGCACCGGCCGCGCACGCGCCGGGACCATCCGCGCCCCGCAGTTCAGCGGCGGCGGACACGCATTCGCCAAGGTCCCGCGCAGCTTCGACCTGAAGGTGAACCGCAAGGCCGCGAAAGCAGCGCTCCGCTCGGCCCTCGCGGGCCATGCAACCGCCGGGACGTTCGCGCTCCTCGACACGACGTCGTTCGAACAGCCCTCCACCAGGACCGCGAAGAGCCTGATCGACGCAGCCGGCCTCGTGCTTCCGATGGTGCTCGTCGTCACCGACGAGGAGGCGGCGGCGGCGAAGTCGTTCCGCAACCTTCCCCGCGTCGCCGTCGTCGCTCCCTCGGAGCTCGAGGTGGCCGCAGTTGTCTGGGCGCGCTCGCTGGTCGTCAGCGAGGCGGCGCTCCCGGTCGTGGAACTGAGGGCCAGGTAATGCACGCGCACCAGATCGTGCTCGCCCCCATCGTCTCTGAGAAGAGCTACCACGGCTCGGTGCACGGGAAGTACACGTTCCGCGTGCACGAGGACGCCCACAAGACGCAGGTCAGGCAGGCGATCGAGGAGCTGTTCGAGGTGCACGTCGTGAAGGTGAACATCCTCAAGGTCCAGGCGAAGCCGAAGCGGCGCGGGATGATCCGCGGCACGAAGCCCGGCTGGAAGAAGGCCGTCGTGCAGCTCAAGCCCGGTGAGGTCATCGAGGTCTTCCAGGGAGCGCAGCTTTAGTGATCCTCCCGGCAACATCCGGTGGCGCCCGGCGCGCGATCACGCTGCGCCATGCTGCGTCCTCAGTCGCCCCGATAGTGACCACTATCGGGGCTCCCGGTGTTCATGAAAATCGTGTCCTTGGCTGGCGTGGTGCGTCCAGCCCGGGCATCCATCAATGTCACCAGGAGAATCACTAATGCCCGTCCGCCGCTTCAAGCCAACGAGCCCCGGCCGTCGCTTCATGACGGTCTCCGACTTCGCCGAGGTGACGAAGTCGAAGCCCGAGAAGGCGCTGACCGAGAAGCTGACCAAGAAGGGTGGCCGCAACGTCAACGGCCGCATCACCACGCGCCACCAGGGCGGCGGCCACAAGCGCCGCTACCGCCTGATCGACTTCAAGCGGACGAAGGACGGCGTGCCGGCCAGGGTGGCCGCGATCGAGTACGACCCGAACCGGTCGGCCCGGATCGCGCTCCTCCACTACCTCGACGGCTTCAAGTCGTACATCCTCGCTCCGGCGGGCCTGCGGGTCGGCTCCGAGGTGCAGTCGGGCCCGGGCGCCGACATCAAGCCCGGAAACGCCCTGCCGCTCGACAACATCCCGACCGGGACGCTTGTGCACAACGTCGAGCTCAAGCCGGGCAAGGGCGGCCAGTTGGCCCGCTCGGCCGGCTCCGGCATCCAGCTCGTCGCCAAGGACGCCGGTTACGCGACGCTGCGTCTCCCCTCGGGCGAGATGCGCCGGGTGCTGCTCACCTGCCGCGCCACCGTCGGGCAGGTTGGCAACGTCGACCACGGCAACATCACCGGCGGCAAGGCGGGACGCTCCCGCTGGCTGGGCAAGCGTCCGACGGTGCGCGGCTCGGCGATGAACCCGGTCGACCATCCGCACGGCGGCGGCGAGGGCAAGTCGAAAGGCGGCCGCCACCCCGTCACTCCGTGGGGTGTGCCGACGCTCGGCAAGCGCACCCGCGGCAAGCACAAGGAATCCGACAAGCTCATCGTCCGCGGCCGCCGCCGTGGGAAGGAGAAGCGTTGAGTAGGAGCTCGAAGAAGGGGCCCTTCGTGGAGGAGCGCCTGCTGGCGCGGATCGTCGCCATGAACGAGGGCGGCCGCAAGCAGATGATCCGGACCTGGTCCCGGGCCTCGACGATCTTCCCGGAGATGGTCGGGCACACGATCGCGGTCCACGACGGCCGCAGGCACGTGCCGGTGTTCATCTCCGAGCAGATGGTCGGCCACAAGCTCGGCGAGTTCGCGCCCACGCGCCACTTTCGCGGCCACGCGGGCGACTCCAGGACGCAGGTGAAACGGTGACCGCCGCCCGGCCATACGTCGGCGCGACCGCGAAGTACGTCAAGGTGACGCCCAGGAAGGCCCGCCTCGTCGTCGACCACATCCGCGGCCGCACCGTCCCCGAGGCGCGCACGGTCCTCGCGTTCATGCCGCGTGCCGCAGCGCGCGACGTCGAGAAGGTGCTCGCGAGCGCGGTCGCCAACGCCGAGTCGAACCCGAATCTGCGCTGGAACGGCGACGACCTGATGATCTCGGCTGCCTACGTCGACGAGGGGCCGACGCTGAAGCGCTGGCAGCAGCGGGCCCGAGGCCGCGTCAATCAGATCCTCAAGCGCAGCTGCCACATCACTGTTCGGCTGGAGCCTGCGGCTCCAGCCAGACTGGAGAAGAACGAGCCCGGGGGCGAAGCGTCGACGAAGTCCAGGCGTCGCTCAAGGACCAGGAAGGCGGTGGCGTAGGAAATGGGTCAGAAAGTCCATCCCGGCGGCCTCCGGGTCGGTGTCATCCACGACTGGAAGTCGAACTGGATGGTCGGCTCGAAGGAGTTCGCCGGCGCGTTGCTCGAGGACATCAAGATCCGCGAGCACATCGTGCGCAAGCTCTCGCACGCAGGGCTGTCCGACATCCTGATCCGCAAGGACAAGCAGCGGATCACGATCGACATCTACACGGCGCGTCCCGGGATCGTGATCGGCAAGTCGGGCGTCGAGGTGGACGCGCTGCGCAAGGAAGTGCACGCGCTCACCCACAAGAACGTCCACATCAACATCAACGAGATCAAGCGCCCCGAGCTCGACGCGAAGCTGGTCGCCCAGTCGATCGCCGAGCAGCTCCAGAATCGCGTCTCGTTCCGCCGCGCCATGAAGCGCTCTCTGGCAAGTGCCATCCGCTCCGGCGCGGCCGGTGTGAAGGTCCAGTGCTCTGGCCGCCTCGGCGGCTCGGAGATGAGCCGCTCGGAGCAGTACTCCGAGGGGCGCGTGCCGCTGCACACGATCCGCGCCGACATCGACTACGGGTTCACCGAGGCCCGAACTCCCACAGGTCGGATCGGTGTCAAGGTCTGGATCAACAAGGGCGAGATCATGCCTGCCGGCTACGGCGGTGTCCCCGGCGGCGGCAAGGAGACGAGGCTCGGCGAGCAGGACACCGCTCGCCGTCGCGGCGGCGTCACCGAGGGGCTCGGCGCCTCGCGCGAGGCGGGCCGCGGCCGCAGCCAGGATCGCGAGGGCCTCGGCCCCGTGCGCCGCAGTCGCCCCGGGCAGCGCGGCGGCAGGCCGGGAGGCTCGCGCCGCGACGCGCGCCGCGACCAGGCTCCTGAGTCGGCCGATGCCGTCGTCGAGGAGCTCGGGGCCGTGGAGGAGCCCGTCACCGAGACGTCCGTCGTCGCCGAGGGGATGACGCCTGTCGCCGGTGAGGCGGCTGCCGAGGCGCCGACCCCGAGACCGCGCCGGACGCGGAAGGCCGCAGAGCCTGCAGCAGCAGAGCCTGCAGCAGCAGAGCCTGCAGCAGCAGAGCCTGCAGCAGCAGAGCCTGCAGCAGCAGAGCCTGCAGCAGCAGAGCCTGCAGCAGC
>Ga0335080_10005659_pt1 | contig 12890 bp, 9 predicted proteins | sample Lox_Sample_34_FD_206720 | JGI IMG/M metagenome (GOLD analysis project Ga0335080, IMG submission 206720) | Soil microbial communities from Loxahatchee National Wildlife Refuge, Florida, United States - Lox_Sample_3.4 | ecosystem: Environmental > Terrestrial > Soil > Wetlands | place: USA: Florida... | reverse complement strand
CACGACCGCGCACCGAAGGCGCGCCCGTCGAGCGAGGCTCATGCCCGACCCTCAACCACCGCCCGCCCCTCGGCCTAGGCGGTATGAGGCTCGCTCGTTAGGTCTAGATGTACGAAAAAAAGAGCGGCGGCCTCGAGGGCCACCGCTCTTTGCGGTGCCGCGGGGCACTGCTGAAGCGTGGCGGGGCAGGCCGAGCGCTTCGCGGCGGCACCTTTGGGGGCACTACGACTGGCTAGTCCCCATCGTTGTCGGTGTCCGTCACCAAGGTTGACGAGGACGACTGGCTGATCAGTTCGACCTTGAACCAGGTGGCTCCTGCATTGGAGATGCCAAGTACGGCGCTTTGCACCATCGCACCCGGCGTGAGTGCGGACGTCGAACACGACTGGTTGGCGCCGTTGTCATCGCCGCCGTTGTCGTCGCCGCCCCAACCACTGCCTCCACCCTGGTCCCCCCCACCGCCGCCGCCCCAGCCGCGATCGTGGCTCCACATCCCGTGCTGACCGGGGGTGATGCAAACGAGTTCGGTGTCGTTCGTGACCGTGCCGCTGGCGGTGTTGCCGTCGTTGGCCTTGATCGTGAGCACAGCGTTCGTGAACGAGACGACGGTGGCCGTCGCCGTTGGCGCTGTCTGGCTCCCTGACTGACCCTGGTCGCCGAAGAACCTCTTGTGGTGGAACCGGGCATGATGGCCGCGGCGGCCGTGGTGGGCGAGCGCCGTCGCCGGGGTGATCGCCAGCACCGCGCAACTCGCGACGGCGATCAGGAACGTCCTCCTCATCGGCTTGTACCTCCTTGCGCCGGTCCCCCACATTCTCCGGACGCCTAGTTGGGACTTGTGCTCGTGAAGAGCCGCACCGGCGCGAAAGGTCACGCACGAGTTTGTGTTTCTCGCTACGTCAGTGGTGGGAGCCGTCGCCGCCGCCCTGGCTGCCACCGCCCGGGCCGCTGCCGCCGTCACCACCACCGTCGAAGCCGCCACCGCCACCGCCCCGGCCGTCCAATCCGCCGTCGCTGCGATCACCGCCACCATCGGTATGGCGAGAATCGCCGCCACTGCCACGGTCCCATCCGCCGTCCCGCCCCCGGACGCTCGCATCCATCGCGCGAGGGCTCGCGTCGGTTCCGCCACCGCCTGACTCGCGGCCGTCGTGGCGAGCGGGCGGCTGCGCGGCCAGCGCCCCGTCCTCGCGTCTCCGGTCCGCATGGCGCACGCGGACGAACGTCCACACCTTCCGCGACGATCGTGCCGGCGCGCGGTACACGACCGGCGTTGCCCGCGCCCCTGTGATCACGCCGTTGGTTGCCGGCGCCGTCACTAGGGTGACCACGCCGCCGGTCGCCGGCGCCCACGCGGCGAGCGCGACCGCCTGCACCCGCCGCCGAGCGGCGGGGCGAAGCCCGGCGGGCGCCGCGGCCCGGGCCGCCGGCCGCGGGACGCCGGCCCGGCGCGTCCCGTGGATGTCGACGGCGGCCGCCCCGGTGGCGATCGCGCCGGACGCCAGCACGACACCGAGCTTCAGCCCGACAAACCCGCCCGACGAGGCCGCTCCCGCGCCGGCGCCGGCCGCCACCTCGACCCCGCTTCCGCCGCCCGAAGGCGCGCCGGCAATCCAGCGGGCCAGTGGCCAGGGCGTGACCGCGGTGACCGCGGTCCGGAGCCTTGCCCGCGCGCGGTGCACCAACTGCCGCACCGCCCCCTCGGAAAGGCCCATCGACCCCGCGACCTCGGCTCGCGCGCGGCCGTCGAGCGCCATCCCCACGATCGCCTGGCGCTGCCGGCTTGGCAGCCGCGCGAGCTCCGTCAACGCGTCCAGCGCAAGCGCGCGTTGCTCGACGATCTCTTCGACGGCCTCCAAGCTGGCGGTCGTGCCGTCGAGCGACACACACCCGGGCCTGCGCGAACGCGCAGCCGAGTTGCGCACGATCCGGTACAGCCAGCCTCGCAGATGCTCGACCTCGGCGCCGGCGCGCAGCGCGGCGAACGCACCGAGGAACGCCTGCTGGAGGACGTCCTCGCCGGCCCCATCGGCGCTCAGCCGCCGCGCCAGCGCGTACAGCTCCGGGCGGTACCGCTCGACGATCGCCGTGAACGCTCGCTCATGCCCGGCCCTCACGAGCGCCACAAGGCTCTCGTCCGACTGCGAGGTCAGGAGCACTGCTCGTCGCCGACCGAACCCGTCCACCAGTGGCGGCGATCATAGTCAGGTCATGCCGGATCTGGGGCGGATGACCTCGGCCTGTGTTGCTTGGCAACATTGCCGCGTCAGGCGACTTCGAGCAGCTCCGCCTCTTCGACCTCGGCCACGTCGGCCTTGTAGTAGTACTTGCCGCCGCGCAGCCAGGACGCAATCGCCGCCACCACGCAGCATCCCGCGGCGAAGTAGAAGACGGTGTGAATGCCCGTCGCGAAGGGGTGCGAGACGAGCGTCGGGAAGAATTTGTGGCCGGTGAGGTAGGCCGAGGTGGCGTGCGACAGGTGCGGGAGCGTCGGCGCCAGCAGCGTCCCGACCGGGTTGTAGCCGAGGAACGAGGCGAACAGGCTCCCGACCGGCGGCAGCTTCGAGACCTGCTCGGCCGCGCCGTGCGGCACTCCGTGCGCTGCCAGGCCGTGGTACAGGACGGCTGGAAGCGTCGACGACAGCCCGACGATGATCAGGCTGAAGAACACTCCGATCGACAGCACCGACGCGGAGTTCTGGAACGTGGCGGCCATGCCGGCGCCGGACCCCCGCTGGTCGGGAGGCAGGCTGTTCATGATCCCGGTCAGGTTGGGAGCGGCGAACAGGCCCATGGCGGCGCCGATCAGGAAGATCACCAGGCCGAACTCCCAGTAGGTGAAGTTGATCGGAAGCGCGATCAGCAGGAGGAATCCGATCGCTGAGGCGATCATTCCCCCGGTGGCGAACGGCCGCGCGCCGAAGTGATCGGCCAGGCGGCCGGAGATCGGCCCGGCGACTAAGAACCCGACGGACAGCGGGAGCATGTAGATGCCGGCCCACAGCGGGGTGTCCTCGAAGCTGTAGCCGTGGAGCGGCAGCCAGATGCCCTGGAGCCACAGGATCAGCATGAACATCAGCCCCCCGCGCGACAGCGCCGCCAGGAACGTGGCCACGCTCCCGCCGCTGAACGCCCGGATCTTGAACAGGTCGAGCCGGAACATCGGCGCGGCCACCCGGCGCTCGATCACCACGAACACGCCAAGCAGCACGATCCCAATGACGAGCGCGGCGATCACGCCCGGCGCCGTCCAGCCCATGTTGTGGCCGCCGTACGGCAGGATCCCGTAGGTGATCCCGACGAGAACGGCGATTAGCCCCAGCCCAAAGGTGATGTTGCCCCACCAGTCGATCTTCGCCGGGGTCCGGATTCCGCGCTCCTCGAGCTTCAGGTAGGCCCACACCGTCCCGAACAGGCCGAACGGCACCGACACCAGGAACACGAGACGCCACGCCACGGGCGCGAGCACGCCGCCCAGTACGAGCCCGATGAATGAGCCGGCGATCGCGGCGACCATGTTGATGCCAAGCGCGAGGCCCCGTTCCTCGGCCGGGAACGCGTCGGTGAGGATCGCCGAGGAGTTCGCCATCAGGAACGACGCGCCGATCCCCTGGACGACGCGCATCACGATCATCCACATCGCCCCCGCGCTGCCCTCCAACCAGGTCACCGACAGCAGGATCGAGCCCGCGGTGAAGATCGCGAACCCGAGGTTGTACATCCGCACCCGACCGAACATGTCGCCGACGCGCCCGAGGCTCACCACGAGCACCGCCATCACCACCATGAACCCGAGAAGCATCCACAGCAGATAGCTCGTGTTCGACGGGATCAGCGGGTTCAGGTGAATCCCGCGGAAGATCGCCGGGAGCGCGATGATCACGATCGACTGGTTGATCACCGCCATCAGGATCCCGAGCGTGGTGTTCGACAGCGCGATCCACTTGTAGTGATCCGGACGCGCCGCCGGCGGCCCCCCGTTCGCCCCCACGACCGCGCTCACTGCGAAAGCCTCGCGATCAGACGATCGAGGATCTCGACGGCGGCCGCAAGCGTCTCCACCTCGGCGTCATCGAGCATCGCCATCTCCTCGTGCAGGAGCGCGCGGTACTCGGCTCGCAGGCGCTCAAACGTCTCCTCGCCCAGCGGGGTGAGGCTTGCCAAGACCGCGCGGCGATCGCTTGGATCCGGAACCCGCTTGACCCACCCCCGCTCCTCCAGCCGGTTGACCAGGAGCGTGATCGCCGGCTGCGTGACGCGTTCGTCGGCCGCCAGCTCGGTGATTCGCCGCGGCCCAGTGCTGAGATTCCGCAGCACCCCGACCTCCGTCCGGGACACGCACACACTGCTACGCGTCAGGAACAATCTCGACAGCGCCGCGCTCCGCTGCGGTAGAGCCTCCGCGATGTCGTCCAGTTGACTGCTGCGGCGCTCGACGCTCGAAGGCTCCATGAGGCGCTTATATTAGCGACTAATGCGACTCTGGCGCCATCCGAGACGGGTCAGGCGCGACTCTCCCCCAGGTAGCTCGCGGTGAGCAGCGCGCTGTCGGCACGCAGTCGCTCGGCGCTGTCGCTGGCCACCAGCTCCCCGTGCGACAGGACGTAGCCGCGATCCGCGATCTCGAGCGCGAGGTGCACGTGCTGCTCGACGAGCAGCACCGCGGTCCCGTGGGTCGACGCGAACTCGCGAACCACCGGCAGCAGCCGCTCGACGATCACCGGCGCGAGCCCGAGGCTGAGCTCGTCGAGCAGGAGCAGCCGGGGCTGGCGGCTCAGCGCCCGCGCGATTGCCAGCATCTGCTGCTCTCCGCCGGACAGCAGCCCCGCTCGGCGGCCCCGTAAATCGCGCAGCGCCGGGAAATGCGCGAACGCCGCGTCCAGTCCCGGCCCCTCGCGCACGCCGTCGAGCCTGAAGTGCTCGGCCACCGTCAGGCCATAGAAGATCCCGCGACCCTGCGGCACATGCACGATCCCGCGGCGGACCCGCGCCGTCGGGGATATCTCCGCGAGGTCGTCACCCTCGAGCCGCACGCAGCCCCCCATCGGCTTCACGAGCCCCGAGATCGTCCGCAGCGTCGTCGTCTTGCCGGCACCGTTGGCACCGATGAGCGCGACGACCTCCCCGGCGGAAACCGACAGCGTCAAATCCCGAACGACCGCCGCGCGGTCGTACCCGGCGCTGAGCTCCTCGAGCGAGAGAGTCGCGCTGCTCACGAGCTGCCGTTCCGGCCCGGTGGCAGGGCGCGGACCGGCCACCACGGCTCGCCGACCTCGAGCGGCCAGCGCGCCGGCGGAAGCGTCGCGCCGGACTCGACGGCCCCGTTCGAACCCGCCGCGCGGCAAGCATCCCGCCGGAACTCGCGCGGCGAGCAGCCGTACGCCTGGCGGAACAGCCGGCTGAAGTGCGGCGCGCTCGGAAGCCCCCACCGGCTGGCGATCGCCGAGATCGGCTGATCGCCAAACGCGGGATCGATCAGATCGCGCCGGCAGCGGTCGAGCCGCGCCGAGCGGATGAAGTCGCACACCCTGAGTCCCTCGGCCTCGAACACCCGGTGCAGGTACCGAGTCGAGATGAAGCACGCACGCGCGAGCTCCTCCGGGTTCAGCGCCGGATCGCCGAGCCGCGCCTCGATGTAGGCCTGGGCGTGGATCAACAGCTCGGCCGTCGACCGCGGGCGGGGAACACGGGTCGCGTCGAGATCGACGTATAGCCGGCGGACGAGGTCGATGACGTGCTCCGCCAGGCCGGTGTCGCCGTTCGCGATGCTGCCGTCGGCGAGACCATTCGCGGCCTCGCAGAAGAACCGGGCCGCCAGCCGCGGGAGCCCGGCGTTGCCGGGAATGGTCACCGCGGTCAGGCGCGAGACCTTGCCGGCGTGCTTTCCGAGCGTCGCCTTGGGCAGCCGGAGGACGAGGAGATCAAACGGCGCGTCGGCCCGGAAGATCGCCGGCTGGGAGGTGTCATAGCTCGTGATGTCGCCGGGGTCGAGCGTCGTCGCCCGGTGCTGCTGGGCGCCATGCAACCGGCCTCTCAGCAACAGCGACAGGTGCAGGCACTCCGGATCGCCGGCGGCGATGTCCCTGGGCGTTCGCCGCATCGTGTTGGGTCCCGCCGTGATCCGGTACACGCCGATCGGCCCGAGGTGGTCTGCCCACATCCGCGCCCAGAACCGGTCGTTGGAGTCGGTCCCGATGTGCAGCGGGTGGTACGCGTCACAGGACGACTTCGCCCAGAACTCGACCCGATCCTGAGCCGCCACCGCGTTGGTGTCGATCAGCAACGTCATCGCGTGCGCCAGAACAGCTCCGTGGCTAGTACAGCGGCCGTCTCTCCCTCGAATGATTGGGCTGCCGGAGGGCACTCTACTACCGGTTGCGGGACCTTTTGGCGAGCGCTCCGTTTGCATTGGGTGAGTTGTGGCCGCCCCCCGCAAATACGGCCGCCTTCGAGGTGCCCCTGCCGGCGCTGCGCTTTGTCCTCGGATCCTCGTGTAGCTGGGCTACACGTCGGATCCTGCGTCCGCGCGCAGCATCCGCCAGTGACACCTCTCGGTGCGACCGTATTCACGGTGGACGACCACTCTTGTCGATTAGCGCACACCCGGCACCCCGGGGTTGCTCGTGCGCGCACACCTAACCCGAGCCGCGACCCCACCACACCGGCGCGCGCCTAGCATCGCCCCCGTCTTCACAAGTCGAGCCCATGCCGGGGAGGAGAGTGGACATGGACCGAATCCTTTCTACCCACACCGGAAGCCTGATCCGGCCGCCGGAGCTTCTGGCATTTCTCGCCGCGAAGGAACGGGGTCAGCCGTACGACGAGGAGGCTTACCAGAAGACCCTGCGCGGCGCCGTGGCCGACATCGTCGACAAACAGGTCGAGGTGGGAATCGACGTCGTCGACGACGGCGAGATGGGCAAGGCGAGCTGGATCACGTACCTCTACGAGCGCGTGAGCGGCCTCGAGGTGCGCCCGGTCCAGCTGGAGGGCGGGACCATGTATCCCCCGAGTCGGGACCGTCAGGCGTTCCCCGGCGCGTACGCCGCGATGGATGCGCTCGAGAACGCCAGCGTCAGCGAGTCGAACGCGGCCGCCTCGAGCGAGCTGCCCGATGAGGAGGCCGCGGCGTCCGGCGCAGGCGTCGCCTGGGTCTGCACCGGCCCGCTCACCTACGACCGCACCGCGATCGACCGCGACATCGCGAACTTCAAGGCAGCCCTCGCCGAGCACGAGCACGACATCGTCGACGCCTTCCTGCCCGTGGTGGCGCCGGCCAGCGCCTACTGGCTCCTGAACGAGTACTACGCCAGCGAAGAGGAGTTCATGTTCGGGCTGGCCGACGCGCTCAGCGAGGAATACCGGGCGATCGTCGACGCCGGGTTGCTCGTGCAGGTCGATGACGCGGTGATGATGCACGAGGCCGACACGATGATGTCGCGCGGCCAGTCGTGGGACGACTACCGGCGCTGGGCCGACCTGCGTGTGCGTGCGCTCAACCACGCGCTCGAGGGCCTGCCGGAGGAGCGGGTTCGCTACCACGTGTGCTGGGGAAGCTGGCACGGCCCGCATGCGTTCGACCCGGAGCTCAAGGACGTGGTCGACCTGATCCTGGCCGTGAACGCGGGCACCTATGTCATGGAACAGGCGAACGCTCGGCACGAGCACGAGTGGCGGGTGTGGGAGGAGGTACCGCTGCCCGAGGGCAAGAAGCTCATCCCGGGCGTCGTGACCCACCACACGAACGTGGTCGAGCATCCCGAGCTCGTGGCGCAGCGTCTCATCCGCCTGGCCAATGTGGTCGGCAAGGAGAACGTGCTCGGAGGCACCGATTGCGGCTTCGCGCAGGGGGCGTTCATAGAGCGCGTGCACTCCGAGGTCCAGTGGGCGAAGCTCGCTGCGCTCGCGGAAGGGTGTCGGCTGGCTTCGCGGGAGTTGTGGGGCGCAGCCGCCGCGGTCTGAACGACGTTCGCGGTGAAGCGCATGACATTTCACAAGGAGATGAACGTGACCACGAAGGCGCGTACAAAAGGGTGGTTGGCAATCGTGGCGCTGGCCGCGACGGTGATCGTCGCCACGGGGTGCGGCTCGAGCAGCTCCACCACTAAGACCACGAGTGCTAGTCCACCCGCGACCTCGAGTACCGCGGCAGCCACGACACCGCCGGCTTCGTCCGGCTCGGGCGGCGCTGGGGCGCAGTCGGTGACCAATTACCTGACCTATGTCGACGGCAAGGCCGGCAAGGCCAACACGTCGCTCCCGCCGGTGACCGTCGGCTGGGTCAACCAGCAGGGCGGCCAGCAGGTGATCGGCGCGCTCGCCACCAACGGCGCGCAGCTCGCGGTCAAGTACATCAACGACCAACTCGGCGGCATCGACGGCCATCCGCTCCAGCTGCAGACCTGCTTCATCACCTCGGCCGAAGAAGAGGGCACGACCTGCGGGCAGAAGTTCCTGGCGAACAAGAACATCTCGGTGGTCAACGTCGGAGCGGTGGCGATCGGCATCCAGTCGCTCTACTCGACGCTCGGCACCGCCAAGCCCGTCATCACGGGGGTGTCGGTGACCCCGGTCGACTCCAGCAAAGCCAACGCCGTGATCCTGTTCGGCGACGTCACCCACGTGCTCAGTCCGTTCGGCACCTACGCGAGCCAGGTCCTGCACGCCAAGACGGCGGCGCTCGTGTATCCGAACATCGCCGGCATCACCGACGGAGCGGCGGCGATCACCGCCTCGCTGAAGACCGCGGGAGTAAAGGTCAAGAGCGTCGCGTACGACCCCAACGAGACCGACCTGATCGGGCCGCTCACCAGCGCCGGCGCCTCGAGCGCAGACCTGGTGATCCCGTACACCGAGGCCGGCGGCTGCGTCAATCTGGCCAAGGGTCTCAAGCAGCTCGGCATCACCGACGCCAAAAAGATCCTGTCCGCGCCCTTGTGCCTGAACAGCCAGGTCGCGGCCGGTCTCGGCGGCGATTTCCCGATCTGGACGTACGCGATCGCGAGCTCGCTGTACGGCGACCCCACCGATCCCGGCATGCCGCCGTATATGAAGGTGACCTCCCAGTACGGACAGCAGGCCGAGGCCCCCGACCCGTGGAACATCGTGTCGTTCGGGCAGATGCTGACCACCGCGCGGTTCCTCAACCAGCTCGGATACGGCCACATCACGCCGTCGGCCGTGCTGGCCAAGGCCAAGGGATTCACCGGTCCGGTCGCTCTCGGGGCGCCCGAGCTCCAGTGCGGCAAGTACCCGAGCGCTCCGGCGGTGTGTAACGATCGCACCCAGTTCTTCCTGTACAAGGGCAAGCACGTGTTCGTCAAGTCCGCGGGCTGGTTGCAACCGCCCGCATGAGCAGGCAGTTCGACTGACCGGGCCCGCGGGGTAGCGTGCAACAGGTACTGCTGTACGCGCTCCTCGGGCTCGGCTCGGGAGCCCTGATCGCCGGGATCGCGCTCGGCGTCGTCCTGACGTACCGGGGCTCGGGCATCATCAATCTGGCGACCGGCGGGTTCGCGATGCTCGCCGGCTACGCCTTCTGGGCTCTCCGGGTCGATCTGCTGCACCTGTCGACGGGGCCGGCTCTCCTGCTCAGCCTCGTCGTCGTGCTTGCGGCCGGCGCGGCCACGGAGCTGATCGCGTTCCGGCCGCTCCGTACCGCCTCGCCGCTCGCCAAGCTCGTCTCGTCGCTCGGGGTGCTGCTGGTCCTCCAGGCGTCGATGCTGCTCGCGTTCGGCAGCTCCGAGCAGCCTGAGCCCAACGTCCTCCCGCAGAACACGGTGTCGATGCTGGGCGCGGTCATCCCGATCGATCGTTTCATCATCACCGGGATCGTGATCGTGCTGAGCGCGTGCCTGTGGGCGCTCTACCGGTTCACGCGCTTCGGCCTGGCCACACGCGCGGCCTCCGAGAACGAGGTCGTGGCGATGCTGGGCGGCCTCTCCCCCAACTCCCTGTCGATGGTGAACACGCTGCTGGCGTCGGCGATCGCCGGTGGGATCGGAATCCTGGCGGCATCGATCACCCAGCTCGACACCGAGACGCTGCCGCTGCAGATCGTGCCGGCGCTCGCCGCGGCGCTGCTCGCGCGGTTCACCTCGTTCGGGATCGCGTGTGCGGCTGGGATCGGGCTCGGGATCATCGAGTCGGAGATCCAGTACGTGTCGAACCTGTCGTGGTTCCCGACGTCGGGCGGGACCGCGATTCCCGGCGTGGCCGAGCTCGTGATCTTCATCCTGATCGTGCTGTTCATGTATCTGCGCGGCGCCAAGCTCCCCGGTCGCGGCGAGCTGGTCGAGCAGCGACTCCCCGAGGCGCCACGGCCACAGCACCTACTGCGGACCACCGTGATCGGGGCGGCGATCTGCGCGATCGCGCTCGTCGTGCTGCCGTTCGACTTCCGCGAGGCGCTGATCAACACGCTGATCGGGACCGTCATGGCCCTCTCGCTCGTGGTGATCACCGGGTACGTCGGGCAGATCTCGGTCGTCCAGCTGACCCTGGCCGGGGTGTCGGGGTTCACGATCTCGCACTTGGCCGTCAATGCCGGGATCGGCTTTCCGCTGGCTCCGATCGCCGGAACCGTGGCCGCCGTGATCCTGGGGCTGATCACCGCCGCGTCCGCGCTGCGCGTCCGGGGGGTGAGCCTGGCCGTGGTCACGCTGGCCGCGGTGGTCGCGATCACGAACTTCGGGTTCCTCAACACCACCTGGGGCGGCGGCCAGACCGGCTCACCGGTGCCCGAGCTGAAGCTGCTCGGGCTCGACCTCGGGACGCGGGCGCCGTTCCGCGGACTCGACGGAAACCTCCCGAGCCCGGTCTTCGGCTGGGTCGCGCTCGCGATCACGGTGGCGTCGTGCCTGATCGTGGCCGCGATCAGACGCGGTGACCTCGGCCGCCGCATGCTGGCGGTCCGGTCGAACGAGCGCGCCGCCGCCGCGGCGGCGATCGACCCGCGGACGGTGAAGCTGATCGCGTTCGGCGTGAGCGCGGCGATCGCGGGGCTGGCCGGCTCGCTGTACGCCTACAACTTCGGCTCGGTCAGCGCCGACCGCTTCGACGTGTTCACCGCGCTCAGCCTGATCGCATTCGCCTACGCCGGCGGGATCACGCTGATCTCGGGGGCCGTGTTCGCCGGCCTGATCTCGACCCAGGCGCTGTTCCCGTACGCGCTTGACAAGTGGTTCGGGATCAGCGGCAACTGGTTCCTGCTGTTCGGCGGCGCGATCCTGATCATCACGCTGATCCAGAACCCCGAGGGCGTCGCCGGCGCGTTCTACAAGAAGACGCACAAGCGGCCGGCGGTGCACCCGCCCGAGCGCGCGCCCGAATCCGCGCCTGTGGGTCTCGCTGCGCTCGACGTCCCTGGGGCCGTTACGCCGGGCGTCCCTGCCCGGCGTCACGCAGCCGACGCGACCTGCGTCCTCACCATCCGCAACCTGTCCGTCGCGTTCGGCGGGGCCCACGCCCTCGAAAGCGTCGACCTCGAGGTGCGCGACGGCGAGCTCGTCGGACTGATCGGACCGAACGGCGCCGGCAAGACGACGCTGATCGACGCCGTCACCGGGTTCGTCCCGTTCACCGGACGGATCGAGCTCGGCGGCGAGGACATCACGACGCTGTCGGCCCATCAACGAGCCCGTAAGGGCCTGGCCCGGACGTGGCAGAACACGGACCTGTTCGACGACCTCGAGGTGGGCGAGAACGTGGCAGTGGCGGCCGCCCCCGACACCGACCCCGAGCGCGTCCTCGGGCTGGTCGGGCTCGACTGGGCGACCGCCGCGATGCCAGATCAGCTTTCGGAGGGAGCGCGGAAGCTGGTCGGGGTCGCGCGCGCCCTGTCCTCTGGTCCCCGCGTGCTGTGCCTCGACGAGCCGGGCGCCGGGCTCGACTCGCGCGAGAGCGAGGAGCTCGGCCGTGCGCTCCGCGCGCTCGCCGACGGCGGCCAGTCGACGCTCCTCATTGACCACGACATGGGACTCGTCCTCGGCATCTGCGACCGCGTGGTCGTGCTCGAGTTCGGCCGGGTGATCGCCGACGGCCCGCCCGAGGCCGTGCGACAGGACGAGCGCGTGATTGCCGCATACCTCGGTGGCGGGGCGGGCGGGGTCCAAATCAAGGAGACCACACTATGACTCAACGCAGCCTGGAGGATCTTCTCCAGAGCATCCCTTCGACCGTCGACATGCTGCGCAACGCACAGGTCGGTCCGAACGTGTATCCGGGCGTGCCCGCCGAGTACACGAACTGGCGCGACGAGCAATGGGCGTGGCAGCACACCTGCGTTCTTTACAACCAGTCATTCCACATGGCCGAGCTGGCCGTGACTGGTCCGGACGCGATAACGCTGCTCACGCGCCTCGGCGTGAACACGTTCAACAACTTCGCTGTCGACAAGGCCAAGCAGTTCGTGCCTTGCACACCGGACGGTTATGTCATCGGTGATGTGATCCTGTTCCATCTCGCTGAAACCGAGTTCAATCTTGTGGGCCGAGCGCCTGTCCTGAACTGGGTCACCTACCATGCCGAAACCGGCGGGTACGACGTGGAAGTGTCACTCGATCAGCGCTCAGCGCTGAGAACCGACGGGCGGCGCAAGCACTACCGGTTCCAGGTGCAGGGTCCACACGCAATGGGCGTGATCGCGCGGGCGCTGGGGACGCAACCACCCGAGCTCAAGTTCTTCAACCTGACCAGGACGCAGATCGGGAACGTCACCGTACGAGCCCTTCGCCACGGCATGGCCGGTCAACCCGGGTGGGAGCTGTTCGGCCCCTGGGACGACTACGAGCCGGTGCATGCGGCGCTCCTCGCCGCCGGCGAGGAGTTCGGCATGCGGCTCGTGGGCGGACGCGCCTACTCATCGAACGCACTCGAGTCGGGGTGGATCC
>Ga0335080_10005657_pt1 | contig 12893 bp, 8 predicted proteins | sample Lox_Sample_34_FD_206720 | JGI IMG/M metagenome (GOLD analysis project Ga0335080, IMG submission 206720) | Soil microbial communities from Loxahatchee National Wildlife Refuge, Florida, United States - Lox_Sample_3.4 | ecosystem: Environmental > Terrestrial > Soil > Wetlands | place: USA: Florida... | reverse complement strand
TGAGCGTTTGGCTGCTGGCATCCAGCTGCGTATTCAGCGACATCAGGATGCGCATGTTGTTTTCGGCGTCGCCAGGCAGCTGCCCCATGTACTGCTTCTTGAAAGCGGCCAGCTTCGCATCCTGCTCGTCCAGATCGCGCTTGGCATCGTCCACCTGGCGACCTAGAAATTCGGTCGTTCCGCGCGCAGCCGTTTCCCGCATCCGCAGGTTCTCTTCCAAGAGCAGCGAGGTCAGCTCGCTACAAATCTGCTGCGCCCGCCGCGGACTGCTGGAAATGTAGTTGACGTAGAAGCCAGGCAGGGGGGTGCCGCCACCAGGCTTCTTGGTGGACTTGGTCTTCTTCGTGGATCCCGAGGAGGAGGAAGAAGATGACGCCGCTCCGCCCGAGATATCCGTGATCACGGGCTCGATCGACATGTTCGTACGGATCTCCTGGATGACCTCGCCTTCTTCTCCCGGCTTGGCGAGTCCCAACCGTTCCACGACCGGCCGCAAGCGATTTCCGGCGAGCACCTGCTGCTGCATGGTCGCCAACCGCTGGGTAAAGTCAGAGGTGATCACCGGCTGCACGTATTGGTCGGGCACTTTCTGGCCTTCGACGAGAACCAGCGACTGGGAGTTGTACTTGGGCGGAAAAACGTAGGACACGAGGAAGCCGGCCAGGGGCGCCAACAGCGCCGGAATCAGAATCACCTTGAGGCGGCGCCGTACCATCGCCAGGTAATCGTCCATTGTGAGATCGCGATTCTCAATCATGTTCTTCACCATTCCGGCCGCTTCACGGCGGCCACAAGAATCAGTCAATACGAGTGGGCCGTGGATGCCACTCCACTCCGATCGTGCCCATATGCCGTTCCGAGGTTCCATTGCTACTAGCATTCAAATCATTGAACCGGTACGCAACGAATGCCGAATATTCGCGTCCAAGATGCTTGCGCAAGAGCACGCGTACGAATCCGTGATCAAAAGTGTCCCCGGGTAGTCCCTCGAAGAGTTGCTCTTGCAGGCGCCGGTTGTGCGCATACCCGACATCTCCGTACAGCTCCCAGGTACGTGCCAAGGGACGCGTCAGCCCGGCTCGCACAGCCTGGACATCCGAGCCGGCAAAGAAACCGGATCCCGCCGAGGTGAACTTCTCGTAGCTAAGCGCCACTGAAGTCCGCGTGAATCGATAGCGCAATACGGCCCTGCCGTTCCCCGACCAGCGATGCTCCTTGCCCAACACCGGGTCTTCGAATACCAGGTACTCAGGGCCGGCGCCCAGAATCACGCTCATCCTGCCGCTGATGGTGTGGCCCCAGCGGAAATTGATGATGTGGGCGTCAATCTGGCCACCCGCATCCTGCGGGAAGCGAAGCTGCTGAAATCCGTAGACCAGTCCGATCTGGTCACGGCGCCCCAGCATGTAGCTGTACCCACCTTCAACCAACTCACGGTCGCTGTTGATAAGAACGTGCGTGTCGTCAAAGAAATGGGCATTGCTGAATCCGACGGCGAAAGTGAGCGCGGATCGTGGTGTCAGACTCTGTACGACGTCCACGAGGGCGCTATTGGTGATGCGAGGAGTCAGGCCGACCGAACCGAACTGGCCGTTGCCGAAGAAGTGGCTGCCGGGGAGTCCTCCGCCCGCCAACCCCGATGCTCCCGATCCGGTCGCGATACCCAGGCCAGGTACTCCGCCGAAAGCGCCAATGCTGAACGTTCCCTCCGGAAGGTAGCTGAATGCGTCGCGCAGGGTCACCCGACCGGTGCGCCATCGCATGATTCCCATGAACCCCGCTGCGTGCAACTGCCGGAACGTCTCGGTGGAGTTGCTGTAGAAAGCTCCGCCGCCAAGGTATTCGGCAAAGATGTCGGTCTTGGTGTAGAGGCGCTGCAGATCAACAGCACCCAGTAAATGCGTGACCGAACTTACGGTCTGACTGTCGAGTTGGTTGTTGGCGTTGGAATCGGCTGTTTCACTGGCGGACAAACCATAGGAAATGAAGCTGCGTTCGCCACCGCGCATGTCCATGCCAGCTTCGTCAACGCCGGAGACCGGCGGATTGTCGGGATTCAAGATCGGCGTATTCTCTCCGAGCGGGGACACGGGCTCTTTGCGTGTTGAATCGTCCTGGGCGGCGGCGAGCAGGCTGATCCCCAGCACAGTCAGAAGCAGTCGGATTGTGTGCATGGTCGGCATGATCTTACGGGACGACGATCGTATCCCCCGGCTGCAGCAGGTAGTTTTGATCCATCTTTTCGCCCTTCAGCAGCTTGCGATAGTCCACCGGCAACTTCTCCTGCTTGCCATTGTGGGCCCGCAGCACATAGATCTTCTTCGTATTGGCAAACTGTGTCAGACCGGCGCTTGACAGGGCCTGCAGCACAGTCATATTCGGCAGCATGGGCATCGGGCCGGAATGTGACACCTCTCCAGTCAGGTAGACCCGCTTGCTATTGATGGCAGTCACGACCACCGTGACACGGGGATTGGCTACGTACTTCTTGAGCTTTTCAGTTAGCGAGTCGGCCAACTGCATCGGGGTCATTCCGGCAGCCTGGACGTCGTTCAGCAAGGGCAGAGATATCTTGCCGTCGGGACGCACGGGCAGGGTGGCCGTCAGATCTGCTTCCTTCCATACGGCGATGTGCAGCACGTCCTCGGGGCCAATGACATATTCGGGCCCCGCCTGAGAGGCCGGCGAACTGATGGCGGCGTCGGAAGCGGCATTGCCAGAAGGCTGAGCGGGCTCGGCATTTTGCGCGAGTGCCATGCTGCTGATCATCAGCAGGGTCACGGCCGCCGCTCTCCAGGTTGGATTCATATCTTCTTTGTCTCCTTATGCTCCGTACTCTTCGCAACCGATCTGCTTCAGCTTGTAGAGCAATGCCTTGTAGCTGATCTGGAGTTCCTGTGCGGCCCGACGACGGTTCCAGCGGGTGCGCGTCAACACTTGCAGAATCAGCTCTTTTTCCGCCTCACGCGACGCCGCCTTGGCAGCTTCCTTCAGAGAAACCCTTTCTCCGTTGTGGCGGTCGCTACGGCGCAAAAGGGATCGCAGTCCGCTCATCGCGAGCGTCTCATCACCGAGAGCCACAATCGCACGAGCTGCATCTTTCAGTTCGCGGATATTGCCTGGCCAGTGGTACTCCTGAAAGAAACTCCGGGTCTCCGGGCTCAGCACTGGCACACCGCGAGAAAAATCACGAGCGGCTGCGGTGAGAAACCATTCCAGAAGGACGGGTACGTCTTCCCTGCGCTGACGAAGAGGGGGCAGCCGCAAGCACACGCTGCTGATCCGGTAGTAGAGATCCTCGCGGAAGCGGCCAGCCTTGACCTCCGGTTCCAGCTCGCGGGAAGTGCCGCAGATGAAGCGAGGGACCCGGCGGATTTCATCGCTGCTGGAAACGATCTGACGAATCAGTTCCGCCTGCGCTACCGAATCCAGGTCGCCGACCTCCTGCAGATACACGGTGCCGCCGGCTCCTTCGAAGCCTGCCAATAGCTCGTGGGTTGCCCCACTGCCGTGGCAAACCTGAAAGGCGTCTGAAGATCGGCTCGACAAGACATGGATGCGCGCCGCCGCCGCTTTCTTGCCCGATCCCGGCTCTGCGACCACCAATACGGGGACGTCATTCTGCGAAAGTTCGCGGATGACGGCCTCCACCGTTCGCATGCCGGAACTGACGCTCTCCACCCATATGGGAGCGCTGATTGCCGGCAACAGGGCGCCTCTGGTCGCGAATTGAGAGCTTTGGATTTCCATGCTTGTCTTCCGAGGGACGGGGGGCATATGTCTCGGATGAAGCGTGCTAATGCTTATTGCACACTGGCTGCCATCCCGGGAATACGATGGGAAGGCCAACTCATAAACGATCCTATATTTTTCAACGACTTACATTCCAGTACGGCAACCTCGGAGTCGGACACATTACCACCCTTTCGGAGAAATGGGAAACTTTTTTCCCACTTTTCCCAAGGGGAGGGGAATGAACTGGCTTGCCCTGCGCCCCCGACCGTCAGGATGTGATTGTGCCAACGGGCCCGCCAAGTTATTGTTCAGGCATTCGAACATGGTTTGCCACTAGGGACCCTTTCGCTTATCCTCAATCCATCGCGCCATGGGTGACTCAGTGCAAGTGTCCCCCCGGATTGTGGAGAAGCGAGCACAAGTGTTTGCGGACTCGCCCTGGTTGCAGGCTGCAGGTCTGTTGCTACCGGTTGGCTGGTTGTACGCCTCCACGTTTGTCGGCTTAGCCGGGCAATGGTGGCACGACAAGGATGTCGGGCATATACCGTTCGTCCCACTCTTCTCCCTGTTCATACTCTGGCAGAATCGGCAGAGACTGAGGGCCGTGGCATCAGGTCCCTCGTGGACTGGCGCTTTCATCATCCTCTTCGCGATGGCACTGCTGGTCCTGGGTAATTTGGGCGCAGACGTATTCACGTCTCGGGTATCACTCGTCGTGCTGCTGGCAGGCTTCGTCGTCCTATTTCGAGGATGGTCGTTCTTCCGTGCGGTCCTGTTTCCGTGGGCTTTCCTGTTCCTGATGATCCCGATCCCGAAGATCATTCTTCAGAACATCACGTTCCCGCTGCAGATGGTGGCATCGAAAGTGGCGACGGCCTTGCTTCAACTGGCGCAAATCCCCGTTTATCGCGAAGGCAACGTCATTTACCTGCCGGTCATGCCATTGGAAGTTGCGGAAGCGTGCAGCGGTATCCGCTCCCTGCTTTCGTTGATCACTCTGGCGCTCATTTACGGATATTTGATGGACCAGCGGAAGTGGGTGCGAGTGGTGCTCGGGATCTCAGCCATGCCCATTGCGGTCGCTGCCAACGGTTTCCGCATCTTTGGCACGGGCCTGATCGGCCAGTATTTCGGGCGAGACAAAGCCGAAGGGTTCCTGCACTCCTTCCAGGGTTGGCTGGTCTTTGTCGTCTCGCTGCTGATGCTCTTCGCCCTACACGGGCTCATCAACCGCATATGGAAAGAGAGGCCCCAAGCGAAGGGAGAAAGGGATCGTCTCGCGACCGGCACGCAGGTTGGGGCCGAGCCGCGGCGAACGCGGGCTTCCCTGGCGTACCTTGCGATGGCCCTGGTGCTCGTTCTGGGCACAGCGGTCGGTCTGCAGGTCCGCACCCGCACCGAGGTCCTCCCATCGCGAGCAGAACTGAGTTCCATGCCTCTGAATATCGATGGCTGGGTGGGCAAGGACTATGCCCTGGATGACCAAACTCTCGACATTCTGGGGCGCGGGGAGTTCCTGTCTCGTAATTATGTCAGTCAGGGCGATTCGCCTACCGAAGTCGAGATGTTCATCGCGTATTATCCGTCGCAGAGAGTATCGGAAACGCCACATTCTCCCGACCACTGTTTGTTCGGGGCTGGTTTTGTACCTTCGCATCGTGATATCGTCCAACTCCCCGGCCCGGATGGGCGGCCTTTTCCCGCCAATCGATACGTGGTTTCAAAGGCTGGGGAGCGATTTCTCGTTCTTTACTGGTTTCAGGCCCACGGCCGGGCGATTTCCAACCTATCTGATCGCGGACTCCATCCGCATGAATCGCAGTGATGGCTCGCTGATACGTCTGATGACCCCCATGAATAAGAAAGAGTCGCCCGAAGCAGCGCAGGCGCGTCTTTGGACCTTCGGCTCGAAGATCGTGCCCCTTCTTGATCGGTATATTCCCCTCTGATGGGCGTTTGCCTGTTTCTTAGGCGTGAAGGCGGACTTCGTCGGCGCCAGTCTTCTGTGCAGCCGAGAAGGCTGCAGGGAGGAATCGCACCAGATCCGTGGCCACCAGGCTGTGCTCACCTACCTCTTGGCTGGCGAGGTCGCCAGCCAATCCGTGAAGAAAGACCGCCAGTGCGGTTGCGGCCACCACGTCCTGCGGATGCTGAGCCATGAGTCCGGCCACCATTCCGGTGAGCACGTCTCCAGTGCCACCCGTGGCCATGCCGGGATTGCCCGTGGGATTGACCCATATGGTGCCGTCAGGCGACGCGATTAGCGTGCGGTGGCCTTTCAGAACCACGATGAGCTGATGCTCGTGGGCAAATCTTCTCGCGACTTCCAGGCGCTTCGCTTGAATCTCCGCCACACTCAAGCCTGTCAAGCGTGACATCTCGCCGGGGTGCGGCGTGATGACGATCTGCCGCTCGTTACCTTTCAGGCCCTCGCTTATGCCTTCGAAGGCATTCAGTGCGTCGGCGTCAAGCACCATCGGCGTGTCGTATTTCTGCACTACCTTCCGCACGAATTCTGCTGTCTCCGCGTTCCGTGAGATCCCCGGTCCGAGCGCCAGGACGGTCTTGCGTTCGACGAGCGAATCCACGCGGCTGTGCTCCAAAGCGTGGAGAGAAATCGTCGCCTCCTCCGTCTCTTCAAGCGGTGCTGTCATCAGTTCCGGATGGAATCCGGCGACGGTCGGCACGACCGAATGAGCCGTGGCCACGGTGGAGAGACCCGCACCCACTCGCAGCGCCGAAAAACCGGCCATTGCTGCCGCTCCCGCTTTTCCCAGCGAACCACCGATCACCAGGACGTGGCCATAACTGCCCTTGTTGGCATCGCGATGCCTGGGCGCCAGGAGCGAAACGAAATCTGACGGGGTACTCAGGTGCAAACCAAGCTGCGAGACAATCGTCTCTGACGGCGAGCCGATGGGAGCAATGACGGTGGGCCCTGCTGTCAGTGGTGCGAAGATATGCGCCGGACGCGGCGCCGTGAACGTCACGACGCCATTGGCACGCGCGACCCGTTCGCTCGGAGTTTGCAGGCTATCGGCATCCACGGCCGAAGGGATGTCCACCGCAATCACCGGAGCGCGGCTTCGGTTCATCCTGGCGATGGCCGCGCCATACAGCGCGCTCACTGGCGGACGGAAGCCGGTGCCGAGAATCGCGTCGACGATCAGGTCAGCGGCGAAGATCGGCGCCACTTCTTTTGAGTCGAGCGCGTCGGCTTCACGAATCACCTGGGGCAAAAGCTCGAGCTTCCGGAACATGTCGGCGGCATCGCCGTGCAGCTCCTCAGCTCCGCACAGAAGCAGCACCCGCACCACGCGGCCCGACTCTGCCAACTGGCGAGCCACTACGAAGCCGTCGCCGCCGTTGTTTCCTTTTCCACAGATCACGCTAATGCGCTGCACCTGGGGATAATCCGAGAGAATAAAACGGGTGACGGCAGAGCCTGCGTTCTCCATCAGGGTGAGGGAGGCCACACCAAAGCGTTCGGAGGTCGCGCGATCAATGGCGCGCATTTCCGCCGCGCTCACGATTCTCATACGGTCGATCCGGCCATCTGTTCGAGTTCGCGCAGTTGTTGCGGCTCACCCATGGCGATGAGGAAGTCTCCGGCTTCGATGATGTCGTCCGAAGAGGGATTGAACCTCATCCCGGCTTGCCGCTTGATGGCAAGAATAATGACTCCGAGGTCCTGACGGACGCGCGAGCTCTCGACAGTCTTCCCCGCGAACTGACTCCGAGAAGTGATGGCGACTTCTCCGATTTCAAGGTCCATGCCGAGATGGGTGGTTGCCGTATCCAGGAAACTCACGACGTGCGGCCGCAGGAACGAATGGGCGATGCGCTGGCCGGCAAAAATATACGGTGAGACTACCGAATCGGCTCCAGCGCTCAGCAGATGTTTCTCCGCCATTTCTTCACTGGCGCGGGCGATAATGCGCAAGTTGGGATTCAGGCTGCGTGCGGTCAGCACGATGTACAGATTCGTGGCGTCAGTGGTGGTTGCGGCGACCAGGCCACGAGCCTGATTGATGCGGGCGTCGCGCAAGGTCTGCTCCTGGGTAGCGTCACCGATGTGCATGAGCCAGTTCTCAGAAGCGAACTTCTGCGCCTTGACTTCGTTGTGTTCGATGATCACGAACGGCACCGGGCGGCGCGCCAGTTCTCGGGCGGCGCTGCGACCGACCCGTCCTGCGCCGCAGATAATGTAGTGATCCGTCAGACGGCCGATTTCGCGCTCCATGCGCCGCCTTCCAAAGAAGTGTTGCAATTCGAATTCTAGCAAAGCCTGCGTGAGCGACCCGATCGCGAGGAACACGAGCGCGACACCGCAGACGATAACGCCCACGTTGAAGACTCGTCCGGCATGCGACAGTGGATGGGTCTCCTGATATCCAATCGTGGTCAAGGTCGTAATGACCATGTAGAAGCCGTCGAACCATGGCCATCCTTCGATGTAGTGGAAACCGGCCGTACCAATGGCGATCACGAGAGCGAGAGCGCCGGCAAGAACTTTGAGATTGCGGAGAGTCTTCATCAGAGCGCTAGCGAACCGCGGCCATACTTCCTTCGAGAACATGCGAGTATAGCTCGACAAACGGTGGGTAGCGAGTCAGGGCGAACCCGCGGCTGCTTTTCCACGCTCATGTGAAATGAAACTAGGTCAGAAACGCTTGCACTCGCTCCCTCTGCCTCGCTGCTGCTACACTGCGGCCACGTTACCATGAAGCTTTCGGTCGTCATGCCCGTGTACAACGAGTGCGCCACGCTGCGCGAAGTCGTCGGCAGAGTTTTGGCGGCGCAGGTGGACGTCGAACTGCTGTGTGTGGATGACGGGTCGACTGACGGGTCCCGCGAGATACTTGCGTCGTTTCAGAATCAGTTCCCTCAGACCCGTGTTCTGCTGCAACCGAAAAATATGGGTAAAGGCGCCGCGCTACGACGCGGTATCCAAGAGGCCACCGGCGATTTCATCATCATTCAGGATGCTGACCTTGAGTATGACCCGGCCGACTATCCGCATCTGCTCGAGCCACTCATTCAGGGGAAGGCTGACGTTGTATATGGATCGCGTTTTTTAGGTGGACGCCCCCATCGCGTTCTGTACTTCTGGCATTTCGTCGGTAACTGGATTCTGACACTCGTTTCCAACTGCTTCACCAACGTCAACCTTTCCGATATGGAAACCGGCTTCAAGGCTTTCCGCCGGGAGGTCATTCAGGCCATCCCGATTGAAGAGGACCGCTTCGGTTTTGAACCGGAAATCACGGTGAAAGTGGCTCGCCGTAACCTGCGCATCTACGAGGTAGGCATCAGCTACTGGGGCCGCACCTACGAAGAAGGAAAGAAAATCGGTTGGAAGGATGGCGTCCGGGCGTTGTACTGCCTAGTGAGGTACTCCCTGAAAGAACCAGGGGCCAAGGCTGCAGCTGCAGCCTCGGCCCCGGACAAGTCTTCAACTTTCGGATAGGAGTGGGACAACTCTAGCGGTGAGATCCTTTGTGCCGAAGACGTCCCTTCGTCTCGTTTCCACCCTGTTTTCCCTTACTCCCCTTGGACCCGCTGCCGGTGGACGCAAATTGAATCGGTGGATTTCGTTCTTGCTTCTCCGATTTCAAGACAGGTCCAGTGCGCGCAGCTTTGCCCTGCGTCCGGTTCGGCGTCTTGGCGCTGGATTGTTCGAGACGATGCAGTTCCTGCTGAGACGAACTGTGATTGGAGGGCGGCCGCACGGCACGAGCCGGACTCTTGGCTTCTTTTTCTTCACTGTACGACGGCTTCGCCTTAGGCTTCTGATGTTTCTGCGCTGTGGCATTCATGGCCAGAGCCGCCAGCAGCGAGCATAGAACCAACGAGAATCTCATCTGTCTCCCCTACAAAAAGGAACTCCCTCGGAACCGAGCACGCCGGGTGCCAACGATCATCCAGGTCGTCGCTAATACTAACCCGTCCGGCGGGAAAGCACTCGCCGGAATTGCCCTTATTTCCAGACAGATGGGGACTGCACCTCCAGCTTCGGGAGGCTTTGCCGCAAGACCTGTCCATACGCAGTCTGAGTAGGAAATTCTTTTCACACTCCTGGACCGTCTGGCTAGCCCCTGGCAGTCCGGCCCTGGGGTGCCTTTTTCGACAAAGATGCACTTCCGGCACCTAGCCAGCATCCGTAGGCCAGCCGACAATTCCCTGTTTCGATGGTGGTTGCGCCTGGATTCCCCAGAAGGACATGTCCGGCAGGACAGGACTTGCAGTGTCCCGCCGACGCGGATTTCACGCTGCGGCGTGGGCTCCGGGCACAGAACTGGCGCTCGAACGATGGTGATCGGTCCGATTCGCTAGGAGGCATAGTCCTTTCGCCATCTACGAGTTCGCCGTTCTGCCGACCACAATGAGAGAGGTTGGAGCGAAAGGTTCGTCAGGCTCCAGCGACCTGAATCCCCCGCCGTATGCGGCATGTACGGCTTATCGAGGTCGGTAGCCTTGAAAGCTAATTCGACGCGCGCCACGTGGATCGGATGCCTCCTCGTCATTGTTGGTCTCGCACTTCTCACCGGCTGTCAGCTGCTGGGCAACAACCAGACGCCTGTCAATAACAGTGTTGTCGTAGGCAGCGCCACGATGGATTTCGGTAAAGTTGCCGTCGGCAATAGCAAGTCGATGCCGAACACGCTCACGAACTTCAAGACCTCGAGCGTGACGATCGTCTCGATCGCCGGACTGGATAGCAATTTTCAGATCGACGGCATGGCCCTCCCCCTGACGCTGCCTCCGGGCCAGGAGGCTCAATTCACGGTGCGCTTCCAGCCCTCGCAGATCGGCACTCCTGCAAAGACGGTGCAGTTTGGGGATAACGCCGAATTCGTTGCTTCCATGGCGGTGAGCGGCGACGCAGTGGAACCCGGACAACTGGTGCTGAATCCGTCCTCGGTCAACTTCGGAAACGTCAAGACCGGATCCAGCCAGAACAGCACGGTTACGGTATCCAACAGCGGCGCTACTGATCTGACGATCGATGCGGCCACGCTGAGCGGCGCCAGCTTCTCAATGAGCAATCTCTCTTTGCCTCTCACGCTGGCTGCGGGAGCATCCACATCTTTCACGGTGACCTTTGCGCCGACGGGCGTGGGAAACTTCAGCGGCAGCGTGGCGTTCTCCTCGTCCAGCGCCTCGCAAGCGCAAGGGAAGCGTAAGGCGACAGGCCCAAAATTCAAGGCAGCCGCGGATGACGTCACCAACCTGACCCTGAGCGGCACAGGGATCAATCCGCCTGGCACGCTAGCGGCGAACCCCACCAGCCTTGCGTTCGGCAGCGTGCAAGTCGGCGCCAGCAGCAGTAAAGCAGAGACCATCACCAACACGGGAAGTGGACCAGTCACCATCTCTCAGGCGAATGTTACGGGAGCAGGACTCTCGGTCGTGGGCCTGACTGTGCCGACGACCCTGACGGCGAATCAAAGCGTCAACTTCACGGTCAAGTTTTCGCCGACGTCTGCAGGTGCCGTGAACGGCAACCTAGCCGTTGTTTCTAATGCAACCAACTCGACCCTGAATGTCGGCTTGACCGGAACAGGGGTCACGCAAGGCCAACTATCGCCCAATCCAGCCAGTTTGAGCTTTGGCAACGTCGTCATTGGAAACAACAAGTCTCTGACGGAAACTCTGACCAATACGGGCGGATCGAGTGTGACCATCTCGGCCGCATCGGCCAGCGGCACCGGGATCAGCATGAGCGGCCTGACCGTGCCTCTCACCCTGAACGCCGGCCAGAGCACATCGTTTACAGTGAAATTTGCACCGGCCTCGGCAGGAGCGGTCAACGGCAACGTCACCATCACATCCAACGGTGCCAACCCGACTCTCGCAATCCCTGCCTCAGGGACCGGTGTGACAGCCGGAGCACTTTCTTCGAATCCAGACAATTTGTCGTTTGGCAGCGTCCAGGTCGGCAACAACGCTACATTGTCGGAGACGTTGACCAACACGGGCGGCTCGAATGTCACGATCTCGCAGGCGACGGCGACGGGCGCAGGATTCACCATCAGCGGGCTCAGTGTGCCCGCAACCCTCACGCCGAACCAGAGCGTAACCTTCAACGTCAAGTTTGCGCCAAGCGTCGCAGGCACCGTCACGGGCAATGTGGCGATTGTGTCCGACGCTTCCAACTCGCCACTTGGTATCGGATTGTCCGGCGATGGACTGGCGCCGGGATCATTGACTGCTAGCCCCAGCAGCGTCAGTTTCGGAAACGTAGTAATCGGCAACTCGAAGACGCAGGCGGTCACGGTCACCAACAATGGCGGAACCAGCGTGTCGATCTCGAACGCAGCGACGACCGGCAATGCCTTCAGCTTCACCGGTCCGACCCTGCCGCTCACTCTGAATGCCGGTCAGAGCGCGACATTCAATGCCACCATCACGCCGCCTTCTGCCGGAAACAAGAACGGCACCCTGACGATCACTTCGAACGCAAGCAACCCCACACTTACGGTTCCACTGCAAGGCACGGGTGTGACGCAGGGACAACTGAGCCCCAATCCCGCCAGCCTGAGTTTCGGCAATGTGGTGGTCGGCAGCAATACGTCGCTCAGCGAAACGCTCACGAATTCGGGCGGGACGAGCGTTACCATCTCCGCCGCTTCCGTCAACGCGACCGGAATGAGCCTGACTGGATTGAGCTTGCCACTGACTCTCAATGCGGCACAGAGCACGACCTTCAGCGTGAAGTTCGCTCCGGCTGCGGCGGGGGCAGTCAGCGGCAACGTTACCGTCACATCTGACGGCGCCAACCCCAGCCTGACAATCCCCGTGTCCGGAACCGGCGTCACCCCGGGTACGCTCTCGGCCAACCCGACGAGTCTCTCCTTCGGCAGCGTTCAGGTGGGCAGCAACTCCACCCTGTCCGAGACACTGACCAACACCGGCGGATCCAACGTCACGATCTCGCAGGCAAATGTGACCGGCGCCGGGCTCACGATCAGCGGGTTGACCGTGCCTGCAACCCTCACACCCAATCAAGGTGTGACGTTCTCCGTGAAGTTCGCGCCGGCAAGCGCCGGAGCGGTCAGCGGAAACCTGGCGATTATTTCCGATGCCTCCAACTCTCCCCTGAATATTTCCCTGGCCGGAACAGGTGTAACCCCGGGCCAGCTCACGGCCAATCC